>WNGB01015656.1_pt1 | contig 10015 bp, 10 predicted proteins | sample 5400681 | NCBI WGS metagenome assembly WNGB01 (sample SAMN13153367, study PRJNA577476) | soil metagenome | isolation source: 115 cm soil or saprolite under grassland replicate 2 | place: USA:California | collected 2016-06-15
AGCGCCACCGCCAAGCTGGATGAGGCCAGCGTCGAGCTTCGTGCGGCGTCGCTGTACGAGCCGACGCGCGAGTTGCTGATCGGGCAGCTCGTGTCCTCGCGCGTCCGTTACCACGGGATCGTGGAGCGGCTTTGTTCGCTCCAGGAGCGTGCGCGGTGCGAGGCGCCGTCGGCGACGCTCCTTGGTGAGCTTGCTGCGGAGAAGGCGTCGCTCGCGGATCTGCTCCGCGTCGAGCAGGGGCTGATGGCTGCGCTCGTCGGCGCCGCCGACTGGCAGTCGCCCTCGTTCTTGCACTCGCGCGCGCCCGCGGCCGGCAGGCAGGGAGGCCGAATCCGGGCGCACTGGAACGACTACAAGCGCGACCGGCACCTGGACGGCGACGCGTACGAGCGCCGCTACCTGCCGGCGATGGTCGACGGGCCGGCCGGGCTGCAAGCGCTGCTGACGACCTGCGGGATGGCGGCGTTTACGACCGTCCTTTCGTTCCTCTCGCTGGAGCGGAAGCTGGCCGGCCCGGTGATCGCCGCTGCGGGGCTGTACCACGAGAGCCGGCTGCTGCTCGAGCGGACGTTGCCCGGCCGTGTCCGCTTCGTCGACGAGCGCGACACGTCCGCCTTGCTGCGCGCGATCGAGCAGCTGCGCCCGAGCGCGATCTTCGTCGACTCGCTGTCGAACACGAAGTGGATGCCCGTTCCCGAGCTCGCGGCGGTGATCGAGCGGCTTCGCGGCAGCGACACCTACCTGGTCGTCGACAACACCTGCCTGTCGGTTTCCTGCCAGCCGTTCGCGCTCGCGGAGGAGTCGGTGCGGCTGATCGTGTTCGAGAGCCTGCTCAAGTACGCGCAGCTCGGCCTCGATCGAGCAAACGCCGGCGTGATCGTGGCCCGCGCCGACGACGCCGAACGTCTCTCCGGATACCGCGAGCATCTGGGCACGAACGTCCCCGACGTCGCCGTGCATGCGCTGCCCCAACCCAACCGGCGCGTGCTTGAACACCGACTGGCTCGTCTGCAGCGCAACGCGCTGATCCTCGCCGAGCGTCTGCGCGAGCGGTCGCCGGATTCTGTCGAGATCGTCTATCCCGGATGCGGCGCCTGCCTCTCGATCGTCTTCCACGACCGCGACGGCCGGCTTGACCGTGAACACGCGCTCCTCGAAGCCGCAGTCAGGGAGGCCGCCAACCGCGGCGCGGCGCTGATCGGCGGCTCGAGCTTCGGCTTCGACACCAGCCGCATCTACCTGACCGCCGCAGGCGCGGAATGCGGCGAGCCGTTCGTCCGCGTCGCCGCCGGCACCGAGCACCGCCTCGAGCTCGAGACTCTCGCCGAAGCGCTCGCGGCCGCGGTCGAGGTGGTGGCGCGATGATCCCGATCCGCCTCGGCGAGATCGACTCGGCGACGCTCGTGCGCGGCGATCCCGACCTCGCGATCACGAGCATCGTCGCCGACTCGCGGCTCGCCCGAGCCGGTGCGCTGTTCGTCTGCCTCCGCGGCAGCCGGAGCGACGGGCACGAGTTCGTCGCCGACGCGGCCGCCCGCGGCGCGGTCGCCGCGCTCTGCACGCGGGACCCCGACATCGGGGCGGCCGGGTTGGCCCTGCTCGACGCCGATGAGCCGCTGGCCGCGCTCGCGGGCATCGCTCGGCTCGTGCGGCGGCGGTCGCGAGCACGCGTGCTCGGCATCGCCGGCTCCGCCGGGAAAACCTCGACGAAGGACGTCCTGCGAGCGCTGCTCGCTGCGCACCTACCGACGGTGGCGAGCCCGGCGAGCTACAACAACGAGCTCGGCCTGCCGCTCACGCTCTCGCTGCTCGAGCCGGAAACGGCCGTCTGCGTCTGCGAGCTCGGCACCGGCGCCCCGGGCGAGCTCGCCGCGCTCTGTGGGATCGCGGAGCCCCAGCTGGGCCTGATCACCGCCATCGGTCCCGAGCACCTCGAGTTCTTCGGCACCATCGAGGCGGTCGCCGCCGAGGAGGCGGCGCTGATCGCCGCGCTGCCGCGGGGCGCCCCACTCGTCCTCCCCGGGAACAGTGAGCTGCTCGATCCCTACCGGCGCAGCGACCTGGAGGAGTGGCGCTTCGGGCTCGACGCGACCGCGGACGTCCACCCGCTCGCCTGGTGGACGGGCACCGAGGCAACCGAGGCCGTCTTCTCGGTCCGCGGCACGCGCGTCGCGATCACGATCGGACTTCGCCTGCTCCACCACCGGCTGACGGTGGCCGCCGCCGTCGCGGGCTACGCCGCGCTCGGCCTGCCGGTCGACCGGATCGCCGAGGGCGCGGCAGCGATCGAGCTCTCGCCCTGGCGCGGCCAGGAGCAGCCGCTGGCGGACGGGCGTCTGCTGATCAACGACGCCTATAACGCGAATCCGCTCTCGATGGCGGCCGCGCTCGAGGCGCTCGCCGCGCGCCGCAACGGCGGGCGCGCGATTGCTGTGCTCGGCGCGATGACCGAACTCGGTCCGGACGCGCCGCGCTGGCATGCAAACGCGGGCAGGCACGCCGCCCGGCTGGGACTCGACCTGCTCGTCGCCGTCGGGCCCGGCGCACGCGCCTACCTCGACGGCGCCGCCGGCCGGATCGAGTGCTGCTGGCTCGCCGACACCACCGCCGCCGCACACGTGCTCGAGACGCTCCTGCGCCCGCGCGACGTCCTGCTGCTGAAAGCCTCACGCTCCGCCGGGCTCGAGCGGCTCGCCGAGGCGCTCGAGCGGTGAACCGCCCCGGCAACACCCCGATCGCGCGAATCGCGCTCACGGCGAGGCCTGCTCAGCCCCGGCTCGACGCTCGTCGAATCGACCTCCGGGAACCTCGGCGTCGCGCTCGCCTCGATCGCCAGTCACCGCCGCGCGACATGCGTGTTGCCTGATCCGACATCAGGCCGGCTACCTTGCATCGCGGGAGCGCGTCGGGCGTTAGTAGCATCGCAGCCATGCGCGAGGTACGGCCGGGCCTGTGGCACTGGGAGGCACCGCACCCGGATTGGGAGCCGAGTGAGCCATGGCAAGAGGTTTACGGCGCCGAAGCCCCTCGGGTCTCGTCCTACGCGATCGATGACGGCGATCGTCTGCTGTTATTCGACCCACTGCCCCTCCCGAGCGAGATCGAGGAGCTCGCGGCCGGCCGCGAGCCGGTGATCGTGCTGACCTGCCCGTGGCACGAGCGAGACGCGCGGAGCCTGGTGGAGCGGCTGAGCGCGCCGGTGTTCGTGCCCCCGCCCGATGAGGGCACTCCCGACGTGGCGTGGCTGCTAGCCGGGGACACAGGCGAGGCGCACCTGTTCTCAGCCGGCGATCGGCTGCCCGTCGGAGTCGAGGCGTTCCCCGGAAAGGAGCCGAACGACGTCGTGCTCTGGATCGAGAACCGCCGTGCAGTCATCGCCGGTGACACGCTCGTCGACTTCGGCCACGGCCTCGAGATCCCGCTCGTGTGGCTAGGCCAGGGCGTGACGCGCGAGCAGATCGCCGAGGGGTTGCGCCCGCTGCTCGCGCTGCCGGTCGAGCATGTGCTGGCGACGCACGGCGGGCCCAGCGACCTGCCCGCCCTCGAGCGCGCGCTCTCCTGACGCCGGAAAGTCCGGGATCGACCCTGTTGCTCCCTCTCTTTACACCTCGCTCTTGCGGCGCTTTTGCGCGTGCAGCTGTGATCGCTTCCGCGCCTTCGGAGCAAGTTCGCGCTCAACGTCGTCGACGAACTCGAGGTGGAGGTCGAGAAGCCGGCGGAGGAAGGCGCTGACGAGGAGGAGGTACTTGCGCCGGTGCGGCAGCGTCTGGGCGCTCGCCTCGGACTGCTCGAGGCGGTCGAGCAGATCGGCGATGTCCTCGCGGAGGGCGACGATCCCGCGGCGCGTCGACGCCTCGCCGACCAGGTCGGCGATCAGCAGGCGGAGGAGCAACTCGTTCTTGACCGGCGTGAAGTGCACCGGCGTCTCCGCCCAGCGCCGCAGTGCGGCGAGGCCCTTATCGGTGAGCGCGTAGACGGTGCGCTGGCGCGTCTTGCCCGGCTCCTTGCGGGCGTCGAGATAGCCGAGGCGAGCGAGCCGTTTCGGTTCGACGTAGTACTGGCTCTCGCCGGCCCAGGCGAGAATCCGGCCGCGCTGCGCCATGCGCAGCAGGTCATGTGGGCCGGCCCCGCGCCGGCCGACGAGGCCGAGGATCTCGTAGGAGAAGAGGGTGAGCTCGTCGTCGACTAAGCTACGGGTCATAGTCTATAACTACGATTCGTAGTCTACGGGAAGGAGCGGCGATGAGCAGCGCGACGGCAGCTACCGGCTCGAGAACGAGTACGTACCTGATCGCCCACGCGTGAGTCTCTTCGCCGTCATCCGTGAAGCGGGACCCGCCTGGCAGGCCGGCGGCATCTTTCAGCAGCCGTCAGTGAACGAGCACGCCGCCTTCATGAACACGCTCGCAGACCAGCGCTTCGTTCTCTTCGGCGGTCCGCTCGCCGGAACCGAGCAGGGGCACGTTCGCGTGCTGCTGGTCGTCGACGCAGACAGCGAAGCGGCGATCCACCGCCGCCTCGCCGACGACCCCTGGGCGGCTACAGGTCAACTCCGGACCGTGAGCATCGAGCCGTGGAAGATCCTCGTCGGCGCAGAACGGCTGTCCTCCCCATACGACGCGCAACCCACGGACGCGTCTCGCGATCACGTCATCTGACCGGCCATCATTCGACGATCAGGACCGGCTCGAGTCCGGCGAAGGCGCCAATCCGGTTCACCTCGTCGTCAAGTTGCGCGCGCCGGGGGCGCGTGAGCCTCCGCACCGGGGTGACGTGAAGTTCGATCCGCTTGCCGCGCTTCTTGCGCTCCCACAGCCCGGCGGCGACGCCGTCGATGATGACAAGACGGACGCCCGCGGGCCCTTCATAACGGCCGCGTCCATGGGCAGCGATCTGTTCCCTCACCGCCTCCCGAACAAGGTGCTCGCGCTCCCGGAAACCCATGATGTAGACGTCGTACTCAGGAAGCAGCCGAAGGCCCGGCCGCAACTTGGGAAAGACGGTGTCGCCCGCAAGAACGTACGCGCGGTGGCCTTCGACATCGATCTCTTCGAGCCTATTGCCGAGCGAGTCGAAGAGCGCACCGGCTTGGGCAGCATTGAACGCTCGTGACGAAAACCACTCCCGGAAGTCAGCGGGCCGCGCCGGGCCGTACGTGTGCAGATAACGCCGCGAGACCTCGAGTAGCGCTTCTTGCTCCTCGACCTCCTGCCAGCCGTCGATCCACTGATCCGGCCGGACGAGGGTGACCTTGGTTCCCTGCGGTGGCCCTTGGCAGAGCTCGCCGAGGAAGAACGCGAAACCCGAGAGCAGCCGCTGCTGCGGTCCGGGCCCGACGCGCTTCACGACTTCCTCGGCGAGCTCCTCGCGGAGCAGGCACCGGCCGTCGAGCGCATCCCAGACCGCCGCGCGAATCGCCTTCACATCATCACGCCCGAGCGGCGGGTGCAGAACACCCGCCGGATCCCGCCACGCCTCTAACTCCTCCTGGTCATCCGGCGCCAGACCGGCGACAGCGCGCCGGGCCGCATGCCAGAGCTGCAATTCGTCGGCGGGATGCAAATGCAGAGTTCCGCGCAGCGTCCAGGCCTTGACTAACTGCCGCCGTTCCCAGAGTGCCTCGCGGACGTCTCCTTGGGTGATCCCGTCGACGCGTACCGCGAGCTGGAGCTCCGCCGAAGCCTGCACCTGCGCGTGCACCCCGCCGAGGTCGTGAGCGACTTCGACGAGCCGATCTGAGCCCGCACGCTCAACCAACGAGCAACGGGCCAGACGGCGCGCACGAACCTCGTCCCAGGTCGCCGAAACCATCGCAGCGGATCTTGCCCAGCCCCGGTCATCCCGTCGCGTAAGCCCAGGGCTCATGTTGGCGATCAACGCCTTCTCTCGACAGACGGGCGTCAACTTGACAACGCTTCACAGTGCAAGTACGCCTACTGAGTGACCGAGCTCCCGCGAGGGACCGTCACCTTCCTCTTCACTGACATCGAGGGCTCGACACGGCTGCTCAAGCAACTCGGAGAGCGGTACAGCGACGTCCTCGACCAGCACCGGCGCATCCTGCGGGAGGCGGCAGAGGCTCGCGAGGGTCGCGAGGTCGACACGCAGGGAGATTCGTTCTTCTTCGCGTTTGCCCGCGCCAACGCGGCCTTGGGAGCCGCCGTTGTAGCCCAGCAGTCTCTGGCAGCGCAGGACTGGCCCGAAGGGGTCGACGTTCGGGTGCGTATGGGCTTGCATACGGGAGAGCCCGAGGTGGGAGACGGTAGGTACGTCGGGCTCGGGGTGCATCGCGCGGCGCGCATCGGAGGAGCGGCGCACGGTGGTCAGGTGCTGCTCTCGAGTGCGACCCGTGAGCTGGTCGCGGACGAGGTCGGCGGCGTCGCCGTGCGCGAGCTCGGCTTCTATCGGCTCAAGGACTTCGATCGCCCGGAGCGGCTGTACCAGCTCGACATCGACGGGCTTCCGTCGAAGTTTCCCCCTCTGCGCGCTGAGGCGGCGCCGTCCCGCAGGAAACGACTGCTGCTGTCGGGCGCCGGCCTTCTCGTCGCATGCCTCGCCGCAGTCGCGATCATCGCGTTCACAAGTGGCGGAGGCCCCGTCAAGGTCGGCCCCACGTCGCTCGCAGTCATCGACCTCAAGTCGAAAAAGGTCGTCGACGCCGTCGACCTCGGCTTCAAGTCCAGCCTGATCGCGGCCGGCGCCGGCTACGTCTGGGTCGTCGATCCGACGGGAAGCACCCTCTGGAGGATCGATCCGCGCAGCCGCGAGCTGAAAAGCTTCGGAATCGCGGTCGGCGCAGGCGCCGTCCCGTTCGGGCTCGCCGCCGGGGACGGGGCCGTCTGGGTTGCGGTGCTTCGTGGGACGAAGCAGGTCGTGCTCGAGCTGGGGCCCGAGGTCGGCGATCTGCGCCGAGAGATTCCCTACGGGGCGCCAGCCGCCTCACCCGTCCTCGGTTCATTACAGCCCCTTGCAGTCGGGGCGGGAGCCGTGTGGGTCATAGACCTGGCGGTTGGAGGCGTGTGGCGCATCAGCGGCACGCCGCGCAAGCTGGCCGAGGGTCTCGACGCGTTCGCGCTCGCCGCCGGGGGCGGGGCCGTGTGGGTCGCTAGTCCGTCGGGCGTCACGAAGATCGATGCCGTGACGGGAAACGAGCTCGGGTCCGTGTCGAGCGGATCTCAGCCCCGGGGCGAGACGGCTTCCGTCGCGCTCGGCGCCGATGCGGTCTGGTTCACGTCCAGCTCCAGCCGGACTCTCGTCAAGATCGATCCGCAGTCCGTCTCGACAGCCGAGACCTTCCCCGTCGGTCGGGGTCCGAGCGGCGTCACAGTGGGCGACGGAGCGGTGTGGGTGGCAAATAGCCTCGACGGCACGGTTTCGCGCATCGATCCGCAAAGCGGCAAGCGGCTGGTGATCCGCCTCGGCCAGAAGCCCGGCGGCGTCGTCGCCGCCTACGGCGCGGTGTGGGCAAGCCCAGGCGAGCCGCGCTCCTGAGCTTTACTCGCGCAACCTCCCGGCTAACATCAGTCGCGAAAGGGGGCCGTGACGCACCGGGCATCGATGTGGATCGTCGCCGTCGCGCTCGGCGCGGGTCTACTCACGTTCGCCGCCGTTGGACTCGCCGGGCGGGGGGAGCAGAAGAAGGGCGGCACGCTTCGAATCAGCAGGGGTCGCGATATCGACTTCATCGACCCGGCGCTCGCTTACAACATCGATAGCTGGATGCTCGAGTTCGCCACCTGCGCGAAGCTCTACAACTACCCGGACAAGCCCGCGCCGCAGGGCGCAATCGCGATTCCCGAGGTGGCAACAGGCTTCCCGAAGGTCTCCGCCCACGGCAAGACGCAGACGATTCAGCTGAAGCGTACGTTCCGCTTCAACAACGGCCAGCCGGTGACGGCGGCCAACTTTGTCGCCGCCTTCAACCGCGACGCCAACCCCAAGTTGAACTCGCCGCACAGGCGATCTCCGGCGTCAGAGCACTCGGTCGCTACACGCTCCAGATACGGACCACGCGACCGCTGCTCGACCTCGTCTACCGACTGACGACCCCCTTCTTCTGTCCCATCGCCGTCAACACCCCGCTCGCGGAGATCAACGACCCGCTCGGCTCCGGCCCCTACTACGTGGCGGACCGCGTGCCCAATCGCCAGGTCGTCTTGAAGCGAAACCCGTTCTACCGGGGGTCGCGCCCGGCGAACGTCGACCAGATCGTCATGACCATGGCCGCCGGACAGGCGGCCTGCCGGGCGGCGGTCGATCAGAACGAATTGGACTACTGCGCCGGTGCCGGAATCCCGCAGGCGGACTTTCCGGAGATCGTCGCGAAATACGGCATCAACAGGAAGGGCGGACGGTTCTTTTTCAACCCGACGCTCGGAGTCACCTACTTTGCCTTCAACCACGACCGGCCGGCGTTCAAGGATGTAGGCCAGATCCCACTCGAGCAGGCGATCAACTCGGCCATCGACCGGCCTGCGCTCGTACGAGCCGTGGGGCACCTGGCAGGGAAGCGGACCGATCAGATCTTGCCGCCGGCCATCACCCGGCCAGCGAGCATCTACCCGCTTGGAGGCGTCTCCGAGCGGAGCCTTGCCAAGGCGCGAGCGCTCGTGAAGGAGGCGAGGTTCAAACCCGCCACGCTCGTCCTCTACACGGGCAATTTTGGTTACGAGCCCGCTTTCGCTCAGATCTTCCAGTTCAACCTGAAACGCCTCGGGATCGACGTCGAGATCAAGTACGTTCCCCATGCCACGTACCAAGACGTAGTCGGTACCCGGGGGGAGCCCTTCGACGTCGCCCTCTGGGGCTGGATCCCCGACTACGCCGACCCGTTTGCCTTCTTCGGCCCCCTGCTGGACGGCGACAACCTGGCGCCGACCGGGAACGAGAACGTCGCCTACTTCAACCGGCCGAAATACAACCGGGAGATCGAGCGCATCGGCGGTCTGAGCGGCGTAGCTCGTCGCAACGCGTGGGCCAACCTCGACGTCGAGATGATGCGCGACGACCCGCCTTTGGCTCCCGTAATGACCTTCGCCTCACAAGACTTCGTCTCGAAGAGCTTCGGCTGCTACGTCTTCCAGCCCGTGATCGGCCGACCGGACCTGGCCGCCGCCTGCAAGAGGTAAGAGCGAGCACCCGGTCGGAAGACCACCGTGAAAGCGGCGGTCGTCATCACCTGTGACTCGCATCACGTCCGCCGCCCTCGTGGGTCGAGCGTGGTCGCAGTGACACCGCTGTCACCGAACTTCTCGACCGTCACGAAGCGGTCGTTTTCGTGAACGACAGTCTCAACCGCGGGCAGGTCGTGACCGCGGAGCACGGCGAAGTGGGTCGGCATGCGGCGCAAGCGCTCGTACTCCGTCTGAGTCAGCTCGATCCGGTCCTGGCACTCGCTCGATCCGCATTCGCAGAAAATCGAGAAGCCCTCAGCCAAGTCGAAGTTGCCGGCGATCTCGTTGATGCGTTCGTTGACCTCGCGGAACAGCGCCTGGCTCTGCGCGATCTGCCTCGCCGTTTCTCTCGGCACCTCACGGTGTGCAGCCATCTCGAGCCCTCCAGTCGGAACCATCGCTAGGAGCGGCGCCGAGGTGCTCTGACGAAAGCGGAGTGGTCGGTGCCCGCTTTTGCGACGCCCCGACTGACGATGTAGGCCGCGCCGATGATCGTCACGAGCAGCCATGCGCGCCGGTCGTTGAGCGTGTCAGAGATCGCTGACGCGATCAGGATCGCGACGATCAGGAGGAGCATGGCCCAGAACTCGGTTGTCAACAGCGCCCATTTCGTCTCGTCGTGTGTGCCCGTCGTGCGCTCGCCGACTTCCTCGGCGCGGCTGCCGGGATCCCTTGTCATCAGTGTTCTCCTTCCGTCAGGTGTCGTGGGACGTACAACAGGTCGTCAGTGCTCTCGGTCATGAGCGTCACCTCAGCACCGGTCCGGAGGATCGCCTCCGTCCATGTTTCGCGAGCTGTGACGGCTGCGGCCAGCACGTGCAGCTTCAGTCGTCGGTTGCGCG
>WNGB01027766.1_pt1 | contig 10015 bp, 9 predicted proteins | sample 5400681 | NCBI WGS metagenome assembly WNGB01 (sample SAMN13153367, study PRJNA577476) | soil metagenome | isolation source: 115 cm soil or saprolite under grassland replicate 2 | place: USA:California | collected 2016-06-15
AGCCGCATCCCCCGGCGGGTGCGCACGAAAAGCTGCTCGTCGAGGTCCGCCTCCAGGTTCTGCAGGCGCGCGGTCACGGTCGGCTGGGAGACGAACAGCGCCTCGGCCGCGCGGCTGAGGTTCTGCCGCCTGGCGACCTCGAGGAACGCTTCGAGCTGGGGCAACAAACGGACGCTCCAGACTGGTATCGGAGACATCGATCACAATTATAAAAACGAACTATTGGACTGATGGCAAGTCCACCCCATACGCTCGGTGATCTCCCTTGTCGTCGAGCGCTGGAGCAGCATATGCGGATGGTTCTGTTGGGCCCGCCCGGTGCCGGCAAGGGCACGCAGGCGGCGGGCCTGTCCCGGCGCCACGGCACTCCGCACGTCGCCACCGGCGACATCTTCCGGGCCAACGTCGCGCAGGGGACGCGCCTCGGCCGCCGCGCCCAGCGCTACATGGACCGTGGCGACCTGGTGCCCGACGAGGTCGTGATCGCCATGGTGATGGACCGCCTCGCCGAGGCCGACTGCCAGGAGGGCTTCCTGCTGGACGGCTTCCCGCGCACGGTGGCGCAGGCCGAGGCGCTGGACCGGCGCCTGGTCGAGCTGGAGACCCCGCTGGACGTGGTGCTGAACTTCGAGGTGACCGAGGAGGAGCTGTTCCGCCGGCTGGCGGGGCGCTCGGCCGAGCTGCACCGCTCCGACGACACCGAGCAGACCATCCGCCACCGCCTCGAGGTCTTCGCCGAGAAGACCCGGCCGCTGATCGACTACTACCGCCACCGGGGGTTGCTGGTCGGCGTCGACGCGGTCGCGGTGATCGAGCAGGTGGCCGCGCGCATCGACGCCGCCCTCGCCGCCTTCGGCGGCGCCATCGTCGCCTCGGTCTGAGGCAGGGGATCCCACATCTGAGGTGGCCACGGCCACCGATCTAAGGCAGCGGCCCGATGGGGGCGCACCACCTCAGCGCCTACCGTGATCCGCGGAGGTGAGCAGGATGCTCTGGTACGCGGATCACGGGCAGCTCAACGCCCGCGCCGGCGACCTCCTTCGGGAGGCCGACCAGGAGCGGCTGCGGAAGCTGGCGCGAGGCGGGCGCGGTTGGCGCGCCCGCCGCGCGCGGCCCCTCTCACCTCGCCGCCGCCCGGCGATCGCCTGACGTCTGCGCACATTTGCCCATGTGCGTACCGATACACGCCTAAGCGCCTGGGCAGATGGCTTTAGCTTGATATTTCGAAAGCTGCTCACTAGTGTCTCTTAGTCCTCCCCCCGGGAACCTTGTTCCGCCCCAGAGAAACTGGAAATGGACGACCCCAATCGCGCAGAGGTCGGGCAGGTGACCGAGCCCGTCGGGCCACCCTCCATGGGGACGGCCCCGGGTCCGGTCATCAACCAGGAGAGGCGGGATCGCGTGGCGCTGCCAGATCGTGGCGGCCGGCACGTCGCGCCTCGACCCGACCGTCCCCGCTTGCACCTGCGACCGCTGATCGGCCTGTTCGGGCTCGTCCTGTTCATGGTCGCCATCGGCATCCTGCTGATCCGCGTGATCAACCAGTCGCAGCCGGCCACCGAGAAGGGCACCGGCCAACTGTCGTCCTCCGAGGAGCTGCCGCCGCCGGTCGCCAGTGGCGGCTTCGCCGCCGCCGGCAACCTGCTGCGCAACTGGAGCTTCGAGACCGACACCGAGGGCTGGGAGCGGATCGGCGCGGCCAGGCTCTCCCGTGAGCTGGGCGGCCGCACCTCCGGCTCGAGCGCGTTCGTGCAGGCCTCCGCGACCGGGCCGAGCACGGTCGGCATGGTGGCGCCATCCATCGCCCAGGTCCACGCGGGCGAGGTGTACGAGGCCACCGCCTGGGTCCGCTCCGGCACGCCAGGCCTGCGCCTCACCGTCAGCCTGGTGGTCACCGGGCCGGGGGGCAGGGAGGTCAGCAGCGAGCGGGCCGTGACCGTCGCCAACCCGGACTGGGTCCGCGTCGAGGTGGACCACCGCGTCAAGACGGCCGGGGTCCTGAGCTTCGAGGTCAGCCTCCAGAACGCCAGGTTGGGGGAGGGCCTGCTGGTCGACGAGGTGGTCGTCCACCGGGGCTGAGCCCGGTGGCGGCGCCATCCGAGAAAGGGTGAGAGGGCCAAGTGCCAGGCGGCCGCGATGGATCACAACTCAACCTGTTGATCGAGCACCCCCGGGCGCGCATCGGACGGCGCGGCTTCCTGCGAGTCGCCGCGCTACTCGGCGCCGCCGGCGCCGCGGGCTGCACCGCCGGCAAGGCGTGCCCGCCGACCGGTGCCAGCAACCGCCGGCCCGAGCAGCTCGTCAACATCTTCAACTGGTCCGACTACATCGACGACCGGACCGTCCCGGCGTTCCAGGCGCACTCCGGCGTCCGCGTCAACTACGAGGTCTACTCGTCCAACGAGGACCTCATGGCCAAGATGCGCGGCGGCAACACCAACTTCGACATCATCGTCCCGACGAGCTGGTTCCTGCCGACCTACAAGCGCCTCGGGCTGCTCGAGCCGCTGCCGCTCGACCTGATCCCCAACCTCAGGAACATCGACAAGGTGTTCGTCGAGACCGACTACGACCCCGACAACAAGTACTCGGTGCCCTGGCAGTGGGGGACCACCGGGATCGGCTACAACTCCCGACACGTCCCCGGCGGCAAGGTCGACTCGTGGAAGGCGCTCTACGAGCCCGACAAGGCGCTGTTCGGCCGCATGTCGCTGCTCCGCGAGGTCACCGACCTGATCGCCTGCACGCTGATCTACCTCGGCAAGCAGCCCAACTCCACCAGCGACGCCGACCTGCGGGAGGTCGTCAGCCTGATCCGGGGCCTGCGGGGCAAGATCAGCAAGCTGTCGAGCGACACCTACATCGACGAGCTCGCCAGGAGCCGCACCTACCTGGCGCAGGGGTGGAGCGGTGACGTCTTCCAGGCGGCCGACCGCAACGCCGACGTCGTCTACACCATCCCGAGGGAAGGCTCGCTGCAGTGGGCCGACGTGATGTGCATCCCCAAGGGCGCCCCCCACGTGCGCAACGCCGCCCTGTTCATCAACTACGTGCTGCAGCCGAGCGTCAACGCGCGCATCAGCACATATGTCTCGTATGGAACCCCGGTGCCGCTCGCCAAGGCGCTGATCCCCACCGAGCAGCTCAAGGACCCGAGCATCTACCCGCCGGCCAACACCAAGCTCTCGATCGTCTCGATGGAGGGCGAGAAGCTGCAGAAGTGGCAGGCGGCCTACAGCGCCATCGTGAAGGGCTGACCTGGCCTGGTCCGGTCGGGCCGCCGATGGGCGTCGTTGGGGTCTTTCGTGGGTCGGATTCGCCACTTCGGCGCTAAATGACGCATACTCTCCCTACTAGGACGTAAGAGAGTAAGTAGGCAACCCCTACACGATCTGTAGGCAGAGATGAGCGAGCAGCACGCCGCGCTCGGGGGGGAGGACCTGGCTGGGTACGGCGTGGAGCGGCAGCCGTGGAGGCCGGCGCTCCCGCGGGTCCTGGCCAGCGAGGCGTGGCTGCCCCAACGGCTTCGGCCCGGCTGGACCCCACCGCCGCCGGGCCGCCACGCCGCGCCGCCCCGCTTCCGCCTCGACTCCGGGGTCGCCGTCGGCCTCTCCGCCGCCCTGCTGGTGGTGGTCGCGGTCGTCAGCGTCCCGCTCGCCCGCCTCGCCGGCCAGACGGTCCACGTGCGGGCGGCGGGCGTCGCGGTGCCCGCCCCGTCGCCGCTGGGACCCCCGCTGGGGCCGCCGCCCGGCAACCTGGTCGCCAACTGGAGCTTCGAGCGCAGCCTCAACGGCTGGGAGGCGGTCGGGCCGGCGCTCGTCAACCGCGAGCTCGGCGGCCACAACTCGAGCGCGAGCATGCTGATCCGGCCGGTGTCCGACACCGCCGGTCCGGCCGGGATCATGGCCCCGGTGGTGGCCTCGTCGGTCCGACCCGGCTCCAGGTTCGAGGCCACCGCGTGGGTGCGGGCCGAGACGGTCGCCGCCGTGCCGGTGGCGCTGCACCTGTTCGTCGCGAACGGCAAGGAGGTCTCGCAGGCGGTCACGGTGACCCGACCGGGCGGGACCTGGCTGCGCCTGCACCTTGTGCACCAGGTCGCCACGCCCGGTCCGCTCTGCGTCGAGCTGGTGGTGCTCGAGCCCGTGCGGCAGCAGGCGATCATGGCCGACGAGATCTCCGTCAGGCCGGTCTGAGCCAGATACGCAGGTGACGGTCCCGGAGTGGGCGGGCACGGCAAGCGCGCTGGGGGCGAGGCGACCGCCTGCCGGCCCGCCCGCACCGGGGGCTCTAGTAGACCCAGCCGCCGTGCTCGTCGGTGCACCACGACCACCAGTCCTCCGGCATCTGGGACGCGGGGCGCCCGTCCCAGGAGTGGCCGACGCACGAACGCTGGCGGTCGCTGTCGTAGTTCCCGACCATCCGCGTCCACCCGGGATCGCCGTTGCAGGGCACGCCCGCGACGTCGTAGTAGACCCGCTCGCGGGCGTAGCCGTACGGGGTGTAGATCTGCCGTTCCACCCGGATGTGCAGCGGCGGCAGGTGCTTGCCGCAGGACTGGAACGCCCGGCCCCAGAACGCATGGCACTTCGAGCTGTAGCGCAGTTGCAGGGTCGTGTCTTGGTCGATGAACCACTCGCGCGGCGTGCTGGTGGCGGAGCAGTAGCTGGCCGGGTCCTTGCCGTTGCAGCCGGAGCCGCTGCAGGTGGCGGCGGCCGCGGGGCGGGCCTGCGCGACGGTGACGGCGCCGGTGGCCACGGCCAGCGCGAGTACGAGCAGGAGCTGCGCTCCCCTTGTGCGGATGATGGCGGCCAACCTCCGTGTCTTGCCCATCAGGTGGTCCTCCCAGTGGTCCAGATGGCTTCAGCGGGTCTCGGGTCGTGGCGGCGACCTCGCGCGGCGGGCGCCGGCCGCAGTCACGACGTTCCGGCGAGCCGGCCGTTGACCAGGCTCGCGTAGGCCGCCTGGCCGGCGGGATTGGGATGGAACATGCCAGGGTCCCCGATCGGGTTCGCCGCGCGAACCCACGAGCTGGAGTTCTGCGGGCAGGCGCGGTGCCCGGCCCAGATCCGCTCGGGGTCGACGTAGTCGATGCGGATCCCCGCGCGCTGCAGGTTGGTGACCACGCCGGCGATCGTCTGCGACATCAGGTCGGCGAGCTGGTTGAGCAGCGCCCAATCCTTCGCGCTGTACGCGAAGCAGAGCCCGTTGGGGTCCGAGTCGTCGAAGGTGTCGCTGAACAGGCGGGGATAGCCCAGGACGATGATGCGGGCATTCGGCGCCCTGGTGTGGACGGCCCCGTAGACGGCGTTGAGCTTGCTCGGGGCCAGGTCCCGGATGACGTGGGGCTCGTACTGCGTGAACGGCGCGGGATCCAGGCGGCCGTGGTGGGTGAGGTAGTAGTCGTCGTCGGAGCAGTGGCCCAGGGTCTCCGCGCAGCCCTTCAGGATGTCGGCGAAGCGGACGTCGTTGCCGCCGATCGTCAAGGTGACCAGCGTCGTGTCGGCGTCGAGGTAGCCCTGGTCGACCTGCGCCATCTCGCCGGAGTGCCGGTCCGGCTGAGCCCAGTCGGTGTTCTCCCCGGCGTTCTGGCCCGGGGTGTCGATCGCGCCGTCGGTGATGCTGGTCGTGATCGCCCCTGAGCAGGCCAGGAACGCGAACGCGGCGGTGCCGGCGCCGGCCGCGGCCTCCTGGGCGATCGGCTGGGAGTGGCCGGGCAGGCGCACCTGGCGGGCGTAGGCGTCGTTGACGGACCGGTGGCAGGTGTTCACGGTCGGGCCGGCGTTGCCGAAGTCGTCGCTGAAGCCGTAGTCGCTGTTGGGGTCGTACGGCTTGTTCCCCTCGCCGGCGGAGTAGGAGTCGCCCAGTGCGACGTAGAAGGTCTGCGGCTTGACGGTGTGGACGAACGCCACCGCGTCGAAGGCGACGTCCTCGCCGCGGCCGTCCTCGGTGACGCTGGCGAGGCTGACGCTGGCGCCCGCGGCCAGGTTGAGCACGCCGATGTCCACCCACTGGTCCCGCTGCCAGGCCTGGTTGACCACGCGGTGGCGGGTCAGGCCGTTGCCGAGGCTGATCCGGTAGTCGGCCTGGCGGGTCCAGGCGCCGTGGGAGGGGACGTGGACCTTGATCCGCGTCCAGCCGGTCACGGTCGACGGCGGCGTCCAGGTGCCGGTCACCTTGAGGGTCGCGTCGGTGGAGGCGCGGGTGTGGGTGAACCAGAAGTGGCCGCCGAACCCGGCGCTGACCTGGTGGAAGTCGACCTTGCTCGGGTAGACCGTTGCGCCGCCGGGCCCGGCGGCCGAGGCGAACTTGAGCGAGAACCCGCCGCGGCTGGTCCAGTTCTTGGCGCACGGGACCGGGCTCTGGAAGCCGTTGGGGACGTCGTCGACGATCACGGCGCCGCTCGGCAGCCTGCCGGCGTTGCAGTCGGCCGGGTAGGGGTTGCCCGGTGGCGCGGGGCGGGCGCCGACGTCGGGGTAGGCCAGGAGTTGGGCGCCGCACCGTTGCGCGCAGTCGGTCTCCCAGGTGGCGGACCGGTTCCACCAGCAGTGAAAGTTGGACAGGGCGCACAGGCCGGCGGGGTTGCCGCCCCCGTCGGTCGTGGCCCCGTAGGTGCAGTGGTTGACGCCCGGCTGGCAGAACGCCGCGAACCGGGGCGTGGCGATCTGCCCGGTCGGCGAGCTCACCGGGAAATAGGCGGGGCCCCAGGTCTTGGCGATCCAGTCGTAGCGCTGCAGCGGGGTGTACGCCCAGCCCATCACCCGCTCCGGGTAGCTCCAGCCGTTGGGGTGCTTGGCGTCGTCGTAGGTGACCTGCAGGAACGGCGAGCGGTCCTGCGGGTAGTCCGGGTTGGCCGGGTTGTTGGCCCAGCCGAGCCCCCAGTTGGCAGCCGGTGGTGTTGCCGAACGAGGCGTCACGCGGCTGCACGCCGGTGACGTACGCCCACACCGCGAACCACCAGTTCTCCACGAAGCGCGGGTCGCCGCCGTTGGCGACGATGCCCAGCGCCCTGGTCTGGTTCCACTTGTCCTCCAGGAGCTGCAGCCCCGCGGCGATGTTGGCCATGTAGTCGACCGCGACGGCCTTCTGCTGCGTGTCGCTCAGGACCACGCCGGTGTCGACCCGCCGCATGCCGGTGGTCACCTGCGCGGCGCCGTAGCCGCAGTCGGCGTTCGCCCAGTCGACGACGTGGATGTCGCCGTCGTCGCCGTAGAAGCCGCCCTGCTCGAAGTTGCCGTACAGGCCGTCGACCACGTGCGGGCTGGCCTGCCACATGTTGGACTCCTGCGCCAGCACTCCCAGCATGACCTGGGCCGGGACCATGCCCCCGCCCTGCAGGGCGTGGTTGGGGAACAGCGTGCCGGGCGAGTACGCGGGCAGGCCCTGCCCCGCCGGACGAGTCACCAGCCGCAGCTTGTCCTGCACCGCCATGTCGACGGCCCACTCCACCTCCTCGGGGCTGGGCTGGTAGGTCTGCAGGACCGCGTCGTTGCGCGGCACCGCGCAGGCGCGGTCCGGGTCGGTCGGGTCGGTGGACGGGTCGGCGGCCAGCGCCCGTGCCGCCCTGCCGCCGCTGGCCGCCGCCGCGCGGCCCGCGCCGCCCGGCGGGGGCGACGGCGCCCGGTCGCCGTTGCCGGCGGTCTGCTGTGGCACGACGGCGAAGCGCGCCGCCTTGCCGGTGCCGGTCACCCGGGCTCCGATGCTCACCGGGTCGGGCAGCCCGTCGCCCGGCGCGAGCCCCGTCCGCCCGTCCGCCTCCGTGGCCGACGAGGACCTGGTCACCGCGAGGCCCCCCTCGGTGGACACCTCCGCGCCAGCCGGGGCGGCGACGGCCCGCCAGCCGCCCGGCAGGCCGCGGCCCGCCGCCAGCCGCGGCGCGTCCGGCCCGGTCAGGAAGACGCGGCCGCCGGCGCCGCCGCCGAGCTGCACCGCCCCGGGCGGCGCCGTGCCGAGCAGCGCGCTGCGGCCCCCCACCAGGCGGCGAACCTGCACCCGGCCACTGGTGGCGACCTGGTACGCCAGGCCGCCGGCAGCGTCCGGGCGCAGGCGCAACGGCACGCCCGCCGCCGTCTGCATGGTGCGGACTCCGCCGTCGTCGCCGACGGCGACGACGGCGGCGCCGCGGGCGGCGGCGATCCCGCCGGCGTAGGGCACCGCGGAGGTCACCTGCCCCGGCACGCCCAGCCGCCGGCCGACGCGGCCGGTGGCGGCGTCCACCAACAGCAGCCGCGTCAACGTGCGGTCGCGATCCGGCTCCAGCCTGGAGAGCACCGCCGTCTCGCCGGTGCCGCACCCGGGGTCGTGGTAGGCGATCGAGACCCGCTCGGCCAGCTTGACGACCCGGCCACCGGCGAGGTCGACCACCGCCGCGAACGCGCCGCGCTGGAACGCGGCCTCGCGGTTGACCCACTGGCGCGGCTCGTACACCACCACCATCCGGCGGCCCGAGCCGGTCACGCACCCTTGCCCGATCCACTGATCAGAGTCGACCCCGGGCTCGGTCAGGGTCGCCGCCGTGCGCCACCGGTACGCGCGCGCCGCGTCGGCGACCAGCACGTGCAGACCGGTCTCGTCGCCAGCCAGCGTCACCGCGCGGTCACTCGACGCCCGCCACCCCCTGGGCAGCACCCGATCCGGGTCGGCCACGGCTGCCGGGCCGGCCGTCGCCGGCCGACGGGATGGCCCGGCTGGCGGCGCGGCCGACCCGGCGGGGGCGGCCACGGCGGGCGCCGCCAGCGTCGAGGCCGCCGCCGGGGCCGCCGGCATGGCGACGAGCAGCGCGGCCGCGAGCGCCAAGCCGACGACCTCGATCCTGGCCCTCCGACCCCTTCTTGGCATTGGGTCTCCCCCCCGCTTGCCGGCTGATGCCGCCGATCCGTGCGCCGCACGATCGCCGGCCGCACCCGCGCGGTCACGGCAAGAGCCCGGCAACTTCCTGGCAATTCCCAGGCAACTTGGAAGGATGGGGTTTGCCCGGCCCACCCGCGGGTCCCGGTCCGAGCGGCACCGCGCGCGATGGTTGCGGTTTGAACCAGTTCGGGTTCGGGCGATACTGGAGTATGTCCAACCGACCCCCCGAGCGGCACCTCGCCGCCTGGCGCAGCCTGCTCGAGGCCCATGCCGCCGTGGTCGAGCTGCTCTCCCGCGAGCTGGAAGAGGGTCGCGGGCTGCCGCTCGGCTGGTACGACGTGCTGCTGACGCTCGACCGTTCGCCCGAGCAGCGCCTGCGCATGCAGGAGCTGGCCCAGTCGGTGCTGCTCTCCAAGAGCGGCCTCACCCGCCTGATCGACCGCATGGAGGCCAAGGGGCTGGTGCGCCGCGAGCCGTCGCCTTCCGACCGCCGCGGCGCCTTCGCCGTGCTCACCGCGCAGGGTCGCAGCGTCTTCCGCCGCGCCGCGCCGGTGCACCTGCGCGGCATCCAGGAACACTTCGCGCGCCACCTGGACGACGACGAGGCGGCCACCCTGTTCGACGTCCTCAGCCGCGTCACCGCGGCGGCCCGGGCCGCCAGGGACGGCCGCCAGCCGGCCGTGGCGGCGCCGCGCGACGCCGGCAAGGACCAGCGGCCCGACGGCAGCGCCCTGACCGGGCCGCTGTCCCGAACGCCATGAGCCAGGAGGGGCTGGGCGAGGAGGGGGAGCAGCCGGCACCGTCCGAGGCGGAGCGCGCCCGCGAGACCCTGCACGTCGCCATCCTGGCGTTCCGCTGGGTCGCGCTCGCATGGGTGACGGTGGCCGCGCTCACCAGCGGGGAGGTGCGCCGGCCGCTGCTCGCGGCGGGTACGGTCGCGCTCGCCGCCGCCTGGACGGCGTGGCTCGGCGCCGCCCTCCCCGCCCGCGAGCGGCGCGCCTGGGTGCTCGCCGCCGACCTTGGCCTCGCGGTCGCCCTGACGCTCGTGTCCGGCCTGGTCGTCGAGGCCGGCACGGTGGTCGGCAACCAGCCCTTCTTCGCCGGTGCCTACCCGATCGCCGCGCCGGCGTTCTGGGGCGCGAGCCGCGGGCTGCGTGCCGGCCTGGCC
>WNGB01033350.1_pt1 | contig 10015 bp, 7 predicted proteins | sample 5400681 | NCBI WGS metagenome assembly WNGB01 (sample SAMN13153367, study PRJNA577476) | soil metagenome | isolation source: 115 cm soil or saprolite under grassland replicate 2 | place: USA:California | collected 2016-06-15
AGTCTCATGGCCCGGCGGGCAGCGCCAGGTCTTCCGCGACGTGGCGGCGGACAGGTTTTATGTGATCGAAGAGGGAAAGAGCCAACTCGCGGCGCAAAGATTTGGCCAGCCGTCAAGGGAGCGTTAAGTCGGGACAACTTACGTTGTGGCATCGAATGAAATTACAACCGTTAGGAGAGAGCGTTCAGAGTACCCCCTTTAGAGCCTGTTATTAACTTTTCCGCTGTATTTTCAGCGGGTTAGCGCATCAACTGCGCCTTTGATCACTGTGATAAGCTTTATTGATGGAACGAAAGGCTTATCCCAGTGACGTCAGCGACGAAGAGTGGGCGCTTGTCGCCCCGTACTTAACACTGATGACAGAAGACGCTCCACAACGCGATTTCCCGTTACGCGAAGTCTTCAACGGCTTGCGCTATATCGTGCGGACCGGAGCGCCTTGGCGCTGGATGCCCCATGACTTGCCGCCATGGCAGGTCGTCTATCAGCAGTCTCAGCGCTGGATCAAAGCCGGCGTCTTCGAGTCACTCGCCCATGACCTGCGCGCCGTCCTGCGGATCGCCGAAGGGCGCAAAGAAAGCCCGACTGCCGCAATCATTGATAGCCGGACCTTGCAATCGACGCCCGAAAGCGGAGGGTGCGCCGGCTATGACGGAGCCAAACGCCGCAGCAGACGCTGATCGAATCATTGTCAGGCTCGATGAGTTGTCGCTTCTGATCAATGGAAGCCGGGGCGGATGATAACGCGCCTTATGACTTCCGAAAGCTCTTCAAAGAAGCCGGTCATAAGGACCCGTTATCAGCCGACCCCTTCCGAATGATGATCTTGATCGAGTGATGAGAATAGGTCAGAGGAATTCCTCTTCAGCTCCAGAAAGATCAAATATTTCGCCATCTTTTGCGAGAGTATAGCCCTTTGTGTATAGGAAGAAAGTCACTGCACGCCAAGCATCCAATGCAAAATCTCGTTTCTCTTCACACAATTCGTATTCATCAGAAAGGTTGACCTTCTCAAAGTAATGGCCACTCTCCTCTTGATAAACTTCATCTCTCTCATATTTGGTTGGGCTGGAGAAGAGACTGAATACCTCCCTTAAGTCTCTATCGCTGAGAAGTAGTTTTCCATTTTCTATTTCCATAGTAATACTATTCCCTGATCAATTAACTGGGAATCCTGTCTTGATAATTCCTCCAGAAGACTCGACAACCCTAACGAGAACTTGTTTACCACCAATCTCGACCGTTTTTTTCAAGCGTTCGCCCACCAAACGACGACCCTACCTGCGTTCCGGTTTGGCGGACGTATTCTAGGATTTTGGCTCTTTAGGAACTCGCGTGGGAGCCACTACATTTTGTGGTCTTTTAACCAGTGTTGAGCTGTGGCACTCTTCCATCCCTCTAAACCATAACAGAGGATAGAAGCGATGCCTGCAAAGATTGAAATTCCCCTGGATTTGCCTGAGATCCGCATCCTCAATACCGAATTGAGTGGGCGAGAGATCGTCATCACGGTCGAAAGCACACGAGAATGGGCGATCTGCAGGAAGTGCGGAGCCGAAATCCGCGAGTTCCATAGTTATGGACGGCTGTTGCGCCTGCGCCATATGCCGATCCTTGGTCGGCCAGTGATCATTGAAATTCGGCCCAAACGTTTTCGCTGTCCGAGTTGTGATGACAATCCGACGACGACTCAAAAGCTGGATTGGTACGACGAACGCAGCCCACACACCAAAGCCTATGATCAATGGCTGCTGAGGCAGTTGATCGGCAGCACGATCTCTGACGTGGCTCGCAAGGAGCAGACGACCTACGATGCCGTGCTTGGCTCGTTGTATCGGCAAATCGCCGCGGAAGTTTCGTGGGATCAGGTCGAAGAATTGGGAGTCCTGGGACTGGACGAAATCGCTCTCAAGAAAGGGCATCGGGACTTCGTCGTGTTGGTCACAACCCGAGATGCGGAGGATCAATTGAAATTGTTGGGTGTGCTTCCGGATCGCAAGTTGGAGACGGTCGAGAAGTTTCTGCTGACGATCCCGAAGCGGCTGCGGGCGACGGCGCGTGAAGTCTGTATTGATATGTACGAAGGCTATGCGAGCGCGGTCAAAAAAGTTCTGCCGCAAGCGCGGATTGTGGCCGATCGGTTTCATGTGGCGAAAGCCTACCGTAATTGCGCTGATCAGTTGAGGATCGAAGCGCAACGCGATTTGAAATCCAGCTTGAATAAAGAAGAGTACGAAGCGCTTAAAGGAACGATGTGGTTGTTCCGCCGTGATCCTGAAGAGTTGGACAAGGAGGAACGCGAGCGGCTGGCGCTGCTGTTTGAATGCGCGCCGGACCTGAAGCGAGCATACGATCTGCGGGAGAAACTGACCGGGATTTTCGAGACCGACCACAGCAAAGAATCCGGGACAGCGGCGATTAAACGCTGGATGAAGAGTGTCAGCGACAGCGGACTCAGATGCTTTGACAGTTTCTTGACGACTTTGGAGAACTGGATGGACGAGATCACGAATTACTTCGTCAACCGTCAAACGAGCGGTTTTGTCGAAGGCTTCAACAACAAGGTCAAAGTCCTCAAACGGCGCTGTTATGGGATTATGAATCTGACGCATCTGTTTCAACGACTTTACCTTGATCTCGAAGGTTATCGCCTCTTCAGGCTATAAAGCGCAAGATATAGAGGGGACCACGCGAGATCCTAAAGAACCAGGATTTTAGCAACTTCCTCCTTTGAAAGGTTCGCGTATTGTTGAAAATCTTGGAGATGCTTTGCAGCATGCCCCATCTTCTCCAAAGGACGTGAAGCCCTGACAACCCGCCAAGCTTCTTTACCCCAATTGATGCCAAGCTCTGTTAAAGTGCTTCCTCCTCCTAAAATTTCTGGAAGATAGTAAGCAGCCGCCCCACCTGTTATTCCTCCTGCCACACCCAAAGCAATAGCACCCCCAATGAGCTTTTTCGACCCCTCCCTATACCTGGCCATTTCAAACATGAAATCCTGAGGAGTGGGAGCGCCTTCTCTAACTTTGAATTGCGCGTCAACCTTGTTGAGATCGTAAACAAGCGGGGCAGATCCCTTCTTGGGTGTAAGAGTGAGAGTTCCAGCTTTCGCGTCAACCTTTATCCTCTTATCCCCCTCACAACCGATAATGAAGCGGCAAGGATTCGACCGGCGCGCTCCGCACGCGAATTGTCACATGACACGTCATCCCTCGCGGGTTTTGAAACGCGCTTACGTTGGCTTACAAACGGGCGCCGGCGTAAGCGAATGTAAGCGTATGGCTGGACAGGATTTTCACCCGGTTTTGTGCGGAGCGTAAGCGGCGGCAGACACGGCGATTTTCTTTTTAGCCGCCGCTTCTGTTTTCTGAGCCTGAACAATGGCGGGAAGACGAAGACTGCGGGCAGGCGCGCAAGCCCATATACGAGGGAGCGTGCGAGTGCGCGAGCCGCGACCGGAGCCGATGCGCAAGGGGGGATCAATTGGAGCCGAGCGGATGATAACGCGCCTTATGACTTCCGAAAGTTCTTCAAAAGAAGCCGGTCATAAGCGCTCGTTATCATCCGACCCTTCCGATTTCTCTAGCGGATCCGATTTTTCGGCCTCAAGATAGTCTACAGCCTTTTCAAGCTCTTTAGCTAAATTTTCGCTCTCAGGTTCAGCTTCCAGTACTAAAGCTTTGGCCTGATCTAAAGGGATTTCAAAGGCATCCCTGACATATAACATAGACAGAGCCCCTCCAACGCCAAGTTTAGAAAGGGCCTGGTGGAAATCGCGTGGGGTCATCTCTCCATTACGAGCGGCGGCAAAAAGAGCTTTAACCTCATCTGACATATTGATGTCTGAATACCTGGGCATTCAATTTTCTCCCTGCTTAAATTAACAGCCATGGTTATTTGACCTGGAAAGTTTTTGTGAAAGCCTCTACCTCTTCACCTAGCACTTTCACTTTTGTTACTTCCCAACCGTTCTTGATCAACTTTGCTCTTAGGGATTGGTTGACGACAGCAACGGCTGATACCTTCACCTCTGATAACCCCTCCTGTTTTGCATAACCCATAATCGAATTGAACAATGTCTTAGTTGCAGAGGATAACCCCCCAGCTCCCTTCTCGCCGAACACCCCCACTACGTCGGCGACGAGTGTGCTTCCGCTCTTTGAAAACTGTCCGGCGACTTCCGTTTTCCCAATGTTACCAATCAGCAGTTCACCAGTAGTCAGCCCTTTACCGACTCCAAAAATGTTCGTTAAGGCGATACCAGCCGCTAAAGCTGTCCCGCCCCTATTCCCCTGCATGAAATTCATGACCACTGAAGTTGCGCCTGTGGGGTCAAGAGTCGAGATAATGTTAGCGTTGACTTTGCTGATAGCCACCAAAGCTTCAAAGTGCTTTTCAACTATCCTATCGCCGTTAGGTACCCCGGCTATACTTGGGTCACTTCGTCTGGGTTCCTCTTCAGTTTTCCAGTTTACTTTGTCTTTAAGAAGAGACCAGAGATAATTCTTGATACTTTCAGTTATGCCATCACCGTCTGGAGCATGTCCGTCTGGATCTGTGTACCTTAAAGGGTTGTTATAACCATATTGATATTTGTTGAGTGATTGAGGATTGGTCAGATCCGCGTAAAAAGTAGGGTTGGATGACGCAGCTATTGAGAACAGCTCAATCGGCCCACCATTAAATTCATCAGGGCTAGTGAATCTGCCTTGCGTACTTGAATAGTAGCGAGCAAGGAAGTAATCCAACCCGGTCTCATTATCCCGTTCTTTTGACCCGAACTTCTGGCGCACCGAATCGCCGCTGTAACCATTACTCGCGCTTCTGATCCCCACACTAGCAAAAAGCTCTTCGCCGAAGGGGCCGAAGTCATGTCGCCTTACCCCTCCCAGACTCCCTGACCGGTCCACCACCATCCTCGTCGAACCCAGATGGTCTTGCACCAGCCATTGCAACTGCTTGTCTCCAGGCTCGCTACTGTCCCACACTACCAGCAACTGCCCGCCACGATATCCGTACTCCTTCTGCGCCGCGCTCGGATCAGCGAAGGCCGCATACTCCGCCAACAACTCTCCCCCGATCCCGTAGACCTGCCACGTTCCCAGACTCCCCACCGTCCTCACGACTCGCTTTCCTTCAGCGTCGTAGACGTACCAGCTCACCCTCACCCCTGCGCTATTATACGCCTCCGCCACCCGATTCTCGCCATCATAGTTCCGCTGCCCGCTCCCATCATTGGTCTGATTCCCGGCGGCGTCGTAGCTCATCGCCACCCCGTCCCCCAACGGCAACCGATTTGTCGCGGCGTCTACAGTATAAGCCTTCTTGTTCACCGGGCCGACAGTGTTAGCCTGGTCGATTGTGCGGTTGCCCCAACGGTCATAAAGGAACGCTTGCCTGAAGATCCCCTGGTATATGTCTCCGCCTGAAGTCCCTTTCGTGTATGACAATTCGGTGACGCTCTTGAGTCGATTGAGAGGGTCGTAATCGTACCGGTCGATAGACGCGACGAAATTACTCACGGCATCGTCGACCGGGATTTGATGATCCATCCTCAACAGGTTGCCGTTGTTGTCCGTCCCGCCGCTCCCGTAGACATGACAGCCACCCGATGTGGAATAGTAGAGCCTCAACGCCCCACGGTTCCACGACCCGGCGGCGTTTTGCCATGCGTCCAAGTCATCACTGTCGTAGAGCGGATTCGGATCGGTCCCCAATCGGATGTCGAAGAGTTGGCCCCGGCTGTTGTAGTGGCGGCGATGATAGAGTGGGATGGTTGTGCCGAACTGCTCCCGCTTCATTGAGCCTGCGGCGTTATACTGCATGCCGGTGGCGTAATCCTGATTGATCCCGCTTCCCAAATTGCCGCTGAAGCTGGAGAGGAGGCCCCCCTGATCGTGGCTGTAATTGACAGTATGCCCCGAGGAATATGTAATTGTCTCGACGGCGCCAGCCAAGTTATAGCCCTGTTGGACGACAAAAGGGGAGCCCCAATCGCTCCCGCGCCAGAAACTCTGCTGTTTATTAAGCGGCTGTCCAAGCGCGTCGTAATTGTCTATCTTCGTCTGTGTGGCGTTAACGCGTCGATCCTTTGAGCGAGGTTGCCGTTGGCGTCATAGGAATAGGACATCGCCCATCCGCTGCCGCCGGTCACCGGGTCGGTGTAAGGGGGAAGATTGCCGTTGGTGTTCTGCTCCGGGTTCTTGGCGCGGATCAGGCGTGAGAGCGAGTCGTAGGCGAACCAACGTCCTTGCGTGCCCTGTTGCACATAGCGCAGGTTACCCAACGCGTCATAGAGATAAGTCGTATCATAGTTCAGTCCGCTGGGGTCCTCCGTCACTTTGATCAATCTGCCGAGGGCGTCGGTTTCGCTGCGGCGCGTCTTGCCCGCCTGATCGGTGACCGTAGTCTGATTGGCGTTATAACTGGTAGTCACCGAACCTGTCCAAGCGCTGTTTGTCCCCGTATTGGGCGGCCGGGTTGCGCTAGAGAAAGTCGCTACTTCAACCACTCTACCAAGCTCATCGCGGGTTGTGCGCGTCCAGCCGTCGGTAGCCGCAGCGGCGCTCCGCTGGGGATTCGAGGCCAGGGTGATCTTCCCTATCTGCGCATAGATCCTTTGGCTCGAGATCGTGTAACTGCCCGTGCCATCCTCATTGCGCTCGGTCAGGACCACACGTCCCATCTCATCAGAGGTCGTTCGACTCTTCAGCTTATAATCACCCGAGGTGTTAAGATCGGATTCGACTGTCGCCTGGCGCAAATTGTCATCATAGGTCAACCGCGTTTTGCGGCGCTGGTTGGCATAAGTTACGCCGTTGACATAAGAAGTCACTGGCGGCCCTGTCACCACGCCGGGTCGCATAAACGGATCAGTCGTTCCCAGAAGCTGATTAGTGTAATCAGTGTCAGTTGTTTGGTTATTCGGATCGGTCACGCTGGTGACCAGACCAGTAGAGTTATCATAGACCGTCGTCACCGTCTGCACCCCAGTACCATTGAGCGGATCCACTGTGACCTGAGTTGGTCTGGAATGGGTTGCGGAGTCGTAGGCGATATTCGTGACATTATTATTGGGGTCTGTAATGCTTGTTCTATTGCCATAAGAATCATAGCCATAAGTGGTGTTCAGCCATCTGCTGGGGGAGACGCTGTCGTCCAGCCGGCTGACCTTCGTCAGATTGCCGAGTGTCGGAGCCACTCCGTAAGCTTGATTGTCGTAACTGTATAGGGTCTGGCTTGGACCGGCAGCCGTATCTTGTATGGCATTGAGAATCAGTGGCGCGCCGCTCGGCAACACGCGTTTGGCGTAGACATTCGCCGAAGTGGAAGACGCCGCAGGGTTATAGTAATTGTTGGTGGTTACACGCAGGATTGTGGCGCTGCCGGGCACACCTGTTGGCACTCCCGCCGCATCGCGGGATACCAGACTGGGGTCAAACCAGTCATATTCGATTATCTGAGTAACGTTGCCATTGTAATCGTGCTGGAAGGTCCTGGCCGACATCTTGGCCAGCCCGCCGCTGGGGTCGTGCACCGTAGTGTATTCAGCGTCCACAACTGTGTTGAAACCCACCAGGCCGCCCACGGTGTGGTCATACCCGCCGCTAAAGATCAACTTGGTCCAGTGTCGTTCGACGGTCGTCTGCGCTATGGGGCTTGAGTCTGGCCCCAGCTTGCGCACGGTTCGATAGACCAGCCCCGCTTTACCATCGTTACCTCCTAAAGATAGCGCCAGACCCGGGTCATGAGGGTAAGTGTATTGAGTCGTGATCGAGCCGTCCGGGCCTTTTACTTCACTACTACTCCCGGTCAAAGTGTCGACACCGTAAATCCACGTGTCGGTCATGCCATCGTGGTTGACGGTTTTTGTAACGATGGTTTCTGCAGGAGCGCGTTGCGAGTCGTCGAGTTTATACACGCCGGTCAGCGAGTAGTCATAGTTTACTGTGGCGCCCTGCGGCGTCACCATCTGGCTGAGTGATCCCCAGCCGTGTGACGCTGAAGTGATCGTTTCCATCGGCGCGAAGCAATCTCGCCGCCACTGCACATTCAAGCCGGTATCCGTGGTATCGGAGTTATAGCTGAAGGTATATTGCTGGCGCGGCGCGCCGGGCTTGGTCAGCGGCAAAACAATGGAGCGGACGACGGCAATATCTGCCTCCAGTACCCGATCCACGAAGCAAGGACGGCCGGTCGAATAAACCAACCCCTGCACATGCGTAATTCCCCAGTTGATATCGATCGAGACCCATGCGCCGCCGACCGTTTGGTACTGTACCTGCCCGGTGTTGGTCGCCGAGTCATGAATGTGCTTGATCTCCCGTCCCGTCAGCTCGTCTTGATAGTGGGTTGTCGTGATAGTGCCTACTACCTCGCTGAAGATTTTGATTTTGTTCCCGTTGGTGTCCTTGATTCGCTGAATTCCATTACTCTGCTCAATAGTGGCGCCGTCGGGCAGGTAGACCGTCCAACTGGAGAGGTAGCCAGGATCTATTTTTGCCCAGATATAGCTCCCGTCGAAGGAGTAATAGCGCATAGTGGCGTTCACGCTGTCAGGTCTATCCTTGTAATACCCTACGCGATACTCCAGACCGCCGGGGTAGACTGGATAATCAAGAGGCCTAAGCTCATGCTTGGCTCCGTCCGGCGTGGTCAGTAGGATCTTCCAGCGATACACTCCTAGCTGGAACTCCGGGTCGCTGGGATCAATTGGAACAGTGGGTTCATAATCCTCTTCGGCCGTATGCGCTTCCATCTCATAAATCTTGCCGATTCTCCACCCTCCATCACCCAGTTGCAGAGTGAATTCGGTTATGCCGTCAGTAGGAGGCTGACCGGGGGGAATCTCAACTGTAAATCTATCCCACATCTTGCTGTTGTATTCGGCGTGCAGCGCCCAGGATAGGTCACCGCCAGCAACCGGCGGTAACGCAGCCAGGGGGATGGAGAGATTCACGTTGCCGTTGGTCAGGTTGATGTTCTCAATATCGGAGATCGAGTATGAACCCAAAGTCCCGACTCCCCGGTCAGGGCGCGAGGCAGTTTGCGCCAACGACATCACGCTGAGGCTTGCCAGCAGAATGATTGTTAAACTGATATTCGAGCAGTTTTTCGTGATATAGTTAATTGATCTGAATTGCCGAGTTTTGCTGGCCCTCATGACGCTCTCCTTTCACTGCTTCGGATTGTGGGTGACATTGGTGAGAGTTAGTTCCATTACTATTTGGTCGTTCGACTTCCAGATGGTGCGTGTCGGGATCATTTCGCCATTTTGATTAATCCAGCCAGAAATCTCCGCCGTAATCGTTTTCCCTTGTTCTTGCGAAATGACCTTGTCAATCAAACCCGTCGAGGAGTTAATGTAGTAGAGCCGCCACGAGCTCTGCGGTCCGTTTTGGGTAGGGCTAGACGGCTCGGCGACTCGCACCAGATCCCATCGCGGCCCGGTGTAGTTATCGGAGCCGCCTGCTTCCGCCGGCCTGACGTCGCGGGCGATGGTCTGGTAGGACGCGCCTCGAAGTTGCGCCAGAACGAATTGATCGGGGCTGTCGAGCGCGAGGCGTTCAATAAGCTCACGCAAACTGCCGGTAGCCGAGTCGTCACTTGACTTTGCTCCATCTACACCGCTCCAGGTAAGCGACGGCGGGCCTCCTCCAAACACAATTGTCAAGCGCTCATCGTCGTCATCCTGGCTGCGGACAATCCGCACTGTCTGGCGATCAGCGCCGAGAGTCACGACTCCCGTCTGCACAGAGACTTCACGCCCCGGCGCTAAAAAGCGTTGCCCCAATCGGCGGCGCAGCTTGTTCGCTTCCGGCTGAAGCGCTAGCCTGTTATGCAACCGCCCGCGTATAGGATTCGGTTGAGAGGCGACGGCATCCTGTCTCACGGCTGAAACTCTTTTGTTGCGCCGCGCGCGCACGGTAAAAGTCACCATCGTGATGACGACAACCGCAGCCAACAATGCGAAAGCGAATTTCGCGGAACAGCGTCGAGACAACGCTGATAGATC
>WNGB01028315.1_pt1 | contig 10014 bp, 6 predicted proteins | sample 5400681 | NCBI WGS metagenome assembly WNGB01 (sample SAMN13153367, study PRJNA577476) | soil metagenome | isolation source: 115 cm soil or saprolite under grassland replicate 2 | place: USA:California | collected 2016-06-15
GCCGTCTTCCCGGCGACCTCGACGTAGCGGTTGCCCAGACGGATCGCAGCGCGCGTATCGCCCATCGCGAGCGCGCACTGGCCGTCGACCAGCCAGACCTCCGGGTAGCGCCGGGCGAGGCGGGTCAGCTCGCCGAGCATGGGCCGCGCCTTGCGGCAATCGACCGCCGCGGTCGCCCACGCCACCCCGAGCCGCGCGCGCACATCGGTGGGCCGCTGCTCGAGCGCCGCCGCGAACAGTGTGCGCGCCCGGGTCGGCTGACCGGCGCGCAGATAAGCGTTGGCGAGATCGATGCGGTACATCGGATCGCTCGTGGCCAGCTGCGCCGGCCGCGCCGTCAGGTAGGCCTCGAGCGCGGCGATCGCCTGGTCCCAGCGTCGGAGCCCGATGTAGTGGCGGGCCAGCGCGCCCTGGGCATCGTAGCGGCGGGGGACCCGCTCCACGACGTGCTCGAGGAGCGGCACACCCTCGGCGGCCTTCCCGTCCAGCATGAGCAGCATCCCGAGCATGCCGAGGACGTCGTCGCTGTTGGGCGCGAGCGAGCGAGCGCGCCGGGTGAGCGCGATCCCGTCGGAGTACTGCTTGCGGGTGAGGTGGATCGCGGCGCGCAGCACGTAGGCCTCGATGCGCCGCGGATTGAGAGCGATCGCCTGGTCGAGCGCGCGGGCCGCCTCGTCGAGGGAGCCGCGCTCGAGCACCCGCCGCCCCTCGGCCACCAGCGCCGCGCTCTCGTCCTCTCCCTTGCCCGGCTGCTGCGCCGCCGCCGGAGGCATCCCGATCGCCAGCACGGCGCAGAGAGCGGCGACAGCGGCCTCAGTAACGATAGCCGACCCGCGCATAGAGCTCCCTCCCTTCTCCGGGGACCACCGGCACCCGCACCTCCATCGGCTCGCTGCGGTCGTAGTCCTCCTGAGCCGGAACCTGTTCCCGCCGGCCGATGATGTTGCGCGCACCGACCGTGAGATCGAAGCCCCCGAGGTTGGGGAAGTAGAGGCTCGCGTTCCAGCCGATGAACGCATCGGCCTTGCGCCTCGTCTCTCGCGTCGTCCGCGTCTTCCGCTCGCCCACGTAGATGAGCTCGGTCGACAGGTGGCCCAGCCCGCCGATGAGCGGGGACGAGACGCCGCCCGACGCGCTCGTGGAGGGCGAGTTGAGGGCGTCGATGTGCGTGTCCGGGTCCTCCACGCTCACGAAGGCGGCGCCCGCGAACACCAGCCAGCCGGCACTGTCGCGGAAGCTCAGCTCGCCCTCGAGCCCGCGCGCGGTCAAGCCGCCCACGTTCTGGAACTGGAGGCGCGTCTCGCCGCCGCCGATGGGCTCCTCCTCCTGCTCGACCAGCTGGTCCGCCTTCCACAGGAAGGCCGACAGCCGCGTCGAGAGGCCCACGCGCGGGCGGCCCCACAGGACCGCCTCGTAGCTGCGGATCGTCTCCGCGCCGATGTCCGGGTTGGCGATGAAGTCGGTGCCGTCCTCGAAGAAGCCCTCGTACGCGCTCGGGTTGCGGAAGCCCTCGGCGTAGAGGAGCTTGAGGCCGTAGCGGTCGGGCGGGCCGAGAAACAGGGCGGCGCGCGGCGAGACCCGGTCCTCGAGCTCCGAGTTGCGATCGAGACGGACGCCGCCGGTCATGGACAGCCACGGCAGCGGCGAGGCGTCGAGCTCGGTGTAGAGGCCCTGCAGCTCGAAGTCCTGCGGCACCGTGGTGCCTTCCCCCTCGGCTCCCACGTAGAAGCTGTGGCTCTTGGTGTGGATGTGAGTGACCTCGCCCCCCGCGGTCAGGCCGAGCATGTCGCCCGACTCGCCGCGCAGGAGCGCCAGGCGGCCGCGCAGCTCGCCGCCGTACCAGAACGAGTCGCCGAAGTCGCGGAACACGTCCGGGGAGTAGGCCAGGTGGTCCTCGAACTGGTAGCGATTGATGTAGCCGCGACCCGTGACGGTGAGACGTTCCGCGAGCTCGCGCGTGTAGCCACCCTCGGCCAGGAACTCGGTGTCGTAGTTCCGGTTGGCGGCGGTGCCGATGTCGGTGTCGTAGGGCGCACCGGGGAGCTCGCGGATCCTCCGGTAGAAGCGGAGCTGCGCGAACGCCCCCTCGTAGGCGCCGACCAGGGAAGCGGCCAGCCCGCGCTCGCCGTCGGAGTTGAGTTCGCCGCCGAGCTCCGGGATGTTGAGCTGCTCGCCGTTGCGGTAGAGCGCGGCGACCGAGCCGCGCACCTGGTGATCGACATCGCCGGTCGCGAAGCCGGCCGCGGCCGAGCCGGAGGCGAAGCCGCTGCCGGTCACGCGCCCCCACGCGCGGGGCGCCTCGCCGGCGCCCTGGGTGACGATGTTGATGATGCCGAAGAAGGCGTTGGTGCCGTACACCGACGACACCGGCCCGCGGATGATCTCGATGCGCGCGATGTCATCGATCGCGACCGGCATGTCCCAGCCGATGCCGGCGAACTGGTTCCACGGCTCGTTGACGGTGGCGCCGTCGACCAGGACCAGAAAGCGGGTGTTGAAGTCGCCGAGGAGCTGGAGCCCGCGCACGCCGAGCCGCTGGCTCATGTGGTCGTCGACGACATAGAGCCCCGCCACCGCACGGAGCGCCTCGGACACGGTGCGGTAGCCCATGCGGCGCAGGCGGTCGCCGCTCACCACCGTGACCGCCGAGGCCACGTTGCCGAGCGACTGCTCGCGCTTGGCCGCGCCGGTCACCACCTCCTCGTGGGCCTCGGCGGCCGAGACGACGGCGATCTTGCTCTCGGTCTCCTGCTCGTCGGCCGCCTCCGGAAGGGGCGGTAGATCGCCGACGTCTGCGGCCGGCGCGTCGTCCGCCGGCGCGTCGTCCGCGCGCGCCGTGCCCGGGGCGGCGGCGAGGACGGAGAGCATGCCCGATGCGCAGAGCGCGCCGATGAGTAGGTTCCCGCACAGCATACTGGCCTCCTCGAACATCTTCAGCGACCGTCTCCGGCGATCCATCCGCCTCCAGCCATCTCTCTTCCACGCATCAGCCCGTGCCAGCCCGCCGCCTCTCGCTATGGGCGCTGGGTGGATCGAACTGGCACAGAACGAAGGTGATGTCGTCCTCGGCGATGGTCCCCTCGGCGAAGGCATCGACCGCCGACACCACCTTGTCGCGCAGCGCGACCAGCGACGTCCCGTCGACGTCGACCACGCTGCCCTGGAGCATGTTGCGCAGGCGGCGCTCGCCGAACAGCTTGCCGGTGGGGCTCTGGCGCTGGACCAGACCGTCGGTGAAGCAGACGAAGACGTCGCCCGGGTTCAGCTTCACCGATCCCTGCTTCCTCAGCTCGGGGAGCTTGTTGCGGTCGCCGAGCGGGTTGCCCGCGTCGGTCAGCGTGTTCGCGTCCTCGAGCACGCGACCCGGCCCCATGCGGATGACGTACGGGAAGTTCTGCCCGGCATTGGCATACTCGAGCGTGGCCAGCTCCGGGTCGAAGACGCCGCAGAAGCAGGTCATGAGCACGTTGTGATCGCCGACGTTGCGGATGGCGGAGTCGATCGACTTCAGGACCTGCTGCGGGCTGAGCAGCCGCTCGTCCACCTCGGCCAGCGCCTCGACCGCGCCCCGAGCCGTCGACGCGACCAGCGCCGAGTGGAGGCCGTGCCCGGTGGCGTCGCCGACCACGATGAGGAGCTTGCCGCCGCTCAGCCCGCGGAACGTCCACCAGTCCCCGCCGCAGCTCGACGCCGGCGAGCAGTGGCCGACGATCTTCAGCGGACCGTGGCGGCCGAGCATGGCGGGCGGCAGCATCGACTGCTGGACCGAGCGGGCCAGGCTGAGCTCGCGGTCGAGCACCGCGCGGTGCTGCCGCTCGACGAGCTCGGCGCCGAGGTCGTGCGCCATGCGGTTGAAGCTCTTGGCCAGCACACCGATCTCGTCGCGGCGGTCCTCCGGCACGCGCTCGTCGAAGTGACCGTCGGCCAGGCGCTCGGCCTGGAGCGCGAGCAGCCGCAGCGGTCGCGCCATCTCGATTCCCTGCAGCGCGGCGAGCACGATGCCGGCGAAGAGCACGAGGCCGGCGACGAGCCACACCGTCCGCCTCGACTTGTCCACCCGCTCCTCGACCTCGCGGATCGTCGCCGCCAGCTCGGCGTCGAGCGCGGCGGTGGACACACTCATGTGGAGGCGGCCGATCGGGTTCTTGCCGATCGTGATGGGGGCGACGTAGACCAGGTCGGACCCGACCCGCTTGCGCACCACCTCGCCCGGCTGTGGATCGCCGAGCAAGCTCACCAGCTCGGCCATGCGCGCGGCGTCCGGGGTCGCGCCCGCCTGGGCCACGGCCTGGCCCGCGATATCGGTGACCAGCATCCACGGGATGCGCTTGTCTCCACGATGCTCTGCGTCACGCTTCGCCGCGTCGAGCAGCGGCTGGATATCGCTGAAGGTGTTGTTGCCCAGCGGCGCCGCGACGGTGGCCGCGACCTTCTGCGCGAGCAGATCCGACTCGCGCATGATGGCGAGCTCACCCTGCTCGCGCCTCATCGCGGCGTCATGCCGGCCCAGCTCCTCGATGGTGCGATGTCCGGACAGCGTCGCGGTTGCGACCGCTGCTGCGACCACGAACGAGGTGGCGACAATCAGCTTCACGGAGAGCGGAACACCCGCTCGGTGCTTGCGGTCCGAGGCCGTCAAATTCCCCCGCGCAGGGTGAAAGCTTCAGATGTCCGTCGTTGTCATGTCAAACATTCTCGATGGTCCGCGAGGTAGTCGCATGTGTCATGGCGACGCCGAGCATCCACCGTCGCCTCCACCGTCGCCTCCACCGTCGACGACGGCGCAACGTTTGCTGGCCCGGACCCGGAGGAGAAGCAGGCGCGTTTCCGCCATGATTGCGCGGTCGCACCCTGCTGCGGGGCACAGACATCGGGCGCGAGACATCGAGTCGTTCGCCCGTCGCGAGTGGCGGGATAGAGTCGATGGTCATGCCCCGCACCAGTCTCTTCACCGCTCTCCGTCGCGCGCTCCTACTTGCACGCACCAGTCGCTCGTCCGGAATACCAGTTGACGACCTCGTCGAGCGCGCGGACGACAGCGGAGGGGGCGCGCGCCCCGACGCGGGTGAGCCGGATGCGGGCGCACCCGACGGCCCGGCTTCCGCCGCCCTCCTGCCGGAGCCCTCCTGGTGACGGTCGCCGCCATCGTTCAGGCCCGGATGGGCTCCACCCGCTTGCCGGGCAAGGTGCTCCGACAGCTCGCCGGCCAGCCTCTCCTGGCTCACCTCGCCCGCCGACTACGCGGATGCCGCGAGCTCGACCGGATCGTCATCGCGACGACGGTCGGGCCGGCCGACGACGTGATCGAGGAGCTGGCCCGCCCGCTCGGCCTCGGGTGCTTCCGGGGCTCGGAGGACGACGTCCTGTCCCGGTACGTCGGCGCCGCCGCCGAGGCCGACGCCGACGTCGTCGTACGGATCACCTCCGATTGCCCGCTCATCGACCCCGTGGTCGTGGACCGGGTGGTCGCTCGCCTCCTCGAGGGCGGATGCGACTACGCCTCGAACACGATCCGCCGCACCTACCCGCGCGGCCTCGACACCGAGGCGCTCACCCGGCGCGCGCTCGAGCGACTGCAGCAGCTGGCCGAGCCTGGCCCGGCTCGCGAGCACGTCACCTGGCTCGTCCACCGGCGCCCGGACGAGTTCCGGCTGGCGTCGGTCGAGGACCCGACCGATGCGTCCGACCTCCGCTGGACGGTGGACACCGAGGACGACTGGCGCCTGATCGACCGCCTGTACCGCGAGCTCGATCTCGGCGCCCGCGTCGTGCCGTATCCCGACATGCTCGCGCACGTTCGTGCAAACCCGGAGCTGGCCCGCATCAACGCCCACGTCGATCAGAAGGCGACCTGAAAGGTCACGGCGCGGCGTGGGGGCCCAGGCGCCGCAGCGCCAGCCGGACCAGCTTGCGCGTGGTCGGCACCGTCGGCCTGTCGGCCAGGAAGCCCGGCAGCTGGACGAGCGGCACGACCTGGTAGTCGACGTACTCGTCGGTGTCGCCCAGATCGCGCGGCAGTCGGTCGCAGCGGACCACGAAGCCGACCTCGAACGTGCCGTGGAGCTCGTCGGTGACGATGCCGAGAGGGTCGATGCGCTGCCAGGCCAGCCCGGCCGCCTCCTCGGCCAGCTCGGTGGCGACCTGGGCGACGAGATCGACGCGATCGCCTGACGGCGCGGCCACCCCGCCCGACGGCACGCACTCGAGGAAACCGGGGTACTCGGTCACCCGGGCCCGCCGCGCGATGAGGACGTTGCCCACGGAATCGATCGCGATGCCGCTCACGCCGACCGGCGTCAACCGACCGGGCAGGGCCAGCGAGTGGAGCCTGGCGAACACGTGGCGATAGGGACAGAGATCCAGCTCGACGTGCAGCCCCTCGCCGTCGAGCACGTGGCGGCGGTAGCAAACCACGCGACCGTCGAACAGGCGGGGATCGGCGAGCCTGGCAGCGTCCCACAGGCTGACGACGCGCGCCTCGTCCTCGGCCGGGAGCCGGCGCTCGCCGACGATGCGCGCGTCGACCCGGTCGACCACCGGGTCCGGCTCGGTCGCGAACCCGACGACGTCGCCCAGGTCGGTGGTGGCCCGACCCCAGCGCGCGCCGTCGTCGCGCCCGAACAAGATGACCTCCATCCCGGCGGCGGCGGCGGCGGCGGCGCCGTGCGCCGAGTCCTCGACGACGAAGAAGCGCGCCCCGGGCCAGCGGCCGAGCACGCGGAGGTAGATCTCGGGATCCGGCTTCGAGCGCGCGACCTCGTCGCCGGACACGACCATGTCGAAGGCAGCGCCGAGGTGAACCGCCGCGGCGCCGAGCTGGCCAGGGCGGTGCCGATGCCGCGCGCGCGGAGCGCCACCAGGACGTCGACCAGGCCGGGGGTCAGCGGCGTCGCCGCATAGGCCACCGCCACCTCGTCGAGGTATCGCTCCAGCAAGACCTCGCGCGACGGTGCCAGCCGGTAGCGACCTCGGAGAAGGTCGACGATCTCGCGGAGAGAGGGGCCGTTCAGCTCGGCGAACTCGTCGCGGGTGCCGACCACGCCGAGACCGGCCAGAAATCTGATGTAGGCCTGGTACAGGGCCGGTACCGTGTCGACCACGACGCCGTCCATGTCGAAGACGACGACGGTGCCGACCGGCGTCACCTCAGCTCCTCTCGCGGACGTGCTCCCAGGCCAGGGGCGTGCCACGCACGAGGTCTCGCGCTGCCGTGCTGCCGAGGACGCGATCGTACTCGCGCGGCTCCAGGCCGTTGCCGGGCCGGATGATGCGGGTGTTCCGCGCCGTGAGCGGCTCGCCCTGGCGCACGTCCTCGACGACGAAGATCGACCGGCGGAAGATGACGTTCTCGGCTTCGCGCTCGATCACCTCGTAGCGCGGCGCCCCGAGGGCCGACTCCGCGATCCGGACCTCGCGCATCAGCTGGGCCAGCTCCGCAGGCTCGAGCGAGAACCCGGCGTCCGGGCCCCCCTCGGAGCGATCGAGGGTGAAGTGCTTCTCGATGATGCTGGCGCCGAGCGCGACCGACGCGATGGCCACTGTGGTGCCCAGGGTGTGGTCTGACAGGCCGACGATCATGCCCGTGCGCGCCGCGAGATCGGGGATGGTCGCGAGGTTCATGTCCTCGGCGCGCGCCGGATAGGCGCTCACGCAGTGGAGGACCGCGACCTGGGGTGCTCCGGCCTCGCGCAGCGTGGCCGCCGCCAGCTCGGTCGCCGCCAGCGACGACATCCCGCGCGACATGATGACCGGCTTCCGGGTCGAGCCGATCTTCCTGAGCAGGGGGATGTCGCCCGACTCGAACGAAGCGACCTTGTACAGCGCGACGTTCATCCGCTCGAGAAAGTCGACCGAGGTGTGGTCGAACGGAGTCGAGAACAGGAGGACTCCCCGACGCTCGGCGTGCTCCTTGAGGCCTGGCTGCCACTCCCACGGGGTGTGCGCCCAGCGATACAGCTCGTACAGCGACTTGCCGCGCCACGCGTCGTTCGACTTCACCTGGAAGTATTCGTTCGCGCAGTCGATCGTCATCGTGTCGGGCGTGTACGTCTGGAGCTTGATCGCATCGACCCCAGCATCGACGGCGGCGTCGACCAGCGCCCGGGCTCGGTCGAGGTCACCACCGTGATTGCCGGACATCTCGGCGATGACGAAGACCGGATGACCCGGCCCGATGGCGCGGGATCCGGCGGGTGTCTGGATGACGATCGGCTCCATCGGTGCCTCGCTCACATGCGCTGGGCCAGCTTGTCGAGCGCGCTCAGCAGCAGCGGACCGAAGCGGGGGGTGAGCTCGCGCTTCAATCGCTCGACGTTCTCGTCGATGCTCACCGAGGTCTGGTAGTTGACCGGGTGGTACGCCTTGTCGAGCACCTCACCGCCGTCGATCTCGGGGCTGAGGACGTGCGCCGTGATGGCCACCCGCTCATCGCCGTTCTTCAGCGCCTGGTGCAGCGGCAGGCCTCCCGGGTACTCGGGGAGGGATCCGCGGTGCAGGTTGACGCCGCCGAGGCGCGGACAGGCCAGCTCCTCCGGGGTGATGAGCCGCCGCCAGGAGATACTGGCGAGGAAGTCGCACTCGAGCTCGGCCAGCACCCTCGGGATCTGCCGGGCCTGCTCGGCGGTATCGACCTCGAACAGGGGCACGCCGGCGCCGGCGCACACGGCGACGTAGCGCGCGTGGTCCGGCCGCTCGCCCCGCTCGGGATCCTCGAACTTTGCCTTGCGCCGGTGCGTGAACACGGCGATCGGTCGGTACCGACCGCTGCCGAGCAGGGCGTCGAGCCCGGCCAGTCCGTGCTCGCGAGCCAAGTAGCCGATCACCCGGAACGTCATGCCGGTCCCCCGCCAGGTCGATGGTCCCACGTTTCGCTGCCACCCGCACGCGGCGTCGTGTGCCGTCGATGACCCAACACAGCCCACACGGCGTGCGCCGGCGCCCGTCTACGGGCCTGCCTGGAGGAAGGGCGCACCTACCTCACGGTCGGACGTAGTCTTCGCTCGAGGTCGCGGGCCGCGCTGAACACGAGCTTCTTGCCGACCTTGCTCTGGTCGAGGAAGCCGCGCTGGACCAGCCCCTGCAGGTCCGTCCGCGCCGTCTGGTAGACGACGCGGTGACTGGTCTGATGTCCCTCGATCGTGAAGCGGGCATCGGGGTGGCGCAGGGCGTGTCCGAGCAACGCGAGCTGGCGGTTGTTGAGATCGTCGCGGCCCCGGAGCTTCTGCTCCACGTCCCGAACCTCGTGCGCTTTTCGCTCCAGATATGAGAACAGATCGGAGATGGCTGTCCTCAACACCTTGAGCTGGTTCAGGATGAAGTAGGTTGCGTCGTTGTCGTCGGTCTCCGTGTACAGGAATGCGCGGTCATACTGCTGGCGCGCCTTCCTGATCACCCGGGAGATCGAGATGAACTCGGTCAGCCAGTATCCCTGCCTCAGCATCGACCAGTAGAAGACGGCCCGCGCCGTGCGGCCGTTGCCGTCCACGAACGGACGGTCATAGGCCAGCCAGAAATGGAGCAGGATGGCCCGGACGACCGGGTGGGTGAATGGCTCATCGTCGGTCGAACCATTCGCGAACTTGCACATGGCGCCCATCCTGCCGGGCAACAGGCTCGCACTGGGCGGCTGGTGAACGAGCTCCCCCTCACGAGGGTCAAAGACGCCGACGCCCTCGTCCGCCCTGCGGAACCTTCCTGCGCTGTCCGCGATGTCCAGCGCGTCGCGCGTGACGACCGAGTGCAACTCGAGGATGCGATCCACCGACAACGGCTCGTCCTTGTGGTCACGCACCCACTCCATGGCGTGGAAGTTGCCGAGGATCATCTTCTCGCTGGCGGTTCGCGGCTTCCGCTTGGTCCGGATCATCTCCTTGGCGGCGGCGCGCGTCGTGGAGGCGCCCTCGAGCTGGCTCGATCGGAACGCCTCCTCGATGAGCGAGCTCACGATGTACCGATCGCGCGTGGCACGATCAGTGAGGTCCTCCGGCAATTCGATCCGCCCGCTGGCGTCTCGAT
>WNGB01015665.1_pt1 | contig 10013 bp, 8 predicted proteins | sample 5400681 | NCBI WGS metagenome assembly WNGB01 (sample SAMN13153367, study PRJNA577476) | soil metagenome | isolation source: 115 cm soil or saprolite under grassland replicate 2 | place: USA:California | collected 2016-06-15
GTGCTCAATGGAGTCTGCCGCCCGTTCTTCGGCTGGGTATCGGACCATATCGGCCGTGAGAACACGATGTTCATCGCCTTCTTTGTCGAGGGTGTCGGCATCTACGCGCTGCTGTATTTCGCGAACAATCCAATTCTGTTCGTGATTCTGTCCGGCGTGGTGTTCTTCGCCTGGGGCGAGATCTATTCGCTGTTCCCGGCGACCTGCACCGACCTGTATGGCAGGAAATTTGCGACCACCAACTACGGCATGCTCTATACCGCCAAGGGGACGGCATCGCTGCTAGTTCCCTTGGCCAACATCCTGACCACTGCAACAGGCAACTGGCACGCTGTGTTCTATGTTGCGGCGATCCTCAACATCATTGCCGCAATCATGGCCCTGGCTCTGCTGAAGCCGATGCGGCGCCGCGCGATGGCGCAGGGGTGATTGCGCAGGGTATAATGTGGAACAACGGCCGGTGGCGGCCAAAGCAGCCGCTGGCTGGCTTCAAACCGTCCGATGACGCCAACGGATCGTCGGTGGACGCTCACCGTAGCGGCTGCAGAACGAGGCAACGCCGAGGTTGATCAGCACCAAGGCAGCTGTGGCGTAGATGAAGACCGACGTGGCGATCGGGCTTGCGAAGATTTCCTGGTATTCAAATAGGTCAGCGGAGAACAATTCGGGGATCATGACCAGCACGCTCCTTGTGCAAACTGCTATTTGTGCAAGCTGCTCTGAGCTTATGTCGCGCGAAGCCATCGTTGCGGTTCACTCCGAAGCGAAAGAATTCCACGCTCTTGCCAGGGAATTCGCTGTGCCGATCGCCAATGCCTTGACCATTCGAAAGAAATCGGGCAGATGGCTGGTATATTGTATACCACCCTCCAAAAGTGATGCCGTTCATGAGTACCGGCGAGCCCTTCAGTAGCCGTCCCCCAACCGAAACCCGGTCTGGGGAGGCCGCGTCGGTCGCGGTCGAGCCGATCGCCAGTCCGGCGAGCTTCAAGAGCCGCGCCTACACGGCGCTCAGGAATGTCATCGTTTCGCTTGACGTCTATCGGCAGCGCTCGGAAGTCCGCCTCGACGAGCGCCGGCTGGCGCAGGACTTCGGCATCAGCCGCACGCCGGTGCGCGAGGCGATGGCGCAGCTCGAGCGTGAGGGTTTCGTGCGCTCGGTGCCGCGGCGCGGCATCTATGTGGTGCGCAAGACCAAGCGCGAGGTGATCGAGATGATCACCGCCTGGGCGGCGCTCGAGAGCATGGCAGCGCGTCTGATCACCGAGAACGCCGGCGATGAGGACATCGCATCGCTGCGCACCATGTTCAGCAAATTCGAGAATGGCGAGCTGCACGCGCGGCTCGACGAGTATTCCGAGGTGAACATCGAGTTTCACCAGACCATCATCCGCATGAGCCGCAACAGCGTGCTGATCGCGCTCGCGGAGAACCTGTTCACCCATATGCGGATGATCCGCATGAAGACGATTGGCGAGCAGGATCGCGCCGACCGCTCGATCCACGATCACATGCACATCATCAAGGCGCTGGAGGCGCGCGACACCGCGCGCGCCGAGGAGTTGGTGCGCACGCACGCGCTTGGTCTTGCCGAGCACGTGGGAAAATACGCCGACTACTTGGACTAAAACTCTGGGATTGGCTGACAGCGCGTGGCGAAAACGCGCGCCCCAAAACTACGGGAGAGAACGATGTCCGATGCAGCAGTGCAGTTGAAGCCCGCAGGCGAAGCCGAGCGCGAGATGACGGATGGCTTCCACCTCATCATCGATGCGCTCAAGCTCAATGACATCAACACCATCTACGGCGTGCCCGGCATCCCGATCACGGATTTCGGCCGCATGGCGCAGGCCGCCGGCATTCGCGTCGTCTCGTTCCGGCATGAGCAGAACGCCGGCAACGCCGCGGCCATCGCGGGCTTTCTGACCAAGAAGCCCGGCATCTGCCTCACGGTGTCGGCGCCAGGCTTCCTCAACGGCCTGACTGCGCTGGCCAATGCGACGACGAACTGCTTCCCGATGATCCTGATCTCGGGCTCGTCCGAGCGCGAGATCGTCGACCTGCAGCAGGGCGACTACGAGGAGATGGACCAGCTCGCGATCGCGAAGCCGTTGTGCAAGGCTGCCTTCCGGGTGCTGCATGCTGCTGATATCGGCATCGGCGTCGCGCGCGCGATCCGTGCGGCGGTGTCCGGCCGGCCGGGCGGTGTCTACCTCGATCTGCCGGCCAAGCTGTTCGGGCAGGTGATAGACGCGGAGGCCGGCGCGAAGTCGCTCGTGAAGGTGATCGATCCGGCGCCGGCGCAGATTCCTGGGCCCGCCGCGGTCAAGCGCGCGCTCGACGTGCTCAAGAGCGCCAAACGTCCGCTCATCATCCTTGGCAAGGGCGCCGCCTACGCGCAGGCTGACGACGATATCCGTGCGCTGGTTGAGAAGACCGGCATTCCGTTCCTGCCAATGAGCATGGCCAAGGGGCTCCTCCCCGACACCCATCCGCAATGCGCGGGCGCGGCGCGCTCGACCGTGCTGAAGGATTCCGATGTCGTCATGATGATCGGCGCGCGCCTCAACTGGCTGCTGTCGCACGGCAAGGGCAAGAGCTGGGGCGAGCCGCATTCCAAGAAGTTCATTCAGATCGACATCGAGCCGAAGGAGATGGATTCGAACGTCGAGATCGTGGCGCCGGTCGTTGGCGATATCGGCTCCTGTGTGCAGGCTTTGCTCAGCGGCATCGACAGCAAGTGGCCGGCCGCACCGGCGGACTGGGTCAATGCCGTCAAGGCGAAGAAGGACGAGAACATCGCCAAGATGGCGCCGCGGCTGATGAAGAACACGGCGCCGATGGATTTCCACGGCGCGCTCGGTGCGCTGCGCACCGTCATCAAGGAGCGGCCCGACACCATTCTGGTCAACGAAGGCGCCAACACGCTCGATCTCGCGCGCGGTGTCATCGACATCTACAAGCCGCGCCGGCGGCTCGATGTCGGCACCTGGGGCGTGATGGGCATCGGCATGGGCTTTGCGATCGCGGCCGCGATCGAGACCGGCACACCGGTGCTCGCGGTCGAAGGCGACTCCGCCTTTGGCTTCTCGGGCATGGAGGTCGAGACCATCTGCCGCTACGGCCTGCCGGTTTGCGTCGTCATCTTCAACAACAACGGCATCTATCGCGGCACTGACAGCAATGCGGCGGGCGGCTCAGACCCGGCGACCACCGTCTTTGTCAAAGGCTCGCGCTACGACAAGATGATGGAAGCGTTCGGCGGCGTCGGCGCCAATGTGACTACGCCCGACGAGCTCAAGCGCGCGGTCGACGCGGCCTTGGACTCCGGCAAGCCTACTCTCATCAATGCGGTGATCGATCCGGCGGCGGGCAGCGAAAGCGGTCGCATCGGCAACCTCAATCCGCAAAGCGTCCTTCGCAAGAAATAAGACAGGGGAACTACACAATGGCCACGCGCAAGAAGGTGCAAGCCCAGAGCAAGATGAAAGCCAGGCCGCAGGCGAGCGCCAAGAAAGTCGTGAATGTGAGGTCGCAGAAGCTTGGCGAAAAGGCGAACGGCAGCCTGCCGCAGCCTTCGACCAAGCCCTGGGGGCAGGCCGGCAAGGCGCTCGACGGCGTGAAGATCCTCGACTTCACGCATGTGCAGTCGGGTCCGACCTGCACCCAGCTCCTCGCCTATATGGGTGCCGACTGCATCAAGGTCGAGCGGCCCGGCGTCGGCGACATCACGCGCGGGCAGCTGCGCGACGTCAAAGGCGCTGACAGCCTCTATTTCACGATGCTCAATGGCAACAAGCGCTCGATCACGATCGACAGTAAAAATCCTAAGGGCAAGGACATCCTCAACCGGCTGATCAAGCACTGCGACGTGCTGGTCGAGAACTTCGCACCCGGCGCGCTCGATCGCATGGGGCTCACCTGGGAGCACATCCACAAGATCAACCCGCGCATGATCGTGGCCTCCGTGAAGGGCTTCGGCCCCGGTCCCTACGAGGACTGCAAGGTCTACGAGAACGTCGCGCAATGCGCTGGCGGCGCCGCCTCGACTACCGGCTTCCGCGAGGGTCCGCCGCTCGTCACCGGCGCCCAGATCGGCGATTCCGGCACTGGCCTGCATCTTGCCTTCGGCATCGTGTCGGCGCTCTATCAGCGCATGCGCACCGGCCGCGGCCAGAAGGTGCTCTGCTCCATGCAGGATGGCGTGCTCAATCTCGCGCGCGTGAAGCTGCGCGACCAGCAGCGGCTCGCGCACGGGCCGCTCACGGAATACAGCCAACACGGAGAAGGCGTTGCGTTCGGGAAGGCGGTGCCGCGCGCCGGCAACGATTCCGGCGGCGGGCAGCCGGGCTGGATTCTCAAGTGCAAAGGCTGGGAGACCGATCCGGACGCCTACACCTATTTCATCACCCAGGCACCGGTATGGGGGCCGATCTGCGACTTGATTGGCAAGCCGGAGTGGAAGACCGATGCCGACTACGCGACGCCGAACGCGCGGCTGCCGCGGCTCAAGCACATCTTCAACACGATCGAAGCGTGGACCATGACCAAGACCAAGTTCGAGGTCATGGACATCTGCAACCAGCACGACATTCCGGTCGGTCCGATCCTGTCGATGAAGGAGATTGCCGAGGAGGAGTCGCTGCGCAAGACTGGCACCGTGGTCGAGGTCGATCACCCCGGGCGCGGCAAATACCTCACCGTCGGCAATCCGGTGAAGATGTCAGACTCGATCACCGACGTGCAGCGATCGCCGCTCTTGGGCGAGCACACTGAGGAAATTCTGACCAAAGTGCTCGGCTATTCCGCCAAGGAGTACGCCGAGATCAAGTCATCGGGGGCGATCACGCCGCCAGAGAAGCCCGCGAAAGCGGAAGCGGCATGAGAAGGCAGTGAGTAGTGAGTAGTGAGTAGTGCGTAGTGAGATAGTGAGTAGGCTCTAGCTAACCTGCTGTTCGCTACTCACTACTCACTATCTCACTACTCACTGTTTTGATGACCGAGGTTGGGGGAGGTTTTGTCTATGCGTATCGTCGTCCACGGCCAGCAGGCGTTCGGCAAGGCCGTGCTGGAGGCGCTGATCAAGCGCGGTGAGAACGTGATTGCCGCCTATGTGGCGCCCGAGAAGCCGGGCCAGAAAGCGGACCCGCTCAAGGAGGCGGCGCTCGCCGCCAAGCTGCCGATCTATCAGCCCGCCTCCTACCGCAAGCCGGAAGTGTGGGAGGAGTTTCGGGCGCTCAAGCCCGACCTGCAGGTGATGGCCTTCGTGACGCTGTTCGTGCCGGAGGACTTCCTCAACATCCCGACCCACGGCTCGATCCAATATCATCCGTCGCTGTTGCCGGCCTATCGCGGCCCGAGCGCCATCAACTGGCCGATCATCAAGGGCGAGACCGAGACCGGGCTCTCGATCTTCTGGCCCGATAACGGGCTCGATACCGGAGACGTGCTGATCCAGAGGAAAACGCCGATCTCCGGCACTGACACGCTCGGCTCGGTTTATTTCGACCGCCTGTTCCCGATGGGCGTCGAAGCCGTGCTGGAAGCGGTCGATCTGGTGAAGGCCGGCAAGGCGCCACGCATCAAGCAGGATGAGTCGAAGGCCACCTATGAGGGGCGCTGCGGTCCCGACAATGCCCATATCGACTGGGGCAGGCCGTGGCAGGAGATCGATCGGGTGATCCGTGGCTGCAATCCGGCACCGGGTGCCTGGTCGACGCTCGACGGCAAGACTTTGAAGATCTTCGAAGCGAAGCCGATGCCGGCCAAGGACCCCAAGGGTATCGCTGGCAAGATGGGCGAGATCGTCGCGGTGGGAGCCGACGGCATCACCGTCGTCTGCGCCGACGGCCGCTTCAAGGTTCTGCGCGTGCAGGCCGACGGCCCCAAGCTGGCGGCCGGCGAATGGGCCAAGGCTGCGGGTCTTGCGACTGGCGCGAGGCTCACATGACCAGGTTTTGCCGTCCCTGCGCCAGCGGGGATCCGCGCGCCATCTATCCGTAATGGATACGCATGCCCGCGTTCGCGGGCATGACCGCAAAAAGAACCCACCAGCATCGTCACGATTGGACCTCCCATGCCCGCCTCGCAACACCAATCACCCAAGTCCGACATCGAGATCGCGCAGGCCGCCAAGAAGCGGCCGATCATGGAGATCGCGCGCGAGAAGCTCGGCATCGCGCCGGAGAATCTCGAGCCCTACGGCCACTACAAGGCCAAGCTCTCGATGGACTTCATCAAGTCGCTCAAGGATCGCCCGAACGGCAAGCTGATCCTGGTCTCGGCCATCACGCCGACACCCGCTGGCGAGGGCAAGACCACCACCACGGTCGGCCTCACTGACGCGCTCAACCACATCGGCAAGAAGGCGATGCTGTGCCTGCGCGAGCCTTCGCTGGGGCCGTGCTTCGGCGTCAAGGGCGGCGCGGCCGGTGGCGGCTACGCCCAGGTCGTGCCGATGGAAGACATCAATCTGCACTTCACGGGTGACTTCCACGCCATCGGCACCGCCCACAATCTGCTCTCCGCGCTGCTCGACAATCACATCTATTGGGGCAATGCGCTGGGCCTCGACAGCCGCCGCGTCGCCTGGCGCCGGGTCATGGACATGAACGATCGCGCGCTGCGCTCGATCGTGTCCTCGCTCGGCGGCGTCGCCAACGGCTTCCCGCGCGAGGATGGCTTTGACATCACGGTCGCTTCGGAGGTGATGGCGATCTTCTGCCTCGCCAGCGACCTCGACGACCTCAAGAAGCGCCTGTCGAACGTCATCGTTGGCTATACGCGCGACAGGAAGCCGGTGCGCGCCGGCGACTTGAAGGCGCATGGCCCCATGACGGCGCTGCTCAAGGACGCACTGTCGCCCAATCTGGTGCAGACGCTCGAGGGTACGCCCGCCTTCATCCATGGCGGTCCGTTCGCCAACATCGCGCACGGCTGCAACTCGGTGCTGGCCACCACCACGGCGCTCAAGCTCACCGACTATGTGGTGACGGAGGCGGGCTTCGGCGCTGACCTTGGCGGCGAGAAGTTCCTCGACATCAAGTGCCGCAAGACCGGGCTGTCGCCCGACTGCGCCGTGCTGGTTGCCACCATCCGGGCGCTCAAGATGCACGGCGGGGTCAAGAAGGAGGACCTCAAGACCGAGAATCTCAAGGCGCTCGAGGCCGGCATGGCCAATTTGGCCCGCCATGTCGAGAACGTGCAGAAATTCGGCATTGTGCCGCTGGTCTCGATCAACCGGTTCTCCGCCGACACCGAGGCCGAGATCGCGCTGGTCAAGGACAAGTGCAAGGCGCTCGGCGTCGACGCGCTGATGGCCGATCACTGGGCCGAAGGCGGCAAGGGCGCGGCTGACGTGGCGCGCGCCGTGGTCAAGGTGGCGGAAGGCGGCAAGAGCAAGCTCAAGCTGCTCTATCCGGACGAGATGCCGCTCATCGACAAGATCCGCACCATCTGCACGGAAATCTACCGCGCCCAGGATATCGACGTGCACAAGCCGGTGCGCGACCAGCTCGAGTCGTTCGAGAAGATGGGCTACGGCAAGCTGCCGGTGTGCATCGCCAAGACCCAGTACAGCTTCACGACCAGCGGCGACCTCAAGGGCGCGCCCAACGATCACATCGTCAACGTGCGCGAGGTGCGGCTCTCGGCCGGCGCCGAGTTCGTGGTGGCGATCTGCGGAGAGATCATGACCATGCCTGGCCTGCCCAGGATGCCGGCCGCCGACAACATCGATGTCAGCGCGGACGGCAAGATCGTCGGGCTGTTCTGAGAGCACTGTCGCCCGCTCGCGCCGACATCGCCGGCGCATAATGCAGGACGACAAAGAACCCGCTTTCTCCGTTCGCCCCCGCGAAAGCGGGGGCCCAGCTACCGAGAGCCAAGTGCGCTTTGCTCCTGGGTCCCCGCTTTCGCGGGGACGAACGGAGAGAGCTGCGTAGACTGACCGCCTACGTCTTCTTCAGCTCGACTTCTTCATCCCGAGGAGGACCATGAGCTTGGAGATGTCGGTGTCCTCTTTCGCCACCACCTTGGCGAAGTCGGACGCCGACAGGAAGGCCGGCCGGGCGCCGAGCTTCTCCGAGCCCTCCGCGAATTCCTTGCTCGCCACGGTTTTGCGGATCGCACCTTCAAGCGCCGCGATCACCGGCTTCGGCGTGCCCTTCGGTACGGCTATGCCGCGCCAAAGTTCGAGCGCCACGTCGAGCTTGAGCTCGCGCGCGGTCGGCACATCGGGAAACGCCGGATCGCGTTTGGCGGTCATCGAGGCCAGGAGCCGCATCTGTCCTCCCTTGACGTTGCCGGCAAGTGCGGCCGGCAGCTGCACGCCGGCGTCAACCTGACCGCCGAGCATGCTCGGGATCACCTGGGCGGCACCGAACGGCACGTCGATGACCTCGGCGCCGGCCGCCTTGAACAGGGCGACCGATGTGAAGTGGGTGTGGCTGCCCGTGCCCGAATTGGCGATCGTGATCGTCTTCGGCTGCGCCTTCGCAGCGGCGATGATCTCGGCCAACGTCTTGAACTTGGACTCGGAGCGCACCGCCAGCACCGGCGATTCGACAAGCACCTGCGCCACCGAGTCAAACGATTCGTAGTTGAACGGGAGCTGACCCGAGTGAAAGGTGGTCGAGATTGAGTTCGAGTTCCACACCAGTGAATAGCCGTCCGCCTTCTGGCCGGCGACATGCTTGTAGCCGATCGCACCACCGGCGCCGGGACGGTTGAACACCACCACGGCCTGGCCGAGATTCTTGGATATGCCGTCGGCGAGGAGCCGCGCGGCCACGTCGGCCGACGAGCCGGCCGGGAACAGCACGGTGATCTCGATCGGTCCTTTTTTCGGGAAGGGTGGCTCCTGCGCAAGCACGGAGCCGGTGAAGGTGAAAAGCAGTAAGCTCGCGAGCACGGCTCGCGCCCCCATCGCACGCATAACTGACCTCCGATTAGTCCTTGGCGAGAATTTCCGCAACTTCGACCCGACGTCCCTCGCGGGCTGACACCACGCCAGCGCGGATCACCGCGAGAGATGTCGTTGCTGCTTCACCGCCCATTTCAGGCTTGCCGATACCCCGGACGGCAGCAGCGAACTCCTCAAGCTCCTCCACCAAAGTGTCGTTCTTCGGGCAAGATACCTCCATCGGCTTCTTTTCGCCGCGCTTTAGTATCCGGAGGCCGTGATGCATATCGTAGTATGCACTCGCCTCCTTGCCGTAGATGTTCATCAGGTAGTACTCAGAGGCCGACGCATAGCTCGCGTTCAACGTGGAAAGCGCGCCATTTTCGTGCTCAAAGATCATGCTTGCGACATCGGGATTGTCGCCTGGCAGCACCAGCTGCGCCGAACGTCCGGTCACCGCCTTGATCGGCCCCAGGAGATACTCCAGCACGTCGGCATAATGAATGCCGATCTGCAACATCACGCCGCCCGGCATGCCGACGGACTGATAGCGCCATGACGTCAAGTCGAACTGTCCAAGCCGGTCGCGGCTGATATTGGCTTCCGCATTGACAACCTTGCCGAAAACGCCGGCATCGATCTGCTGCCGGACATAGCGGAAGTGGCTTTCGCGCCGCCGCTGATAGCCGAGCCCGAGCACCACGCCGGCCTTGCGGGCGCATTCCGAGATGGCAAAGCCTTCAGACACCGAATTGGCAATCGGCTTGTCGAGGAAAATATGCTTGCGCGCCTCAGCCGCCGCCCGCGTCGTTTCCAGATGGACGTTGTTGGGAGTGGTATTGATGATCGCCTCGATGGTCGGGTCGGCGAGGATCGCTTCATAGCTCGGCGAAGCCTGGCAGCCGTATTTTTCGGCAAATGCCCGCCGCTTGTCATCCGATCGGGTGAAGCAGGACGCGATCTCGATCTTGCCGGATCGTTTGATGGCGTCGGCCAGCACATCCGACCACCAGCCCATGCCGATCGAGGCTACGCGTACGGGGCCGTTGATCATGGTTTGTTGTCTCCGCTTCCTTGTCTCGTGAGTAGTGAGTGGTGAGCAGTAAGCGGG
>WNGB01015669.1_pt1 | contig 10012 bp, 14 predicted proteins | sample 5400681 | NCBI WGS metagenome assembly WNGB01 (sample SAMN13153367, study PRJNA577476) | soil metagenome | isolation source: 115 cm soil or saprolite under grassland replicate 2 | place: USA:California | collected 2016-06-15
CGCATCCCTCCCGACAGCTTGTCGACGCGCGAGTCGCGCCGACCAACCAGCTTCGACATCTCGAGCGCCCGCTCGATCGCCTCTCGCCGCTCGGAGCGCCCGATTCGGTACAGGTGCGCGAACACGAGCAGGTTCTGCTCGACCGTGAGGGTCGTGTCGAGGTTGTCGAGCTGCGGCACGACTCCGCACTGGGCCCGAGCCTGTTTCGACTCCTCGGGGAGCCGGAACCCAAGCACCTCGAGCTCGCCCTCGTCGGCGATCGCCTGCGCCGTCAGGAGGCGCATCGTCGTCGACTTGCCGGCCCCGTTCGGCCCGAGCAGGCCGACGCAGGTTCCTTCCGGCACGTCGAGGTCGAGATGGTCGACAGCGGTGATGGCGCCGTAGCGCTTCACCACGCCGCGCAAACGGATTGCCAGGTCGGCCATGGCCTCAGCTTGCCATGCGTGTCCAGGACGGCGGAGACCCTGCGCGGACAGGGCCTCCGCCGGATCGGCTTCTAGCCCCGGAACGGCTCGCCGGACTCGAGCAGTGTCTTCAGATCGCTGAGCACCCAGCTCCAGCCGCCGCCGGCGCCCTCGGCTTCCCTCTCGCCGGCGACAAGGGCAGCCAGCTTCGGTGCGCCCTCGAGCTCATGGCTCACGGTCAGCTTCGTGATGCCCTCGTCAGCTTCCTCGATTTCCCAGACGAGTCGAGTGAACCCCTCGGCGGCGATGTCGGGGTCCATGAGCAGGCGCCAGGTCTGGACGAGCTTCCGTGGCGGGTCGGCCTCCAGAACCTCGCCTTCGACCGCGAGTTCCGGGACGCCGTGCTCCTTCTGGACCTCCTCGCTCCAGAGCCCCTGGTAGCGCCCACCTGGGCTGAGGTCGTACTCGGCGAGCACCCCATAGCCGTACTTCTGCGTCCACTCGGGCTTCGTGATCGCGTCCCAGATCGCCTCCGGCGTCGCTCTGATGTAGACGCGGTAGACCTGAGTGGTCTTCGTCTCCGTCAATGTGGTCATGCAGTCTCCTCCAGTTCCGTTTTGAGGTCCGCGAGCGCGGACACCTGGCGCTCGGTGTACTTGTCGATCCAGCGGTCGTGGATCAGCCGGATGGGCACCGGGTTCAGGAAATGCAGCTTCTCCCGGCCCGACCGACGGGCGACGACGAGACCCGCGTCCTCCAGCACGCGCAGGTGCTTCATCACTCCGAAGCGCGTCATCTCCAGCTCCGACTCGAGCTCGGTCAGCGTGCGGCCGTCACGCGTGAAGAGCCGGTCGACGAGGAAGCGACGAGTCGGGTCTGCGAGCGCCTTGAACACACGATCGTCATCGGTCATTAGCGAACAATACGTGACCGTTTGGTCACCTGTCAAGAACGATCAGCCCAAGAAAGGAGCGCCTGCCAGGCAGTCTTCCGAGCCCACCGGACTGACTCTTACCTCCCGCTAGTATCGAAGGCGCGTAGTCACGACCGAACTGGAGGTGGAAGGATGGCGACAGAGCCGATTCCGGACGGCTACCACACGGTGACCCCGTACCTGGCCGTCGATGACGCGGCTGAGGCGATCGACTACTACACGAAGGCCTTCGGCGCGAAGGAGCGCGTGCGAATGGAGACGCCGGACGGCCAGGTCGGCCACGCGGAGCTCGAGATCGGGGACTCGCTCGTGATGCTCTCCGATCCGTTTCCGCAAGGGTCGACGAAGACGCCGACCGAACTGGGCGGCACGAGCGTGAGCGTCTTCATGTACGTCGAGGACGTCGACGCGGTCGTGAAGCAGGCGGTCGACGCGGGCGCAACGGTGACCATGGAGGTCGCCGACCAGTTCTGGGGCGACCGCTTCGGCTCCGTCAAGGATCCGTTCGGCCACTCGTGGTCGATCGCGACGCACGTCGAGGACGTCCCGCCGGAGGAGATGGCGGAGCGCGCCAAGGCGGCGATGGCTGCGATGAGCAGCTAGCTCAGACGGAAACGACGGGCCGCCATCATGTGGCCCCAGAACGACGGAGACCGCCGTTATGGGCGGTCTTCGTGCCAGCAGCGATCCCGGCTGCGTCGGTCTCGACTAGAGCTTTTACGGAGGCGCGGCGCCTCCCTAGCCGTCATTGCTTCCGTATCGCGGTCGCCGCGGAGCGGTACATCCACGCCGCGCAGGTGCTCTTCCCTGGCGCCGCGGCCCGGGCTGAGGCCAGAATGTTCGCAGCCCGCGGGGAGGAGGAGCCCCCAGAGTGAAAGACTGGCCGTCTGCGGTTTTGTTTGACGCCCGTAACGCCCTGTTTGGGCCGATTCTCGTGGTGCCATCGAATCAGTAGTTTCGAGCAGCGGAATACGGGTCTTCCGTGATGTAAGGAGGACCTGACAATGCGAAGCTTACGAAGCTTGTAACAAACCGAAGGAGGTCATCATGACCCGGAACATGGGGACAGTTGATCGCAGTCTTCGGGCCTTTGTCGTGGCACCCGTCGCCCTCGTCGTGGCGATGATCGTCGGCGCGACCACAGTCGCCGGCATCGTCCTCTTCGTGGTGGCGGGCCTCATGCTGACCACGGCGGCGACGGGCTATTGCCCGAATTACACCCTGGCCGGCATCTCGACAGACCCGAGGCCGCATCGCGTGGGCCATCATCACCTGCGCGGCGGTCACGCCTAGGGACTTGAGCAGAAGCGTTCGTGCCGCACGTTCTGAGCCGGGGCCTGCGAGCGCCGAACGCATCGGAGGTGAGCCATGGAGATTGCACAGATCATTCCTGTCGCTGACACCTGGGGTATGCACGGCGACGTCGGCTGGGGCTGGATGATCGGGATGATGATCGTGATGGTGCTCTTTTGGGGCGCGATCATCTTCGGCGCCATCTGGCTCATTCGCGCCACCGTCGGCGGCCGCCCGGAAGAGCGCAGGGAATCGCCCACTGAGCTTCTCGAGCGGCGCTTCGCCGAAGGCGCCATCTCGGTCGAGGACTACCGGACACGGCGAAAGGTACTCGTCAACGGGAGTACCGAGGCGAACGGTGCCCACGACGAGGAGGCGCTGGCGACGCCTCGCGCAGAAGGAGGGAACCAGTAATGAAGAAAGCACTCATCGGAGTTGTGGCCTTCGGCGTCGCAGTCGCGCTGCGCCCAGTGGCCAGGCGCATCAGTCACGAGATGCGCGAGCACTGCGAGCAGATGGTTGCCCGGGCCGGAGGTGGCCGCCAGGCGGTCAGCGGGGCGAGGTAGCAAAAGCGGTAGCAAAACCGGAAGCTCGCCGACCTCGCGGAAACGAAAGGCCCGCAAACGCGGGCCTTTCGTAGTAGCGGGGGCAGGATTTGAACCTGCGACCTCCGGGTTATGAGCCCGGCGAGCTACCTGACTGCTCCACCCCGCGTCGCAAGGCAAGGATAGCATCGGTTCCATGCCCTGGTGGACGTGGGTCGCGCTCGTTTTCTTCGTGCTCGTCGTGGCGACAAGCGCCGCCGTGACAGTCCTCGGCCTGCTGCGGATGCGCCGCCTGAACGCCACGGGAGACCGCGTCGCCGTCGCTCTCGACGACCTCACGCGCAAGACGGAGGACCTCGAGCGGCGGCTGGAGCACGCGCAGGAACAGGCCGAGGTCGTCGAGCGAAAAGTCGCCAAACTCAACGCCTCGATGGAGCAGCTTTCCGTTCTCACCTGGGCTCTCGGCGACGTCGCCAAGACGGTCTCCCAGGTGCGAAGCGCCGTCACGCTGCGCAAGTGACGCGCGTCGGAGTCGTCGATCTCGGCACGAACTCGACCCGGCTCCTCGTGGCTGACGTCGAGGACGGAGTCGTCAGCGAGCTCGACCGCCGCCTCGAGATCACGCGCCTTGGCGAGGGTGTGGACGCTCGTCGACAGCTGCTGCCGGAAGCTGTCGTGCGCGTCAGAAACGTTCTGGCCGCTTACCGCCGAGCCGTCGAGGAGCTCGGCGCGGAGCGCAAGCTCGCGTTCGCGACGAGCGCCGTTCGGGACGCTGAGAACGGGGAAGCGTTTCTCGGGGAGATCGAGTGGAGCTACGGCTTCGAGACGCGCCTCCTCACGGGCCACGAGGAGGCGCTGCTCACGTTTCGCGGCGTCGCCGCCGGCCGGGCGGTGGAGGAGGACACGCTCGTCGTCGATGTCGGCGGCGGGTCGACCGAGCTGATTCTCGGCGGCCCCGACGGTGTGTCCTTTCACGAGAGCTACGACCTCGGCTGCGTCCGCCTCACCGAGCGCTTTCCCGGCGACCCGGGGGCAGCTGCAGCACATGTCCGCTCCACGCTCGCCGAGCGCGTCCCAGCCGAAGTCCAGCCCAGGCGCGCACTCGGCGTTGCGGGAACGATCACTCAGCTCGCCACCCTCGACCTTGGTCTCGAGCGGGAGGAGCCGGACGTCGTCCACGGCCACCCGCTCGCCACGGAGACCGTGGCCGCCCAGCTCGAGTGCCTTTCCGAGCTGTCCGTCGACGAGATCCGCCGCGAGCGTGGCATGCACCCCGACCGGGCGCCCGTGATCGTCACCGGCGCGGTCGTCGTCCTCGAGACGCTGCGCCATTTCGGCCTCGCAGAGCTCGGGGTGAGCGAGCGGGACATCATGCACGGGGCCGCCCTCGCGGCGGCCGCTCTCCCCGAAGCGGCCGAAGGAGACGCTCCGCCGGGCGCGTTCACCTGCTGCTGAGGATCCTCAAGTTCAGGCGGAGGCCAGCCAGCGCGCCGTCTCGATATGAGTGACGAGGACGTCATCATCCGTCCAGGCCCAGGCGAGGGTTTGGGCGAGCGCCCAACCGCGGGCTCTCTCGCGCTCAAGGCCGAGCTCCGTCGTCAGTCGGTCGAGACGGTGTCGCACATCCTGTTCCGAATGGCCCAGCTCATAAGCGCGAATCACCGGCGCCAATCCGAACTCACGCTCGCCCAGGAGAGGCTTCGGATCGATTGCAAGCCACGGCTCCCGTTCGGCACGAAGAATGTTGTCGGCGTGAAGGTCTTGATTGACGAGCACCGCTTCGCCCTGCGTAGGTACGAACTCGTTCATCGCTTCGAGCGCGGCTTCAAGGAGTTCCTGCTCAAAGGGCTGCCCAGCTCGTTCCCACCTCTCAGGGAGATAGGAGGCCCACCACTCCGCCTCGTCCCCTAGCGGACGAAACGGGTCACCAGCGGGTATCCATAGTCTCGGTAGCAGACCGACGATTACGTCAAGCGCTGCGTCGGGAGCGAGTTCGCGAAGATGGCTCCCAGGACGGCACCGCTCGAGCAAGAGCGCCCAACGCTCCGAATCGTGAGCGAGGAGACGGACGGCGCCTCGGCCGCACAAGCGCCTCCGCCTCATATTCGCTCTCCCGATCGGGAAGGCAGATCTTGAGGACAGCCTCGCCACCGTCGGGGAGCGTCGCAGGCACTGCAAGGGACGCGTAGGCGTAAGCGAACGGGTCTCCGAGGAGAAGCGACCACTTCTCTTGGCATTCCTCGACCAGGCCAGGGAGCCGTTGGAGCCACTCCCGTCCGGCTTCGGTTGCGGCCGCCCAGGAGAGTCCGGGGTGCGGCGGCGGAACACCCTCGGGGCTCACGGCTCTAAAAGTGCTCGAGCAGCCAGGCGTGCACCTCGCCGATGCGCGCCAATTGGATCGTGAGGTGGCCGTCCTCTGCGGCGAGATGAGCGTCCACCCCGGGGATCCGCTCCGCGAGCCACTCGCCGTGCGCGATCGGCACGAACCTGTCTTGCGCTCCGTGCAGGAGCCGAACCGGGACGCGGATCTCGTCGAGCTCGAAGCCCCACGGGTTCACGAAGACGAAGTCGTCGTCGATCCACCCGTCCAGCCGTTCGCTGATCGCTCTTCGCGTCGACTCCGCGAGGTACTCGGCGAACTCACCGGTCAGCACAGCCGCGTCGGGCGGGCTGAGGAGGGAACGCAGAGTGTCCGCGATCGCATCCGGCTCGGCGCCCAGCAAGGCATCCGCCTGCTTCCGGAGGTAGCGCTCGAGAGTCTCCCGTCCGGCGATCGTCGCGGCGAATTCGTCCAGGTTGTCTTGGCCCATCCCGTCGAGCCAGTCGAGGCCCTCGGCGGGATATGGCGCGACTCCGGCGAGGGAGGCCGCGGCAACGACCCGCTCGGGAAGGAGCGCGGCGCACGCAAGCGTGTGCGGCCCACCCCCGGACCCTCCCTCGACGGCGAAGCGGTCGATGCCGAGCGCGTCGGCGATGGCCCCGACGTCGCCCGCAGCGTCGGCGACGGTGCGGCCCGGGTGCGGATCCGAGCCGCCGTACCCCGGCCGGTCGTACGCGAGCAGCCGGATTCCGCGGGCCTCGGCGTCTTCGACCAGCCCGCGCCAGGGGAGCCCGGATCCCGGAGTGCCGTGGATGGCCACGACGGCGCGCCCGCTCTCGTCGCCGGCCTCCAGGACCGCGAGCGTGCGCCCGTTGACCGGCACGCGATGCTCGCGGATCACGCGGGCTCCTCCTCAGCGAGCCGCCGCGCGACCGGCTCGCGCTGGAGCACGCCCAGAAGGCGCCCGTCCTCCGTCACCGGCAGACGCTCTAGACCGCTCTCAGCCATGAGATGAAGGGCCTCGTCGAGCGGCATGTCGGGGCCGACCGTCGTCACCTCCGTTTCGCAGACCTCGCGCACAGTGGCCGAAAGGAGGTCCACCCCCCTTGCGAGGGCGGCCACGATGCTCTCGACCGTCACGCAGCCCAGCAGGCGCTCGCCGTCGGTGACGAGGGCGCTCTCCACGTGCGGGTGCGTGAGAAGCTCAGCCGCCTCGCGGGCGCTGGCCTCCACAGAGACCACGCGGGGATCGGAAACAAGGGCCTCGCGAACGATCACGGGAAGATTCCCCGCGCCTCGAGCGCATCCGCAACCTCCCGGATGCTCGTCACGAGGGCCGCGCTGCGAAAGGAGAGCGACTCGGCGTCGGCAAGCGTCCAGACGCGCTCGAGCGCGTCGCTCATGAGGTCGCGCAAACGGGCGCGGATTTCCTCCCGGCCCCAGAAGAAGCGCTGGATGTCCTGCACCCACTCGAAGTAGGAGACAGCCACGCCTCCGGCGTTGGTGAGGATGTCGGGCAGGACCGGAATGCCGCGCTCGACAAGGATCCTGTCGGCCTCGAGGGTCGTCGGCCCGTTTGCCCCCTCCGCGATCAGGTGAGTGGTGAGCCGGCCGGCATTCTCGCCGGTTACCTGCTCCTCGGTCGCCGCGAGAACGAGCACGTCGCAGGGGAGCTCGAGCAGTCCCTCATTCGTCACCTCGACCGCTCCCGGAAAGCCGGCGAGGCCGCCGTGAGCGAGTCGCCAGGCGTCGACAGCCTGGAGATCGAGGCCTTCCTCCATGTGGATTCCCCCTGAGATGTCGGAGACGCCGGTCACCCGCGCGCCGCGCAGGTCGAGCTCGTGCGCGGCGACACCGCCCACCTTCCCGTAGCCCTGGACGACGCACGCGGCCCCTCGAAGGGACGACCCGAGCCTCTGGACGGCGTTCTCCACGACCATGACGACGCCGATCCCCGTCGCCTGGGGCCGCAACACGCTGCCGCCGATCGAGAGCGGCTTCCCCGTCACGATCTCCGGGACGGCGTGGCCGACCTGCATGGAGTACGTGTCCATCATCCAGGCCATCGTCTGCTCGTCCGTCGCCATGTCCGGCGCCGGTATGTCCCGCTCGGGCCCGATGATCGGCAGGAGCTCGGTCGTGAACCTGCGCGTGAGCCGTTCGAGCTCGGCCGTCGAAAGGGCGCGCGGGTCGCAGCGGACGCCTCCTTTTGCCCCGCCGTAGGGAAGCCGGAGCAGGGCGCACTTCCACGTCATCCACATGGCGAGCGCCGCACATTCGCCCAGCGTGACCGCCTGGTCGTAGCGGATGCCCCCCTTCGTCGGCCCGAGCACGCTCGAATGCTGCACGCGGTAGCCAGGGAAGACACCGAGGGATCGGTCGTCGAGCTGGACCGGAATCGATACCGAGAGGGCTCGTTCTGGGAAGCGGAGCCGGTGCCCGATGGCGTCGTCGACGTCCGCGTACTCGAGGGCCTCGTCGAGCTGCCCGACGGCCTGACGGAAGAGCGGGTCTTCTAGCTCGGGCGGCAGCTCGCCGCTCGGAGCGGCCGCGGGCTTCGCCTGGGCCATGCGCTGGAGTCTATTCAGGCTCTACAAGGAGGGTAAGACCCTCTCGGCCGACGATGCGGACGGTCTCGCCGGGCTCGGCGCCCGCCTCGCACCGCGCCCGCCAGAGCTCGCCTTGGACGCGAACCTGCCCGGCGGGCCGGCAGGAGGACTCCACCACGGCGCGCGCTCCGATCAGCGTTTCCGCGCCGGCTTGGATGCGCCGCCGTCGCGAGAGGCGGATCCAGAAATAGGTCTCCGCCACCTCGACGACGGCGCTTGCAGCTATGAGCACGAGCCCCCACGGCGCCGGCACGACGAAGAGCGCCAGGAGGATGGCTCCGACGAAGAGCAACGCCTACTCAAACGGCCTGAAAGAGCAGGCATTCCCGAGCGAACCCTTTTCAAGGCCGCAATGCCGGGGGTGAGACTCGAACTCACACGCCCTTGCGGGCAGAGGATTTTAAGTCCGTCCCGGCAGGCTGCGCCGACGTGCGCCTCGCGGAGATTGCCTGCAATGAAGGCATTTCAGGATTGCAGCGGCTTACTACGAAAGACGCGCCTTGGAGGCAAGCCCGTACGCGCACGGTACGCGCAGTCGGGCCGCGCGTGGCCGTCCCGTTTTCGGCCTATAGCGGTAGAAGAGAGTAGATCGGGCTGTCAATGAGTGTCATGGAGGCGCCTCCATGACATCTCCACGGCGGTCCTCACTCGTCGGCGGGGCGAGCTCCAGCGAGGAAGAGACGGAGAGCGGTCGAGCTCACGTCCTCCGATCCCATGCCAAGAGCGCTTCCGGTGCGGACGCACACGCCGATGAGCACAAGCAGCGACTCGACGAGGATCGCGAGCGGAACGTCGGCGCGGATCTGGCCGCCCTCGCGCCCCCGTTCGAGGAGCGCGGCGAGCGGTGCGGTGAAGCCAGGCTCGGGAGGGCGCCGCTCGCGCAGGAGGACGATGAAGTGCTCGCCGACCGAAACGAGGGCGCGCGTCGCGCGCGCGAGCCCTTCGTCGACAGGAACCTGGTCGAGATTCGCCTCCGCAAGCCCTCGCCGTGCCTCCTCGTTTGCCGCCGCCTCGAGCGCCCGAAGCAGGGACTCGCGACTGGGGAAGTAGCGGTAGAGCGTTCCGCGCGCGATCCCGGCGGCGGCTGCGATGTCCCGCATGCCGGCGGCTTCGCCAGCGGCAAGCACACGCGCCGCTGCGGAGATGATGTCCCGGCTCCTCGCTCCGCGCCGACCGGTGGCCATCAGCTCGCCTTCCAAGACACGAATGTCATTTCAAGTGACAGCGTTGACTTGCGCGGGACGAACGTGCTGTAATCGGCCTGGATGGGCGATGCGGCACCCTAACGGTTACGGCGACAGGGAGGGTGAAAGCCCGGCCTGCTTGGGCCGGGCTTTCACCCCGCCCACCCCGCGAGCAGGCGTACCCTCGCTTTGGGAAGCGACCGTTCGCAGGCGTTGCTTTCGGCAGCCTTGGGGAACGGGTCGCCCGCGAGAAGGTGCTGCGCCGTCCTCGCAGCGGCGCGTTCGCTCATGCGCAAAAAGGAGGCTCAACTGGCTCGCGTGACCCGTGAACAGTTCCTGCGGTACGGGGTGGCGGCCGGAACCTCGCTGTACCTGCCGCTTCGGTTTGACGTGCGGCGGGCTCTCGCCCAGGTGCCCGGAGGGACGCTCCCACCTGCAAGCATCCCGAAGTACGTGACGCCGCTGGTGATCCCGCCCGCGATGCCGCGTACCAGAGTGATCCCCGTGCGGGGAGGAAGGCCGATCTCGTACTACGAGATTGGCGTGCGCCAGTTCCGGCAGAACATTCTCCCGGCAGCCATGAACCTGCCCACGACGGTCTGGAGCTACGGCTCCGTCAACCACCCCGGAAGCTTCAACTATCCCGCCTTCACGATCGAGGCCAAGTGGCAGACGCCCGTGCGGGTGAAATGGATCAACCAGCTCGTCGGCCCGAATGGGAAC
>WNGB01015670.1_pt1 | contig 10012 bp, 10 predicted proteins | sample 5400681 | NCBI WGS metagenome assembly WNGB01 (sample SAMN13153367, study PRJNA577476) | soil metagenome | isolation source: 115 cm soil or saprolite under grassland replicate 2 | place: USA:California | collected 2016-06-15
TACCACGTCTTGATGACTTTCTTGTCACCCGCGCGGTTCATCGACTCGACCTTCTCGAGCAGATGCGTATCGACGAACGGGCCTTTCTTCAGTGAACGACTCATGGCTACTTCTGTCTCCGCTGCACAATGAACTTGTCGCTTGGCTTCCGCGTTCGCGTCTTGTACCCCTTGGTCGGCACGCCCCACGGAGTGACGGGATGGCGGCCACCCGATGTCTTACCCTCGCCGCCGCCGAGGGGGTGGTCCACCGGATTCATGGCGACGCCGCGAACGTGCGGCCGTTTACCCAGCCACCGACTGCGCCCGGCCTTCCCGACCGAGATGTTCTCGTGATCGAGATTGCCAACCTGTCCGATCGTGGCGAGGCAATCCATGTGCACCTTGCGGATCTCGCCCGAGGGCGTCTTCACCGAGACATACTCGCCCTCCTTCGCGACGACCTGCACGGCCGCGCCCGCGCTGCGCGCCATCTGGCCGCCGCGACCCAGCTTCAACTCCACGTTGTGCACCATGGTGCCGAGCGGGATGTTCTTGAGCGGCAGCGCATTGCCCGGAAGAATGTCGACCGAATCGCCGGAAATGACGGTGTCGCCGACTTTCAAGCCAAGCGGCTGCAGAATGTAGCGCTTGTCGCCATCCGCGTAGGTGACGAGCGCGATGCGGGCCGAGCGGTTCGGATCGTACTCAATCGTCGAGACTTTGCCGGGAATGTTCTTCTTGTCCCGCTTGAAGTCGATGATGCGATAGAGACGACGATGACCGCCGCCGCGCCACCACGAGGTGATTTCTCCGGTGTTGTTGCGGCCGCCGGAGCGGTGCAACGACTCGGTCAGCGGCTTGTACGGCTCAGTAGTCGTGATCTCGTCGAACGTCTGCACCGTCATCTGGCGACGGCCTGGCGACGTCGGTTTATATTTTCTGATCGGCATGATCGTGTGCCTCGATCAGTTTCCCGTTGTCAGTTTCCAGTTCAAAGTTGTCGTCGTAGCGCGGGGCTTTAGCCCGCGATCGGTCGCGGACCTAAAGGTCCGCGCTACAAGCGAAACTTTGAACTGACAACTGGTAACTGGAAACTTCTTTTACGCGCCCTCCAGGAAATCCGGCATCTTCTCGCCCTCGCGGAGCTTCACGTAGGCTTTCTTCCAGTCGGAGCGACGTCCCTGAAACTTGCCTTGACGCTTCATCTTGCCGTGCGCGTTCGCCGTTCGAACATTTGCGACCTTGGCGCCCAGCAGCTTTTCGATGGCTTGCTTGATTTCGATTTTGTTGGCGTCGCGCGCCACTTCGAACACCACGGTGCGCCCATCGATTTCGCGCATGCCCGTCGTTTTCTCGGTGACCAGCGGCCGCCGGATCACATCCGTCAGCTTCATGACAGCGCCTCCTGCAGCTTTTCGAGCGCGGCCTGCGTGAGGACCACCTTGCGCGTGTCCATCACGTCGCGCGCGGTGATGCGGTTGCTCGGCAGCAGTCGCACGCCAGCCACGTTGCGGACCGACAGCGCAAAGTTGTCGTTGGGCTGCACGTCAACAAGCAGCGCCTTGCCGGAAACGCCAAGCGACTTCAGCAGGGCCGTGGCCGTCTTGGTCTTCACTTCGCTGGCGCTGAGCGCGTCGACAACCACAACGTCGCCGCCCTGAAGCTTTGCCGAGAGTGCAGCGCGAAGCGCACCCTTCTCGACTTTCTTCGGCAGCCGGTAATCGTAGCTGCGCGGCTGCGGCCCGAACACGATGCCGCCCTTGCGCCACAGCGGATTGCGAATCTCGCCGACGCGCGCACGGCCGGTGCCCTTCTGCCGCCATGGCTTCTTGCCGCTGCCGCTGACGAGCGCCCGGTTCTTGGTGGCGTGCGTCCCGCGCCGCTGGGCGGCATTGGCGTGGATGACAGACTCGTGAATGAGATCGATCTTCACCCGCCCGCCAAACACGTCGTCGTTCACGTCGACGGTGCCGACCTTCTCGTTCTGGTTGTTAACGACGTCAACTGTCATGACTGCTCCGGCGGGGCTAAAGCCCCGCCACTACATCGCGGACCTGAAGGTCCGCGCTACGTACCCCTTCGGTAGGCACCCTAGGCACTCCAGGCATGCTAGGCACTCTAGGCACCTATTTCTTCCCAGTCTTCTTCTGCTTCTCTTGCTTCTGCGGCTGCGGCTCCGGCTTTGCTGCAACAGCTTTCCGAATGAGCACGTAGCCGCCATTGGCACCAGGGACATTGCCGCGCACCACGATGACGTTGTTCTCGGCGTCGACGCGAAGCACTTTGAGATTGCGAATCGTGACGCGGTCGGATCCCATGTGACCGTGCATCCGCATGCCGAGAAACACGCGCGACGGATACGACGACGCGCCGATCGAACCGGGCGCACGATGGAACATCGAACCGTGTGACGCGTCGCCGCCGCGGAAGTGGTGACGCTTGACGGTACCTTGAAAGCCCTTGCCCTTGCTCGTGGCGATCACGTCAACGCGCTCGCCCTGATTGAAAATCGAGCACAGCACCTGATCGCCGGCCTTCGGCGACTCGGCGCCCTTTTGCAGAGCCACTTCGCGACAGACGCGCGTGGGCGGCACTTTGGCGCTCTTGAAATGCCCGATCGTCGGCTTGTTCGCCTTGGGCGCTCGACTTTCGACGAACCCAATCTGCACAGAATCGTAGCCGTCGGTCTGCGCCGTCTTCTGCTGCACGACGATGCAGGGTCCTGCCTGGAGGACCGTCGCGGGAGCCACGGTGCCGTCCTCGAGGAACAGCTGCGTCATGCCGACTTTCTTGCCGATGATTCCGTTTACCATTTCTCGGTTCCCATCGTCCGCGGACCTGAAGGTCCGCGCTACGTACGTCACTGATTACTTGTGATCCTTGCCGAACGCCTTGATCTCCACGTCCACACCGGCCGGGAGATCCAGCTTCATCAACGCGTCGACCGTCTGCGGCGTCGGCTCGAAGATGTCGATCAGCCGCTTGTGCGTGCGCACCTCGAACTGCTCGCGCGACTTCTTGTCCACGTGCGGCGAGCGCAGCACCGTCCACTTGTTGATCTCGGTCGGCAGCGGAATCGGTCCTGCCAGCCGCGCGCCGGTGCGTTTGGCCGTCTCCACGATCTCGCCGGTGCTCTGGTCGAGCACCCGCGCGTCGTAGGCCTTCAAGCGAATGCGAATTTTGTCTCCGAGCATCTCGTCCCTCGGCGGGGCTGAAGCCCCGCCACTACGCGGTTGGTTATCTCGTGTTCGTCCCCTGCACGCGTGCGATCACTTCGCCGCTGATATCCGGCGGCGCCTGCTCGTATCGATCGAAGTGCATCGAATACGTGGCGCGACCCTGCGTGCGCGAGCGGAGCTCCGTCGCGTACCCGAACATCTCGCTCAGCGGCACGCGCGCCGAGATGATCTGCGTGCCGCCGCGATCCTCCTGCGACTGGATGCGGCCCCGGCGCGACGCCAGATCGCCCATCACGTCGCCCAGATAATCCTTTGGTACGACTACCTCGACGCGCATGATCGGCTCGAGCAGCACCGGCCGGGCTTTCTTGGCCGCGTCCTGAAACGCCAGCGAGCCCGCGATCTTGAACGCCATTTCTGATGAATCGACTTCGTGGTACGAGCCGTCGTACAGCTCGATCCGCACATCGTCAATCGGATAGCCGGCGAGAATTCCGCGCGTGAGCGCTTCCTGAATGCCCTGATCGATCGGCTTGATGTATTCGCGCGGGATGGAGCCGCCGATGATCTGGTTCTCGAACTCGTACCCGGTTCCAGGCGGCATCGGACGAACGCGGATCTTGGCGTGGCCATACTGCCCGCGACCGCCGGTCTGCCGAACAAAGCGTCCATCGCCTTCTGCCGGCGCGGTGATCGTTTCTTTGTACGCGACCTGCGGCTTTCCGACGCTGGCCTCGACGTTGAACTCGCGCTTCAACCGCTCGACGATGATTTCCAGGTGCAGCTCGCCCATCCCGCGAATGACGACCTGTCCGGTTTGCTCGTCGGTGTTGACGCGGAACGTCGGGTCTTCCGTCATCAGCTTGGCCATGCCCTGGCCCAACTTTTCCTGATCCGCCTTTGTCTTCGGCTCGATTGCCAGCGAGATCACCGGCTCGGGGAAGTCCATCGACTCGAGCAGAATCGGCCGCTTCTCGTCGCTGAGCGTGTCGCCGGTCGTGACGAACTTGAGACCAACAGCCGCAGCGATATCGCCGGCGAAGACCTCCTTGATCTCTTCGCGCTTGTTCGCGTGCATCTTGAGCAGGCGGCCGATGCGTTCGGTCTTGCCTTTCGTCGCGTTGAGAACGGATGTTCCGGTGGCGAGGGTGCCTGAGTACACGCGGAAGAAGGTGAGCTGACCCACAAACGGGTCGGTCATGATCTTGAACGCAAGCGCGGCAAACGGCGCGCGGTCGTCAGCCTTCCGCTCGATGAGGACAGGCTCGTCGCCCTTTGCGCGCGGGTCGATGCCGCTCACGGGCGGAATCTCGAGCGGCGATGGCAAGTAATCCACGACCGCATCGAGCAGCGGCTGCACACCCTTGTTCTTGAACGCCGACCCGCAAATCACGGGGACGAAGGGAGCGTCTTCCTTGCGCACTGATTCGGTCGTCCGCTTCCGCAATGCGGCCTTGATGTCGGCCTCGGTGATTTCCTCGCCGTGCAGATACTTCTCGAGCAGCTTGTCGTCGGCCTCGCTGCACTTCTCGATCAGCTTCTCGCGATACCGCTTCGCTTCGTCGAGCATCGCAGCCGGAATCTCGCTGACGATGTAGTCCGCGCCCATCGTTTCGTCTTTGTAGGTGACGGCCTTCATGCGGACGAGATCGACGACGCCGATGAACTTGTCCTCGCTGCCGATGGGCAATTGGATGGCGACAGGGTTGCCCTGCAGCTTGGACTCGATCTGGGAAAGCGTCTCTTTGAAGTCCGCGCCCACGCGATCCATCTTGTTCACGAAGCAGATGCGCGGGACGCGGTACTTGTCGGCCTGGCGCCAGACGGTTTCTGACTGCGGCTCGACGCCGGAAACCGCGTCGAACACGGCGACGGCCCCGTCGAGCACGCGCAGCGAGCGCTCGACTTCAACGGTGAAATCGACGTGGCCCGGCGTGTCGATGATGTTGATCCGGTGATCGCGCCAGAAACAGGTCGTGGCGGCAGACGTGATGGTGATGCCGCGCTCTTGTTCCTGCTCCATCCAGTCCATCACGGCGGTGCCTTCGTGGACCTCGCCGATTTTGTACGTAATCCCGGTGTAGAAGAGGATCCGCTCGGTGGTGGTCGTCTTCCCGGCATCGATGTGGGCCATGATGCCGATGTTCCGGGTACGGTCTAGTGGAGCTTGTCTCGCCATGAACGTCTTGTCGTTTGCAGGGTGATTCGCGAACCGCCCCCACGTGCGTCCTTACCAGCGGTAATGGGCAAACGCCTTGTTTGCTTCCGCCATCCTGTGTGTGTCTTCGCGCTTCTTCACCGCGCCGCCGCGAAGATTGGCGGCATCCAGAAGCTCGTTCGCGAGCTTCTCCTGCATCGTCTTGCCATCGCCGCGCGAGCGGGCGTAGCTCACCAGCCAGCGAATGCTGAGTGACAGCCGCCGATTCGGGTTCACTTCGATCGGCACCTGATAGTTGGAGCCGCCGACGCGCCGCGACTTCACTTCGAGGCTTGGCTTCACGTTGTCGAGCGCCTTCTTGAATACCTTGAGCGGATCGTCGCCGCTTCGTTCCTTGATGATGTCGAAGCTCTGATAGAGGATGCGTTCCGCCGTGGAGCGCTTGCCCTCCTGCATGATCGTGTTGATGAACTTCGTCACGAGCGCGCTGTTGTAGAGCGCGTCGGCGGGCAGTTCACGCTTCGGAATTTCTCGTCGTCGCGGCATTGATCAGTCCTATCGATCTCAGTTTCCAGTTACCAGTTCCCAGTTCATCCCTCGACGTTGCTCAGGATGAACCCTGAGCCGCGTCGAAGGGTTCAAAGTTCAGTTGCAAGTTTCAGAGTTGCGAAGTTTCAACTGACATAATCTGCCAACCAAGAAACTCAACTTACTGGCAACTGGAAACTTCCTCACCCTACTGCTTCGGTCGCTTGGCGCCGTACTTCGAACGCCCTTGCTTGCGGCCCTGCACGCCCACGGCGTCGAGCGTGCCGCGGACGACGTGATAGCGCACACCCGGCAAGTCCTTCACGCGGCCCCCGCGGATGAGCACAAGGGAGTGCTCCTGCAGGTTGTGACCCACACCCGGGATGTAGGTGGTGACCTCAATCCCATTGGTGAGCCGGACACGCGCGACTTTCCTCAGCGCGGAATTCGGCTTCTTCGGCGTTTGCGTGAAGACCCGCACGCAGACGCCGCGCTTCTGCGGGCTGTCCTGCAAGGCCGGACTCTTTGTCTTCCAGCGGACCTGATCGCGTCCTTGACGGACAAGCTGACTAATCGTCGGCACGAGCGCTCCACAAAAAGCGGAAAAGCACGCCTCACCCCAGGTTCCTTGGCACGACAAGCCAGGGTTCCCAGGTGCGTGCGGCGCTACGGGCCTAAAAGGTCGTCTCGAGACGACACTTGGCACCCGAAGCTGTTGACCCCTAATCGTTGTTTGTTGCGAGCGCCGGCGGACGCCTGTGGCCCCGTCGGGCGCGTCACGGCACATAAGGGGCTAGATAGGGTGTCCCAGCCCCCGCTAGAACCTAGGAAATATAGCATTTCCGCCCGGCGCGCCGCAACGGCGCCTGCTCATGGGACCGCGCCTGCTCAGCCGTCGCCTTAGTGCGGGCCTTGATGTGGGCCCTTAGCTGGCAAGGGGAGCACGTATCGCTCATGCCGCTTGTACAAAGCCATGTGCTGCCGAATTGTGCCGGAGACGCGTGCGTTCGGCTTGAGCGCGAGCGCCTCACCGAGGACTGCCAGCGCACGATCGAACTCGCCAGCCGAGGCGTATGCGGCGGCCAACACGTCCAACACCGAAGCATCGGCCCTCTCACTCAAAGCGACCGCCCGCTCCGCCAGCCGCGTCGCGTCAGCGGCGTTCCGCAGATCCTCGCCCGGCGCAGTCGCAAGAATCCACGCCAGATTTGACGTCGCGAGAATCCAGTCCGGCTTGAGCTCGACCGCGCGGCGGAAATGCCGAACCGCCTCGCTGAGCTCGCCTCGCGCGTGCAACACCGTCGCAGCGTTGTGATACGCCTCCGCATCGTTCGGGTCGAGCCGGATGGCGGTCCGGAAATGCTCCAGCCCTTCGTCCGTTTTTCCGAGACGCGTGAGCGCGCTGCCAAGGTTGTTGTGCGCAAGCGCATAATCCGGTTTGAGTTCCACCGCTCGTCGAAAGAGCCGGATTGCCCCTTCCAGGTCGCCGGTCTCCGCCAATGCCACCCCGAGGTTGTAATGCGCTGACGCTGAACCCGGGTTCGCGCCGAGCGACGCCTCGAAATGTCGAACCGCATCGGCCGGGCGTCCCAGATAGAGGTAAGCATCGCCCGCCTCATCGTGCAGCAGGACTTTTGTTGGATCCTGCCGCAGCCGCATTTCGTAGCCGATCGTGTCCTCGTTCACCATCTTCGGCTCGATGGCGGCCAGCAGCGCTCCCAGATCGCGATCGTTTCGCGGCAGCATCTGAATCCAGAGCTCACCCATCTCGCGAATGGACTCTTCTCCCCAGAAGACGCGGGCTGGCGGCAGCTGCGGGTTACGCGGGTTGTCGGCGGAGTTGTCAAAGGTGAATTGCATCGCGATTGTCGTGCCCTTCGGCAGGACGATTGGCGTGACGTATTGATATAAGTGCTGCCATCTCACATCCCAGTCCTTGATGGAAAGCAGCGTCTGCCTGGTTCCGTCTGGCAGCGTCGCGATGCTGGTGACCTGCCGCGCACGGTAGTGCGCGTGCGGCTGAAGCGCGCGGACCTCGACGTCGATCGGCAGGACGAACGAGTCGGCGCTGACGTACGCCTTTTCTCCAGCGGGGATATCGAGGTTCTTGCGTCCAAGCCTCAGAATGGCCGGAGTCCTCTCCGGTGGATCGCTCCCGAAATAGAGGCCGATGGAGGGGTCCACTTTCTCCACTTTGCCGGAGGGGACCATGTGGACTTCCACGACCAGATCGACGCCGGGATCGAGACGCCAGGCAAGCCCTTTCGGGAGGAGCGGAGAGGTCTGGCCCGGAGTCCACCCGAGAAAATGGCCATCGGGATAAAGCGCGGACCGGGCGATGAAACCCTCATAGCCCGGCGCGGGATCCTGGTCGTCGAGCCGCCGTGATGCCGGCGTCCGATCGAGCCGAATCCGCGCGTGATGAACCACCTTGGCGCCGCCCGGCCGAAACTCGAGCCCCTTCACGTACTGCACTGACCGAACGGGGACCGGAAAAACAAACACGCGCCAGACGTCGGCCCCGTCGCTTCGCAGTGTGTACGGCTCCGGCAGCGTGACGACAAGGTCAGGTGTGCCGAGTTGCCAGCCCTTGGTCCAGACCGGCGCGCGGAGATGCGTGGTGTCACCTTCCGGGGCGCCGTCGCTGACCCACTGTTGAATGGTGTCGATCTCGGACTCGCTCAGCGCCTTCTGACCGACGAACTCGCCAGAGCCAGGCTCGGACTTCCAGGGCGGCATGTAGCGGCTGGCGGTCACCTTCGCGATGAGCGATGCCCGTTGTTTCGCGTCCGAATACGAAATGAGGCTGAACGGCGCGGGGCCATCAGGGTGATGGCAGGAAACGCAGCGATCGAACAGAATCGGAGCGACGTCATCGGCAAAGGTGAGCGGACCGCCGACCTGGACGTGCACGGCGCGAATCGTCGCGGAACACGCGAGGAAAAGCATCGCGATCGCAACGTACGCTGAGCGTTGCGCAAAACGTCGCGAGATCACGAAATGGGGACTCATGAAATGGGGACTGACGTCACGAAAATGGAGACTCTCCCCTTTTTTATTGTTAACCAGGGCGGCAATCGCTGCCAACACGTCGAATCGGCCCCGGCGAATCTTGACGACCGCCGGTCGCTCACCTAAGGTGTGTATCAGCATGGAAGTGCGAATGTTCCCGAACTCGATTCGTCCTGGCGTCGGCCTGAAGCCGCGCCGCGAGAGTCAGCGTCCTCTCCTGCCGCAGCACGCGCGACATTGCCCGGTGCTCGAGGCCGGCAGTGAAGTCGGCTTTCTCGTCTATCCCGCACTCGCGGAGAACGAAGCGTTTCATATCGAGTACGAAGGTGAGGGGCGCTATCACTTCACGTTTTACATGGGCGCGCTCGGCGCGAACTGGCAGCCGATCTTCACGGTCACCGTCGCCCTTCCCATGGGCGGTGTCGGCACGATGAGAGAAGAGGTCAAGTTTCTCGTGCCCAACACACCGATCTCAATCGAGGGGGCGCGGCAGATGGCGCGCATCTTCATCGTGCCGGAGGATCTGGGCACACCCGCGGGAGGGATCTCGCTCCGCGGCGCCACCAACTTCCAGACCCCGGCGGGGTGGGACACCTTGTACACGCCGATTTTCAACAATATCGAGCGGCCGGTGGCGCCGATGCTGGTGGTCCGCGTCGAAACGGATTGGTACGCGCACGAGACGGAATTCCGCTACGTGCTCCAACCCGGCGAAGGGATTCACGGCGGCCACACGATGCCGATCGGTCAGGTGGTGTTCGTGCCGCGTGAGGAAGTCGTCCTCCGCGACTGCACCGCCGAGGAACTGGAGGCCATTCGCCAATCGAAGAAGGAATTCTTCCGAGAGAAAGCGAGCTTGACGCTCGTGACGCCGTACGGTCTTCAATACAGCCCTCATTACGCCCGCAAGAGCCGTTCGCTGAAACCATGACGAGTCCGGGGGACAGAGGTCTCTTAGCGGGGACGGAGGTCCCTGGCAGGGACAGAGGTCGCCGCGTGCGATCAACCGATCGCACGCGATCGCGTTAACACGAGACACAGAGGTGGTTGTTCTTGACGCCGAGCTTCTCCAGCAGCGCAATCGTTTCCGGGAACGGTTGCACCTTCTGCTGCGGCCCATTCGCCCAATCGGCCGTCGTCAAACCAAGTCGATT
>WNGB01018365.1_pt1 | contig 10010 bp, 10 predicted proteins | sample 5400681 | NCBI WGS metagenome assembly WNGB01 (sample SAMN13153367, study PRJNA577476) | soil metagenome | isolation source: 115 cm soil or saprolite under grassland replicate 2 | place: USA:California | collected 2016-06-15
GCGGTGCTCCACCTTGTCAACGCGGCGAGAGTCGCCATTGACTCCTCCCGGGTCATTCCGCCTAGGCGTGCGAGGTTGCTCCTCGCTTCAGGACAGTTTGATGCTATGCGGCGATGGTTCGGCGGGCAAGAAGCTGCAAGCGTCTAACGGTTGCTCCGCGGACAACGCCTGCTAGCCGTGCCCGGCCTCGGTCGACAGCATGCCGAGGTCGATGCCGATCTTGCGCAGCGCCTTGGTGTATTTGTGCTCGGTGTCCTGGCCGAAGATCAGCTCAAGATCAGCCGCGCAGTGCAGCCAGCCGTTCTGGTTGATCTCGGTCTCGAGCTGGCCTGGTGCCCAGCCTGCGTAGCCAAGCGCAAGCACCGCGCTTTGCGGACCATCGCCGCGCGCGATCGCCTTGAGGATGTCGAGGGTCGCGGTGAGGCAGATGCCCTCGTCAATCGGCAACGTGGAGTTCTCGATAAAGAAATCGCTCGAGTGCAGCACGAAGCCGCGGCTGGTCTCAACTGGACCGCCCTTGAGCACTTTCACGCCACCGGCGCTTGGGGGAAGCTGAATCAGCTCGGTGGCGCCGACCACTTCGAGCTGCACCAGGAGGTCAGGGAAGCTGATGTGCGGGGCCGGCTGATTGACAATGATCCCCATCGCGCCTTCCGACGAATGGGCACACATATAGATCAGGCTACGTGAGAAACGCTCATCGCCCATGGTCGGCATTGCGATCAGCATTTGCCCGTCGAGATAGCCGCGCTTCTCGCTGCGTGGCGCCGGGCGCGCCGACATGCCCAGCTTGCCGCCGCCCTCGTGAGTCGGCTCGAGGCCCGACGGCCCCGCTTCGCCCTGTAGTCCGCTCTTGCGACCCAATTTCATGCCGAAATGCTACCCGATTGCCGGTGATTTGCAAACGATGCGCCCCGCTGTCCACCTATCCAATTGTTCATGCATGCCATTGTTAGCCATGCATCTTTCGACATTCATCCTTAGATATGCACACCATACGTCGATCCGGGTCGCTAAGGCTCCGGCGCCTTATTGGAGATTCGTTCTATGTCCTTCCTATGGCTGCTGGCTCTGTGATCACAAATGCGTGCGACCTCGTGCTGGTTCCACACGTTGTTGTCACTCGCGCGAACGTTAAGAACGTTAACAAGGAGCAATGTCCCATTTGTCTTGTCCCTTACATTGCGCGCACAAGACGCTTGGCGGAGGCATGGCCCTAAGCAAATGGCCCTAAGCAAATGGCCCCAAGCAATACGGCTGGTGCTATGCTCGTGTGTCCGTCATGATGGTAAAATCGCCGCTCGGCCGCGCCCGAAAGCTTGTTCACAACGAGTTCAATGGTGCGCTTCGGGGCTCGCGGGTAGATCAGGTCGCATACAAATAACCATGACCCGGCGGATGAGAGCCTGCAGATGACGATGCATCGAGATCCACTGCGAGCTGGCCAGCTCCCGCACGCTGCGCTTGTTGTCGGCGCACTGTTATCTTTGTTGTCTTGGGCGGCGGGTGATGTCGCACGGGCCGCCAATGACGTCACGCGCTGGGATGGCGACGCGCGCAGCGCTGCCCGGCTGGTTGCAGGATCGCAGCGGGCGGCAGACGGCGCGCTGCGGGCCGGAGTTGAGATCAGGCTCAAGGCTGGCTGGCACACCTATTGGCGCTATCCCGGCGATGCCGGCGTTCCCCCGAAGTTCGATTTCGGCGCCTCGCAGAATCTCAAGCGGGCGGTGCTGCTGTGGCCGGCGCCGCAGCGCATCGTGGAGGCGGGCGGCAGCACGCTCGGGTTTTCGAGTGATGTGATCTTTCCGGTGCGGGTCGAGCCTGTGGATGCGAACAAGCCGGTGTTGTTGCGGCTCAAGCTCGACTACGCGATCTGCGAGAAGCTCTGCGTTCCGGCCGAAGCGACGATCGAGCTTGCGTTGGGGACTTTCAAGGGCGCGACCTCCGGCGATGCTGCGCTTGCGGGGGCGGAGACGCGCGTTCCGCGAGTGACAAAGCTTGGAGCCGGTGGGCCGCTTGCGATCAAGGCAGTTCGGCGCGAAGGAGACAGCAAGCCGCCGCGCGTCGTGGTGGACGTGGCGGCGCCGTCCGACGCCGTGGACCTGTTCGCCGAGGGGCCGACGCCACAGTGGGCGCTGCCGGTACCGACCAGGATCGATGGCGCTCCGGCCGGCCAGCAGCGTTTTGCGTTCGAGCTTGACGGGCTGCCGCCCGGCGAAAGCGACCGCGGGGCCCTGCTCACGCTGACGGCGACCACGCCCGGCGATGCCGTCGAGGTCGCAATCCGTCTCGACTAATCCGCCAGGGACGCTAATTTGTGCGCCCGCGCGCCTGCGGGCGGTGCTGTCGCAGGCTCCGATCTCATTGTATCCATCGTCATGTGTATCCATCGTTGTGTCATGAAAGGAAACGCGTCATGTCTATCAAGGTCGGCGACCGGCTGCCCGAGGCCAAGTTCAGAGTGATGAGCGCCGAAGGCCCGGCGTGGAAGACCACGGACGAGCTGTTCAAGGGCAAGAAGGTTGCGTTGTTCGCGGTGCCCGGCGCCTTCACCGGCACCTGCCACAAGATGCATGTGCCCTCGATCGTGCAGAATGCCGACGGCCTCAAAGGCAAGGGCATCGACACCATTGCGGTGACGTCGGTCAATGACGTGTTCGTCATGGACGCCTGGCAGAAGCAGACCGCCGCCAGCATGCTCACCTTCCTGGCCGACGGTAACGGCGACTTCGCCAAGGCGATCGATCTGACTTTCGACGGCTCGGGCAATGGGCTCGGGACGCGCTCGCGCCGCTATTCCATGCTGGTCGACGACGGCGTGGTGAAGAAGCTCAACATCGAGGAAGCGCCCGGTAAGGTCGAGGTCTCGGGCGGGGATGCGCTGCTCAAGCAGCTGTAATGTGAGCCTGTCGTGCCTCGGGATGACAGCAAAGTTGTGCGCTCACGCCACCTTTGCGCTCTCCTTCAGCGTGCGCATCAGCTCGCGGTGGATCGCTTCGTTGCCGGCCACGATGTTGCCGGTGACGAACGGCGTATCGCCGCCGGCGAGGTCGGTCACATAGCCGCCGGCCTCGCGCACCAGCGCAACGCCTGCCGCCACATCCCACGGCGATATATTGCGCTCCCAGTAGCCGTCGAAGCGCCCGGCCGCGACCCAGGCGAGATCGAGCGCGGCGGCACCGAAGCGCCGCAGGCCGGCGACACGCTCCTGCACCGCGACGGTTTCGTTGCGCTCGAGCGCGGCATCGCCGCGACTCGGATGCGGCAAGCCACACGCCACCACCGCGTCCATCAGCCGTGAGCGACTGGCCACCCGCAGCCGCCGATCGTTGAGGAAGCTGCCCTTGCCTTTCTCGGCCGTGAACAGATCGTCGGTGGCGGGATTGTAGACGACGCCCGCCACGATCGCGCCTTCACGCTCGAGCGCCAGCGAGATCGCGAAGTGCGGGATCCCGTGCAGGAAGTTCATGGTGCCGTCGAGCGGATCGACGATCCAGGTGTGGGTCGTGTCGGTGCCGGCGCGCCGGCCGCCTTCCTCGCCCAGGAAGCTGTAGCCCGGGCGCGCGCGATTGAGCTCCTCGTACAGGATGTCCTCGGCGCGATGATCGGCGGCGCTGACGAAGTTCGCCGGTCCCTTGAGCGACACCTGCAGATGCTCGACCTCGCCGAAATCGCGCTTGAGTGCGCGGGCGGCTTTCTGCGCGGACTTGATCATCACGTTGAGGAGGGCGGAGCGAAGCATGGCGGCTGGTGTCGATTCTGAGGTTGGTATGGTTGCGCGGCACTCTCGTTGACCAACGTCAGGATCGCCGACGGGCGACTCGATGGTTCTGGAGTGACGATGGAATTGACGTCAAATCCGCCGCAGCAGCGGTCTGCCTGCCGCAGCAGCCGTCGTCAAGAGCGTGACTGCGTGATCGCGTCGACCCAGGGCCGGGCTGCCTTCTCGGCGGCGGCGCGCACGTCCGACCTTTGCTTGCTCATGAATTCATCGAGGATCAGGTCCTTGGCGCCCGAGGCCTTCGAAATGAGGTGCCATTTGATCGCCGCGACCGGGTCGGCGGCCAGGACGCGACCTGCGGCGTAGACATGGGCGAGGCGGTTCTGCGCAATCGGGCTGCCCTTGCGGGCGGCGCGGCTGAGCAGTGCCACGGCGCTGGACTCATTCTTCTCGACGCCGGTGCCGTTGAACAGTGCGATCGCATATTCGACCTGCGCGTCGGTGTAGTCGGCGGCGGCCGCCGCGCCGAGCCAGCGGGCCGCCTCGACATAGTTCTGCATCACGCCGCGGCCTTCTTTGTAAAAGGTGCCGAGCGCGTATTGCGCTTCCGGACTGCCGGCTTCAGCGGCTATCTGGAACAGCTCGGCGGCGCGTTTGAAATCCTGCGGGAACAGCCGCCCTTCGAGATAAAGGAGGCCAAGATTGTAGGCGGCTGCCACATGGCCGAGCTTGGCGGCGGCTGCGAGCAGCCGCGCCGCCTCTTCACGGTTTTGGGCGCCGCCGCGCCCGCCCATGCGGAACATTGCGAGCGCGAACATCGCCTCGCGATCGCCGCGCTCGGCAGCGATCCGGTACCACTCCGCCGCCTTGTTGTCGTCCTGCAAGACCCCATAGCCGTTGGAATAGAGCTCGCCCAACAGCGTCATCGCCTTGGTGTCGCCGAGTTGCTGCCGGACCGTGGCTGTGTTGAACGCGGACAGATAATAGCCGCGCTGATAGGCACCGTAGGCGAGGTCTGGCGCGGGTCCGGTGGCACCCGCTGCGGCGGGTGTGACCTGCTGGGTCTCAGCCGGCTGGGTCTCCGCCGGCTGACTCGGTGCGACCGGCGTAGGACGGACGATGCGCGGCTGCGGGCGCGGTGCGGCTTTAGTTTCGGATTTGGGCGCCGGTGCTACGCGCGGGGCAGGTGGTGTCGGGAACTGATCGGCGCGCGGTGCCGGCGGCATGACGAGCTGAGGTGTTGGCGCCGGCGGATTGCCGATTGGCGCCGGGGGAATCGGCGCTGGGGGAATTGGTGGCGATTGTGCGTTCGCGGCAGCCGTGATGGTGGCGCACGCGAATGCGGTCAGGATGGCGTTGAGGATCAAGCGCGCGTTGCTCATCCAGCTGCCTCCACCGGCGCGAGGCGGCTCGCTGCTTCCGCGACCGCCAGCGCCGCGCCTTGAGGATAGTCGAATATCCAGTCGCCGAGCGCGATGAATTCTGCGCCAGCATCGGCGAGCGGAGCAACATCTTCCATGCTGCCCGCAAAGCCCACGCAGGGAATTTCGAACAGCTCCGCCCACCAATCGACTCGCTCGACCACTGCATCGAGCGACGGACGGTGCTGGTGTTGATCAGGCTCGCCGAACATCACGTAGTCGGCGCCCGCCTCCGCAGCCAGCATGGCATCGTGACGAGTCTGCAGGCCGCCACAGCCGGCGATGCGCGCGGGCTTGAGCGTGCCAAGCGCAGCCTCGAACGCCGCAATGTCGCTGAGATGGGCGCCGTCGGCGCCCACGTGCGCCGCGATGTCAGGAAGGTCTTCAAGCAGGAGGGCTGCGCCATGATCCTGGACCAATCGCGCCAACGCCTTGGCGCGGTTGATCAGGGTGCGCTCATCCGCCGCAGCGAGCCGCAGCAGGACCGCCGCCACGTCACCACTCTTCATCGCAGCTCCAAGCATGTCCTGCACCGCGGCCGGGTCGGCCACCGCGGGCGTGACCAGATAGAGGCGCGGAATGGCGCGCTTGGATTTGGTCCGGTTGCCTCGAGACGCCATGGGGGTCGCTTGCCTCTGCAATCGGGCAGTTTGGGGGCAGTTGTAAAGCCACAAACCGCTAGCAGGGTAAAGGGCGAACTTTTGCCTACTCGGAGCCTTCAAGCCCCAGGCTGCGCACGAGCGCGCCCCACTTGTCGGTTTCCGCCTTGATATAGCGTGTCATCCCTTCAATTGACGGCGTTTCGTGCGGAATAAGCCCGATCGCCTCGACTTTTTCCTTAACGTCGGGGAGCGCCATGATCTGCTTCATCTCCTGGTACAGCCGGCCGGCAATCGGGGCGGGCGTGCCCGCCCTGGCGACGAGAATATGCCACGACACGGCTTCGAGCTCCGCATCCCCCGTCGCCTGCGCGAGCGTGGGCACGTCGGGGATCGAGGTGAATCGTGTGAGCGACGTCACTGCGAGCGCGCGCAGCTTGCCGTCCTTGATCAGCGGCAGCGACGCGCCTGCTTCCGCGATCGCCATCTGCACGTGTCCGGCCGCAACGTCGGCGATCGATTGCGGGCTGTTGCGATAAGGCACATGCGCAACATCGATGGCGAACTTCTGCTTGAGCAGCTCGGCGGTCAGATGCGGCGCGCCGCCAACGCCCGAGGAGCTGTAGCTGAGCTTGCCCGGCCGCTCCTTGGCATACTTGACGAAGTCGGCGACCGAATTCACCGGCAGCTTGGGATCGACGATGAAGACGAACGGTGACTTCACATATTGTGCGATCGGCACGAAGTCATTGCTTGGCGAGAACGGCATCGACTTGAGGAGCGTTGGCCTGATCGCCATGACGGCGCTGGTGAAGACGCCGAGCGTGTGTCCGTCTGGCGCGCTCTTGGCGATCGCCTCGCCGGCCGCAAGCCCGGCGCTGCCGGGCCGGTTCTCGACCACAAGCGGCTGACCGAGGCGCTGCGACAGCCGGTCGGTATAGACGCGCACCAGCGTGTCCATGCCGGTCCCGGGGGCGAGCGAGACGATCACATTGATCGGCCGGGCCGGATAGGTCTGCGCCTGCGCACCGCTCACCGACAGCAGCGCGGCGAGCGTCGCCAGGATTGCCAATCGCAGCATGGGTCGCGTCTCCCAGCGTGTTGTCTCTTGCGAGGAGTATAGCGATCCGCACAAGTCGCGCACGCCATTGATGGGCATGTCGATGGGCACTCGATCTCTCATGGCGGCTTGGCCGGCTTTACAAATCTTTACACGGCGGAGAAGCGGCCAAAACAATTGTCGCTGAATGTGTCGGTCGGGGCTGTCCCATTGACCTATGGAGTCATCGATGACCGAAAACGTAACGAATTCAGGCACTCCCGCGCCGGCCCGGCGCCGCCGCGGACGCGCCGCCCTGCTTGGCCTCGTCCTGGCGCTTGGCGTCGGCACGACGGCGTTCTTTGCCGGCCAGGCCTTCAGCCAGACCGGTTTCGGGCCGTTCGGCCACGGCGGCTGGCATGGCCGCGGCTTCATGATGGGCCAGATGGATCCGGCGCAGATCGAGGATCGCGCCGACCGCATGGTGCGGCATCTGGCGATCGAGGTCGACGCCACCACCGAGCAGCAGGAGCGCTTGCGCGCCGTGGCCAAGTCGGCGGTGAAAGACTTGCTGCCGATGCGCGAGAAGGCGCAGCAGGCGCGCCAGCGTGGCCGCGAGCTGTTGACGCAGACGACCATCGACCGCGCTGCCATCGAGGCGTTCCGCGCCGAGCAGATCGCGCAGGTGGATGCGATCAGCAAGCGCGTCGCGCAGGCTGTCACGGACGCGGCCTCGGTCCTGACGGTGGAGCAGCGCCGCAAGATCGAGGAGCACACGCGCCCACGTCCGGGCTTCTGGGGCGGCTGGCATCGCTAGGTCGTATCCGCTGGGATTGATCGATGACGCCGTTCGTTCCCGCGCATCCCCCTGCGCGAGGACAGGCGCGGGCACCCAGGGCCTCTCCCTGAGTGCCCGCTTCCACAGGGAACGAGCGGATCGATTCAAGCGAGATATGCATTAGAATTGGCATTGTGACTGGCCGCATCCTGCTCATCGAAGATGACCCGCGTCTTGCCGAGATGGTGCAACGCTATCTCGGCGAGGCGGGCTTTGACGTCGCAATTGCGTCCAAGGGTGAGCTCGGCATCGCGCGCCACGCGCGCGAAGGTTTCGATTGCATCATTCTCGACCTCTCCCTGCCCGACATCGATGGTCTCGATGTGTGCCGCCGCATCAGGGCGCAGGCGCAGACGCCGATCCTGATGCTCACCGCGCGCGGCGATGCCATGGATCGCGTGGTCGGGCTCGAGCTCGGCGCCGATGACTATCTGCCCAAGCCATTCGAGCCACGTGAGCTGCTGGCGCGGGTGAAGGCAATCCTGCGGCGTGGAACGGGCGCGGGCCGAAATGAGGTGCTGCGGTTCGGCCGGCTGGAGATCGATCCGGGAGCCTACGAGGTGAGGCTTGCGGGCGAGTCGCGGCCGCTCACCAGTCATCAGTTCGCGCTGCTTTCGCTACTGGCGCGCAATGCCGGGCGAGTGCTGTCGCGCGATACGATCATGGACATGCTCAAGAGCGAGCGGCTTGAAGCCTTCGACCGCTCGATCGATGTGCACATCTCGCGCATCCGTGCGGCGATCGAGGACGATCCGAAGAAGCCGCGCCGCGTCATCACGGTGCGCGGCGCCGGCTATGTTTTCGCGAAAGCACAAGATTGAGCGAAGGGCTGCGATGCGACGCCTCTACCAGAAGATCTATCTCACCATCGTGGCAAGCCTGGTGCTGGTCGTGCTGGTGTCCGGCGGCGTCTGGCGTTTCGGCTCGGAATTCTCCCCTGCCAGGCAGGCGTTCGAGATCGTCGGTGCGGTCGCCGCCGCGGTGCTGCCGCCGGCCAGCGCGCCACAGCCGGTGCAGGCGCAGGCGATCACCCGCATCGCCGAGCAGCTCGGCACCGACCTCGCGATCTACAATGAATCGCGCGAGCTGATTGCAGCGGCCGGCGAGCCGCTGCCGCTGCCATTGCGCGGCCGGACCGGCCGCGGCTGGGTCTACGGGCGGGGCGGCCCGGCGTGGAGCATCCCGCTGCCCGACGGCCGCTGGCTGGTGGCGCGCGCGCCGCCGCGCCATCTGCCGTCGGTGTTCCACCTCATCGCATTTCTGGGCGCGGTGGCGCTCGCGGTTGCCGCCTGCGCCTATCCGGTGGTGCGCGGGCTGACCCGTCGGCTGGAGCGACTGCAGACCGGCGTCGAGACGCTGGGCGCGGGCGATCTCAGCGCGCGCGTCGCGGTCACCGGCCATGATGAGGTCACCAGTCTCGCCGAGAGCTTCAATCGTGCCGCCGGCCGCATCGAGGAGCTGGTCGGTGCGCACCGGCTGCTGCTCGCCAACGCCTCGCACGAGCTGCGCACGCCGCTCTCGCGCATCAGGCTCGCGCTCGAGTTGTTCGAGCGCTCGGGCGAAGCGAAATACAAGACCGACCTCGAGCGCGACCTGGCGGAGCTCGAAACGCTGATCGACGAGATCCTGCTGGCGAGCCGCCTTGATGCGATGCCGGCGCTGCAGACGACCGAGGAGGTCGACTTGCTCGCGCTGGCGGCGGAGGAATGCGCGCGCCATGACGACTGTACGCTCGACGGCGAGGCGGCGAGCGTCACCGGCGATCCGCGGCTGTTGCGCCGCATGGTCCGCAATCTCCTGGAAAACGCCGAGCGCCACGGTACGCCGCCGGTGCGGGTGAGCGTCGAGTGCGCGGGCGGGCGTGTGATGCTCGACGTGGCGGATGCTGGAGCGGGCGTGCCCGCGAGCGAGCGCGAGCGGGTGTTCCTGCCGTTCCATCGCCTGGGCCACGATGCCAAGGGCGCCGGGCTTGGCCTCTCGCTGGTGCGGCAGATCGCGCAGCTGCACGGCGGTGATGCCGTCGTGGTGCCGCGCGATCAAAGCTGTTTCCGGGTCAGCCTGCCGGTGCGTCGGGCCAGCTGATCAGGCCGCCTTCCTCTCCAGGTCCTGCTTCCACTGCCCGAGCGAAGCGAGACCGTTCATCATGGCGCGATGCGCGAACGCGCGCTGTGCCGCCGCCACGTTCTCAAGCTTGCCCGACCAGGCCTTCTGCGGTGCGGCCTGCAGCGCGCGGCCGTAGCTGAAGGTGAGCTTCCAGGGCAGGCCCCCGATCTTGTTCATGGCGTCGAGGTGCGCGGTCGCGTCCGCGTCTGATTGCCCACCGGAAAGGAACGCGATGCCCGGTACCGCCGCCGGCACGCAGGCCTTTAGCACCTTCACAGTCCGTTCGGCG
>WNGB01032844.1_pt1 | contig 10010 bp, 7 predicted proteins | sample 5400681 | NCBI WGS metagenome assembly WNGB01 (sample SAMN13153367, study PRJNA577476) | soil metagenome | isolation source: 115 cm soil or saprolite under grassland replicate 2 | place: USA:California | collected 2016-06-15
CCGTCACCGTCGCTCGGGATCTCGAGCCGCGCGAGCTCGCCCCGCAGGCGCGCGCGATCCTCACTGTCGACGAGCACGAACTCCTGGACGAGGTCGGCCTTGATCTGCTGCGGAGTGCCGAACGAGACGACCTTGCCTTTGTCGATGATGCAGATCGTGTCGGCCTCTTCCGCCTCCTCCAGGTAGTGCGTCGTGAGGAAGATCGTCGTGCCACTCTCGCGCCGGATCGTGCGGAGGTATTCCCACAGCGTTCGCCGGCTCGGCACGTCGAGACCGGCCGTCGGCTCGTCGAGGAAGAGCACCTTCGGGCGGTGCATGAGGCTGCGCACGATCTCGAGCTTGCGCCGCATGCCGCCCGAGAAGGTGCGCATCGGCTTCTGGATGTCGTCGGCGATGCCCAGCAGCTCGGCAAGGCTGCGAACCTGCTCCCGATACGCCGCCGGCATCAGACGGTAGGTCGGCGCGTAGGGATAGAGCCCGTAGAGGAGGGCGTGGAAGCGCACGTTCTCCTCCGCCGTGAGGTTCATGTCGAGGCTCGGCCGCTGGAAGATGATCCCGACGATCCGACGCACGGCGCTCGCCTCGCGAACGACGTCGCGCCCATCGATCGTCGCCGTGCCACCGGTCGGCGCGAGCGTCGTCGTGAGGATCGAGATCGTCGTCGTCTTGCCGGCGCCGTTGGGGCCGAGGAGGGTGAAGAACTCGCCGGCGCGCACCTCGAACGAGATGCCGTCGACCGCGTTGCGATCCGCCTTCTTGTAGCGCTTCGTCAGCCCCTCGAGCTGGATCACGGCCCGAGTTTAGGTGTCGAACCTGGCGCGGCTGACACCCGCGTGGTTCTCCGGAGAACGCCTTCGGCCGCCGGGACCGCACAGTTCCCGCTCGCCTTCCGCCGCGACCTGCGGCTCGACCCACAGAAGGCGCTCTCGGCGTTCGAGCTCCGGCGACCAGCCGACGCGGTAGGCGCCGCCGCCCCCGGCGCCGCACCGGCGCTTGACAGGGCGCACGTGCGAGGCGTACTACCCCGCGCGACCTAGGGGTCACTGGGAGGACGCATGGAGGAGCACCGGGAGACGATCCAAGGCGTGGACAAGCTCACGCACGTCTTCAGTTGCGGGCACACCGGTCACTCATCGGGCGCTGGACTCATGTCGCACAGCACCGGCATCGCGGCGCACGTGGCCATCTACCTGAAGCCGTGCGTCGACATCTGGAAGGCGTACGCGGCGTTCATCGCGCTGACCGTTCCGGGTCTTCACGTCGAGAAGATCCATGTCTCGCTGGGAGAGATCGACATGCTGGCCGACCTCCACGCCGAGTGGACCGATACGTCCAAGGATCCCGTCGTCCGCCAGCGCTTTGGAGGGCAGCGCGGCGGCGAGACCCGTCTCATCGGCGACTGGGTGAACCTCATCCGCACCGCGAAACCGGCGAAGGGCGAGAGCGGCGACTGCGAGTGCTGCTACGTCGCGAGAACGTCGACGAACGTCTGCATGATCCCGGACTTCTAGCTCAGCTTCGCCGCCCCGACGGCACCGCCCATCTCGGCGCCGAGGCGCTGGATGACCCAACCCGCGACCTGCGAACGACGCGCGACGCCGAGGCGCCCCAGTACAACGCGGACCAGCGTCGCCGCACGTGCCGGCGTGACGCCTAGCTCGGAGGCGATCGTGCGATCGGTCAGACCGCGTGAAACGAGCAGCGCCACCTCGACGTCGCGCGGGCTGAGCGCGCCACCGGCTTCCGACCGGCGCGCGGTCGTCGCACTCGTCCGTAGGGCGGTGTCGATCGCCGCCACGTATCGGTGGGCGCCGCGCGTGAGAAGCCAGGCCCGGATGCGCGCGAGCTCGCGTCGCGAACTCGTCCGTCTCGCGGCGTCGTCGAGGCGCAGCGTCGCGGCCGTGGCTCTGCGATGTGCCGCTCGAAGGGGGACGCCAAGCGCTTCGTACTCATCAGCGACGCGACTGAACGACGCCGCGGCGTCGCCTCCCTCGCAGCGGATGAGGATCGCGGCGAGCTCGTGACGCATGACGCGCACCGTCGCGGTGTCGCTGGCCGCGAAGTGGCGCTCCGCGTCGGCGATCAAGCGGCGCACCGCATCCGCCTCGCCCAGCGCTTCGAAGATCTCTCCGGCGATGAGGAAGGTGGTGATCCCGCCACCAGCGGGGCCCCTGAGGTACAGGTCCACGCCCCGGCGCACTTCGGCTGCCGCCTCGTCGAGACGGCCGAGCCCGGCCAGAGGCCGCGCGCGCTGGGAAAGGAACGCTGCCTGCAGATCCGGATCGGCCCGCGCGATATGCGGCGACACCTGATCGAGGATCGCGAGCGCAGCGCTGTAGTCACCCTGTTGCGAGAGCACATCCGCCAGCGTCGTCATCGCGCCGAGCGCCGCGATGTTCCCGGGTTCGGCCAGCGCGACGGACTGCTCCGCGACCGTGCGTGCCTCGTTGAGGCGACCCTGCGAGAAATAGATGTAGCCAAGCTGCGCAAGGAGCCGGGCTTGCGCGAACTCGAGCCCGCGTTCGCGCGCCACCTCAAGCCCGGCTCGTGACGCGACCCCGGCCTCTTCCCAGTTGCCGACGCGGCGTTCCGCGCGGCCGAGCTCCAGGTACGCGCTGACGACTTCGGTGTGCAAGCCGGCGTCGCGACCGCGCCGTATCGCTTCGCGCAGGATGCGCGTCCCTTCCGGATCGTTCATGCGCGCGAGCGCCGCGCCCAACACCGAGAGCGCCGCGACCGCGGCACGCGTAGAACCCGCGCTGTCCGCGACCGCGAGCGCCTCACGCGCGAGCCGCGCCGCCTCCGCGACGTCCATGGCGGCCCACGCGAGGTTCGCGTGAGTAACGATGGCGTCGACGAGATCGTCATCGTGATGGTCGCGAAGGACCTCGGTGGCCCGTTTCACGACGGCGACCGCTTCGTCACGACGACCCTCCATACGAAGCACGTTCGCGAGACGCACGTCGAGACGCGCGACGTGCTGGACGTCGCGCCGCGAGGCGAAGAGATCGCGAGCCCGAAGGATCGCGTCCTCGGCGTCATGTGCGCGACCGGCCGCCTGCAGCGCTCCGGCAAGCTCCTCGAGCACGTCCGGCTCCTCCGGGAGGCCGAGAGCATGGCCGGCAGCCTCGCGCAGGAGCTCGATCGCCGTGGCGTACGCGCCGACGTCGGTCGCCGTCTTCGCCGCATCGCGCCCGTAGCGGATCGATCTCGGGGGGTCACCGCCTTCGGCGAAGTGCTTCGCGAGAGCGCTGGCTCGCGTTCGCGCATCTCCAGGCGACGCCTCGAGCGCCTCTGCGATGCGCAGGTGGAGCCGGCGCCGGCGCGACTGCGGGATCGCGTTCTCGATCGCGTCGCGGGTCAGCGTGTGCCGAAACTGGTAGATCTCGGTCTGCGTCGGCGGCCGCTCGAGCAATTGCGCCTCGACGCAGGCCGCGAGATCGTCTGAGGCGGCCGCCTCCCCGCGACCGCTGATGCGAACGAGCATCTCGTAGCCGAGCGGAACGCCGGCGACCGCGGCGATCTCGAGCAGCTCGGCGATCCCCCGCCCGTGCTTTTCAGCGAGCCGGCTCACGCGCGTCTGGACCGAGTCGCGTACGGTGCGCGGCAGGGGGAGACGTCCAGGACCAGCGTCGGGGTCGTCCATTGCCGTCTTCAGGAGCTCTTCGACGAAGAACGGGACGCCCTCGGAACGCTCGAGCACCGAGGCGACGAGAGCCGCGTTCCATCGCTCGGGGATCATCGCGCGCGTCATCTCGGCGACTCCGCCGGCGTCGAGCGGGTCGACCGCAACGCGCATGAGTCGACGCTCGCGATCGAGATCGGCCACCAAGGCCCGAAGCGGATCCGTCGGACGCACATCCTCCTCGCGGAAGGTGAAGATGAGGCAGGTCGCGAGGTAACGCACCAGGTCGAGTGTGGCGGTATCGGCTTCATGAGCGTCCTCAAGGACGACGAGCACCGGTCGCAGCGCCGCCGCGTCCTCGAGCATCAGCTGCGCCGCGCGGAAGAATCGCTCCCGTCGCTCGTCGTCCGGCAGAACATGGGTCGCATCGGTCGACGCGAGGGCGAGCTCGGGCAAGAGGCGTCCGAGCTCGGTCACGAGCGAACCCAGCACGCGGCGCAGGATCTCGCTGCCGCGCGCTTGAACGTAGGGCCGCAGCGCCGCGACGAAGGGCTCGTACGGCGTTGCCGCGGAGGCATGCGAGCGACCACCGAATACGTAGAAGCCGTCTTCGTGCGCGATACGCGCGAGCTCACGGACAAGCCGGCTCTTGCCGACGCCGGCTTCCCCGGTGAGCGCAACGAACCGCGACTGCCCCTGGGCAGCGGCGCCGAGCTGATCGAGCAGCACTGCGAGCGGCTTCTCGCGCTGAACGAGGTCGGGACAGACGATCAGGCCCGTCGCGCCGCGGATCGGAGGTGGCAGAAGGAACGCGGGAAGACGCAGTGCCGGGCCGACTGCGCGCGCCCCATCGCCGTCTGTCGTTTCGACCTCGTACACATGCACCGACTGCGCTACGCCCTTGAGCTTCCAGGTGCCGAGGTCGCGCATCGGCGCGAGCGCGCCGGTGCGCACGAGTGACCTCACCGTATCCGTGACCAGAATGCGGCCGGCTTCGGCCTGACCGGCCAGGCGCGATGCGAGGATCACGGCACTGCCGACGTATCCCCGATCATGCTTCTCGGCCTCACCGGTGTTGATCCCGATCCCGATGCGGAGAGGGAGGTCGGGATGCCGCGCGAGGTGGCGTCGCGCACGCCGCATGACGCCCAGCGCGCAGCGGACGGCATCGCCCGTCGTGCGGAACACCACGTAGAAACTGTCGCCCTCGGTCTTGATCTCCGCGCCGCGATTCGTGCGGATCTCCGCCCGGAACAGTGCGCGGTACGCGCGGAGAAGTCGCGTGGCCGCGGTGTCGCCCCGCATCTCCACAAAAGAGGTGTAGTCGCGAAGATCGGCGAAAAGGTAAGTGCGAACGACTCCGCGCTTGGGCACGCGGTCATTCTCTGCGCGTGGTCTAGCTGCTACGTCAGCTTGCGACCCGCGGCGCGCCTTCGCGGATGGCGCTCGCGGACGGGCTCGTCTTCGAGCTCTTCCCATTCGCGGGTGCTGTACAGGTTCGCCGCCAGGCCGGCGTCCGCGATGAGGAGCACCAGGCCGGCGATCGCGAGAAGGAACGGCGCGGGCGAGGGCGCGGCCCCACCCAGCTCCAGGCTGCGCAGGACGGCCGAGATGCCGTACAGGACGAGCACGGCGATCGCGGCGCCGTCGTCGATACGTGCGAGACCACGCTCGTCGGGATCGACATCCCCGTACTCCACGACCGCGGTGATGGCGACGATGCCCGCAACGATGAACGTGGTCACGACGAGCCACTGCGACGCGACGACGAACGTGCTCGTATCCCGCGCGCCCCAGCCGAACCAGGCCATCAGATCGATGAGGGTGGCTGCGAAACCGAGCCCGATCGCCGCGAACGCGAGGTGCGAGCGCGGCGCAAATCCCAGACGACGGCCTTCGAGGAGCTCCTTCACGGAGCGTTCATGCTAGCGGGGCGGAGGACCCTCCGTTGGCGCGGGCAGTCAGCACCCGGGCTCGCCGTCGTGACCGCAGCACGTCTGTCGGAGCGCGACGCGTAGCCACACGTTCCGCGACGCGACGACGATCCGGCGTGGCAGCGGGATCTCGCTGTCGGTGAAGTTCCGGATCGCTCGAACGATGTTGCCCTGGCGACGACGGCGCACCTCCGTACTGTGGCGCGTGCGGAGCAAACGCGCCAAAGGGATGAGCGCAGCGAGCTGCGCGAATACCATCGCCGTGATGTCCGAAGACGCAAAGCGCGTGCGCACCGCGGACGGCGAGCTCACGCTCGAGCAGATCGCCGAGCTCCTGCCGGGGACAGGCCAGATCATGGCGTCGGTCGGCGAGTGCTGGTGGAAGTGCGCCTACGCGGCGCGAGGTGGCAATTGGCCACTGGCCGCCTATTTCGTACGCCGTGTGCGCTCGCTACAACGCAATCTGGCGATCGTCCGGCCCAAGTACGCGGAGGATCTCGCGGCGTTCGAGCAGCAGCACATCGTCCGAGCCCTGGCGGCATGCGAGGCTCGAGATCCGAGCGCCTTCGACCGCGTCTTCGCCGCCGCGACCGACAAGGCGAACGACCTCCACGTGAAGTGGGCGAAGCCGTACATCCGCTGGACGCTGCCGGACGAGCCGCCGCACGACCTCGACCTCGGACCCGGCTAGCGCGTGGCGCGCGCGGACCAGGTGAGCTGCCCGGTGTCCTCCCAGCCGTAGCCCGACTCCGTGATACGCATGCCCTCGAGCTCACGCACCTCGTCGCGGACGTGGACGCCGCCCATCCGCTCGTAGAAACGCCGCGACGGCGCGTTCTCGCGCAACACCCAGATGATCATCGAGCGCAGGTCGCGATCCGCGAGCTCTGCGACCGCGGCCTCCAGGAGCGCGCGCCCGATCCCACGACCGTGATGCTCCGGCAGGACATACGGCTCGGCTTCGCCTTCGCCGGCTGCTTGGCGTGTGCGCTGCGCGCACGCCGCAGTAGATCGCGCAGACGGCGTCGTCCGCCTCCGCGACCAGGACGAATTGATGGGGTGGCAGGGCGGACATGAGGGAGCGCCGCCGCGTCGCGTCGTAGCCGAGACCGTCGAGAAGGGAGTCCGGCATGAGGCCGCGGTACGCGACGCGCCAGGTGTCGGTGCGGGTGCGTTCGATCGCGTCGGCATCATCCACGAGCGCACGTCGCACGCGCACGGCTCGAATCTTAGGCTGCGTCAGGCGATGCTCGGCGACTGGGCGATCTTCTTCCTCGCGCTGCTCCTCGTCCCGGTGCTGCTGCTGGAGGAGACGAGCACCGATCCGGCCGTCGTCGGCGCGGCCACGATCGCGAACGCCGTCATCTGGGTCCTGTTCGCACTCGACTACGCGATCGATCTCTGGCGGGCGCCGGATCGGGGCGCGCACGTCCGCTCGCACTGGTTCGACCTCGCGCTCATCGTGGTCTCGCCGCCGCTCCTCGTGCCACCGGAAGCTCAAGCGCTGCGCGTGCTGCGCGCGGCGCGTCTGCTGCGCGCGTTCGCGGTGATGGGCGTCGTGTATGAGCGACTCGGGCGGCCGTTGACGCGGACGGCGGCGCTCGCGATCGTCGGCGTACTGTTCGCGGTCATCCTCGCGGGCGGTCTCGCGATCCAGTGGGTCGAGCCGGCGACGTTCCCGAACGTCGTGCGCGGCTACGCCTGGGCGATCGCGACGCTCATCACCGCCGGCCACGCCACGCCCGAGCCGGTCACGGTCGGCGGCCGCGCGATCTCGTCGACGATCGTGGTGATGGGTCTCGGCAGCTTCGTCGCCCTCGCCGCAAGTCTGACCGGCCGGCGCTGACCGATGCCGCCCTGAAGGACGAGAATTACCGGCGCGCCTGATCCCGACCGGCCAGGAGGGGACTGACATGCGACTACCGCAGTTCGGCATCTTCGCGCAGGGCACCGTGGCGCACGAGTTCATCGAGCTCGACGTCCGGGCCGGCGTCGACAAGGCCGATGCCGGCCGGCTCATCACCCAGCTCGAGCAGCCCGCCGTCGCCGCCGGCGGGGTCAACCTCGTGCTCGCCTTCGGCCCCGACCTATGGCGTCAGCTCGCACCCGACGAGGTGCCCGCGGGCCTCGGGCCGTTCCGCGAGGTCCTCGGACTCGACGGCCGGCGCGCACCGTCGACACAGCACGACGCGTTCGTGTGGATCAGCGGAAGCTCGAGCGACGTGGTCTTCGAGCAGAGCCGTGCCGCCGTGAAGGCCGTGGCCGACGTCGCCGTGATCGCCACCGAGCAGTCATGCTTCGTTCACCGCGATAGCCGGGACCTGCTGGGTTTCATCGACGGAACCAAGAACCCGCCGGTGCTCGAAGCGCCCCTCGCGGCACTCGTGCCACCAGGCGAGCCGGGCGCCGGCGGAAGTCACGTGCTCGTCATGCGCTGGATCCACGATCTCGCGGGCTTCGAGACTCTCCCACTTCCCGAGCAAGAGCGCGTGTTCGGCCGGAACAAGAGCGACAGCGTGGAGTTCTCGGACGAGGAGAAGCCCGCGACGGCGCACATCGCTCGGGTCGAGATCGAGGACGAGCACGGCGACGAGCTTCAGATCTACCGCCGGAGCGTGCCGTATGCGCGGCTCGCCGAGGCCGGCCTCTACTTCGTCGCGTTCGCCGCCGAGCGGGAGCGCTTCGACCGCATGCTCGCGCGGATGTTCGGGCTCGCCGACGGAATGCGCGACCGCCTGACCGACTTCAGCCGGCCGGTGACGGGAGCCGTGTACTTCGCGCCGCCGCTGACGCTCCTCGGTCTCAAAGAAGAGCCCCTCCACGAGCGGGAGGAGGCCCTCCGCCGCATCCCGCTCTTCGCGGCCTGCTCGGCGCACGATCTGACATCCATCGCGTCACGCGCCGAGACCCTCGACTACCCCGCGGGTGCGATGCTTTGCAGCCAGGGGCAACGCGGGGATGGCTTCTTCGTCATCGTCGACGGCCACGCCGAAGCCCGACGCGATGGCGCGCTGCTCCGCACCATGGGTCCTGGCGACTTCTTCGGCGAGATCGCGGTCATTGACGAGGGGCCGAGAACGGCGACGGTCACTGCGACCACGCCGCTGCGCTGCTTCATGATCGGGTCGCACGAGTTCCGTCACGTGCTGGGCCAGAACGCGAACATCGCTGTGCGCATCCTCGACGCTGTCACCCGCCGGCTGCGCGCGATGCTCCCGGAGCCCCGGGCGAAGGACGGATGACCAACCTCCAGTGACCTAGTGCGCGTCGAACCAGTCGGCGATGCGCCGTGCGTGCTCGAGACGGTTGCGCGGCTTGCCGCCGCGCGTCAGGTCGTGGTTGTCCTCGGGAAAGCGGACGAAGGTCGTCTCCACGCCATGCCAGCGGAGCGCGATGAAGAACTGCTCGGCCTGCTCAATGGGGCAGCGGAGATCGTGTTCGGCGTGCAGGATCAATAGCGGGGTCTTCACCTTCGGAACGTACGTGAGGGGTGAGCGCTCGACGAGCTTGGCCGGATCGCGCCAGGGCGTCGCGTCGCCCATCTCGTGCTCCCAGAAATGCCAGCCGATGTCGCTGGTTCCGAAGGCCGAGACGTTGTTGCTGATGCTCCGCTGCGTCGCCGCGGCGCGGAAGCGCGTCGTGTGTCCGACGATCCAGTTCGTCATGAAGCCGCCGTAGCTCCCGCCCGTCACGTACAGCCGCTTCTCGTCGACCCATCCCATATCGACCGCGTGGTCGACGCCGGACATGAGGTCTTCGTAATCCTTGCCGCCCCAATCACCGACGCACGCGGTGGAGAACTTCTCCCCGTACCCATGGCTTCCGCGCGGGTTCGTATACAGGACGGCGTAGCCGCGGCCGGTGAGCACCTGGAACTCGTGGAAGAAGCCGTTGCCGTATGTGGAGTGCGGCCCGCCATGCACATCGAGCACGAGCGGCCACTTCTTCGCGACATCGAAGCCCCGCGGCTTCATGAGCCAGCCTTCGATCATCCAACCGTCCGTGCCGGTGAATTCCACACGCTCGGGAGGCGCGATGTGACGCTTCCGCAGGAGCTCGCCGTTGAGATCGGTGAGGCAGCGGAGACCCTTGCCGAGCTCGCCGGCCGCGACGTCGCCCGGGCAGGTGGCGTGTGAGAAGACGCAGGCGAAACGCCGCGCATCGCTCGCGAGCGAGAGGCTCACCACCTGGTGCGCGCCCAGCGTCTCGGCCTGCACCTCTCCCCCGCTCGCCCCGACGCTGTACACGTTCGCGGTGCCCTGGTCCGAGCCCACGAAGATGATGCGCGTGCGGTCCGCGCTCCACCGCGGCGGCAGCGTCTGCACCTGCGAGCGCATGTCGCTCATCACCACGGATCCGACGGTGCGATCCCACCCCGCGAGCACGTCGGTGCCGCGGCCACCGCCGCGTGCGGGCCAGAGCCAGAGATGCACGTTCCTCGCGGCCGAGCC
>WNGB01038763.1_pt1 | contig 10010 bp, 4 predicted proteins | sample 5400681 | NCBI WGS metagenome assembly WNGB01 (sample SAMN13153367, study PRJNA577476) | soil metagenome | isolation source: 115 cm soil or saprolite under grassland replicate 2 | place: USA:California | collected 2016-06-15
CGGGAATGTGGAGTTTCACTCGTTCGATGGCGCACGCTCGCGCCGCCTACACGGCGACGCTCCTTTTGAACGGCAAGGTGCTCGTGGTTGGCGGCGATTCCGGCGGGCCGGGCACCTCCGCAGAATTGTATGACCCCGACTCGCACACGTGGAGTGCGACCGGCTCAATGCACGTGGCTCGGTACTACTCGACGGCCGTGCGCCTTTTGAACGGCAACGTGCTCGTCGTGGGCGGTCTGGGCAACGGAAGTGTTCGATTGTCGTCGGCGGAGGTCTACGATCCTTCTACCGGGCTTTGGACCGATGCGGGATCACTCAGCGTGGGGCGTTGGCTAGCTACCGCAACGCTCCTTCCAACCGGCGACGTGCTCGTCGCTGGTGGTGAAGCGGCTGGCGGTTCATACGTGACCGCCGCCGACGTGTACGACCATCTCTCCGGAATGTGGCACACAGCCGGTTCGATGATTCACGCGCGCGCCCAGCACGCCGCGACGCTGCTTCCGAACGGCGACGTCTTGGTCGCTGGCGGAAGCGCCGACGCCTCAACGGAGCTCTTTCATCCGAATAACGGAACGTGGAGCACGACAGGCTCGTCGACCGTCCCTCGGCTGCTTTATCTCGGTGCTGGCTCGGCCGTCGCTCCGCTGCTGAACACCGGCAACGTGCTGCTCGCCGGAGGCATGACATTCGCAGGGAATTCGATCAGGTCGGTAGAGTTCTACGTCCCAGAACCCGGAACGGGGATAACTGACACGGACGGCGACGGCTTCGCCGACAGCGTTGATAACTGTCCGGCAGTCGCGAACGCCGATCAGGCCGATGCCGACGGAGACGGTCTGGGTAATCCGTGCGATCCCGACGACGACAATGACGGCATCGCGGACGTCAAAGACAACTGCCCGCTGACCGCCAACGCCGACCAGGCGAATGTCGACGGCGACAGCCTGGGAGATGCGTGCGATCTGGACAGCGACAATGACGGGATTGCGGACAACGTCGATAACTGTCCGCTGACCGCCAACGTTGATCAGATCAACACCGACGCAGACGCGCAGGGCAATGCCTGCGATGAGGATGACGACAACGATGGCGTGGCAGACGTTGTCGACGCCTTTCCACTCAATGCGGCTGAATCGGTGGACACGGACCACGACGGCATCGGGAACAACGCCGACCTGGACGATGACGGTGACGGTGTGGCCGACTTGGTTGACGCGTTCCCGCTGAACCCCGCCGAGACGCTCGACACCGATCACGACGGCATCGGGAACAATGCCGATGCGGACGACGACAACGACTTGCAGCTCGATGTCGATGAGACCGCGTGCGGATCAAATCCGATCGATGCGACCAGCAAAGCGGCGGACCTGGACGGCGACCACCGTCCCAACTGCGTAGATCCCGATGACGACAATGACGGCATCGCCGACGCCGTGGATAACTGTCCCGTGACTCCGAACGCAACGCAGACGGATACCGATGGCGATCACCTCGGCAATCTCTGCGATCCGGACGACGACAACGATGGCATCGCCGACGGCGCGGACAACTGCCCGGTGAGCGCAAACGCCGACCAGCTGAATACCGACGGGGATGCGCTCGGCAATGTCTGCGATCCCGACGATGACAACGACGGCTTCCTGGATGCGGCGGACTCATGCCGTCTCGAGGCCGGACCACTCAACGGCTGTCCGCCGGTTCACGAGGCGGCCTATGCCTGCAACACCACGATCTCGCCGACGTCTTCAGGCATTGCGCCCGGCGTCACAGTTCGGCTCACGGCGGACATCGGGCCGTGCGCCGGTACGGGTCTGACGATTGCGGCGAGCAACATCACGCTCGATTTGAACGGCCACGCGATTTCCGGCGGTGGCACGTCGAACGGCATCCGTTTTCGAAGTGCGTTCGACATACCCAGTGGAGGGGGCCCACCCTTCGGTCTCGGCGCCGTGCCAACAGGCGTGACGATCAAAGGGCCCGGAACGATTACGGGCTTTGCCAACGGCATATCGATCAACAACTTCAGCGCCACCACTGAGTGCCCGACCAGCCCGTGCGCCACGATCGCCGGCGGTCACACGATCGCGAATCTGACTGTCAGCAGCAACGGTCTTGTGCCGACGGCCCTGGGATCCGGCATCAGCCTCGCGCTGACGAGCGGAAACACCGTCAGCGGCATGACCGCCACGGGAAACCGCACGGGAATTGCTCTGGCCTCGTCAGACAACAACACGGTGGAGGGGAATACCGCAACCGGGAATACGCTCGACGGGATCATGTGGACCAAGCGCGTATCGGGCACGGTGCTCGTCGGCCCTCCGTCGCAAGGCAATCGCATTCAAAACAACGTGGCCACCGATAACGGTACGGGCGGCTTCGGTGCAGGTATTGGGGCCAGCGTTGCAGTAACAGGGATCCCCATCGATGCGGCCATTGGGATCGGAAACATCGTCGTCAACAATGTCCTGAATCACAATCCAGGCAACGGCATCGGCATCCGGGCGGAGCAGAGCAGCCTCTTTGACGGCAACACCCTCGACGATAACGGCAGCCCGGGCATCAGCATCGGCACGGCGGGTGGCTTCCTGTCGAACCACAACACCTTCACCAACAACTCCGCCCATCGCAATGGCCAGGACCCGCATCCTCCGCCTGGATTGCCCGAGCCTCCTCATGTTGATCTAGCGGACCGGACGACGGGAGACGGTACCCTCGGTACGGCGAACACCTGGAGCGGCAACAGCTGCGGCCGGGCTTCACCGAGGGGCCTCTGCGACTCGACGCCGCCCGTGATCGTCCCGACGGTCGGCGGCACGCCGGGATTGAACGGCTTCTACACCGGCGACGTCTCGGTGACCTGGGCGGTCAGCGATCCGCAGTCGGACGTCTTTGCCACGACGGGCTGTGACGACGTGTCGATTACCTCGGACACGGCTGGCACGACGATCACATGCACGGCCCATTCGGACGGCGGCACGACGTCGGAGAGCGTGACCATCAAGCGGGATGCGAACGCGCCGACGCTGACGCTTGCTGGCGTCACCGCCGATGCGACAACCGCCTCGGGCGCCGTCGTGACCTATAGCGCATCGGCAAGCGACACGATTGACACCACGCCGACCGTCGTGTGCAGCCCGGTTTCAGGGACCACGTTCCCGATCGGTGCGACAACGGTCTCGTGCACCGCGACCGATGACGCCGGCAACGCGTCATCCGGGAGTTTCGTGGTCACGGTCAAAGGCGCGGCGGCACAGGTGAGCGATCTCCGCGCCGACGTTGTCAGCTTGGATGTGGCGAGCAGTTTCCTGTCGCAGCTCGCAACGGTGCAGAACAATCTCACCAGCGGCAGTGGTCAGACCTGTGGATCGCTCTCAGCGTTCATGAACCATGTGCGGGCGCAGTCGGGGAAACAACTCAGCGTTGCTGACGCCAATAGCCTGCTCGAGGAGGCAGCGAGGGTTCAGGTTCTGCTCGGCTGTCCGTAGGACGCTGTTCGTCGCGGCGCTCGTTCGACGCCGCGTTATACTCCGGCCCATGCGTACAGCATGGGCCGTTCTTTTTGTCCTGGCCCTCGGCGCACCGTGCGCGGAGGCAGTGGCCTGCGAGACGCCGCAGGCGCTTGCGCTGCCGAACGCGCAGATGATGACTCATGTGTGCCGGTGTGCGCCGTCACGCCGTGGATCGCGTTCGCGCAACTTGTATCCGGACCGCAAACCACGTCAACGCCCCGCGCCCATATCGGGCAGAACGGTTTTCCACAGCGACCACAAGGCATCACACAGGGGACATTTCTATTTCGTTAAGAATGGGGACATTTCTATTTCGCTTTGACAGCGTGACATCTTTGGCTTGACATCGTCTTGACGCTAGCTTAGTTTCCACGGATGAGTGCTATAGGCCGGAGGTATCCGGCTGGAGGACTGCAAATGCGAACTGTGGCGCGCAAAATGGCCTGGGTTCTTCTGGCAGCATGGTTGGTCGCTGCTCGAGCGACCATCGGCGGCCAGCAGAATGTACCCGGATTGACAATTGATAAGGCCAGCATAGGCGGCACCGTTGTGAACAGCAACGGCGGAAAGGCTGAAGCTGGCGTCTGGGTGATCGCCGAGACGAAATCCTTGCAGACGCCGTTCCGCAAGATTGTCGTCACCGATGATCAGGGACGGTATCTGGTTCCCGATCTGCCGGAAGGAACCTACGAGCTCTGGGTGCGCGGCTACGGGCTCAAGGACTCGGCGCGCGTCCCAGGGGCGCGCGGCGCGAACGTGAAGCTGCAGGTGGCCAACGCCGCCACTCCGCAGGAAGCGGCGAAGATCTATCCCGCCAGTTACTGGACGTCGATGATCCAGGCGCCCCCGATGAGCGAGCTTCCGCCGAGGTTCAAGAGTCAGGATGAATGGCTTGCCACCCTGAGGAACGGGTGCAACCACTGCCATGGGCTCGGGATGCCGCAAACGCGCATCTATACCACTGCGAAAGACTGGGACGCGATGTTCCTGCGCGCCCAATCGATGCACCGGGAACTCGACGGGATGGGCAAAGTGGTCGTCGAGAAGATGCTCGCGGCATCGAACGCAATGTCGTGGTCTCTCAGTGGGATTGGGGTTTCCCAGAGTCCTTCGTTCACGATTTGATCTCTACCGACAAGCGCAATCCGACGTTGTACCCGTACGCGAAAGTCTACGGGGTGGATCGAACCGGCGGAGGTAGATTGTTGGTCTTGGACCCGGTCAAGAACACCACCACATCGCTCCAGGTGGAACCACGAGACAAGAGCCATGGTTACTCCCTGACCAAGGACTACTACCACGGCGCGGAAGAAAACCAGGCCTATGAAGGGGAAGACCCCGAATGGATGGCCAGCCCGCACAATCCGATGATGGATGAGAAGGGCCGCGTCTGGATGACCACGCAGATTCGCGCCGGGGGCAAGGAACGCTATCCAACGTGGGCCAAGAGCACGATCGTCACGGAGTCCAACGACCCCGCGGATATCGATGCCGCGTACAACCTCCTGGCTGCGCGCGGGAACAACATGCAGCTTGGGTACTTCGATACGAAGACCAATAAATTCGTGTCGGTCGATACCGCCTACAACACCCATCACCTGCAGTTGGATTGGCAGGGCCGGATCTGGACCGACGGGGGTGGTTCCGCGATCGGTATGCTCGACACGAAAAAGCTGGATTTCAACAATATCGAAGGCACCGAGGTGGGTGCGCAGAAGATGTGGGTGCGGATCGATCCGGCGACCAAAAAGATGATTCCGGGAACGGGCTACGGAGAGGCGGTCAGCCCGGTCGATGGCACCGTGTGGTATTCGTCTCCTCAGGCAGGAGGGCCCGCGAACAAGCTGTACATGGTCGATCCGAAGACGTCGAAGATTAAGGATTACCCGCTGCCGGCTCCCGGACGCTTCCCCCACGGCATTGACTTCAGCTCCGACGGCAATGTCTGGACGTCCCTCGGCAGCGGTCAAATCGGACGCCTGAACGTCAAGACCGGCGAGTGGAAGTTCTGGGACAACCCGGGGCAGAAATTCAAGGGTACTGGCGCCGAAACCGGTACGACCGACTTCCCCTACTACCTGTGGATCGATCAGTTCAACGTCTCGGGGCTCGGCAAGGACACCGTGTTCGTCACCGGAAGCACGTCGGACGCGATGTTCGTATTCGATCCGAAGAAGGAAACGTTCCAGGTATTCCGCGTGCCCTACCCGATGCCGTATTACGCTCGTGGTTTGGATGGCCGGATTGACGACCCGAACGCGGGCTGGAAGGGCCGGGGCATGTGGATGACCTACAGCTCGTACCTGCCTCGCTTCACGGAAACGCGCAAAGGCTCCGTGAACCACATGCAGATCCGTCCCAATCCATTGGCGAATTAGTTGTTCAGGCTTTGGCGCCAGAGACCGTCACGACGAGCGTGGCGGTCTCTGGTGTGCGCGGGTTTCCTTGTCGCGGCCGCAGGCCTGGCCCACCTCACAGCGACTCCGGCTGCACCGCAGGCGAAGGACGACAGCGGTGCGGGTGGCGGACGGGTGCGCACCTACTACGTCGCGGCCGAAGAAGTGGAATGGGATTACGCCCCGCTCGGCATCGACACGACGACGGGCAAGGCGTTTGAGGGAACGGCGGCGGCGTACACTCAGCCGGGACCCAATCGGATCGGACACATCTATCGCAAGGCGCTCTACCGCGAGTACACCGACGCGACCTTCGTCACGCGGAAGCCGCGCCCGCCGCAGGACCAATACCTTGGTTTGCTGGGACCGATCCTGCGCGCCGAGGTCGGCGAGACGATCAAGGTCGTTTTCAAGAACAACGCCTCGCGCCCCTTCAGCATGCATCCGCACGGAGTCTTCTACGAGAAGGCCTCCGAGGGATCCATGTACGCCGACAATGTTCCCCACGAGCAAAAGATCGGGTCGATGGTGCCGCCAGGGGCGACGTTCACGTACCAGTGGGAGGTACCGGAACGGGCGGGGCCGGGACCTGAAGATCCCAGCTCGATCGTCTGGTTGTACCACTCGCACGTCGACGAATACAAAGACGTGGCGTCCGGCCTGGTGGGCGCGATCATCGTCGCTCGGCCAGGCCAGGCCAACGCCGACGGCACGCCCAAAGACGTCGACCGCGAAATCGTTGCGCTGTTCGCCGGCTTCAACGAAAACCAGAGTTGGTACGTGCAACAGAACGTTGCCGCTCACATCAGCGCCGCCGACCAGCAGACCCTGAATAAGCGAGACGCCAGGCTTGCCGATCCGCACATGTACGTCACGTTTACGGGCAACGGATTTGCCGAGACCAACTTCAAGTTTTCCGTGAACGGATACCTCTACGGCAATGGCCCGGTGATGACCATGAAGCAGGGCCAGCGTGTGCGCTGGTATCTGTTGGATGTCGGTGATGTGGTCAATTTCCACACCCCGCATTGGCTCGGCAACGTGGTGACCTATCACCACACGCGCACCGATGTGTTCTCAATGTTGCCGGCGGGAATGGAGACCGCGGACATGGTTCCCGACGCCCCTGGCCTCTGGGAATTTCATTGCCAGGTGGACGACCACCACCAGGCGGGAATGCTGACGCACTATGAGGTGCTGCCGTGAAGGGCCTGGTATGGGCGGTGTGCCTGTTCGGAATCGCAGGTCTAACCCAGCTCACGGCGACGTCCGCCGGACCGCCTCCGACGCAAGATCGCCAGAATCTTCCCGCGGCGGCCGGAGCCGTGCGCACCTACTACATTGCGGCCGAAGAGACCGAGTGGGACTACGCGCCGCTCGGCATCGATATGATGACCGGCCAAGCATTTGAAGGGACGGCGGCGGCGTACACGCAGACGGGACCCAATCACATCGGCCACGTCTATCGCAAAGCGATCTACCGCGAGTACACCGACGCCACGTTCGCAACCCGGAAACCGCGCTCCCCGCAGGACGAATACCTTGGGTTGCTCGGACCGATCGTGCGCGCCGAAGTCGGCGATACGATCAAGGTCGTTTTCAAGAATAACGCCTCGCGGCCCTACAGCATGCATGCGCCCGACGACGTCTTCCGTCCGAGGCACGCGGCTGGGAGCGGCACGGTCGTCGATGCCGACGGCTTCGTGACGAGCGGCGAGCCGGAGGATACGGTGGCGCCCGGCGCGACGGTCACCTACGAGTGGGACGTACCGGAACTGGCGGGGCCGCAGCCGGGCGATCCCAGCTCGACCGCCTGGGTGTACTACTCGCGCGTCGCCGAATCCAAGGACGCGGCGGCCGGCCTGGTGGGGGCGATCATCGTGACCCGGCGAGGCCAGGCGAACGCCGACGGCACTCCCAAAGATGTGGACCGCGAAATCCTCGCGCTTTTCACCGCATTCAACGAAAACCAGAGTTGGTACATGCAGGCGAACGTCGCCGCCCACATCAGCGCCGCCGACCAGAAAGCGCTCGGTGCGGACCGCGCCAACTTCTCCGATTCGCAAGGCTACTTCACGTTCGCGGGCACCGGATTCGTCGAGACCAACTACAAGTTCTCCGTCAATGGATACCTTTACGGCGACGGCCCGGTGATGACCGTGAATCAGGGCCAGCGCGTACGCTGGTATCTGCTGGGTATGGGTGATGTGGGCGCGCTCAATTTCCACACGCCGCATTGGCACGGCAACACGGTGCTCTCCCACGGCACCCGCAGGGACACGATCCCGCTATTGCCAATGGGAACGGAAACCGTCGACATGGTTTCTGACGCCCCTGGCCTGTGGCTATTTCATTGCCACCTCGACGACCATATGGAGGCGGGAATGATGGCGCGGTACGAGGTCTTACCCGCGCCTGCAGCGACTGCAGATACGAAGCAACGCACTCGTTGAAGAGGGCTGTCCCTCGTCAAAATGGAGTGGGACGTAACTAGCGTTAGCCAATATTCCCCAACTCGCCACGCTGTTGGCCGCAGTGCCGCCGGAGGTGATCGCGATCGACACGTGATACCGGGCGTGAGTGAACTCAAGCCGATGCGATGAGCCAGTTACGAAAATCGTCCAGCGCGGCGAGCCAGCTTCGAAAGCGCTGACCAGCAAAGATTTACCGGGAAGCCAATTCGCACTATCGAACCCTGCACAGCCGATGATTGCGATCGACGTAGCTCGAGCGCAGGAGCGCCCGCTCGGACGGGCTCTGTTCCCCGTCTGAGGAACAAGGCCGCGCGTACAATGCGTCGGCGTTATGGCGCAGCCTGTTCTGGATTTGCGGCTGTTCGGCACTCTCGAAGTTCGCGACGACGCGACCCGAATCGTCCCGTTTGAATCGGCGCGCGCGGAATCGCTTCTTGCGTACCTCGTTGTACATCGAGCTGCGCCGATACCGCGCGAGCGACTCGCCTCATCATTGTGGCCTGACTCGACCGACTCGCAGGCTCGCACGAACCTCCGTCATCTCTTGCACACCCTTCGCCGCGTATTGCCCGCCGCCGGCTGGCTGATCGATGTGAACGCTCGCACCGTGGCGTGGCGTTCCAATGCGCCGTGCTGGGTCGACGTCGCCGCATTCGATCGGGCGATCGATAAGCAGGACTGGGCCGGCGCGGTCGCGATCTATCGAGGCGACCTGCTCGACTCATGTCACGACGAATGGCTCGTCCCGCACCGGGACACGTATCGACAGCGGTATCGACGGGCGCTGCGTGCATTGATCGCCTCGCTTCAGGCGGCCGGTGACTATGCACGCGCGATCGATCACGCCGCCCGGCTGCAACGCGAAGATCCACTCGATGAGGAAACGTACCGGCTGCTGATCCAGCTACACACGGCGCGTGGCGACCGCGCCGGCGCGCTTCGCGTGTTCCACGAATGCGCGGCCACGTTGGAACGTGAGCTCGGTGTCAGGCCAGCGCCCGAGACCCGTCGGGCTTGCGACGTCGTTTTGGCGCGCACGCCCACAGAATCGGGCCCGACGGAGCTTGGCGAGCGCACGGCGTCGCCGCTGGTTGGCCGCGCGGTCGAATGGGACGGACTGATCGCGAGATGGCGATCGACAGCGAACGGAATCCCGCATCTCATCCTCCTGGCCGGCGAGGCCGGCATCGGTAAGACGCGGCTCGCTGAGGAGTTCGCCGCGTGGTGCGTGCATCGTGGAGCGGTGGTCGCGGATGCCCGCTCCTATGCAGCCGAAGGCGCGCTCGCGTACGCGCCAGTCATCGCGTGGCTGCGATCCGATCCGCTGAGGACCCGCTGGGAACGCCTGGACGCGGCGTCTCGCACCGAGCTGTGGAGACTTCTCCCGGAGCTTGCGCCGGACGTCACGTCGCCTTCGGAGGACGGGGCGGTGCTGCTCAGCACCGACCGCCGCAGACTGTTCGAAGCGATCGCCTCCGTGCTCGTGAATCCGCGCACGCCCACGTTGCTGACGCTCGACGATGTGCAATGGAGCGACCGGGAAACGCTGCAGTTTCTGCACTACCTTCTGCGTCAGCAGGCGCCGCTGCTCGTGATCGCGACATTGCGCCAGGAAGAGATCGACGATCTTT
>WNGB01015678.1_pt1 | contig 10009 bp, 7 predicted proteins | sample 5400681 | NCBI WGS metagenome assembly WNGB01 (sample SAMN13153367, study PRJNA577476) | soil metagenome | isolation source: 115 cm soil or saprolite under grassland replicate 2 | place: USA:California | collected 2016-06-15
TTGATCACGCTGCCGAGGAACTCGTCCGGCGTGAGGATGGTGGCGCGGATCCACGGCTCCTCGATCTCCTCGATATAGACCGGGTCCGGCATGTCGACCGGATTGTGGATCTCGAGGGCTTTGCCGTTCTTGAGCTTGATCTTGTAGATCACCGAGGGCGCGGTCGCGATCAGGTCGAGATTGAACTCGCGCGCCAGCCGCTCCTGGATGATCTCCAGGTGCAGCAGCCCGAGGAAGCCGCAGCGGAAGCCGAAGCCGAGCGCCGCCGAGGTCTCCATCTCGTAGGTGAAGCTCGCGTCATTGAGGCGCAGCTTGCCCATGGCGGCGCGCAGCTGCTCGAAATTGGCCGCATCGACCGGAAACAGCCCGCAGAACACGACCGGGATCGCGGGACGAAAACCAGGGAGCATATCCGCGACCGGCTTGCGATCGTCCGTGATGGTGTCGCCGACGCGGGTGTCGGCCACCTCCTTGATCGAGGCCGTGAGGAAGCCGATCTCGCCCGGCCCGAGCTCGTCGGTGTCGATCATCTTGGGCGTGAACACGCCGACGCGGTCGATGTCATAAGCCGCGTCGGTGCCCATCATGCGGACGCGCTGGCCCTTCTTGAGCACGCCATCGACGATGCGCACCAGCACCACCACGCCGAGATAGCTGTCGTACCAGCTGTCGACCAGCAGCGCCTTCAGCGTCGCCGAACGGTCGCCCTTGGGCGGCGGCAGCCGCTTGACGATGCCTTCGAGCACCTCGGGCACATTCAACCCGGTCTTGGCCGAAATCAGGATCGCATCGGAGGCGTCGAGCCCGATCACGTCCTCGATCTGCTTGCGCACCTGCTCGGGCTCGGCGGCCGGGAGGTCGACCTTGTTGAGGACCGGCACGACCTCGTGGTTGTTGTCGAGCGCCTGGTAGACGTTGGCCAGCGTCTGCGCCTCGACCCCCTGGGAGGCGTCGACCACCAGCAGCGAGCCCTCGCAGGCGGCGAGCGAGCGATTGACCTCGTAGGCGAAGTCGACGTGGCCGGGCGTGTCGATCAGGTTGAGGGTGTAGGTCTTGCCGTCGCGCGCCGGGTAGGTCAGCCGCACGGTCTGCGCCTTGATGGTAATGCCGCGTTCCTGCTCGATCTCCATGGAATCGAGCACCTGCTCGCGTCCCGCCATCTCCCGCGCGTCGAGCGCCCCGGTGAGTTGGATCAGCCGGTCGGCAAGCGTCGACTTGCCGTGGTCGATATGCGCGATGATCGCGAAGTTCCGGATATTGTCGATGGGTGAAGCCGTCATGGCGGGCAGATAACACTCGCCCGGCGGAGCGGCAAGCGGTCAGGCAAATGGCTAGGGATGCGTCGCCCCGCCATCGACCGTAAGGGCTTGGCCGGTCAGGAAGGAAGCCGCGTCCGAGGCCAGGAACAGGGCAGTGCCGACGAGGTCGTCCGGGCCTTCCGGGCGCGGGATGCACTGGAGCGCGATGATTCGCTCCTTCTGCTCGGGGGTCACGGTCTTGCGCTCGATCTCGGTGAAGGTCGCGCCCGGCAGGATGGCGTTGACCGTGATGCCATGGGGCCCAAGCTCGCGGGCGAGCGAGCGGGTCATTCCGTCAAGCGCGGCCTTCGAGGTGATGTAGTGCAGGTAGTTGGGCCTCCCGAGCGTCACCGCGCCCGACGCCATGTTGATGATCCGTCCGAAACGCGCCCGCCGCATGGCGCCGACCACGGCGCGAGCGCAGAGGAAAGCGCCGGTGACGTTCACCCGCAGCACAGTCTCCCATTCATCGAGCGGGATCTGGTCGAACGGCCGCATCTCGAGCGTCGAGAAGATCGCCGCATTGTTGATCAGGATGTCGATGCGCCCGAACTCGCTGTCGACCGCCTTTGCCATCGCGGCAACCGATTCCGGATCGGCCACGTCGGTCGTGACCACGCGCGAGCCGCCGCCCGTAGCCGCGATCTCGGCCGCCACCGCTTCGCCACGCTCGCGGTTGCGTTCCGCGATGACCACATTGGCGCCCTGCGCGGCGAACGCCTTGGCAAACGCGCGTCCGATGCCTTGGCCCGCGCCGGTGATGATCGCCACGCGGCCGTCGAGGGATGATGCTGTCATATCCTTGCGCAGCCTCCGTTGGCGCATGAAGGGCGCCATGATCGCCACTTCGCGAAGGCGAGAGATCAGCGCTCGCGCAACGAATAGCTGGTGCTGCGTCCTCCACCTTCGTCCTTGGCAAGGACTCCGCGCTCGAGGAGATCGTTGATGTCACGCAACGCAGTATCCGGCGAAGTCTTTTCGATAATCGCGTATTTCGAAGAGGTGAGCTTGCCTTCAAATCCGTCCAGCAGGCGGTTGAGGATGTCGCGTTGCCGGTCATTAAAAGCGGCGCCGGCGTGCTTCTTCCAGAATTCGGCCTTGCGAAGCACATCAGCGAGTGTGCTCTCCGCACCATCAAGTGCGCGATCGAGGCAACCGAGGAACCACTCCAACCAGGGCGTGACATCGAGCTCACCCTTCTGCGTTGCCTCCAGCATGTCATAATACGCATTGCGCTCCTGGCGGATTTGCGCGGACATGCTGTAGAAGCGCTGCGGGCTTTGGTCCGATCGTGTGAGAGCCATATCAGCGATCGCGCGCGCAATGCGTCCGTTCCCGTCCTCGAAGGGGTGGACGGTGACGAACCAGAGATGCGCGATGGCAGCTTTCAGCACGGGATCCTTGCCATCTGCCCTTTCGAACCAATCGAGAAACGCTTTCATTTCGCCGCCCAGCTTTGCAGCTTGCGGCGCCTCGTAATGGACGCGCTCCTGTCCGATGGCGCCTGAGACAACCCGCATCGGATCGGACGAGTGATCGCGCCAGGCGCCCACCTTGATCTTGTGCATACCGCTGCGGCCGGTCGGAAACAGCGCCGCGTGCCAGCCGAACAGGCGTTTCTTGGTGAGGGGTTTGTGATATTTCTGCGTCGCGTCGAGCATCATTTCGACGATGCCCTCAACATCGCGGTCGGCTGGTGTGAGCGCCCCGATGTCGATGCCAAGGCGGCGCGCGATCGATGAACGCACCTGATCCTTGTTTAGAATCTCGCCTTCGATTTCGCTCGACTTGACGACGTCCTGGGTCAACGTTTGCAGCATGGCCTCGCTGCGCAGGGTGAAGCCAAGGGCTTCCATCCGCCCAACGAACCGCCCCTGACGATGGCGCACGGCAGCCAGCGGAGCCGCCAAGGCTGCTTGATCCCAGCGCAGTTTCGGCCAATTCGACCGCTGATGAATGTATTTTGCCATGATCTCCGCATATCTTGCGGATATTATGGAGGCTATTCTCCGCAAAGGCAAGGGCATTCACCGAACTATTTGCGGAGAATATGGCCTCAATCACGCGCTCACGTCCTCCTCAGCCAAAGCTTCAAGCGCGCGACGTGCCTCCCATGGCTGCCACCAGGTCTTGATGCCGAGGTCGCGCGCGATCAGCCCCGCCGCGATATAGCCCGCGCCGCCCGAGATCGCGCCGCCCGGATGACAGGGCGAGCCCGCCATGTAGAGGTTCGGGATCGGCGTGCGATAGCCGAAATGGTTGTACATCACTTGCTCGGCGTTGAAGGCGCCCATGAAGATGTCGCCATCGCGCATGTTGATCAGCTCGCGCGTATAGTCGCGCGCCGTGTAGACATGGCGACCGATGATGTTCTTTGTCGTCATGTTGGGACAATAGCGCGCCCAGGTCTCGATGATCGCGTCGGCGAACTCGGCGCGGAAATCCTCGTCGCTGCGCCCGCCGGGATCAGGATCCAGCGGCATCACATGCCACGCATAGGTCGTGTGCTTGCCAGCCGGTGCCTGTGTCGGATCGATCAGGCTGAGCGGCCCGGCGCCGAACTGCACCATCGTGGGCACGCGGCCAGCCTGCACGTCGCGATGCGCGGAAGCAAGCTCCTCCATCGTGTCGGCGCCGATGCTCCACTTCAGTGCCCGGTCGATATTGGGCTCGAAGCGTGCCGCCCTGAAGCGCGGACTTTCGTGGAGCGCGAGGTGCAGGCCGAACAGTGTCCAGGGCGTGTATTGAAAACCATCGAGCTTGCGGCAGAGTTCCTCCGAGAGCTGGCTGCGGCCGATCATCGTCTCGAAGGTCTGGTGCACGTCGATGGTGCTCGCCACGAACGCATTCGCGCGCACGCTGCGGCCATCGGCAAGCGCGATGCCGCTCGCGCGGCCACCCTCGATCAGAATGCGCTCGACGTGCGCCTGCGGCACGAAGGTGCCACCCGATGCGAGGAAGGTCTCCATCAGGCCGCGCGCCAGGTTGAACGAGCCACCTTGGCAGAGCTGATAGCCGGTCTGCAGGTCGAAGGCGCGAATCACGGAGCCCATCGGGCTCGTCTTCGACAGCGTGTCGGTCAGCCAGGTGCCGAACAGCGAAATCTTGAACAACATGAGCAGCCGCACATGCTCGTTCTCAAACAGCTCCTCGACCAGGTCGAGCGGCTGTCGGCGCGTGGTCGCGAGGAAATCGCGGCCGATCGCGGTGCGCGACAGCAAGTCCTCTCGCTCGCGCTGCGGAAGCGGCTCGGAGAATCGCTCGGGCAGGAGAATGCGGGCCGTGATCGCTTCCGCCCGGGGATTCCATTCGCGGAACGTTTTGGCGTCGCGCCGCGAAAAGCGCGCGATATTGGCGAGCGTCTCGTCGAGATCGCGCCCGAGCACAAGCGCGGTGCCGTCCCGATGCGCCTGCCCGAATTCGTGGCGCGGCGTGATGTAGGTGACTTTGCGGTCGAGGCTCAGGTCCTTGAACCACGGCGTCTCGCTGATGTGAAAATGATTGATCGAATGGAGATTGTGATAGAAGCCGGGCGCGGTGACCTCCTGCGTGGAGAGCCCGCCGCCATAGGTGAGCCGGCGTTCGACCACGAGGATCTTGAGGCCGGCTTTGGCCAGATAGCTGCCGAGGATCAGGCCGTGATGGCCGGCCCCGATGATGATGCCGTCGTAGTTTCGTTCAAGCGGCTTTGACACTCAATCTCACTCCAAACACTGCTGCCGCTATTCCACCTTGAGGTCGAGGTTTTTCACGAGCGGGCCCCAGCGTTTCTCCTCGCTGTCGATCAGAGCCGCATAGTCTTCGGGGCTGCCAGGCAGCACTTGCCCGCCATCAGTGGCAAGCCTTGCGCGCAATTCGCCATCCTCGAGTGCGGCGCGCAATTCCTTGTTCAGCCGCTGGATGATCTCGCGCGGCGTGCCGGCGGCCGCCGCGAGCCCGTAGGTGATCACGGCGGAAAATCCCGGCAGGCCTGATTCGGAAATCGTTGGAACGTCGGGAATGAGCGCCGAGCGTGTCGGGCTTGCGACCGCGAGCGCATTGAGCTTGCCGGACTGGATCTGTCCGATCACCGGCAGGATGGAGAGGAACATCATCGAGACATGGCCGCCGAGCAGGTCGGCGATCGCGTTGCCGTTGCCACGATAGGGAATGTTGGTGAGCTTGATGCCGGCGGTCTGCGCAAACATCTCGGTCGCGATGTGCCCGACCGTGCCGGGCACGAACGCGTAGTTGACCTTGCCTGGATTGGCTTTGCTGAACGTGATCAGGTCGGCGGTCGAGCGCACTGGCAGCGACGGATGCGCCACCAGCACGCTCACGAGCGTGCCGATCGCGCCGATCGGCGCGAAATCCTTGCGCGGGTCGTAGCCGGCATTCGGATAGAGTGACGGGTTGATGGCGAGCGTGCCCGTATAGGTGAGCAGAATGGTGTAGCCGTCGGCTGCGCCTTTGGCGATGGCGCGGGTCGCGATTGTGCCGCCGGCACCGCCGCGATTTTCCACCACCACTTGCTGCCCGAGCGTCTTGCTCATGCGCTCGGCGACGAGCCGCGCCAGCGCGTCATTGCCGCCGCCGGCCGGGAACGGCACGACCAGCGTGATGGCGCGGGACGGATAGGATTGTGCGTGGACTGAAGGCGCCGCGGAGACGAGGAGCGCCACGCTCGCCAATGCAATGCGCAAGCTCGTCATGTCTCCTCCCTTGTCTCATCTCTTGGCAATGCAGTCTTGTTGTAGTGCTCACTCCACCAGATGCTTGGCGCGGGCCGCGACCTCCTTGGGCGTGCCCATGATTCGTTCGACGATCTTCTGCATCTCCTCGCCATGGACGGGCGCGACCTCGAAGCCGGCCTTGGCGGCATCAGCCAGAAATTCCGGATCCGTCATGGTGGCGCGATAGGCCGCGCGCAATGCGGCGAGGCGATCAGCCGGCACATCGGGCGTTGTCGCCATCGGGCGGCCGAGATGCGTGCCCGAGGTGACGAGCTCGATCAGCTTGCGCTCATCCGGTGTCTTGGCAAGCTCTTCGACCGAAGGCGCATCGAGATCGCTCGCGCGCGGTCCGGCCTGCGCCACGATGGTGATCAGCTTGTCGCGGATCCAGAGCGGCTTGGTCGCCTTCCAGCTCGACCAGGTGTTGTTGCGCGCCTGCACCTCGCCGCGCTCCATGGCAAGATTGATCTGGTTGCCGCCTTCATAGCCGGTGACGAGCTTGAACCTGGTGCCCAGATATTCGTTCATCATCGACGGATAGATGTAGGTGATCGCGCCGCGACCCGAGGCGCCCGCAATGATTTCCTTTTTGCGCAGGTCGTCGACCGTCTTCACGCCCGCGGTGTGCCACACCGCCATGGTCTCGACCACTGCCGCCATGCTGCCGAGCCAGAGAAACTTGACCGAGTCGAACTGCACGCCTTGGCCGCCGACTGCCTGCGTCGCCGGAAAATTGTTGCCAAGCATGCCGATATTGGTGCCGTCGCGAGCCGCCTGCGTGTAGAGATAGTTGGCCATCTTGATGCCGCCGGCGCCGGTCATGTTCTGCGGCACCACCAGCGGATTGCCCGGGATGTGCTTGCCGATGTGGCGCGCAACCAGCCGCGCCTGCAGGTCGTACTCGCCGCCGACACCAACGCCGATGAGAACGTTAACGGTTTTGCCGCGATAGAACTCGGCAACCGATTGCGCCTGCGCACAGGTCGCAGCGACTATGACACCCGCACCCAACAATCCGGCAGTTGTGAAGCGGCGCGCCATCGATCGATCCTCCCAAGCCTTTATCAGGCCGCATCGAACGCTGGCATTGGTGGCTTGTCAATTCATTCAGCCGCGACACGATGCGCCGTCAGGAACGGCTCGAGCTTGACCGGCTTGCCGGCGACGGCCGCCAGCATGTGGCCGGGCGGCACCGCCTTCCACTGCGCGCGCTTGCCGTCGAGCGGCTCGGACACGATCACGACGTTGTCGCCCGACTCGCGATAGTAAAGCGTGTTGGCCTTGTCGTTGGAGGCGTAGCGGAAGGCGTAGAGGTCCTGGCCGTTGGCGAGCGCGGCCGTGAAGCGGAGCGGCTCGCTATGGTCATCGCTGCTCACCATGTCGGTCAAGGTTGCGAGCACCCGCGCGGTTGCACCGATCGGATCTTTGTCACCGCCGGCGCCCAGGATTGCCAGGAACACGGCTTCCGAATCGGTTGTGCCGATGCGTGAGCCGTAGAAATCGTCCGGGATCAGCTGCTCGACCCGCCGGCGCAGCCGCGACCAGTTGCCGACCAGGCCGTTGTGCATGAACATCCAGCGCCCGCAGGCGAACGGATGGCAGTTCGGCCGCGTGATCGGCGTGCCGGTCGAGGCGCGCACATGCGCGAAATAGAGATGCGAGCGGATGTGGCGGCACAAATAGCGCAGGTTCTCGTCCGACCAGGCCGGCCGCACCTCGCGATAGAGGCCCGGCTCCGGGTGCTCGCCATACCAGCCCATCCCGAACCCGTCGCCATTGGTGCTGGCGGTCGATTCGAGCGCCTTCAGGCTCTGCACCACCAGCGAGTGGGCAGGAGCCGTGACGTAGTGCTCAAGCGAGATGGTCTCTCCGCGATAGGCAATCCAGCGGCACATCCAGGGGCTCCGATGCTAGCCCAATTCCCTTTCGCCCCTATCTACCATCGTGGGACGGTGCGGCAAAGTGATGATGATCACAATCAAAAAGTCTTTCAATTTGCTTAAAAAACGCCTCACGGCTGCTGCTGAACTGCTGCCCGAACCAGCTCCACGAGGTGCTGGAACTGCCAATGCCGGCCGGCGACGGACTGCTCGAACTCGGCGCTCGCCTGATCGAAGCGCGCAAGCTCCCTGCGCTTGTCGTCGGGCCCGAGAAACGAGTGGACCAGGCTGTTGCGGGCGATCGCCTTCAGGGTCCGGTAGCCGAGCTTGTGCTCGCGCGCGGCGCGCATGTATTCGTGCGTGAGGTCGATGCGCGCGACCCCGGCATCATCGGTTGCAAGCACGACCGGCACGCCGGCGGCAAGATAAGCGGACAGCGGATGATCCTTGCCGCGCACGCCGAGAATGAGATCGCTGCTGGTGAGGCTGATCTCGATTGCGACCGATTGACGCCGCATTGCGAGAATGAGCCCGCCGACGTCATGCTCGAAAGCAAGCGCGGTGCCATGGCCGATGCGGCGCGCGCCCCCGGTCGTCACCGCATCCGTGAGGTGAAAAGTCAGATCCTCCGGCGGCACCAGGCCAAGCCACAGCTCGCCAGCGTGCAGCGCGACCGGCACATCCTTGGCGAGGAACTCGATGATCTTCATGTGGGCGCGGTAGTCGTGGCGCGCGACCTGATGGTCCTCCGGACCGACAAAATTGAGCGCCACCACCCGTGGCTCGGCGCGTATGAGCGCCGCGGCGGCCGCGGTCTGGACAAAGACTTCCTCGATCGGATTGTTGCGGGAAACCTGCGCGATGAAGCGGTAGCTCACGCCGCAGCCCGCCTTCACCCGCTCGCTGCCGCAGTCGAGCGCGGCATCGACGCGCTCGATCAGGTCAACGACGCGCCGGCGCGCCTCCTCGACTGCGCGGTCGAGCCCGTTGCGCTTGAGCGTGTCCAGCATCGTGGCCAGATCAGTCTCGCCCTCGATCGTCTTGGCCAGGGTCTGGCGATCGCGTGCCGGCAGCAACGTCAGCATCAGCTCGACATATTGCACGCCGTCAGCCTGGCGCTGGACGAGCTGATCCATGATCAGCTCGAAGGTCCGGTGTGGCGCGATATTGAGGCGCCCGAAGCTCGTGAAGAACTGGTCGTGGCCCGACGGCGCCGCGTCCGTTGGCCGGAAGTCGCGCATCGAGAGCGCGTTGACGAGCCGGTCGTAGAGCGCCTGGTCTTTCTGCGCCTCGCTCGCAGCGACCGAGCCTTCTGTGCACGGCGGCGGCGCGATGGTGAGGTCGGCTGTGCGCACGCAGTAGCCGTCGAGGATCGCCCATTCGATCACGTGCTCGGCATAGACCGCGCCGGTGAGGTGGATATGCAAATCGGCGCCTTTCGGCATGCGGCGCAGGAAGTTGCGCAAGGCCGTATGATCGTTGCGCAGCGCGTCGAAGCGAGCGGCCGTCACGACGACGGAGAAGTCGCGCGCAACGACAACAACCCGCACGAACAATACAGTGATCGCAGCCGCGAGTGCGGCAACAATAATCGTCCAGCGTCGCAAGGCCTGCTCCCGCGCAAGAAATCAGCGCAACTGTCAATCAGTGCAACCGCGACCTCTCGGATGGCGGCGATTCCGAAATTCGCAAACGAGATTGCCGCGCAGAATGATGCGAACCTCGGATTCGGAACACTAGAGCATTTTGCGCGGGAGTGGGAACCGGCTTTTGCACTTGCTTGTCGGCTCATCGTGTGCCCAGAAAATTGGCATATGTCCTTGGGGAAGGTTTTTGCTGCGGGAGCACCAATTGTGATGCCGCATGATGGCGGATTACGCCTTCGGCACAAACTTCGCTGGTGGCAAACGATATCGGCCCCTGTTTGGCTCCGGGCCAGGGGATCGCCCTCATTCCATCTCGTTCATCTTCCTCATCTCCCTCCATTCGAGGGGGATGGCGCGCCGACAAGGCGCACGGCCTGGATCGCCAGGCCGGAGGTGGCTCGGCTCGCGGCCGGGCCCTGGGCGTGAAACGTCACGCCCCGCGCCTGGCGGCGCGCCAACGCGGCATCTTCGGC
>WNGB01016984.1_pt1 | contig 10009 bp, 11 predicted proteins | sample 5400681 | NCBI WGS metagenome assembly WNGB01 (sample SAMN13153367, study PRJNA577476) | soil metagenome | isolation source: 115 cm soil or saprolite under grassland replicate 2 | place: USA:California | collected 2016-06-15
GAGGCCGAGGCGCTGGCGGGGCTGGAGCGGTGGAAGGCGCGGCACCCCGACGTGTGGCCGCTGCTGGCGCCCAACGACGTGCTGGTGGACGGGATGCGGGGACGCAGCTCGCTCTGGTACCGGATCCGCCTGAACCTCCGCAACGTCCCCGAGGCCGAGCGCCCGCCCCAGGAGGCGCTGGAGGTCGACTACGACCCCTAACGAAGTCCGCGCGTTACCGTGATGTCCGACCTGATCGCCGTCAGGGATCCCGTGGTCTTGGTAACGCGCGGACTTCGTTAGAGCTCCTGAGCGGCCGCCGCCGGGCGCGCGCCGACCGTGACGCGGTCGCGGCCGGCCGCCTTGGCGGCGTACAGGGCACGGTCGGCGCGGGCGACCAGCTCGTCGGAGATCTCCTGCCGGCCCCAGCAGGCCACGCCGGCGGAGAAGGTCTGCGACCGGGGCGTCACTCCGGCAGCCGTTCGAGCACCTCGGCGGCCTGCTCGGCGGTGGCGCCGGGCATCAGCACGCCGAACTCCTCGCCGCCGTAGCGGCACAGCAGGTCGGTGCTGCGCAGCGCGGCGCTCCACGCGGCGGTGGCGTCCTTGAGCAGCCGGTCACCGGCCTGGTGGCCATGCTCGTCGTTGAATCGCTTGAAGCGGTCGAGGTCGATCAGCGCCACCGTGAGCGGCGCGCCGTCGCGCCGGGCGCGGTCCATCGCCACCGGCAGCTCGCCGTCCCAGGTGCGGCGGTTGGGGAATCGAGGCGGCGCCGATGGCGATCCCGTCCACCCGGCCGTGCGCCAGCAAGGTCTGGGACAGCAGCAGCAGCGGGGCGATCAGGGAAGCGGCGGTGAGGAGCGCCAGCCGCCGCCACGACAGCCGCCGGTTCGGCTCGACCACGGGTTCGGTCAGCTCCCTCATGGACGGGTGCAGCCCGGTGGCGCCGAACAGAACGAACCCCAGCAGCCAGGGCACGTCGATGAGGAGTCCCTGGTCGTAGCTGCCGTACTGGAGCACCAGGGCGTAGACCGTGTCGTAGCCGAGCCACAGCGCCGCCGCGCCGGCCAGCAGGCGCAGGGCTGGCAGGCGCGCGCCCAGCCCGGCCAGCAGCCGTACCAGCAACGCCAGGAAGAGCACGTCCCACACCGGGTAGGCCAGCGCGACCAGCCTGCCCAGCCAGCTGAGGTCGTTGCTGCTGGCGGTCGGCGCCATCAGGAACGTCCACGACAGCAGGCCGAAGCCGCTGGCCACGATGGTCGCGTCGATCCAGCTCACGCGGTCCCTGCCCGCGGTGCGCATGCGCACCAGCAGCACCATGCCGACGCCGATCAGCGGGCAGCCGGCGAGGTAGAGGGCGTCGGCCAGCGACGGGAACGGGGCCGAGCCCTGCCCCAGCCGTTCGTGCAGCGAGTAGGCGAAGTCGCCGGCGGCGATGCAGGACAGCCCGCCGGCCAGCAGCCACCACGGTCCCGCGTGGCGTGGCCTGTGCAGCTTGACCCCGACGAGCAGCCCGGCAACGCCGGCCAGGCCGATGCCGGCGTTCACGCCCGTCTGCCACCAGCTGTCGGGCAGGAAGAAGTAGCCGGCGACCGCCGCCGTCCCGGCGGCCAGGCAGATCCGCCACGCGCTCGCTCGCATGCCTCCCTTATCGGCAGGTCACGCTCGTGGTTGACAGCGCGGGAGCGGCTACCCGGCCGTGGCCAGCGCCGCGGCGAGGACCTCGATCCCTTCGTCGGCTTCCGCCTCGGTCACCACCAGCGGCGGGGCGATCCGCAGCACGTTGCCGTACAGGCCGCCCTTGCCGACCAGCAGGCCACCCCGCCTGGCCGCCTCCTGCGCCCGCGCCGCGGCGGGGGCGTCCGGCGCGCCGGTGCCCGGCTCGACCAGCTCGACGGCGAGCATCAGGCCCTTGCCGCGGACGTCGCCGATGGCCGGGTTGCCGGCGGCCAGGCCGCGGAGCCCGGCGGCAAGCCGCGCGCCGACCGTGCGGGCGTTGCGTTGCAGGTCGTGCTCCTGCAGGTAGTCGAGGACGGCGAGCGCGGCCCTGGCCGCCAGCGGGTTGCCGCCGAAGGTCGAGATCGAGTTCGCCCCGATCGCGTCCATCAACTCGGCGCGGGCGACCACGCCGCCGATCGCGAGGCCGTTGCCGAGGCCCTTGGCGAAGGTGATCGCGTCGGGCACCAGGCCGTGCGCCTGGTAGCCCCAGAAGTGCTCGCCGGTCCGGCCCCAGCCGGTCTGCACCTCGTCGGAGACGAACAGGATGCCGTGCCGGTCGAGGACCTCCTTCATGGCGCCGAACAGGCCGTCCGGCGGCGTGGCGAAGCCACCCACGCCCTGGATCGGCTCGGCGACCATGCACGCGACCGTGCCGGCGGTGGTCGTCTCGATCACGTCGCGCAGGTCGTCCACGCAGGCGCGGATGTACTCGTCGTCGGGGAGGTGGCGGAAGGGGCTGCGGTAGCGGTAACCGCCGTGGACGTAGCTCACGTTCACCGGCGTGAGGCTGGACGCCGACCAGCCGCGGTTGCCGGTGACGGCCATGGCCGCGAACGAGCGGCCGTGGTAGCTGTTGCGCAGCGCGAGCACCTGGTTGCTGCGCCGCGCCGTGGTCGCCAGCAGCAGCGCCGCCTCGTTCGCCTCGGTCCCCGAGCTGGTGAAGAACACCTTGGCGTCGGGGATGCCGGACAGCGCCGCGACCCGCTCGGCGAGCTCGACCTGCTGGCGGATCAGGTACAGCGTGGAGGTGTGGACCATCCTGCCGGCCTGGTCCCGCACCGCCTCGACGACCTCCGGCAGGTTGTACCCGACCATGGTGACCAGGATCCCGCCGAAGAAGTCCAGGTAGGTGTTGCCCTCGCCGTCGACCACCCGGCAGCCCTTGCCGTCCACCAGCTCGATCGGCTGGTCGTAGTAGAGCGTCAGCCACGCCGGCATGACCTTGCGGTGGCGGGCGAGCAGCTCCTCGTGCGACATGGCTCCTCCGATTCCTCAGGTGCCTGAGGGTCGAGTCTCCCGGGCGGCGGCACCCGCGGCAAGCGCCGCCGGCGGCGGCCGCGCATCTGGGTGGCGGACCGGCAGGACCACCGTGAAGCGGCTGCCGGCGCCGGGCCGGGTCTGGACCTCGATGGTGCCCCCGAGGACGCCCACCAGCTCCCTGACCAGGTGGAGGCCGAGCCCGATGCCGGTCACCGGCCGCGTGTCCGAGTCGTCGACCTGGTAGAAGCGGTCGAAGATGCGCTCCAGCTCGGACCGGGGGATGCCGGCGCCATGGTCGCGGACCCACAGCACCAGCCGGTCCCCGTCCGGGCGCACGCCGAGCTCGCAGGGCTGCTGCCGCGGCGAGTACTTGACGGCGTTCTCCAGCAGGTTGCCGAGCACCTGCCCGAGGCAGCGCCGGTCGGTGAGCAGCCGCGGCAGGGCCGGCGGGAGGTCGAGCCGGACGCGGCCCCGGTCGTCCCCGAGCCCCTCCACGACCTCCTGGCAGACATCCTCGACCGAGGCCCAGTCGAACCTGGCGGCGAGCCGGCCATGCTCGAGGTTCGACGCGGTGAGCAGGGTCTCGACCAGGCCGAGGAGACGCTGGGCCTGGCGCTCGACGATCTCCAGGAACCGGTCGCGGGCGGCCGGGTCGTCGATCGGCTGGCGGCGCAGGGTGGTGACGTACCCGAGGATCGCGGTGAGCGGGGTCCGCATCTCGTGGGAGGCGACAGCGACGAACTGCTCCTTGCCGCGGTTGACCTCGCGCAGCTCAGCGACCACCCGCCGCTCGCGTTCCAGCAGGTCAGCCAGCCTGCCGCGCTGGCTCCACGCCTTGAGGCACATCGTGCGGGCGTACAGCAGCAACCCGAGCAGCAGCAGCACCGGCCAGAACCCTTCGGCGAGGTACAGGCGGGCGACCGGCAGGCCGAACCAGCCCATGCCCGGGAAGGTGGCGGGGAACCGGTAGGGGGAGGCGGCATTCATGCGGGCCAACACCTGCCGCGGCGGGGTCCCGTGCTCGAACCTCGCGGCGGCCACCATCGCCGCGACCCCGGCCAGCCACATGAGCACCGCACAGGCGACGAAGGCCGGCAGCAGCCGGGCCAGCGGCTCGTCCTGGCCGGCGACGAGGTGGAACACCGCGCCGCCGGCGGTCACCGTGACCAGGGCGAGCCCGCAGCCCCACCACACCGTCAGCGGCCGCCTGCGCAGCCGGCGCAGGTCGAGCGCACCCAGGAAGGCGATCACGCCGGCGGCCACCGGGTGGTAGAGCATCGCCAGGGCGACCTGGACCGCGAAGGCGACCGACAGGCCGGGACCGGCCACGGCCGCCTGGGGCAGCAGCCCGAGCGCGAGCAGCACCGCCACCCAGCCGAGCGCCTGCGGGTGGGCCAGCAGCTCCATCGCCCCCCCTTCCGATCCGACCGGCAAACTCTACAACGTCGCGAGAGTCCCGAGATGGGAGGCCAACCCGTGAGCACCGCGCGCATCCTGCTGCGTGACGTCGCCGTCCTGGACGCCGAGGCCGGTGAGCTGGTCGAGGGGCAGGCGGTGGTGGTGGAGGGCGACCGGATCGCCGAGACGGGCCCGGCCGGGTCGGTCCGCGCCGGCGACGCCGTCGCGCTCGACGGCCGCGGGATGACCTTGATGCCGGGGCTGATCGACGCGCACGTGCACGTCACCGCCGTGACCGCCGACCTCGCGGCGCTGGAGGGATGGTCGCCGGCCTACGTCACCGCCCGGGCCGCCGGCGTCCTGCGCGGCATGCTCGACCGCGGCTTCACCACCGTCCGGGACGTCGCCGGGGCCGACTTCGGCCTCGCCGCCGCGGTGGAGGAAGGCCTGCTGCCGGGCCCCCGGCTGGTCTTCGGCGGCAAGGCGCTGTCGCAGACCGGCGGGCACGGCGACCCGCGCCCGGCCGGCCGGGTGGCGCTCGACCAGCACCCCTGCTGCCCCGCGTTGACGGTGGTCGCCGACGGCGTGCCCGAGGTGCGCCGCGCCGCCCGCGAGCAGCTCCGCCGCGGCGCCCATCACCTCAAGGTGATGTTGTCGGGCGGCATCGCCTCCCCCACCGACCGGATCGACTCGGTGCAGTTCTCGATGGAGGAGCTGCGGGCGGTCGTGGAGGAGGCGGCGGCGGCCAACCGCTACGTCACCGGGCACGCCTACACCGCGGAGGCGGTCAACCGGGGCCTGGAGGCGGGGGTGCGCTGCATCGAGCACGGCAACCTGATGGACGACTCGTCGGTGGCCAGGCTCCGCGAGACGGGGGCGTTCTACGTGCCGACGCTGGCGACCTACGCGGCGCTGGCCGAGGAGGGACGCGAGCACGGCTTCCCGGCCGACCAGCACCGCAAGGTGTTCGAGGTGCTGGACGCCGGCCTGCGGGCGCTGGAGCTGGCGCACCGCGCCGGCCTGCCGATCGCGTACGGGACCGACCTGCTCGGCGGCATGCACCGCCGCCAGCTCACCGAGCTGACCCTCCGCGCCGAGGTGCAGCCGGCGGCCGAGGTGCTCCGCTCCGCCACCACCGTCGCCGCGCGGCTGCTCGGGCTCCGGGGGCGGGTCGGCGTGGTCGCGCCCGGCGCCTTCGCCGACCTGCTGCTGGTCGACGGCAACCCGCTGGAGCGGCTCGCGCTGCTCACCGAGCCGGAGCGGCACCTGCGGCTGGTCATGAAGGCAGGCGCCATCCACCACCAGGAGCTGGGCTGAGCGCGGCGCGGCGCTAGCCGTCGAACAGGGACGGCTGCCGCGGGTCGTCGTCGCCCGGGGCGGCCTCCCAGCGCGCGTGGGCCAGATCGACGGCGGCGCCGTAGGGGGCCATCGGCGTGCCCTCGGCACGGAGCAGGGCGAGCTGGCGCTCCCGCAGATGCGCCGGCGGGGTCCCGTCGGCGCGGAGCACCCGCCACCACGGCACTCCCTCGCCGTGCCGCAGCAGCACCTGCCCGACGTCGCGCGGCGTCGGCGCGGACGCGAGCGCGGCCACGTCGCCGTAGCTCAGCACCCGGCCGGGCGGGATCCGGTCCACCACCGCCAGCACGCGCGCGACCAGCTCGTCCATGCCGCTCAGCCGCCCCGGGCGGCCTGCTTGGCCGCCTGCTTGAAGGCCCGCACCTCGGCCAGGCTGTCGGCGTCGGTGACGTCGGCGGCCGACCGGCGCGCGCCCTCCTCGCCGTAGGGCCCGGCCGCCTCCCGCCAGCCCGGCGGGCACACCCCGAGCTGCTTGCCGAGCAGGGCGACGAAGATCCGCGCCTTCTGCTCGCCGAACCCCGGCAGGGCGCGCAGCCGCCGCAGCAGCTCCTGGCCGGTCTGCGCGTCCCGCCACACCGCCTCCGCGTCGCCGCCGTACGCCTCGGTGAGGTGGCGGCAGAGCGCCTGCACCCGCCCGGCCATCACCGCCGGGTAGCGGTGCAGCGCCGGCGGCCCGACCATGACCTTGGTGAAGAACGCCTCCGGCTCGTGGGCGGCGATCTCGCCGGCGTCCAGCGAGTCCCGGCCGAGGCGCTGCGCCAGCCGGTAGGGCGCGCCGAACGCCCACTCCAGCGGCACCCGCTGGTCCAGCAGCATCCCGACCAGCAGCGCCAGCGGGTCCCTGGCGAGCAGCTCGTCGGCCTCGGGGTTCTGCGCCAGCCGCAGAGCCGGTGGGGCCACCGTCGTCCTCCCTCGTGTCGTGCAGCGGCGGACCACCATGGAGGCTACCGCACCACCCCGGCCGAAGCGGGCTACGATGCCGCCATGGTGTCCGTGTCGGTGGTGCTGGTGACCTACGAGAGCGCCGAGGACCTAGCGGCGTGCGTGGCCTCGCTGCCGGCCGCGGCTGGGCCCCACGAGCTCGAGATCGTGGTGGTCGACAACGCCTCCCGCGACGCCAGCGCCGAGATCGCCCGCGGGCTCGGCATCAAGGTGCTCGAGAGCCCCACCAACCTCGGCCTGAGCCGCGCCATCGACCGCGGCGCCGCGTCCACCGCGGCACCGTGGCTGCTGCTGGTCAACCCCGACACCCGGCTCGCGCCCGGCTCGCTGGCGCGCCTGCTGGAGACCGCCGGCGCCGACCCGACCATCGGCTGCGTCGGCCCCCACCTGCGCAACTCCGACGGCTCGGAGTACCCAACCGGGCGCCGCTTCCCGTCGATCCTGGTCGGGGCCCTCCACGCGGCGCTCGGGACCGTCTGGCAGGGCAACCCGGCCACCAGGCACTACCACATGCGGGACGTGGACCGAAGCCGCCCCGTGCAGGTCGACTGGGTCTCCGGGGCCTGCATGCTGCTGCGGCGCGACGCCTACGAGGCGGCCGGCCGCTTCGACGCCGGCTACTTCATGTACTTCGAGGAGATGGACTTCTGCCTGCGCCTGACGAGGGCGGGGTGGCGGGTCGTCTACGACCCCGGCGCGGAGGTGACCCACATCCTCGGCGGCTCGACCCGCAGCGCCCCCTACCGCAAGGTCCTCAACCACCACCGCAGCGCGCTGCGCTTCTACTGCCGCCGCTACGCCCGCGACCCGCGGCTGCTGCTGGCGCCGCTGGTGGCGCTGTTCCTGGCCGTCCGCGGGCTGGCGTCGCTGGCCCGCACGGCGACCGCCCGCCGGCGGCCCGGCTAGGCGCCGGCTGGGCGCAATGCCGTCCGGTTAGGGCTTCGGCAGCTTCGGGTCGGTGAGAGGATGACGACTGCATCTTGCGCTTGACCGCGCCGGGGAAGGCGCAGCCGGCGTGGTGGAAGCGGCTCGGCTAGGATCTCGTCGACTGCGCCTTGGACTGCGACGGCGACCTCGTCAGGGGGAAGGCCGCGTGGGCGATGAGCTGGCGGCGGACGACCCGCAGGGTGCGGGTGAAGGAGAGCCGGTCGGGGTCCAAGTCTTCGTCCAGCATGGCACGGGGCCGCGCTGGTGGGTTTTCGGCTCATCCAGCGGTTTCCACCATTGCGCCTAGGGTCCCCGCTCGACAACCTCGCCAGGTCAACATCACGGACCCGTGCGGACTAAGCCTGAATCCACCGTTGTCGTGGTGGAGAGCTGCTCGTTTGTCCTGGTGGGAGGGGCATTTCTGCCGCTGAGAACGTGCACCTTCTGGATGCGGCGCTGTACGCGGCTGGAGGACTTCTGACCTTGCGAGGACGACGCGAAGCGCCAGGACGTGTGGTGGTTCAGGCTTAGACGAACCGGCCGTAGGCAGCGATCTGCTCGATCACCCCCCTGGCCACCGCCGCTCGCCGTGCGGTTGGGGTCAGGGGTCGGGTGGTCCGACCTCGATCGCCCGGCCGATCATCCTTGAAGGTAGTTGACACTGGATAGTCAGCTATGAATACTTGCAACTGACTATAGCGAGGTGCCGCCGATCTCAGGAAGGAACACTGCGATGAACACCGCCCAACCCGCCCCGGTCCGGATCCCCGCCAACCACACGGTGACCAAGCGGCTCGGCAACTGGACCACCGCACGCCAGTTCCAGGTGCGCGCCCACCGCGGGCACGCCGTGCTGGACCTGCGCTCCCCGCAGATCCCGGCCGGCGACATCCAGGTCGACGTCGACCTCGACCACGCCACGCTCACGCTGCTGGTCGCCGACGACGCGGTGGTCGACGACTGGTACCTGCGGCGCACCAGCCGCGGCCGGGTCAAGGACGCCGAGGGCCCAAACGCGCCCTGCGGCCGGCGCGTGGTCATCTCCGGCCAGCTGCGGCACGGCCAGATCCGCGTCCACCGCGGCGGCTTCGCCGTCCTGTCGGCCATGTGCTCCCGCGAATTCCTGGCAGACCTGCGGCGGGCGCGCAGGGAGAGCCGGACCCCCACCGTGGCCGACCCGGCCCACACGCCCTGACCACCCACCACCTGAACGCGCGTGCCGCGGCGTGCGGCACGCGCTGCGGAGCAGCAGATGGCGAACAAGCGCAAGGTCGGCAACCTGCTGGCGCTGGCGGTGCTGTCCTACCTGACCCAACGGCCCATGCACCCCTACGAGCTGGGCCGCACCCTGCGCGAGCACGACGACGCGCGCAGCATCAAGTACAACCACGGCTCGCTGTACATGGTGGTCGGGCAGCTGGCCAAGGCCGGCTTCATCACCGAACTGGAAACCACCCGCGATGGGGCACGCCCGGAACGTACCGTGTACGCCCTCACCGACGCCGGCCGGCGCGAGCTGCGCGACTGGCTGCGTGAGCTGGTCCAGGAGCCCCAACACGAGTACCCGCAGTTTGTGGCCGCGTTGTCGCTGATCGCGGCGCTGCCACCCAGCGAGGTCGTCGAGCTGCTGGGCAGGCGCCTTGGCCGGCTCGCCACCCAGCGCGCCGAGATCCGCCACCTGATCGACCGCACCGTGGCCGCGGGCGTGCACCCGCTGTTCCTGGTCGAGGAGGACTACCGGCTGGCGCTGCTGGACGCGGAGTCCTCGTTCGTCGAGCGGTTCATCGACCAGATCACCAACCCGGAGACCGGCTGGGGCCGACCGTGGGCCCAGGTCCACGGCCAGCCCGCCACCACCGAAGAAAGGCAGCAGTCATGACCCACACCCGTACCGCCCTGGTCATCGGGGGCGGCATCGCCGGCCCGATCGCCGCGATGGCGCTCCGACAGGCCGGCATCAAGGCCACCGTGTACGAGGCGCACTCCCGCGGCGCCGAGGGCATCGGGGTGTTCCTCACCGTGGCGTCCAACGGGATCGACGCCCTGCGCACGATCGACGCCGACGGGCCCGTGCTGGCGGCCGGGTTCCCCACACCGGGGATCCTGCTGCGCAGCGCCACCGGCAAGCAGCTGGGCGCGGCCCGCGCCGGCCTGCCGCTGGCGGACGGCACCACCAGCCACACGCTGAAACGCGCCGACCTCCACAAGGCCATCCACCAGCAGGCCACCGCCCGCGGCATCGTGGTCGAGCACGGCAAGCACCTGCTGGACGTGGAGCTGACCGGCGACGGCGTGCGGGCGGTGTTCGAGGACGGCTCCGAGGCCACCGGGGAGGTGTTGATCGGTGCCGACGGCATCCACTCGGTGGTCCGGCGGCTCATCGACCCGGACGCGCCCGCGCCGACCTACGTCGGGCTGGTCAACCTCGG
>WNGB01034602.1_pt1 | contig 10009 bp, 8 predicted proteins | sample 5400681 | NCBI WGS metagenome assembly WNGB01 (sample SAMN13153367, study PRJNA577476) | soil metagenome | isolation source: 115 cm soil or saprolite under grassland replicate 2 | place: USA:California | collected 2016-06-15
AGCACCACGAGCATGATCAAGGCGCTCTTCCAGCGTGACCCCGTGCGCGCGAGCGCGTAGGCGAGGGGAAATCCCAGCACCAGGCAGAGCACCATGCAGACGCCCGACACCCGCAGGGTGCGCAGGAGCACGGCCACGTAATAGGGATCCGTGAAGAACTTGACGTAGTTCTCGGGAGTGAGCGCCTCCACCATCAGGCGCCCGGGCACGAAGCGGTTCAGGCTGTAGCGGAAGAGGATCGCGAGCGGAATCAGCAGCCCGAACACCACGGCGAAGGTGGCCGGCCCCAGGAGGGCGCCGGCCACCGCGCGGCGCGGCTCCATCAGGCCTTGAAGACCTTGTCCCACCACTCCTTGAGCTGGCTGTCGTTCTTGGCGAGGTAGTCGTAGTTCGGCGTGATGAGCTTCGTCTGCTCTTCCCTGGTGAAGCCGACCCGACCGTGGGGTTGTAGCCCATGGTCTCGGCGAACCCGATCTGCGCGGAGGGGGCGAGCATCGCGTCCAGGTACGCGTAGGCGGCGGCCTTGTTGGCGGCGTTCTTCGGGATCACGAAGTCGGAGACGTAGAGGATCACGCCCTCCTTCGGCACCGCCGCCTGCACCGGCACGCCCGCGTTCTGCCACATCACGCCACGGGCCTTCCACATGATGCACATACCGACCTCGCCCGCCTTCAGGGCCTGGGCCATCGCCTCGTTGGTGGGATACATCTTGAGGCCCAGCTTGCGCAGCTCCATCAGCTTGCCCTTCGCCGGCTCGAGGTTCTCCATGTTGCCCCCGGCGATGAGGGCGGCCGCCTCGCACGTCCCCACGTACTGGATGTCGATGACGCCCACCTTGCCGGCGTGCCTGGGATCCCAGAGGTCGCTGTACGACGTGGGCGCTGACGTGATCATCGCGGGGTTGTAGAGGATGACCTGCCCGCTGTAGATGTGGCCGACGGAGTAGGGCGTCTTCATCGGTGCCAGCAGGTGCGGGGCGTTGGGGATCTTGGCGAAGTCGAGCGTCTCGAGGACGCCCGCGTTGAACATCTCGCGCGAGCCGGCCGCGCTGAGCGCCTGGAGATCCGTCGTGCCGCGCGGCAGGCGCTGCTCGGCGATCAGCTTGGCGCGGCGCTGCGAGTCGCCGGCGATGTCGTGCACCACCTCGATGCCCTTGGGCTTGAGGAGCGGGGTCTCCACGTTCTGGGTCAGGAGCTTGGAGTAGTCGCCACCCCAGGTGCCGAGCACCATCTTGTTCTGGGCCGACGCCCGCCGGGGTACGACGCCGCCCAGCGCCGTGGTGCCGGCGATGACGGCCATGTCCCGCATGAAGCGGCGCCGCGTGAGACTGCTCGACGTCTTCATCGTTGATCCTCCTCTGTTGGGTTGCTCGCCTCGAGCGCCGGGGCCCCAACCCCGGTCCGCTCTGCGGCTCGCACTACGGGTGATGTTCGTCCTCCAGGACGAGGCCCACCTCGACCGGCCACGACACGTGCACCGCCTCGCCGAGGGCGAAGCCTCGATCGCCGGCGGCGCCGGTGTTGGGCGCATGCACTCGCAACGTCTCGCCCGAGCTGAACCGCACGTAGTACTCGATGATGGCGCCCAGGTACGACGCGAACTCCACCTTTCCGGCCACAGTGTTGCCACGGCCCGCATCCGCGTACGCCGCGAGGGCCAGGCGCTCCGGGCGCAGCGCGAGCGTGCGACGGGCGCCGCTCTCCGCCGAGTATCCGTCACACCGGAGGGTCAGCCCGCCGTCGCTCCGGAACACTCCGGGCTCCACGAGCTGCCCGTGGAGGAAATTCGTCCGCCCGACGAAGCCGGCCACGAAGCGGTTGCATGGGTGCTCGTACAGATCACGCTGCGTGCCGATCTGCTGGATGACGCCCGCCGACATGACCACCAACCGATCGGCCATCGCGAGCGCCTCGTCCTGGTCGTGCGTGACCATCACCGTCGTGAGGCCGAGGGCCTTCTGGAGCTGGCGGATCTCCACGCGCACTTCCTCGCGCAGCTTCGCATCGAGGTTCGACAGCGGCTCGTCGAGCAACAGCGCATCGGGCTCGATGACCAGCGCGCGCGCCAGCGCCACCCGCTGCTGCTGGCCGCCCGAGAGCTGGCGCGGCAGGTGGTCGCCGAGCTCATCGAGCCGCACCAGCCGCAGCGCCGCCGCCACCTTCTCGCGGACGGTCGCCGGCGGCAACTTCCGCATCTCGAGGCCGAAGGCGACGTTCTCGGCAGCGGTGAGATGCGGGAAGAGCGCGTAGCCCTGGAAGACGAGCCCCGTGTTGCGCCGGTATGACGGCAGGCGGGTCACGTCGCGGCCCCCCAGGCGGATGCGGCCCGACGTCACCGGCACGAAGCCCGCGATCATGCGAAGCGTCGTCGTCTTGCCGCAGCCTCCAGCTCGATGCGCGCCATGGCGGTCAGTTCAACTCGGGAGGGAGCGGCGCCACGTTGATCACCACTGCGGGTCGCTGCATTCGTTCGCGGCCGTGTTACAGCACCCGCGCCAGCTTCACGTAGCGGTCGGTCACGATCATCCCCGCGCCGATGACGAGGATCTGGAGAAACGACACCGCGGCGATGACGGGGTCGATGCGCCACTCGAGGTACTGGAGGATCGCGATCGGCAGCGTGGTGCGCCCGGGCCCCACGAGGAAGAGCGTCATCTCGAGGTTGCCGAACGAGATGATGAAGCCGAACAGCGCGGCGGCGACCACGCCGGGCCGGATGAGGGGCAGCGTGATGCGCCGGAAGGTCGTCCATGGCCCCGCGCCGAGGTTCTGCGCCGCCTCCTCCACCGAGCGGTCGAAGCCGATCAGGCTCGCGGTGACGAGCCGCACGGTCCACGGGATCGTGATGATGACGTGCGCGATGACGAGACCGGGCAGCGAGGCGACGAGCGGCAACCGTGTCAGGATCTCCGTCTCGATCTGGAACACGTAGATCGCCGTGCCCGCCACGACGCCGGGGACGGCCAGCGGCAACAGGAGCAGCAGGCCGAGGCTCTCGCGCCCGCGGAAGCGATAGCGCGCCAGGCCCAGGCTGGCCGGCACGCCGAGGGCGAGGCCGGCGAGCATGGCGAAGGCGCCGACCTGGAGGCTCATCACGAAGCCGTCGACGAAGTTGCGCTGGTCCAGGATGGCGCCGAACCAGCGCAGCGTGTACCCTGCCGGCGGAAACACCACCACCTCGTCGCGAAAGAAGCTGAGCCACGACACGAGGAACAAGGGCAGCAGGATGAAGCCGAGCCCGAGGCCGGCGGCGGCGCGGAGCGCGACGCGGCCGACCGTCATGCCGCGGGCAGGCGGTTCTTGTACAGCGCGCCGGCCTTCATGATGAGCGACAGGTGTTCGCCCTGGCCTTGCAGCAGGGTGAGATCGCGGAGAGGATCGCCGTCGACCACGAGGAGGTCCGCGAGCGCGCCTGGCGCCACGACGCCCAGCTCGCCCGTGCGCCCGAGCAGCTCGGCGCCCACCAGCGTGGCCGAGCGAAGAATCTCGAGCGGCGAGAGGATCTCGGAGCGGATCGCGAACTCCTTCGACTGATCGGGCTGGAGCTGTCCGAGCAGATCGCTCCCGAACGCCATCCGCACGCCCGCCGCGCGAGCGAGCTCCAGCGAGCGCAGGCCCGCCGCCATCACGACCTGGTTCTTCTCGAGGCTCTCCGCGCCCATCCCCCAGCGACCGCCGTGCCGCGCGATGCCATCGTAGGCGACCAGCGTGGGCACCAGGAACGCGCCGCGATCGGCCATCAGCTTCGCGGTCGGGGCGTCGAGGAGGTTGCCGTGCTCGATCACACGGACGCCAGCCTCGACGGCGCGCGCCACGGCCTCCGCCGCGTAGGCGTGCGCGCACACGTATCTCTTGAAGACCGCCGCCTCTTCCACTGCCGCCCGGATCTCGTCCGTCGTGTACTGGAGGCTGTCGAGCGGGTCGTAGGGTGAGGCCACACCGCCGGACACCATGATCTTGATGTGGTCGGCGCCCTGACGAAGCTGCTCGCGCACCGCCCGCCGCACCTCGTCCACGCCGTCCGCGAGCCCCATCGTGAAGGCCATGGCGTTACAACAGTGGCACGACGCGCCCGAGTCAGTCCGGCGACGCGAGTCACTGTGGCCGCTCGTCTGTCCGATCGGGCGACCGGCGATGAAGAGCCGTGGGCCGGGCAGGTGGCCCTGCGCCACGCCCTCCAGCGTGAGCCGAATCGCCTCCAGCGCGCGGATGTTCACCTCGGAGAGAAACACGTGCACGTGGCAATCGATCAGCCCGGGCATCAGCGTGCGCCCGCCGGCGTCGAGGGTGAGGGCGTCGCCGATCGTGATCGGCCGCGCCGACACCTCACGGATGCGCTCGCCCTCGACGAGGACCGAGGCGCCCCCGGTGAGGTCGCCCGTCGCGGGATCCAGAAGTGTGGCGTTGCGGACCAGGATCATGATGGCGGAGGGTAGGATACTCCAACCGTGAGACGAGCTCTCTACACCTGCCTTGGCCTGATGTGGCTCGCGGCGTGCACGACGGCTCAGCCGACCGGGCCGACAAGCGTACGCTTCGACATGCTGGAACCGGGCATTCTCATCGGCGCGCCGGCGGGGGACGGCCCGTTCCCGGTCGTCATCCTGATGCACGGCTGCGGCGGCCGGAGTGCCGAGGGCCCGCTCAACCGTGAGAACGCCTATCGCCAGGCGCTCGTGGCCGACGGGCTCGCGTGGCTCTCCTTCAAGTCGTTCCCGCTCGTCGGGCGCGAGTTCACGAGCGCCTGCGGGCGGCCTCCCGGCACGATCGGCACCGACGAGCGGGTGGACGACCTGGCCGAGGTCATCCGACACATCGGACGCTATCCGAGACTCGATCCCACGCGCGTCGGCGCCCTCGGGTTCTCGATGGGCGCGAGCACCGTCATCAAGGCGGCGCTGCGCCTGGACCCGGCGCGGGCCCCCGGGTTCCGCGGCGGCGCCGCGCTCTACGGGGGGTGCCGGGACTTCCTCCCCACCGAGCGCCTGCGGGGCCAGCGCCGACTGCTGATGCTGGTCGGCATGCAGGACACGTGGACCGCCGCCGGGCCGTGCATCGCCCTGGCGACGGCGCTCGAGCAGGCCGGCCAACCCGCCGACGTCGTCGCGTATCCCGAGGCCACACATCAGTGGGACAACCCGGCGTCGACGGGCGGGCGCCACATCTCGATGGGACCTGGCCGGGGAACGACGTTCGTCCGCTACGACGCCGACACCGCGCGCGACTCCGTCGCGCGGGTGGTGGCGCACTTCCGCGCGACGCTGTAGCGTCGCGCCTCGAGGAGCGACGAGATGAGTCGACAGCGGATCGTGATCGTCGGCGCCTCTGTGGCCGGGGCCACGGCGGCAGGCACCCTGCGCGACGAGGGCTTCGACGGTGAGATCCACCTCATCGGCGCCGAACCCCAGCTGCCCTACAACCGCCCGGCGCTGTCGAAGGGCTACCTTCGTGGGCAGGAGAGCTTCGAGGCTCAGCTCGTCAAACCGGCTGGCTACTACGCCGACCAGCGCATCGAGCTCGAGCTCGGAGCGCGGGCGGCGACGATCGACGCCGGACAGAGGTTCGTGGAGCTGGAGAGCGGCGAGCGCATTGCCTACGACCAGCTCCTGGTGGCTACCGGCGGGCGCAACCGAACGCTGTCCGTGCCCGGTGCTGACCTGGAGGGCGTCTTCCAGCTACGCACGGTCGAGGAGTGTGACCGCATTCGCGCCGCCACCCAGCGGGGACACCGCGCGGTGGTGATGGGGCTCGGCTTCATCGGCTCGGAGGTGTCTGCCTCGCTGCGCCAGCTCGGGGTCGAGGTGGCCGCCGTCGAGGGCGCCGCTGTGCCGTTGGCCCGTGTTCTCGGTGCAGAGATCGGTCAGGTGCTCGCGGGCATTCATCGCGAGAAGGGCGTGGAGCTGGTCCTGGAAGACTCCGTGGCGGCATTCGAGGGCGCCGGTCGTGTCGAGCGCGTGCGGACCAAGAAAGGGCGAGTCCTCGACTGCGACATGGTGGTGGCCGGCATCGGCATCGTCCCCAACACCGACCTGCTGGCCGCGGCCGGGGCCGAGGTCGACAACGGCGTGCTCGTCGATGCGCGCTGCCGGACCTCGCTCCCGGACGTGTTCGCAGCGGGAGATGTGACGAATCACCTGCATCCGATCTTCGGCCGCCTGCGGGTGGAGCACTGGAACAACGGGTACCAGCAGGGACGTGCCGCGGCCCGGTCACTGCTGGGCGGAGAGCAGCCCTACGACTACGTCCACTCCTTCTGGTCCGATCAGTACGAGCACTCCATCCAGTACGTGGGTTTCGCGGCGAGCTGGGACCGCCTCGTATTCCGTGGGCGACCGGAAGGTCGCAAGTTCCTGGGCTTCTACCTCGAGGATGGATCGTCCATGCGGCGATGGGCCTCAATCGGGGCGGCGATCCGGAGGACCCCAAGGTTGATGGTGAGTTGAAGGTGGCGGTGAACCTGATCCGCAACCGCATGGCCGTCGATCCCGCGAAGCTGATCGACGAGGACGTCGATCTGCGCCGCTTGCTGGCCGCCCTGGGCTGACACGCGCCCGCGGGCGCGGATCAGAGAGGCCCCATGTTGGCACCTGATGCCTGCCTGGTAGCATCACGGGCATGAGAACCACGGTCACGCTCGACGAAGATGTCGCCGCCAAGCTCCGGGCCGAGGCGCGCCGCACGGGCAAGCCGTTCAAGACGGTCCTGAACGAGTGCCTGCGGGCGGCGCTGTCCGCCGGCCGAGGGCGCAGTCGCTCGGCGTCGTTCCGGGTCGAGCCACGCGATCTCGGCGCCCTGAGACCCGGCCGCTCCCTGGACAACGTCGCCGAGCTTCTCGATCTCGTGGAAGGCCCCGTGTCCCGGTGATCCTGGTCGACGCCAACGTCCTCCGGTACGCCTATCACTGGCGGGCGGCACAGCATGAGCGCCGCCGCGCGTGGGTCGAGGCGGAGTTCTCCAGCGGCGCGGCGGTACGGCTCTCATGGGCGACCATCGTTGCCTTCCTGCGACTCAGCACGAATCCCCGGGTGTTCGAGCGCCCGCTCACCACGGCCGAGGCGGAGGCCGCGGTCTCGTCCTGGCTCGCGCTACCATCGGTGTCGCCCGTCGATCCTGGCGAACGCTACTGGGACGTTCTCAGGGACCTGCTCCACCGCGCCCAGGTCACGGGCCCGCTCGTCACCGATGCCGCCCTGGCGGCGCTGGCGATCGAGCATGGCGCCACGCTGTGCACGACCGATCGCGACTTTGCGCGTTTCCCCGGATTGCGCACGATCAATCCTCTCGAGGGTTGACGACGGCATCGCGGATGGCGGATCGGCGGTCGCTGCCGGGGCAAGACAATCACGCGACCCCGCCGGGTTCCGGTCAGCGATCGCGACTCGGCTGCCCGGTCGCGCGATACCAGAGGCGGGACGCGCCGGGGCCCGGGAGACCACCCGAACCCAGTAATGGTCGACCTAGTTGTCGGTCGCGACCGGCATGAACTCCGCCATCCTTCGTAGCGATATCGTGAGAGCGCTTGATGAGCTCGTCTCTCATGAAGAGGCGATGAAGTTTCAGAGTCTGGCAGTCATCCTCGGACAGCAGCGGTGGCCTGAACTCGTCGCGGGCGAACGGAGGTGGGACCTGGGGCGCGACGCGTACGTGCCGGCGCGGTTGGCGCCCGACGGCAAAGGCAAGGCGCTCGCCGCGTCAATAACCCCAACCCTCGCGAAGCTCAAAGCCGATGCTGCCGAGATTTCGAAGCACGTCGATGACGTGACACTGCTGATCTTCGTGACCCCCGCCCCGGTCAGCAACCACACGATCGAAGGATGGGCGGCCGAAATCCGTACCGGTTACGGCTACGAACTCCTGGTCATTCCGCGAGAGGAGATAATCAGTGCGCTGTTGAAGCCGCAAAACGCCCCGCTCTGCCGAAGCCTGCTCGGGATCCCCGTCCCTGTCGAACCATCGATCGCCGATCTCTTGGAGCGCGCGCGGCGGGCATGCCAGGCGGAGGCCGCCGCGTGGGCCGCGCATCCGCGGATGGCTGGGAAGCCAAGGATTGCGATGCGAGCAGCACGCCTCAACGATCGGGGGGCAGAGACCACCGAGGTCGTGGATGTTCCCACGCTTCGGTCCTTGCTCACGCAAGGCCGTCGATTGATTCTCGAGGCACCCGCTGGACGCGGGAAGACGACCACGCTCATCGAGCTGGCCACGCTACCGTACGGCACCGACGCTGTCGAGTCCTCTTTCCTCGTCGACTTCCCGACGTGGGTACGCTCGCGCCAGTCCATCCTTGTGTTCCTGGCCAACACGCGAGCGTTCCTCACGCAGAGAATCACCGCAACCGACCTCGCGACACTGTGCCAAGAGGTCCGCTGCTCCTTTCTTCTGAACGGCTGGAACGAGGTCCCTGAGCGATATTCAGAGGACGCGGTCGATGCGCTCAGAGACCTGGAACGCACCTTTCCCGGCGCCGGCATCGTGATCGCCACTCGTACCCATCACATCACTCCGCCGCTGCCCGGGGCGTCCCGATTCAAGCTCCTCGCGCTGACGCGCGCACAACGGCGGACGTATCTGAACGCCGCACTCGAGCAGGGGGCGGGGTCCCTGGCCGAGCACTTCGAGCGAGACGAAACCGTCGACGAACTGACCCGGACGCCGTTCATCCTGGCCGAGGTGGTAACGCTCTTTCGTTCTGGGACACCCATCCCACGAACGAAGGCGGGGGTCTTGAGCGCTGTCATGACCCTCATGGAAGCCGCCGACGAGCATTGCGCGTCGCTGCAAGGGCCACCGCTCGGCGGGCGCGCGCGCGAGTTTCTGATGAGCTTGGCGCTCACGATGACAGCTCGCGGCGCCGTCACCTTGGACGAGAGTGACGCGCGCTCCGTCGTCGCGTCGGTGGGCATCACCCTGCGGGACACCGGCCAGGTGGCGGCCCTTCCTGAGCCCGCATCTGTACTGGGCACCCTCACCGCTCATCACGTGCTCGAGCGCGCGGAGCATCCCTCTCTGTCTTTCCGCTTCGAGCATCAGCAGTTCCAAGAGTTCTTCGCTGCTGCCCAGCTCAGGCGCGAGATCGTCAGGATTCTTCCAACCGACATCGCCGCGCAGCGTCGCTTCGTCAGCGACTATCTCAACTGGCCGATCTGGGAGGAATCCGTCTCCATGGTCGCCGAGGAGCTTGCCGTTCCGGGCGCCGCCGCGCCCGAGGCGCTCAGGGTTGGCCGACTGCTCATCGAAGGCGCAGCAACGGTGGATCTCATCTTTGCCGCGACACTGGCGCGACGGTCTGGCGAGACGGTCTGGCAAGCGGTTCGGGAATCGGTCGGGGCACGCCTTCGTTCCTCGTATCGCATCGACGACCCACACTATAGCCGTTGTGCCCTCGCGGCCATGCTGGCCAGCGGCGCGCCGGACTTCATCGACGTGCTCCTCCCGTTGCTCACACATCCTGACGGCGACGTGCGACTGCGCACGTATCGGGAAGGTGAATTTCGGATCTCGAGCTTGGGCGCTGACTGGCGCCGCACGGTCGATCAATGGACCGAGGAGTGCCGCGTCGACTTCGTGGCGCATACGCCAGTCGACATCGCCGAAGACTTCGCCCTCAGCGATCCCAGCGGTGCCGTTCGGCTCGCCGCACTGGACAGGCTGGAATGGCTCGGCGCAGATGCGTCGGCCGCGTGCGCGGTCGAGCGGTCGGCCCCGGCCGCATTCGAGGACATCCTGCGACGGCGCCGTGGGTTCGCCATCCCCGCCTCGCTTCACAGTCGTGCGCGCGAAGCCTACCGCGACATGCTGCGAGAGGTCGACGAGCCTGTGCAGCGCCTAAACCTCCTGATGGAGGCCGCCGTCGTCGGCGATACGGAAGCTATTCCGGCCATGCAAGAGGCACTGGCCCGGCTGCCGCTTGGACCGATGGCAGAAAGCGCGGCACAGGTGGTTCACGCCGCTCTGACAGAGATTCGCCGCGGCGACACGGAGTGGGCCAACGACTGGGTCGCCGGCCGGAT
>WNGB01044828.1_pt1 | contig 10009 bp, 5 predicted proteins | sample 5400681 | NCBI WGS metagenome assembly WNGB01 (sample SAMN13153367, study PRJNA577476) | soil metagenome | isolation source: 115 cm soil or saprolite under grassland replicate 2 | place: USA:California | collected 2016-06-15
TCAGAGGGTCTGATTCATCCTTCCTCCTGCATCCTTCATCCTTCCACAGAGGCGTTTTGCTCAGTCAGCCTTGCCCGTTGGGGGGCAGAACTTTAAGATTACATTTTCCTCACCGCGGAGGACCATCGACTCCGCTCGACAAGCAACGGACCGGATCGGCCCGTACGGGCAGCGTCCGGACGCTACTGGAAGGCCAGTTATGCTCTACTCATTTCTGCTGTTTGCCCAGGAAAAAGGCGGGCAAGCACAGCCAGATGGGTTGCCTCCCTGGGCGCCCTTCGTGCCGCTGATCATCATTTTCGCCCTGTTCTACTTCCTGCTGATCCTTCCCGAACGCCGCCGCGAACGGCAACGAGTGCAGAATCTGTTCAGCAATTTGAAGAAGAACGACCGCGTCGTGACGAACGCGGGCATCATCGCCGTGGTGGTCAATATCCGCGACGAGGAGGTGGACTTGCGGATCGACAAGGAAACCAATGCCCGCATGACAGTCGTCAAGAGCACCATCGCCCGTATCCTGATTCCCGAAGACCAGAAAGAGGCGGCCGGCACGAACGTCAAGGCAGGCGCCCCACCGGCGGGGAAGTAACCCCTCAGCACTCGTGGGTGGTGGATGGTGGGTGGTGGATGGTGAAGAGGCACACTCCTTCTTCACCATCCACCACCCACCATCCACCACCCACCATTTGGAACCCAGCGAGCCATGCGACAATTTTACTGGAAGATTTTCCTGTGCCTGTTCCCGGTGCTCGTGGCGCTCGGGGCCATCTATTACGCCTGGGAACACGACCGCTTCAAACTCGGCGTCGATCTCTCCGGCGGAACTATCCTTGTCTACGAGATCGACACGCGCAAACAAAAGACCGACGACAAGAGCGCGCGTCAGTCGCCGCACGAGCAGGCGAACCTGCTCGCCGAGTCGCTCAAGCGCCGCATCGACCCCAACGACCTGAAAAATATCGTCATCCGCACCGCCGGCGAAGGCCGCGTCGAGATCATCCTGCCCACCGGCGGCGTCGCCCGCGCCGAGAAGGCCGAGAAGGAATGGGAAGCGCTCCTCCGCGAAATGGAGGGCAAATACAAGATCGACAAACTGGACATCCCCCGCGGTCAGGAACGCGCCCTCGCCGAGCGCATCCAGCAAATCGTCGGCGAACGGACCTGGAATCAGAAGCTCTTTGGCCCCAAGGATTGGGACAACCTCTCCAAGGAGGAGAAGGCCGAGTACCCTGGCAGCAAGAAGGAGTGGGACAAGCTCTCCGAGAAAGATAAGGCCAAATACGTCCTCAAGGCGTTGGAAAAACGTGCCCTCGCCGTGTCCGAGGACGACGACTTCCTCCGGCCTCTCGCCGAGCAACATGCCGAGGATGTCGTGGACTTCAAGCGCAGAGCGGCAGGGACCGCGCAGGTCATGGTACCGGCTATCGTTGGCAGTTTCGCGGCGAACCCTTTCCTGGGCACGCCGATGGCGCTTGCGGCCGTCGGGAAACCTATGGTCCTGAAGGCTCCTCTGCCGAAGACGCTGCAGCCCTACACGGCCACCAACCTGCGCGAACTGATGAACGAGGTGAAGGAGCGTGTCAACGACTACGCCAAGGAAAAGGCAATCGACTTCTGGTTCAAGGAGCAGGCGTGGAAGCAAATGATCTCGGCGCTCTTCGAGCGTTATCCGCAACTCAAGGAGCGCAAGGAACAGTTCTTCGGCCGCGTCGAATTCGACGACAAGGTCCAAAAGTGGGTTCGCAAGGGCGGCATCCAGCCCGATAGCTTCCAGGAGTTGATTGGGCGTGTCGTCGTCAAGGGGGATAGTCTGGCCCAGGCGTTCGTCAGCACCCTCGAACCCCTCCTCGGTTCCGACATCATCACCCCCACCGGGCCAAACGAGAAGGACAAGTTCCTCGATCGCAAGGAAGTGGCCAAGTTCGTGGAGGAGTATTACGGCCCGTCGCTAGAGTCGATCGAGAAGACGATCGAGGACAGTAACAAGGCAGCCGGGCGCAGTCGCGACATTGGCGTCGAGGCCATCCAGGACGTCAAGGACAAGGTCGCCAAGGTCGGCAGCCTGGAGTTCCGCATCCTGGCCAACGACTTCGACGAAGGCGCGAATGGCAACAAGGCGATTGAGGAGGCGAAGGATCTTATCAACAAAAAGGCAGGCAAGCCGAAACTGGAGGAGTGGCAGGTCAAGGGCCTCCCCCCCGTCGGGCCGACGAGGAATGGCCAGTCAGACGGTGAGCCCAAAGCCTATGAGTTGACGACGCTGCAGCGGGGCAAGAGCATCGTCACTTACAGCTGGGTGGAACTCGGACCGCAGGAGCGGCAACAACTCGGCCTGAACAACGCCGCCCGCACCGAACCCGGCCGCGGCGATAACTGGTTTAAGATGAAGTCCGCGCGCGAGCAGGGCACCCCAGCAACTCAGCTGGACATCCCCTTGGATGCGAAAAATCGCAAACAGCTCGGGGGGGCCTTGTTCTTCAGCCGTGTGTGCGAGGACCGCAACTTGCCCGAAGAGGAGCGGCGCAAGAAGCAGATCGAATACTTCGTCCTGACGCGCAACCCCGAGATCGACGAGAAGACCGGCAAGGAAACCCCGCGCGTCGATGGTACTTACCTGACCAGCGCCGCCCCCAACCGTGAGGGGGGCCAGCAGGGCGTCTCGTTCACCTTTGACGCCACCGGCGGCGAGTTGTTCGGCAACCTGACCCGCAAGAACGTACCCTCGGGTCACTCCAACGAGATCAAACGGCACCTGGCGATCATCCTCGACGGCCTGGTCGTGTCGGCGCCGACGATCAACTCCGAGATTCGCCAGCACGGCCAGATTACCGGCAGTTTCACGGCCCGCGAGGTCGATCTGCTGGTCAATATCCTTCGTTCCGGTGCGCTGCCGGCGACGCTCAAGCAGCAACCCGTGAGCGAGGGCACCATCCCCGCGACGCTGGGCGCCGAGACGATTGTCAGCGGGGTGCGCGCGGTGGGCATCGCCTTCCTGGCGATCATCATCTTCATGATCTTCTACTACCGCTTCGCCGGGCTGGTGGCGAGCGTCGCCCTGACGGCGAACCTGATCCTGACGGTCGGCTTCATGGTGGCGGTGCAGGCGACCTTCACCCTGCCTGGCCTGGCCGGCCTGGTGCTCATGCTCGGTATGGCGGTCGATGCCAACGTGCTTATCTACATTGGCCCTCCGCAATGGTTACGATCGCGCGTTCCCGACCATCATCGACACGCACCTGAGTAGTATCTTCACCGCCATCGTGCTCTACGCGGTCGGCAACGATCAGTTGAAGGGCTTCGGCGTGAGTCTGACCGCGGGCCTGATCATCAGCCTGTTCACGTCGCTGTACATGACGCGGCTGCTGTTCGACCTGTGGCAATACAAGGGTTGGTTGAAGAAACTGAGCATGCTGCGGCTGTTCGCCAAGCCGGACATCGACTTCATGCGGGTCCGCTATTACTGGTTCGCCGGCAGTATCATCACGTCGATTCTGGGCGTGGCCCTGTTCATTGGCCGTTTGCCCAACGACCTGGACATCGATTTCGTCGGCGGCACTGCCTACACGGGCGAACCAGCCGCCGGCAAGACGCTGACCGTCGATAGGTTGCAAGGCCTGCTCAGCGAGAAGCGTCAGAAGGAAACCCTCAAGCCGAAGGTCACGGAGCTGGAGCACACGACGAACGTCTACCGCTACTCGGTCGAGTTCCAGGAGCCCAGCGGCAAGTGGACGGAGAAGCGTACGGTGACGCTGGCCACCGACCCCGACGGCAACGACGCGACGGAACGGGCCAAAACCGTCGAGGAACGCCTGCGTCACTTGCCGGATGCGTCGGTGCAGTTGCTGATGACCGGCGGCGTGGCCGCTGACAAGACCAAGACTGAAGACAGGAGCAAGGCCGCCAAAACTCCGACCGCCAACCTCTTCACCGTTCGCACCTCGGAAAAGGAACCGGAGGTAGTGCAGACAGTGCTCGAACGGTTGCTTCGCGAAGACGATAAGGGAGAGTCAAAATCTCTGGTGAAGCAGGTGGTCCTGACGTTCAAGCCGCTGGAGCACGGCGGCCGGACCGCCTGGTTGACGTTCCAGGACAAGGAGACGGGAGCGTCCGCTTACGCCTCGCCGAGTTTCGTGCGAACGTTGTTCATGCGCGAGTTGCTGCGGGAGTTTGGGGAAACAGACCCCAGGAAATTGCAGTTCCAGGTAGAGTTGTCCGGCGAGAAAAAGCCGAAGGACGATCGCTACCATGAGATGAAGTTGCTCTTCTCGCCGACGAAGGGTGCGATGGACCCCTTCACCTCGCAGATCGAGGCAGCGTTGGAGAAAACTAGGCTCCAGTTCGTCTCGCAGTTGCAGCCGGTGATGCTGTACACCTTCGACAGTCAGCTGGCGGCGGACACGCGCTTGCGGGCCATGTACGCCATCCTGCTGAGCTGGGCGGCTATTCTGGTGTATCTGTGGTTCCGTTTCGGCAACTGGACGTTCGGCCTGGCGGCGGTGCTGTGCCTGATCCACGACCTGTGCTTCACACTTGGCCTGATTGCGGTCTGCCATTACCTGCACGGGACCGCGTTCGGCAATGCGCTCGGGTTGGAGGATTTCAAGATCGACCTCACGGCGGTGGCGGCGCTGCTGACGCTCGTGGGGTACTCGGTCAACGACACGATTGTGGTCTTTGACCGCATCCGCGAGGTACGCGGCAAGAACCCGGAATTAACGCCGCAGATGATCAACGACAGCGTCAACCAGACGCTGAGCCGCACGGTGCTGGCGTCGTTGACGGCGTGGCTGGTGGTGCTGGTGCTGTACATCTGGGGCGGGCCGGGCGTCCACCTGTTCGCGTACGTGATGGTGGTCGGCGTGATCGTCGGGACGTACAGCTCGATCTACATCGCCAGTCCGCTGCTGCTGCTCTTCGGCGAGGGCGCCAAGGCAACCGCGAAGGCACGCGATCGCGCTCCGGCCCCAGTTCCGCCGCCGCCGGAGGTGGGCATCCAGCCCGCGCACTAAATAGCAGCACGCAGAAGGGAAGGCGAACGAGCGGCGGGGTTTATCCCCGCCGGCCAGACGGCGGGGATAAACCCCGCCGCTCGTTCCCTTCCCATTTCGTGGGGAGTCCCAACCGGCTCAAGCCGGGACTCCAACAAGAGATCCAGCTCAAGCGGCACGCTTCCGTGCCACGGCCTCGGTAAAGACCTGCAACAACTGCCGATAATGATGCTCGAAAGTCCAACGAGACGCGGCACGCCGCGCCGCCGCGGCGCACGCCGCGCGCCGCGCCGGGTCGAGGAGTTGGGCCAGGCACCAGGCGAGGCGCTCATCGTCGTGCGGGTCGTCGATGACGTAACCTTCCTGCAACGGGTGCAGCAGCTCACTGGCGCCGTTGGCGCGCGAGGTGATGACCGGCAGTGCGCAGGCGAGCGCCTCCAGCACAACAAGAGAACAGGGATCGTAAAAGGTGGGATGGACGAGAAAATCCGCGGCGAAGTAGGCGTTGCGCATCTCCGGGCAATGGCCGGCGAAGCAGACGTGCTCGGCGATGCCCAGGCGCTGGGCGAGCCGCTGATACGCCCGGCTATCGGGATCGCCGACGACCAGCAGGCGAAACCGCTGCGGTAAGGGCGTGCGGTCGGCGTGGGCGTGCAGGCGGCGCAGGGCGTGCAGCAACGGCTCCAGCCCCTTGAGGTGATAGTTCATCGCGGCGAAGAGGGCGACGGTTTCGCCAGCGCCGATGCCCCATTGCTGGCGCGCTTGCAGGCGACAGCGGAGGCGGTCGTGTTCGGGAAAGCGGCGCGGGTCGATGGCGCTGCGGACGACACGGATCGCGTCGGCGCCGATGCCGTGGAACTGCTCGAAGTGGCCGCGCACCATCAGGCTGTTGACGATGATCAGCGGCCGCGGCGCGCGCAGGTACTGGCGTCGCTCCAGGCGCCGGTAGGACCAGTTCGCCAGGTCGAGCGCCTTGATCACGCGCGCGAACGAGCGCATCGGTCCGGGGGGGTACTTGTGCAGGTTGTGCTCGGCCGACGCGCTGTGCAGGCCGCCTTGCGGATAGAGAATGTCCTGCCCCCAGGTCTTGTCGAAACCCATCGAGACGTCGTGGCAGCCTTCGGCAAGGGCGCGCTCCAAGGCGGCGGCGAAGCGCCACGGTCGCAGGAAGCGCGGCCCGCGTGGGGCAGGCAGGGCGTGGTAGCGCAGCCCCGGCGGCAGGGCACGCTCATCCCAGCGACAGGCGTAGAGGTGAACCTCGTGCCGGTCCGCCGCGAGTCGCCGGGCGAGGTCGGCGATGTAGGTCTCGCAGCCGCCGCGTGCCGGCAACACGTTCTCGTAACACAAGGCGATCTTCATGGGTTCCGCCCCGCCTTCTGGTTGTGCCGCCGGTAACGCCGCCATTTGAAGGTCACCCACCAACGCAGCCATCGCCCTGCCCATGTCCGCCGGGCCGGGCCGAGATAGAACCGCCAGAACAGCAGCCGATCGCGCGGCTCCAGGCCAGCGACCTCCGACGAATAGAGCAGCTGGCCGAGATCCTTGACTTGCCAGATCCGCCATGTCCACGGATGGTGCCCCAGCCGATGCAGGTCGATCAGGTACACACGTCCGCGCCAGTCCGGCACGAGCTGGGTTGTGTAAGTGCGCGGGATGTAGAAATGGCAGAGGTACAGATCCTTGTGGAAGTAGCGCCGGTCGTGCAGCGCTCGCGCCAGCCGTGCCACCTCTGCCGTCAGGCCATGCTTCCAGCGCCGAAACGCGAGCGCATCGAGCGCTGCTTTGGCGGCGGGGATGGCCTCGTGCAGCGGCAGCATGTCAGTCAGTTCCTCGACGGCGAGGAAACTGCGCAACCGTCCCCACGGCCCGATGTACTCGCCGGCCGCGGCCACGCCGGGGACTGGAAAGCCCTCGTCGCGTGCCCATTCGAGATGGCGAAATTCCTGAAGGGCAGGCGACCAGCCCGCACTGGGCCAGAGTGCCGCCAGCAGGCCGCGCCACCAGGATAGCCGATAATGGCGCTTCAAATAGACGGCCAAACGCCGGTCGCCGTCGTGGAGGATCCAGCGCCCGGTAGAGCGTCCTTGCTTGGCGTGGAAGCGGTCGGTGACCGCCACGTCCATGATGCGCGCCGCCCAGTCCGGCCCGACGAAGCTGGCCCAGTCGGGCCGCTGGCGTACCCGGCGAACGCCGCGCGTCAGGCGCTGCCAGAGCGTTTCGCTCATGGTGCGACCCCTTCTGCTTGGGCATCCAAACCCCTCCCCCCCACCCCCTCCCCGCAACGGAGAGGGGGAGAAGAAAAGGCGTGTGAGTCTTGCTCCCCCTCTCCGTTGCGGGGAGGGGGTGGGGGGGAGGGGTTTTCAGTCCGCAGCAGCCGCACGCCCAGATAGCCAAGCACGAGCTGCCGCCGACTCCTCCTATCGCAGATGGGCGCGATGGTGGCATGCAGGAGAGCGAGGTCGTGCTGGACCACCGCTTCCGTGGGTTGTTGCCGCCTCAAGCCGTCCACGTTCCCGAGCACGATGCGCGGCGGTTCGCTTTCCGGCGTCTGGACCAGAAACACCTCACCGGCCGCGTGCGGGTTCAGGCAGCAACCGGCGGCGTGGATGCGACTCAGGACGGCTCCCAACTCGCCCAGGATGCGGCCGTGCTCAGCACTGGCCTCTCGCTGCAGCCAATCAACCAGCGACAGCGTTCCGGGCAGAGGTTCGGTGAGCAGCATGGACGCCGTGCGCCAGGGCCAGGAGAACGAGCGGTGGCCGACCGCGAGCAAGCGCGGGGTGAGGACGCCATAGCGCTGCAGCCGGAACAGCAGGCCGCTCTGCTCCAGTTCCGGGGAGGCGAGCCGCTGTCGGCGGAGCCACGCCCACAGCCAGGCCAGCGGGCGACTGCTGCAACGGCGGACGAGAAGTGTACGCCGCTCCGATCCTGCCATGAGTTCTCTGCGTGACACGGATTCGCTTGTCCAGGCGATAGGGAGCGTCAACCACTCCGGAATATGTTCAATCTCGGCTCGAAACGCGCGGGTTACCGCCAGGGCTTCACCGTCGAGCCAGATCAGGTTCTGGGCGCCGACCGGCAACGCCGGCTGGCGTAGTTCCCGGATCCGTCGCCTTGTCAGCAACCGGGATGTACGCCGCCGTACCTGACGAGCCGCACTCGCGAGAGCCGGGACGCGCAGGCCGCTCGCGGCGGTGGACCGGAGGTAGGCCCGCAGGCAGGCGAGCCGTTCGCGCGGCGTGGCCAACTCCTCGGCCAGCGTCGCGTCCAGGGCAGCGAGATCGCGCCAGCGTTGCCGCCAACCGAGCCGCCCCCGCCGCGAACGCTGCCAGTCGAGGAAGTGGAAGGTCAGCGTCGGCCCCGGTGTACCGCTGACGAGGACGTGTTTCGAGTAGAGGTCCGGGTGATCGAAGCCTGCGGCGTGCATGCGAGCGAGAGCGCTGCCAAGGCGCCGGGCGACAGTGTGCTTCCCTTCAGATGTCAGGGCGGTTCGGGCGAGGAAAGCACGCAGGTCGTGGGCACCCGCCACCTCGCGCAGCAGCAGGAACGCACGTCCCTGCCCGTCCTCGCCGGCGGCGATCGGCTCCGGACAACCGACGCCAGCGGCCGTGAGTTGGCGCAACAACCGATATTCCCGATACGATTTCGAGGTGAAGCCGAAGCCGGCCCAGGCGTTGGCGAGGCGATCGCGCCAGCGTGTGCGGTGTTCGCGCTTGAGGAAGGCATGGAGGGCAGCGCCGCCCTTGCCGAACGTCAGTCGCGAGACGTGGCGGTCAGGGTGGCCGCACAGGATCACGCCGGACAGGGCCAGAAAGTCGGCCGGCGTGCGCAGCCCCAGGCGCTCCAGTTGCTCGCGGTAGCGCGGATTGACTTCGACGAACGCCATCACGAAGCCTTTCGCTCTGGCCCGCGCGCCAACAACTCGGTTGCGGCGGCGAACACGGTTTCGGGGGTGAGGAGTTTCATGCAACGATGATCGAGGGGGCAGACGCGCAGCTGACAGGGGCCGCAGTCCACCTTCTTCTGCAGGTGGATCTCGGCGGGGTAGTAAGTGTCCGTCCACGCGATGTGTGTCGGGCCGAACAGACTGACGACCGGACGCCCGAACGCGGCGGCGAAGTGACGCGGGCCGCTATCCGTCGTGACGAGCAGGTCGGCGCGGCGCACGCACGCCTTTGTCAGACCGAGTGACAGGGGGATGTCAGCGAGCGTGTGAACGGCGGTGCGGTTGGCGAGCGCCGCGATCTGCCGCGCCAGGTCGCGCTCGTCGGGTCCGCACAGCACCAGTACCCCGCTGCCGCGCTCGTCCACGAGGGACTGGGCGAGACGGGCGAACGACTCCGCGGGCCAGTGCTTGGCCGCACCGTAGGCGGCGCCCGGGTTGAGGCAGACGACCTCCGCGAATCGATCCAGCTGGCCTGTCTCCCAGACACGATCCGCTGCCTCTTCATCGTTGCGCGTCGTGAACAACTCCATGCGATGGCCGGGGTCGGGGCAGCCGGTGTGCGTAACGAGGCGGTTGTAGGCGTCGATGACCGGGCTGGGCAAAAAACTCCCGTCCCCGGCCCGGAGCGATTCCAGCCGATCGCTGAGCAGCCAGTTCCGGCCGCCACGAGCGTAGCCGACGCGTCGCCGACAGCCGCCGAGCCGGGCGACGAGGGCGGAGCGGATTGAGTTGGGAAAGAGGATCGCGAGATCGGGACGATGTCGCCGCAGCGCCATAGCTGCTGCCGGCCAGCGTCGCGACCAGGGGCCTTTCGTGTCGAGCAGGATCTGGCCGTCGAGCCAGGGCGTGCCTTCGAGAACACCGCTAACATACGGGCGTAGAACGCCGATGATGCGAGCGGCGGGGAAGTGGCGGCGCAGCGCGCGGATGGCAGGGGTAGCCATGACGGCGTCGCCGACCCAGTTCGGCAGAAAGACGGCGATGTTCATGGTCCCAGCCGCCTCCTCCTTGAGTCGCGGTTGGCTGTGCGTCCAATAGGTTACGCCGGTTCGCCGTTCGCTTCCCTGCTCGGGAT
>WNGB01015685.1_pt1 | contig 10006 bp, 10 predicted proteins | sample 5400681 | NCBI WGS metagenome assembly WNGB01 (sample SAMN13153367, study PRJNA577476) | soil metagenome | isolation source: 115 cm soil or saprolite under grassland replicate 2 | place: USA:California | collected 2016-06-15
AGGGGACGAGGTGCAGCACGGTCTTCCTGCCGCCGATCACCAGCGTGTGCCCGGCGTTGTGCCCGCCCTGGAAGCGCACCACCCCTTGGGCGTGGTCGGTAAGCCAGTCCACGACCTTGCCCTTGCCTTCGTCACCCCACTGGGTGCCTATGACGACGACGTTCTTGGCCACCGTTTTCAGCTCTTGTCCAGTTTGCGCACGGTCCACTCGCCAGCGAGCTTGACGAGCTCGCGGTCGCAGTCGGGCTCAACGCCCTCGGCGGCGTGTCCGGGAAGCCCGACCACCACGACTTCCCCACCGGTTCGCAGCTTGCGGATTGCCGTGACGAGGCCCTCATCGTCCGAGTACGGTGCTCGAATGGCAGCCGCTTCCGCCTCGTGCGGCGCAGTGCGCGCGAGATCGCGCAGGTCCATGCTGAAGCCGGTTGCCGGGCGCCCGCGGCCGAATGCCCTTCCGACCTCGTCGTAACGCCCGCCAAGAGCGACCGCGCTGGCCACGCCCGGCGCATAGGCCGCAAACACCACCCCGCTGTGGTAGTGGTATCCACGAAGATCCGCCAGATCCACCGACACGGGGATACTGCCGCTGCGGGAGAGAACCTTGAGGTTCTCGAGCGCCGCGTCGATTTCAGGGTACTTGGGCAGCACGCGCCGGGCGCGCTCGAGCACGGTGCCGTCGCCGTAGAGCTCCGGAAGGGCGAGCAATGCCTCGCGCGTCGCTTCCGGCATGGATTGCGTCACCACGCGCAGCGCCGGCAGATCCTTGCCCTCCAGGGCTTCATACAGCTCCGACTCGAGCTCGGCGGCCAACCCGCCGTGCCGGCAGATCGCGCGGAACACGGCCACGTGGCCGATGTCCAGGCGCGCCCCGGAGATGCCGCATGCGGCCAGGGCTTCGATGAGCAGCGTCTGGATCTCCAGATCGCTCTCTATTCCGGCGTGGCCGTAGATCTCGGCGCCGATCTGCAGCGGTTCCCGGGTCGAGTCCAGGCCCCGCGGCCGGGTGAGCAGCACGCTTCCCGCATAGCACAGCCGCGTGACGCCCTTTCTGTCCAGCAAGCGTGCATCGATGCGCGCGACCTGCGGCGTGATGTCGGCGCGCAAGCCCATCATTCGCCCGGAAAGCTGGTCGACCAGCTTGAACGTGCGAAGATCGAGGTCGTGCCCGGTGCCGGTCAGCAGCGATTCCAGGTATTCGAGCATGGGAGGAATCACCAGCTGGTAGCCGTGAACGCGGAACAGCTCCAGCAGCTTCGCGCGCATGCGCTCGATGCGCTGCGCCTGCGGCGGCAGGATGTCCTCGATGTTTTCCGGAAGGAGCCAGTTGCGCACGGCCATTCACGCCCCTACCTCGCAAAATAGAGGATCAGCAGGCCGACCAGCATCGAGGAGAGCCCGAAGAAGCGGATCTGGCCGTCAGTAAATTCGGTGATGCGGCGAAAGGTTTCGCGCCACAAGGTCGGGAGCAGAAACGGCAGGACGCCCTCGATCACCAGCATCAGGGCAAAAGCCATGAGGAAAGTGGTGCCCATTCACTTGCCGCCCTTCCCGAGGTTCTTGAAGTACCGGAAGAACTCCGAGCTCGGATCGAGCACCAGCACGTCGCCCTTGTTCTTGAAGGCGGCGCGGTAGGCTTCGAGGCTGCGGTAAAAAGCGTAGAACTCGGGATTCTCGTTGAAAGCGCGCGCGTAGATCGCCGCGGCCCTGGCGTCGCCTTCGCCCTTGACGCGCTGCGCGTCGCGGTAGGCCTCGGCGATGATGACCTCGCGCTGCTTGTCGGCGTCGGCGCGGATCTTCTCGGCTTCGGCGGAACCGTTGGAGCGCAGCTCGGAGGCGACGCGCTTGCGCTCGGACTCCATCCGGCGGTACACGTCGGCGCTCACCTCCTGCGGCAGGTCGACGCGCTTGAGCCTGACATCGACTACACGGATGCCGAGGCTGCGCACGTCCTGGTCCACCCTCTCGCGCACGGTATTCATGATGTCGTCGCGCTCGCCCGAAACCACGTCGTGCACAGTGCGCTTGCCGAATTCCTCCCGAAGCAGCCCGTTCACGGTCTGGTTGATGCGCCGCGCCGCCGCGATCTCGTCGCCGGCGACGGAAACGTAGAACTTTTTCACGTCGACGATGCGCCATTTGACAAAAGCATCCACCAGCACCGGCTTGTTTTCTGCGGTGATGAACCTCTGCGGCTCCGGATCGTCCCAGGTCAGAATGCGCGTGTCGAAGTAGCGCACGTTCTGGATCAGCGGCCACTTGAAGTGCAGGCCGGGCGCATCGATGACTTCCTTGATTTCGCCGAGCTGGAACACGATGACCCGCTGCCGCTGGTCGACGGTGAACGCCGACAGGCTCACCAGGATCAAAGCGCCCGCGATGGTCGCGAGGCCGACGCCGAAACGGTTGCTCATGGTCTTTCCCCGCGCTCGCGCCCGCGCAGCGTGTCCCGGGAGCGGGCCCCCGCATCCTGCGGCGCCGGCGATTCCGCGGAAGCCGACGGCCGCGTCGGCGCAAGCGCCTCAGGCAATCCGCCCGCCGCCGATCCCTGGAGGATCTTGTCGAGCGGCAGGTAGAGCAGGTTGGTCCCCGCTCTCGCGTCGATCAGCACTTTGGAGGTGCTCTCCAGGATCTGCTGGACGGTTTCGAGGTACAGGCGTTCCCGGGTCACCTGCGGCGCCTTGTTGTACTCGACCAGAATCTGCCTGAACCTCGACGCCTCGCCTTCGGAATTGGCGATGACGCGCTGCTTGTAGCCTTCGGCCTCGAACAGGAGCCGCGACGCCACGCCGCGCGCCTTCGGCACCACGTCGTTGAAGTAGGACTGCCCGTCGTTCTTGAGCCGCTCGCGATCCTGGTTCGCCTTCACCGCGTCGTCGAACGCGGCCTGGACCTGTTCGGGGGGCTGCGCGTTCTGGATGTTTACGCTGCTGATCTGGATGCCGGTCTGGTAGCGGTCGAGGATTTCCTGCATGACCGGCAGCGCCTTGGCGACGACAGCTTGACCCTGGTTGAGGACGAAATCCATCTTGCTCTTGCCTATGACCTCGCGCAGCGCCGTTTCCGCGGCGTTCAGCACCGTGTCGTCGGGCCTGCGGTTGGTGAAAAGATAGTCCCTGGCGTCCTTGACGGTGTATTGAACCGCCATCTGGATATCGACGATGTTTTCGTCGTCGGTCAGCATCAGCGATTCCTTCAGCACCTTGGTCTTGATGGTGTTGCGGTAACCGACCTCGATCGTGCGCACCGCGGACAAATTGACGATTTCGTTGCTCTGGATCGGATACGGCATGCGCCAGCGCAGGCCGGAGCTGGTCACCTCGGAAAATTTGCCGAACGTGAGCACGACGCCGCGCTGGCCTTCCACCACGATGTAGAAACCGCTGGCGAGCCAGGCGACGAGCACCGCCAGGGTGATGAGGCCGGCTCCCCCGCCGAGTTGCCGGATGCTCGGCGGCTCGCCCGGACCCGAGCCGCCGCCGCGGCGCCGGCCGAAGATGCTGGCGAGCTTCTGGTTGAAGTTGCGCCACATCTCGTCGAGGTCGGGCGGTCCCTCGTTGCCGCCGCCTCGCTTGCCCCATTGCGGGTCGTTCAATGACATGACAATCCTAGCTTGCGGCCTCTTGGCCCGGTATCTGCGAATAGGTCGAATTTGGCGGGTTCGCCGGGGAGGTCCTCGAGGCTGCCGCCTCGATCAGGGCCTGGCGCAGGCCGTCCACGCCGTCGCCCGTTTTTGCGCTGAGACGAACGCGGCGAATTTTAGCATATTCGTCCCGGTCGACTCCCGGCCGCGCCCCGTTCCGGTCGATCTTGTTCCACGCCAGCACCTGGGGAATCGCGCTTGCGCCGATCTCGACGAGCACCTTGTTCACTTCCTCGACCTGCGCGTCGCGCGCCTCGCTCGCCGCGTCCACGACGTGCAGCAGCAGGTCGGCGTGGATGGTTTCTTCCAGCGTCGCCCGGAACGCCGCCACGAGCGCGTGCGGAAGATCGCGGATGAACCCGACCGTGTCGGAGACCGTGATGTTTCCGGCCTCGGGCAGGTAGAGCCTGCGCGTCGTGGTGTCGAGCGTCGCAAACAGCCGGTCCTCGGCAAGCGCTCCGGCGTGAGTCAGGGTGTTGAACAGCGTCGACTTGCCGGCGTTGGTGTAGCCCACGAGCGATACCGAGAAAGACCTGCCCCGGGCGCGGGCGCGCCGCTGCACTTCGCGCCGGCGCTGAAGCTTGCCGAGCTTGTCCTTGAGCACCTTGACGCGGGTCGCGATCAGCCGCCTGTCGACTTCCAGCTGGGTCTCGCCCATGCCCCCGAGAAAGCCCCGGCCGCCCCGTTGCCGCTCCAGGTGCGTCCAACCGCGCACCAGCCGCGTCGCCGCGTGCTGAAGTTGGGCAAGCTCGACCTGGAGCTTGCCTTCGTGGCTGTTCGCGCGCTGGGCGAAAATGTCGAGGATCAGCCGCGTGCGGTCGACGACCGGGCAGCCGAGCGCCTTTTCGAGGTTGCGCTCCTGCACCGGCGACAGGTCGTGGTTGAACACCGCGAGCGAAGCGCGCTGCTCTTGCAGCATGCGCTTGATCTCCTCGACCTTCCCGGAGCCGGCAAAATGGGCCGGGTCGGGTCTGTGGCGGCGCCCGCGAACCAGGGCTCGGGGATGGATTCCGGCGCTGACGGCGAGACGTCTCAGCTCTTCCACGCCGTCGGCGTAGCCGCCGACGCCGAAGTCCAGGCCCACGAGCACCGCAGCGTTGCGCTCCGACGGACGCTCAGGCATCGATCAGAGGCAAGAGCGCGGCAGCATCAGCTCTCGGAAGAGGAATGGTCGACCGGCAGGTTGACCGCACGCGAAGGCACGACGGTGGAGATGGCGTGCTTGTAGACCATTTGAGTGACGGTGTTCTTGAGAAGCACGACGTACTGGTCGAAGGACTCGATCTGCCCCTGGAGCTTGATGCCGTTGACCAGATAGATCGATACCGGCACGTGCTCCTTGCGCAGGGTATTCAGAAACGGATCTTGTAGCAATTGTCCTTTGTTGCTCATGGGTTACCTCCCGAGTCGTATTCTTTGAAGTTGTACTGTAAATGGTTTTTCGCCAAAAGCCAACGAATTAGAGACGTTTGCCGACGTAAGGGTTCCGGCCGCTGCGAAATTCGATTCTGAGCGGCGTCCCCTCGAGCCGGAACACTTTGCGAAAGTCCGCTTCAAGATAGCGCCGGTAGCTGTCGGGCACGGCGTTCAGCGCCGTCCCGTGGACGACGACGGTCGGGGGGTTGCGGCCGCCCTGATGCGCGTAGCGGAGCTTGGGCCGCGAAAGCCCTGCGCGCGGAGGCGCCTGCTTCGCGACGGCGGCGATCAAGGCGCGGGTGAGCTTCGGGGTGGGCAGCTTCGCCATCGCCGCGCGGTAGGCCCGGTCCACCGATTCGATAAGTTGCGCAACGCCGCGGCCCTCGCGCGCCGAGATGTAGTGAAAGCGCGCGAACGAGAGAAATTTCAGCCTGAGCGCGATGGCGCGCTTGGTCATGTCGCGCGCGTAGTCGTCCAGATCGTCCCACTTGTTGACCGCCACGACCAGCGCCCGGCCGCGCTCGAGGATGAATCCGGCGATATGCGCGTCCTGGTCGGAGATCTGGCCTTGAGCGTCCAGGACGAGGACCGCGACGTTGGCCCGGTCGATCGCCTGCAAGGTCTTCACCACGGAAAATTTCTCGACGCTTTCGAACACCTTGCCGCGGCGCCTCAATCCCGCCGTGTCGACCAGAATGTAACGACGGCCCCCGATCGCTAGCTCGACGTCGATCGCGTCGCGCGTGGTTCCCGGCTCGTCGAACGTTACGACGCGCTCCTCGCCGACCAGCGCGTTGACCAGCGTGGACTTGCCGGCGTTGGGGCGGCCGACGACGGCGATCCTCGCCGCCTTGTCCGATTCGCCGTCCGGCTCCTCCTCGACGGGAAAATCGGCGAGCGCGGCGTCCACCAGGTCGCGCACGCCCTGCCCGTGCTCGGCTGAAATCGCGCGCGGAGCGCCCAATCCCAGCTCGTGGAACTCGGCCGCGGCGAGATCCGGATTCATGCCTTCGGCTTTGTTCACGGCGACGAAAACGCGCCGGCCCATGCGCCGCAGCTCCTCGCCGATCGCGCGGTCCTGGGCGGTGAGACCTTCGCGTGCGTCGGTGACCAGCAGGACCGCGTCGGCCTCCGCGATCGCGGTCCTCGCCTGCTTCGCCATTTCCACGAATACGCCCTGCCCTTCCGGCTCCAGCCCGCCGGTATCGACCACGAGGTACGCCCGGTCCCCCATGCGCCCCGCGCCGTAGTGGCGATCGCGGGTCAGGCCGGGCACATCGGCGACCAAGGCGTCGCGCGTGCGCGTGAGCCTGTTGAACAGCGTGGACTTGCCGACGTTCGGCCGGCCGACGATGACGAGAGTGGGCTTCATGAGAAGCCCGCCTATTTTGTGCTGAGCGCGTACAAGTTGCCGTCGCGCGTCTGCACCAGGAACCCGTCGCCGAGGCTCACCAGGGGTGACCTGATCGGGCTGCCGTCGGTAGCGACGCGGCCGACGAAGGCGCCGCTTTCGCGCGACAGAAAATGAACGTAGCCTCCGATATCGCCCACGGCGATCTCGCGGCCGAGGGCAAGCGGGGCGGTAAGGCGCCTCAGGAACAGTCGATCCTGCTTCCAGACGCTCGTTCCACCGGCGCGGTCCAGAGCGCGCACCGCGCCTTTATCGTCGCTGACCAAGACGTAACGGGCATCGATCGCCAGCCCGACGGTGCTCGACAGTTCGCGCGACCACAGCGGGTTGCCGCTGGCCGCGTCGAAGCACGCGATCCGCCCCTGGTAGGCGACGGCGCACACTTCCCGCTCGGTAACCACCGGCAGGCCGACGACGTCGGTGACGCGCTCCAGCTCCGTGGTTCCGCGCGGCAGCGCAACGGTCGCCTCCCAGCGGACCCCGCCGTTGGCGAGCGCGATCGACACGAGCTTGCCTCCGGGAAAGCCGATAAATACGTAGCCTCCCTCGGCGACCATGCCCGCCGGGGAGCGCACCGAGAGGGCGGGACTCGAGCGCTGGTAGAGCCAGCGGCGCCTGCCGTCCTTCGCGTCGAGCGCGAACAGGCGGCTGTCGGCGCTGCGCACGATCACCAGATCCCCGGTCACGGCCGGCGCCGACAGGACCTCGCTCGATACGCGCGCGCTCCAGCGCACCTCGCCCGAACCGGCGTCGAGCGCGATGACTTCCCCTTCGAGCGTCCCGACCGCCACGAGCGCGCCATCGGAGCCCACGCCGCTCGAGAGCGTTTGCCTCACATTGACGCGCCACGATTCGCGGCCGGTGGCCGCGTCAAAGCGCGCGACGGTACCATCCTGCGCGGCCGCGTAAACGCCGCCGACCACCACAACGGGAACGAAAATGGCGTCTCCCGCCCCGCCCACGCTCGCTTGCCACAAAGTGCGTACCGGTATGCTTGCGGGGAGCTCCGACAGTTCGGCCATCTTCGGGCCGGGTGAACCGGAACAGCCGGCGAGGAGCATCGCGCCGGCGAGGACCAGCCGCCGCATCAAGCGTCCCCGAGGGCGTCGAGCTTGAGGCGCAGCGTTTCGCGCACGGCGCCCGGCTGCGCTTTCTCCAGCGCGGCCTGATATGCCGCGCGCGCTTCGGCGCGTCTCTTCTGCGTCGCCAGGATATCCCCGCGCTGCATGGCGTAGAGCACCTCGAAGCCCGGATGAGGCCTTGCCTCGAGAACTTGCAGCGCCGCATCGGGCTCTTTGTCGTCGAGCAGCACGCTTGCCAGCCGCAGCGTCGCGATCGAGCGGATCTGATCGTTATTCGCGTGCTCGACGACCCATTCCAGCTGCGCGCGCGCGGTCTTCGGATCTCCCGCCTGAAACTGGACCTTGGCCGAAACCAGCGCCGCGAGCGGCGCATAGGCGGTGCGCGGGAAATTCTCGAGAATCGCCCCTGCGGTATCCCGGATGACCTTGAGATCGTTGGCTCGCGCCGCCTTCTGCAGCGCGTCGTAGAGCACGGCGGCCTGCGCCGCCTGCGAGCGTTGATACCACATCCAGCCGTTCCACGCGCCGAAAGCGGCGAGCGCCAGGGTCGCGCCCAGGATGACCGTGCCGCCGTGCTCCTTCCACCAGGCTTTCAGCTCGGCGAGCTGTTCCTGTTCTTCGAGATCGTATGCGCTCATTTAATTCTCACCTGTGCCAAAAAGCAGATCCGAGATCGCCTCCGGAAGGCTTTCCTGCGGCACGCGGAACTGCGCTCGTTCCTCCCGCAAGGCCTTGATGCCGGCCTCGCCCGCTTTCGCCTCGTCGTCGCCGATGATGACCGCGACCGGCGCGCCGCTCGAGTCGGCCTTTTTCATCTGCGACTTGAAGCTGCCTCCGCCGCAGTCCTGCACCACGCTGAAGCCGGCATCGCGCAGGGCCTCCGCCACGCGAAACGCGGAGCGCGGCGCCTCCTCTCCCTGATTCACGAGGTAGACGTCCGGGCAGACGCGCTCGCCCGGGTCGGCGAGAAGCGCAAGCAGGCGCTCGAACCCCATCGCCCAGCCGCAAGCCGGGGCGGGCTTCCCGCCGATCTGCTCGAACAGCCCGTCGTAACGCCCGCCGGCGCACACCGTCCCTTGAGCGCCGAGCCGATCGGTCACCCACTCGAACACCGTGAGATTGTAGTAGTCGAGCCCGCGCACCAGGCGCGGATTGACTTCGTACGCGCGCCCGGCGTCCTTGAGGACGGCCTGCACGCCCTCGAAGTGCTTGAGCGATTCTCGCCCGAGCGCATCGAGCAGGCGGGGTGCGTCTGCGATCACTTTTTGCATCGCCGGATTCTTGCTATCGAACACGCGCAGAGGGTTGGTATGCAGGCGCCGGCGCGAATCCTCATCGAGATCGGCCTCATGTGCCTGGAGATATCTCACAAGGGACCCCCGGTAGGCGGCGCGCTCGGCCGCCGAGCCCAGGCAATTGAGCTGCAGCCGCACGCCGCTTAGGTTGAGGTCGTCCCACAGCCGCGCGCACATAAGCAGCAGCTCGGCGTCGATGTCCGGGCCGGGAAAGCCGAGCGCTTCCGCGCCGACCTGATGAAACTGGCGGTAGCGGCCCTTTTGCGGCCGCTCGTGACGGAATATGGGACCCATGTAGTAGAGACGCCGCGTGCCGCCGTAGAGCAGGCTGTGTTCGATCGACGCGCGCACCACCGAAGCCGTGGCTTCGGGGCGCAGAGCGAGGTTTTCGCCGTTCAGCTCGTCGGTGAAGCTGTACATCTCCTTTTCGACGATGTCGGTGGCCTCGCCGATCGCCCGGCGAAAGAGCGCCGTGGGCTCGAGGATGGGCGTGCGCACATTGCGGTATCCGTAACTGCGCAACCAGTCGCGCAGCAGCTCTTCCAGAGTCTCCCAGCGCTCGGCCTCGTCGGGCAGGATGTCGTTCATTCCGCGCACCGCGCGGATCGGCTCGCTCATATTGAATTCGCCCGGCGAGAGCTAGACCGCGGCTTTGATCGGGATGCTTCTCTTCTTTTCCTGCGGGCCGCGCCGCAGCCGGCCGCCTTCCCCGTAGGTCGCGCGGACATAGTCCTCGACCAGCTGCTGGAATTCCTCGGCAATGCGCCCGCCCTTGAGCGTGACGGTCTTCTCACCGTCCACGTAGACCGGCGCGACCGGACGCTCCCCGGACCCGGGCAGGCTGATGCCGATGTCGGCGTGCTTGCTCTCGCCGGGACCGTTGACGACGCAGCCCATGACCGCGACTTGCATCTCCTCGACTCCCGGATAGCGTTCCCGCCACTGCGGCATCCGCTCGCGGAGATAGCGCTGGATCTTCTCGGCGAGCTCCTGAAAATAGGTGCTGGTGGTGCGGCCGCAGCACGGGCAGGCGATCACCATCGGCGAGAACGAGCGCAGGCCCATGGTCTGGAGGATTTCCTGCGCGACCACGACCTCGCGCGTGCGGTCCCCGCCCGGCTCGGGCGTGAGCGAAATGCGGATCGTGTCGCCGATTCCCTCC
>WNGB01015686.1_pt1 | contig 10006 bp, 4 predicted proteins | sample 5400681 | NCBI WGS metagenome assembly WNGB01 (sample SAMN13153367, study PRJNA577476) | soil metagenome | isolation source: 115 cm soil or saprolite under grassland replicate 2 | place: USA:California | collected 2016-06-15
AACGTCACGCCGACGAGGATGACGTCCGGGTCCGCGGTGCCGATGCGCTTCGCATTGTAGGTCCAGAGCTTGTCGACATAGCGAGCGATCCTTGCGGTGGAGGCGTCGCTCCCCAGCATGGCGCGGGCTATGGCCCAGAGGCTCTCGCCCTCGGCCACACGGTGCTCGCGCCACCCGGCGGGTGCCCGTGGCGGGCGGGCGTGGCCGTCCGAAGCGGCCGGCGCCGGCGCGACGCGCTGCGCCGCGACGGCCGCGACCTGCGGCGCTCTCGCGGCGGGGCCAGGGTCTCGGTGCCCTGTCGGGAACGGCTCCGGCGTCGCCGCGAACGCCGGACGCGGCGCAGAACGCGCAACACCGCGATCCGGCTTGCGCTCCGCGCGCGCCGGCGCCTCCGTCGCTGTCGGCAACTCGGTCGGCGCGGGCGTCACCGAGGGGGCCGGCGAGGCGGCCGGCGAGGCGGGAGTCGCTGTCTGCGTCGGCGTCGCTGGGGTTGGCGCCGACGCCGCAGCGGTCGGCGCCGGACTCGGCGCCGGACCCGGGCTCGGAGCCGGTGCCGGGCTCGACACCGGCGTCGGAAAGGTCGGCGTCGCGCTCGGGGTTGCGGCCGGCGGCTCCGCGGGCGCCGGCGACGCGGGGGGCGCCGGCGATGGCGCAGCCCCAGGGGCTGGCGCAGCCGGTGACGGCGTCTCGGGCGCCGGGGCGGGGGCGGGGGCGCCGTCCGGCAATGATGAGCCATTCGGTGAACAGGTTCTGGTCATACGCGCGGAAGTGCGTGGAGTCAGACGCGACGGTCGTGGTGCTCTGCCCCCAGATCTCGCTCTGGCGGGCCGCGAACGTCGCGTTGGCGAGCTGGATCGCGACGGCGCGAGCGCCGTCGATCGTGAAGTACCGCCGCGCTGTGTAGCGCAGGTCGGCCTCGCTGTGGCCATGGTCGCCGGCGCCGGCGGCGCTGATGCCGGTGTTGGTGCCGTATGCGTAGGCGATGAGCAGCAGGCGCTCCCAGAGCACGGAGCGTTCGAGCGCTTCGCGTGAGCCGACGGCGGTGAGGTGCCCGAGCATCCCGGTCCGCAGCGCCGCTTCGGTCACCATGTCGATCAGCGGCACCTGGCCCCAGCGCCCCCGGATGGCCCTCTCCAGCCGTCGCAGGTTCCGCGTCTCGGGCTGGGCGTCCAGCGGGGTGAGTTTGATCGCGCCGCTCTTGCGGTCGGTGATCTGCAACCAGTCCAGCTTGGGGAGCGCGTCGTTGAGCGCGGCGAGCTCGGTGCGTATCTCCTCCCGCAGCGCTGCGGTAAACGCCGCGGGGTCCAGCGGCTTGTGGAGCTTGTCGTAATGCTCGACCCGGTGGGTCTCGAAGTCGGTTGGAAGGTCTTCGTCGGGGTTGCGCCATTCGTGCGCGCCGAGGACCCAGATCTCCTTGCAGCGCAGCCGCTCGCGCAGCGCCTGAAAGACGCACGCCTCGTACACGCTGCGGATGATCCGGGTGCGCCCGCGTGAATCGGTCTGCGTGAGCAGGGCCCACCCCGGGTCGACGGCGCCGTCGATGACGACGTGCTCGCCGAGCGGGTAGTACTGCGCGCTGCTGTGGGCGCAGCGCACGATCAACGTGAGCGCGTCTATGACGGGCTGGTGGGCGGTGTTGTTGGAGCGGAACTCGAGCACCCCCAGCAGCCGGATCAGGCCGCGGCGGTAGTGATTGGTGTAGGACGCCTTGAAGACCTTGCGCTTCTGGCGCTGGTACTCGGTCCCCTTCGCTCGGTACTCGGCCACGAGATCCTTCAGCGTCGCCTCGCCGCCGACCACCGGGTAGATCACCTCGCGAACCGTGTCGTCCGGGGTGTCCAGGGACGCCTCGGCGATCTTGCGCAGCAGCGTCTCCTTGCCCGTGACGCGCTTGTAGTCCTTGACGAGCTCGGCGATCACCTTCTCTTCGGCGTGGGCGTTGATCCGGTGCACCGTTGAGATCAGCAGCTGCGCGAGGGTGTCGGTGACCTCCTGCTCGCGCGTGTACAGCAGCGCGCAGAGCAGCGCGAGCTTCGTCGGCTGCGGGTGCTCGCGCAGATGGCTGGGCGACTCGACCATGGCGCGGGCGCGCCAGCCAGCGACGACATTCGGCGCGATGCCGGCGAACAGGTCGGCGGGCAGCTCAACCGCGCGGATCGCCTCGAGCTTTGAGATCTCGACCAGCATCGTGTCCAGGCTCAGGTTGCCCGCGGCGGCCTTGATCAGGCTCAGCACGTCCTCGCCCTCGTCGTCACTTACGGCGATCAGCGCCTCCAGGCGGGCGACCGCGGCCGGGGCGACGCGCTCTGCGATCAGCGTCAGCAGTGCTTGCTCGGCTTGGTAGAGCGCGGATCTGACGATCTCCGTCACGCGATCGTGGGTCGGCGGCTCGATCAACTCGGCTCGGCAACGCGCGATCAGCTCCTCGCGAACCCGCTCAGGGCGACATTCGCGGGGCGCGACAAGCTCAGCAAGCCAGGACGCCAGCGTCTCGGCGTCGATGACGCTGCACTCCCGATACCTGTTCAAGCAGCACTCGCTGAAGCTCAGCACGACCGGCTGGACGCTGCACCAGCTGCGCCGCTCCGCCCTGACGCACCTCGCCGAGGCCGGCGTCAACCTACCCCTGCTGATGGCCAAGAGCGGCCACGAGAACCTCAGGTCACTACAGAAGTACGCCCGGCCCAGCGCCGAAGCCGTCGCCGCCATGACCGCCGCTCACGACCCAGCCCGCCGCAGACGGTAGCCGCCGAGCATCGCAGCCAAGCAACTCGGACGGACAGATCGCCGTGGCCGTCGCCGATCGCGGTCAAGCAGGCCGCCCACGTCCACGCTTCCGCTCCGCCACGGCCAAGCCGTACTTCTGCTCGTCGTCCCGAGCGAGAGCCTGCCAGCAACTGCTGGGGACGTCCGCATTTTGCCCGACAGCGCGAGTGGTGTGCCGTCGGCGGGTCCCCGTGCGGGCCGCCGCGAGTCGGTTGCATAGCTGCGCGTCTTCTGTGTCGTCGCGTGAGGTCGGCCGCGGGTGAGCGAGCTGAACGGAGCTGCCTTGACGTTCGGTTCGATGTGCCTGGACGGTCGCGATGGAGCGGGGCAGTCGCGCGATCGGTCGCGAGGGCGCCACACGAGGCGTTAGGGACGCGACGGGGCGGCCGCTTGTGCAGCCGCCCCGTGGATGCCGTGCTGTGTTGCCGCGTTAGTGCTTGATGGTGAGGCTGCCGGCGAGCGGCTCGAGTTGGCGGGCGCCGTGGACGTCCGTGGCCTGCACTGCCAGGCGGAGCGTCCGGCCGGCGAGCGGCTTGGACGCTCGCAGCCGCAGGTGGGTGGTGATCCACTTGCCGTGATGCGCGATCGTCGAGCCGCGAGCCGCGTCGAGTGCCCCGTGGGCGCTGATGCGCCCGCGGGCGGGATCGATCCGGATCGAGCCGACCACGTCGCCCGCGTCGCTGGCGGTCAGCTTGAGCGAGCGCAGCTGCTTCCACCCCTCGGGGTGCTTCCAACCCACCGTCACCCGCGCCGGCCGGCCGGCGCGGGCCGTGATGGCGGTACGGTCGAGCTTCAAGCGACCGACGACCTGGGTGAGCCGCTCGACGCTGTTGACGAGGTCTCCCTTGTCCACGGTCGCCGTGTCGAAGTCAGCGCCACCGAAGTTCTTGTCGATGATCTTCGAGTCGAAGCTGAACAGCGTGTCGTTGCCGACATCGCCGATCAGGCTGTCGTTGGCCTGCGGCCCGTCGACCAGCGTGTCGTCGCCTTGCTCGCCGAACATCGTGACCTGAGTGGTCGCTGGCCCCGGAATCGACGCGGGAAAGCCGCCACGGCCGGACAGGAAGTCGTTTCCGAATCCGCCCTGCAGGGAGACCTCCGTGGCGCTGAAGTCGCGGACGTCGACGTCGGCGTCCGACCCGAGCATCACGCCGCCGCCCGACGCGACCCGCATCGTGTCCGGACCGGCGGTGCCGAACACCGTCAGGCGCGTTGGCGTGGCGTTGTTGATGATCGTCTCGAGCTCCGAGTTGCCGTCGGATTCCGGCGTCTTGCCGGGCGCCAACGTCTGGACTGAGAACTCGTCGCCCGGGATCGAGGTGTTGCCATGGACGACGATCTGGTCGGTGTTGAACACCGTCGCGTTGCCCGTCGGCCCCGGGCAGAGCTTCAGTGGGCCGCCGACGTCCGCGATGGCGATGAACTGGCCCGAGCGCTCGATCGCGAGCCGCGCGCTCCCGCTGCCGTCGAAGACGTCAACGCGCGCGATCGGCGAGTTGGGCGAGAACGTGCACGTCGAAGCGGCGCTCGCGAGCGCGGGCGTGGCCGCGATCGCGGCGCCGCTGACGGCTGCCGCGAGCGCAAGGCGCCGAAACGTAAAGGATCCTGCGTGCTTCATGACTGCTTCTCCTTACTGTTTGTGGGATGGGATGGCGGCGTCGTCTGACGCGGCCCTCCGGGCACTGCATGGAGCACGGGACGTCGACGTCCGGGCCGTCTGCTGGTGACAGCGGCGGCGCTACTACCGGCTCAGGTCAGCAGCGCGAGTTTGTGGCGTGGAGGCTCGGCCGCTCGAGGAAGCCGCTTCCGGCCCGTCGACGTCGCTGAGTGTGCTCGGCTCTCGGTGCGTAGCCGAGGGCTCGATCTTGCCCATGACGTCGTGTCTTCGTTCGTGCGCGCTCGCGAGGCGTGAGCTCGCGGGGGAGGGTGCAGCCGGGCGGACCCGGCCTATGCGGCGCTGCGGCCGGGGGCTTCGCCGGCCCCTGTGCCGCGTGTGAAGTGGTCGGCGAAGTCGCGCGCGAACTCGGCGAGCGTGCTTGGCGAGGTGCCGGTGGCCGTGCGCACGTCATCGGTGACGAGATCCTCGTACCCGGTCGCGAGCATGCTCTGGAGCTTCGCCATGTCGCTGGCGAACCAGGCCTCGACGCCGCTGCGCTGCAGCGCGTCGCGGACGTTATCCGGCGCGACCCGTTCGTGCCGGATGCGCTTGCCGGTCTGCCGCGAGAGGGTCGCGGCCACCTCGTCGAGGCTCAGTGGCCGCGGCCCGGTCAGCGTGTAGGTCGTGCCGTCGCTCCTGCGGCTGGTCAGCGCGGCGACGCTGACCGCGGCGACGTCTCGGGCGTCGACCATCGCGACGCGTCCGTCCCCGGCGGCGGTGCGGATCGCGCCCCGGCGCACCATGCTGGGCAGGTTCTGCATGAGGAACACCGGCCGCACGAGCGTGTAGGTGAGTCCCGACCGCTCGATCGCTCGCTCCGTGTCGCGGTGTTGGCGCGCGATCTGGAGCAGGGATCGGTCATCGGCGCGGAACACCGACAGCTTCACCAGATGGCGAGCGCCCGACCGCACGGCGGCGTCGATGACATTGCGCTCCTGTTGCGGCTGGCGATTGCTCTGGCGCGTCAGCAGGAACACGCGCTCGACTCCGGCCAGTGCGGCCTCGAGGGTCTCGGGCTGGTCGAGGTCGCCGACGACGTGCTCGACGGCCTCGCCGAGTCGGTCGCGCGCCAACTGTGGATCGCGTACCAACGCCCGCGGCGCCTCGCCAGCGGCAGCAAGCCGGCGGAACACCTCGCTGCCGATCGTGCCGGTCGCTCCGGTCACCAGGATCATGCCAACCAACCTGTCGTGGTCCGTGTCATAGCCGAGACGGTGACGGGCCGCGGGCGCGCGGTCACTAGGGCACTGCCCGAGCGTTGACCCCAGTCCTAGGAGCCCGGGTCAGTAATAACGGTTCTCAACAACGAGGCCCACAAATCCGTCCTGCGGCCCTCGGAGCGACCACCGCGTGCGTTTCGGTCTCCCGGAAACAGCTCTGACGGGATAGTGACCCACGCTCCTAGGGCTCATTCGGGCGCCTTCGCGGCGGCAAGCGCCTGGCTGAGCTCCGCCCGGCCGCGAATGTCGAGCCTGCGGTAGGCGTTGCCGAGGTGCCACTCGACCGCCTTGACGGTGATGAACAGCGCGTTGGCGATCTGCCGGTTGGTCTGACCGGCGGCGGCGAGCTCGGCCACGCGACGCTCGCCGGCGGTGAGCCGGTCGCCGGGACCGCTGGTGCGGGCCGGGGCGCGTCCTCCCGCCGCCCGCAGTTCCGCGCGGGCCTGCTCGGCGACCCGGCGCGCACCGATGTCCGCGGCGAGCCTGGCCGCCTCGCGCAGGATCTTGCGGGCCTGGCCTGGCCGCCCGGCGCGGCGGATCGCGGCGCCGAGGTCGGTCAGCGCGCGGGCGTGCTCGACGCGGGCGCCGCAGCCGGCGAGCAGCTCGGCGGCCGAGCCAAGCAGCTCGACGCCGGCGTCGCCGGGGGCGAGCAAGCCGGCCGCGCGCCGGGCGACCCCGATCGGGCGCGGGCCGCCGAAGCGCTCGGCGAGGGCGAGCTCCTCATCGACCAGGGCCTGGGCTCGGTCGAGGCGGCCGAGTCGCCGGGCGGCCACGGCGGCCTCCGATCGCCACGGCAGGACGGCCGGGTTCACGATGCCGAGCGCTGCGTGATGCCGCCCGGCGGCAAGACAGGCGTCCATCGCGAGCGCGTGCTCGCCTCGACAGGCGGCGAGCCGCGCGCCGGCCATCTGGCGCCATGCCGCGAAGAACGGCGGGGGAGCCGGCTGCTGCCGGTCGACGTAGCCGAGCACGGCTTCGGCCTCGTCCTCCGCGTGTTGCTCGAGCAGGCCCGATACCAAGCAATAGGCGGCAGAGCAGAGATACACCGAGTGCGGAGGCGAGAGTTCGAGCGCGGCGCGGGCGTCGTGGATGGCCTCGCCGATCGGACCCGTCCAGAGCGCGTGCCGGGAGCGGAACACGCAGGCGAGCACGTAGGCGAGCACAGACCCCCGACGTCCCGCGTCGGCGAAGGTCATGCGCAGCGCTTCACGCGCGCCGGCGTAGTCGTCGCACCAGCCCAGCGTCGCGATCAGGTGCCACGGCGCTTGCGTGTCGGCCGCATCCTCCTCCGTCATCCGCCCGTCGCTGAGCAGGCGGCGCGCCATCGTCAAGATGTCGTCGCGTGGTCCGCCCGCCCACAGCTCCAGCATGATCGCCTTGCCCAGCAGCGTGAGCTCAGCGGCGCTGGTCAGCGCGTCGGCGCCGGCCATGATCTCCGTGGCCCGCCTGCGGGCGTCCGGGGCGCGGTCGGGGACGAACAGCGCCGCGTTCAGATAGCCGCCCTCCAGCTCCACCCGCAGGTCGGCGTCCTGACCGCCGATCGCGTACAGCTCATCGAGCCCGCGCCGGAACGCCGCGCAGGCATCCGTCAGGCGTCCGCTGTGGTGCAGCGCACGACCGAACTCGAGCAGCAGCCGGGCCCGCTCCCGAGCGTGATCGACGAGCATGATCGCTGCCTCCAGGTGGGCGATCGCCTCGGCTCGCCCGGCCGTCGCCTCGGCGTGGCCGAGCTCGGCCAAAAGGGCAGGACGCGTCCGGGCCGAGGGCGGTTCGCGCAGGGCGCGCCGCAGGTACTCGACGGCCGACGCCGGGGCACCGCGGGCGAGCGCTCGCCGCGCGGTCGCACGCAGCCGCTCCACCACGCCCTCGTCACCCGCTGGTGAGGCCTCGAGCAGGGTGCGCACACACCTGCTCGTCGGCCGCACCGGCGAGACTCAAGAGCTGCGCGGCGCGCCGATGGGTGTCGCCGCGAACAGGCTCCGCCAGCCCGCCGTAGACGGCGGCGCGCAGCAGCGGGTGAATGAAGCCCAGCGGATCGCCCGCGTGCAGGACGTCGGCGCGCACCAGATCGGCCGCGGCGGTCCTTGCCGCGACGGGCTCCAGCGCGGCGAGCGCGGCGGCCAGATCGAGCGGTACCTCGTCCTCGAACACCGCGACGGCCTGCGCCAGCGCCCGCGACGGTGGGGCCATCGCGGCCAGCCGCCGCAGCACCGAGCGCTCCAGCGCGCGGGCCGCCGTCGTCGCGCCGGCCGCCAGGTCCGTCTCGTCAGGCTCCGGGCCGCTGGCCTCAACGGCCGCCAACAGCGCGCGCAGATGCAGTGGATTGCCCGCGGTGAACTCAAAGCAGCGTCGGCAGAACTCCTCCCCGGCACCCGCCCGCTGTCGCCGGACGAGCTCGCCAACCGCCGCCGTGCCCAGCGGACGCAACGCATGCACGTACGCCGCCGGATCGACAGCCAGGACATCGGCCAGATCAGCGGACTCGGGCTCGCCGGAGCGGGCCGCCACGAGCACACCGATCGGCGCCTCGGACACGCGACCGGACAGGTAGATCAGCCACCGCAGCGAGGGATCGTCAGCCCAGTGGACATCGTCCACGACGACCAGCAGCGGCTCACGCTCGGCCAACCGCAGCGCCAGCCAATACAACGCGTGCGTGATCGCAAACCCGGCGTCCGGCCTCGGCCGGGCAGCCCGACCATCGCCATCGCCGAAGACCGCACGTGCCGATGCCGCCGGACCATCCAACAGCCTGTCCCGCTCGGATCGCGCGCTGCCCAACAGCGAAGCCTCGAACAGCGAACGCGCGACACCCCAAGCGAAACCACGCTCGAGCTGATGCCCGCGTGCTCGCAACACCAGCAGCCCCGCCCCACGCCCCGCCGATACCCCGTGCTCCAGCAGAACCGACTTGCCCAGCCCGGCGGCCGCCTCGAAGAGCAGGGCCCGCCCCCGGCCTGCGCCGACACCGCGGACCAGTCCAGCGAGCAGGTCGAGCTCGACCTCGCGCTCCAACAGCACATCCGTCACTAGCGTTCGGGCCCGGCCTCACCGGGCATGACCACAACGTCCACTCCCGTCCAACCGGAAGCCACCGCACCCCGAGGCATCGGGCGTTCCTCCGAGCCGGCCCCGTCCGCGCGCTCGTCGCCTCGTGCCCGAGACGTGGCGTGTCCGAGGGGTCACCAGCCCAAGCCGCGCGATACGTCTCGCGTCCCGCTCACGGTGGCCTCGTAGCAGCGGACCTTCCCGGCCGCAGCGACGACCTCCACGCGGGGACGACATGCCGGCAAGCCTATGCCCATCGGATGCCGACGCACAACGAGCAGCGCCGATTCCGCTGCGCACGACCGCGATGCCCACCAGGATCGCCGACCCCGACACACGGTCGGCGAAGCAGGAACCGCCTCGGCTCAGCACCGACCGAGACGGCCGCCCATCCTCGACCTTGGGGGTCGGGTCGTGCGGTTCGGCGCGCCCGTTCGCGTCCGAACGCCGCTGCTGCCGGGTGATGTCCGTCTGCGACCCGCAGCCGGCACGTCAACCGGACGGGTCACACGGAACACCCGCCGAGCACGCCAGCGCGAGGATGTCCATGCGGCCGCGGGCGTCCTGAAAGTCGTTGCCCCGGCCAACCGATGACGATCGTCGCCTCGTGCGACCAAGAGAGGCGAACGCTCACCGACCACACGCTAGGAGGCAACAATGGTCTGCACCCCCGATCGTCGTCGGCCTGCCGATCGCCGACCGCCGGACCTCTCATCACCTCTACCGCGAGGGCTCGGCGTTGGACCCGACGGCGAGCCGGCCGAGAACGGCGTGAGCCGCTGCAGTTCGCCCTCAACGACGGCGTTCGCCTCACACCGGTCCCCACCGGCGGTTTCGGCTGGGTCATCGGACCACGACGTCGCACCGCGCGGCCGGAGCGAGCGCGTCCTCAGCCTCGGCACAGACCGATGCGGCCGTCGCCGCGGTGGTCGAGCCCGCGCACCAGGCGGGCGCGATGCTCGTGACCGAGCCCGGGCAGCAACCCCGTGGCTACGCCGGCACCTTCGCCAGCCCCGACGGTCACATCTGGATGGTGACACCGGACCTGAGACGCCGCCGAGCTGACCGCACGCACGTCGTCTGTCGCGCAGCCCTCCCCTGCGACACGTTGCCATCCCCAAGATCGATCCCCGGGCGGGCAGTACGCCGCATCGCGACAAACGCAGGCGTCTCCGTCGACGGATCCAGACACCCGCCTCAGACGACGAGTAGACGTACGGCCCGCCGCGCGCTCGGCTCCTGCTTTGCCCTAGCGGAGCGGAAGTACGGGCGGCGGGCGACGACGGGCTCAACGCGCGACGGCGACGGCGACGGC
>WNGB01019867.1_pt1 | contig 10006 bp, 7 predicted proteins | sample 5400681 | NCBI WGS metagenome assembly WNGB01 (sample SAMN13153367, study PRJNA577476) | soil metagenome | isolation source: 115 cm soil or saprolite under grassland replicate 2 | place: USA:California | collected 2016-06-15
TTGGCTGTTGGGCGCCTGGCCCTCTGGACGAGATACTCCTTGGATCCAATCCGCCGCATCCCTGGCGAGGACCGCTTCGAGGAGCGGAGTGCCGACCCCGGAGGTCGCATGTCCACTGTCACCATCACCGAGGCGCCGCTTACCCTCGAGGAACTGCTGGAGGTCACCCGTGGCGCCCGGGTCGAGCTGGGCGCCGACGCCATGGCCCTGATCGGCGCCAGTCGGGCGGTCGTGGACACCGCCCTGGCCAGCGGCCGACCGGTCTACGGGCTGAACACCGGCGTGGGCCACATGAAGGACGAGCGGCTGCCCGACGAGGAACTGCGCCGCCTGCAGCAGGTGCTGGTCATGACCCACTCCGGCGGCCTCGGGCCGCCGTTGGAGACCGAGCTGGTTCGGGCCGCCATGGCCGTCCGCCTCAATGGCATCGCCCGCGGCGGCTCGGGTGCGAGCGCGACCGTGGCCGACACCCTGGCGGCGATGCTCAACGCTGGCGTCCACCCGGTCGTGCCGGCCATCGGCTCGGTCGGGGCCGGCGACCTGGCCCAGATGGCCTGCGTCGCCGTGGTGGCCACCGGCATGGGCTGGGCCGAGCACCGCGGCGAGGTCTTGCCAGGCGCCCAGGCGCTGGCCCGGGCGCGGATCAAGCCGCTAGTGCTCCAGCCCAAGGACGGGCTCGCCCTGATGTCGGCCAACAGCGTCTCGATCGGCCATGGCGCCATGGTGCTGGCCCGTGCGGCCGAGGTTGCCAGGGCCGCCGACGTCGCGGCCGCCCTGTCGTTGGAGGCGACCGGCGGCAACCCATCGATCACCCTGCCCGTCGTCGGCCAGGCCAAGCCCTTTCCCGGGCAGATCGACGCCTGCCGGAGCATCCGCGAGGCCCTGGCCGGCAGCCGCCTGCTGCGCGACCAGGACGCCACCCACTCGATCCAGGACCCGCTCTCGTTTCGGGTGGCGCCGCAGGTCCACGGCGCGCTGCGCGAGTTCATGGCGTTCGCCCGCCGGGCGGTGGAGGTCGAGCTCAACTCGCTCAGCGACAACCCGCTGGTGGCCATCGACGAGCAGGCTATGGTCCACAACGGCAACTTCCACCCGATCGTGCTCGCCCTGGCCTTCGACGCGTTGCGCGGCGCCGTCGCCCACGTCGGGCAGCTCAGCGAGCGCCGCATGAGCCACCTATGGGACGCCTTCTTCGCCGTGATGGCCGCTACGGGGATGCCACCGACCGGACCGCTCCCGGAGCTGTTCGGGATGTCGCTCCGGTACCCGGCGGCCGCCGTCTTCACCGAGCTCAAGCAGCTCGCCGCGCCGGCCACACTCGACGTGCCGCCGCTGGAGACCGGGGGCCTTGAGGACCATGGCACCGGCGCCCCGTTAAGCGTCCGAAAGGCTGAAGCGGCCGTTGGTCTGCTGGCCGATGTGGTGACGATCGAGCTGCTGCTCGCCCACGACATCCTGGCCGTCATGCCGACCAGGCCGACGCTGGGGGCCGGGACGGGCGCGGCCTTCGAGGTCGTCGAGGAGGCGGTGGCCGCGGTCACCGGGGACCGGTCCCCGGCTCGGGCGCACGCGGCGGTACGGGCCAGGCTCGCCGACGTCGCTCGCCAAACTGTCGCCTGACAGCCCGTGACGCGCGCCGAGGGCAAAGCTGCAGGTAGCGGCCTCGACCCCTGTCACCTTCATTTGTGAAACTCAATAACGGTAGTTTGTTGAGTCAGGATGGTCTGGGGTGTACAAGGGGTAGGCGACGAGTCTCGCTGCTGACTGAGGTGGTCGCGATGACCAAGCGCCTTGCCTGCCCAGCCGCACCCGGCCCGCTGGAGGACTACACCAGCCAGTTCGACCCGCTGTTGGCCAGGCTGGCGCAGCGGCGCGGCTTCCGCGCCTACCTGCAGGGCCTGCTGCTGCCACGTGACCGCAACAAGACACTGACCGCGCTGGCCGGCGCCGAGCCGGTTGTCGGCGCCCAGCACCGCGCCGTGCAAGGGCTGCAATGGTTCCTCTCGGAGGCGCGCTGGGACGCCGAGCAGGTCAACCGACGCCGCCTGGAGCTGCTGCTGGCCGACCCGGCCACCCGCCCCCACGAGCGGGGCGTGCTGGTCATCGATGACAGTGGCGACCGCAAGGCCGGCCGCCACACCGCCCATGTCGCCCGCCAGTGGCTGGGCTCGCTGGGCAAGACCGACAACGGCATCGTGGCGGTCACCAGCCTGTGGGCCTCAGAGCGCGTCTACTGGCCGGTCGAGGTGGTCCCCTACACCCCCGCGTCCCGGCTGGCCAAGGGCCGCCGCGACCCCGGGTTTCGGACCAAGCCGCAGCTGGCCGCCGAGCTCGTCCAAGCGGCCCGCACGGCCGGCATCGGGTTCCGCGCGGTGGTGGCCGACTGCTTCTACGGTGACAACGAGGGCTTCACCCAGGCGCTCGGCCGGGTCGGCGTGGCCTACGTGCTGGCGGTCAAGCCCCGCAAGGGCGTCTGGGCGCCGGCTGATGCGGCCCACACCCCGCGCGAGGCGGCCGCCGAGCTGGCGTGGACCAGCCCCGAGGAGCCCGGGGACTGGACCCCGGTCACCCGCCGCTTCCGCGACGGGCATACCGAGACCTGGTGGGCGGCGGACGCGAGCCTGCCCGCGGCCGGCTGGGGCCCGGACCGGCGCCTGCGGCTGGTGGTGGTCACCACCGACCCCGCCAGGTTGCCGAAGCTGTCCACCTGGTACCTGGTCACCAACCTGCCCCGTCCAGGCCGTCATCGGCGGGCGCCTGCCCCCTTCCTCGCCGCCGAGCTGGCCGAGGTGGTGCGCCTGTACAGCCTGCGCAACTGGGTGGAGCAGGGCTACAAGCAGGTCAAGCACGAGTTGGGCTGGGCCGACTTCCAGGTCCGCTCCGACCGCGCGATCCGCCGCCACTGGCAGCTGGTCTGCTGCGCCTTCTCGTTCTGCTGGCGGGCCTGGTTCGCCGACCACCCCGCCCAACCGGCTCCCGCCGAGCCTGCCGCCGCCCCCACGGGGGCCGCGCGGGGGGAGTGGACCGGCCACCAACCAGCGCCTGACCGGCGGGGTGGTGGCCTGGCCGGTGACGCTGCGGCGGGTGCGCGGCTGGCTGACCCCGTGGGTCGTGCTCGGGCGCTGGTGGCTGGCGTGGTCGAGCGCGCCCCCGCCGGCCCAGCTGCGGTTGCTGCTTGACACCGCCCATGCCGGGCAGCCGCTGCACCTCTACCTGCCACCGTAGCCAACAAACTACCGTTAATTACTTCCCCCTGAAAAAGGGTGGCCTGGAGTAGGCGTTGACCTGCTGGTTTGGGCTCTCGCTTGAGTTGCTCGGGTGTCCGAATGGCGAAAGAATCCGCTCGATCCCTTGTGCCACAACGGATTGGAGCGTTGATGCTGCGGACCACCAACCCCCAGCGCAGCCTGTGGGAAGCGGTCGTGCCTGCCGCCATCCTCGGGCTGCCCGCCGAGCTGGCCCGGGTGGACCACCTGCTGGACGACCCGGCGTTGTGGGAACCGTTCCGGGCCCACTTCGACCCAGTCGTTGGTCGACCGTCGATCCCGATCGAGACCTACCTGCGGATGATGTTCTTGAAGTTCCGCTATCGGCTGGCTATGAGCTGCTGTGCCGCGAGGTCGCCGATTCGATCTCCTGGCAGCGGTTTTGCCGCATCCCCCTGGGTGGGCAGGTGCCACACGCGACCACCCTGGTCAAGCTGACCCGCCGGGTCGGCCCAGCGACCGTGGCCCAGCTCAACCAGGCGCTGCTGGCCAAGGCCGCCACCCACAAGGTGCTGCGCACCCACAAGGTCCGCGGCGACACCACCGTGGTGGAGGCAGGCGTGTGCTACCCGACCGACGCCGGCCTGCTCGCCAAGGCGGTCAGCAAGCTCGCCCACACCATCGGGCGCGTCCAGGCCGCCGGCGGGCCACCCGCACCAAGGTGCGGGACCGCCGCCGGGCCGCCCGCCGCCGCGCCCACCAGCTCGCCCGGTCGCTGCGGGCCCGCACCGGCAAGCCAAACAGCAGGTCGCCGAGCGCACTGCCGAGCTGGCCGGCTTGGCCGAGCAGGCCGCCGCCGACGCCACCCGGGTGGCCCGCAACGCCCGCCGGCAGCTTGCCCGCGCTGGCAGCCAGGCCTGCGGCAAGCTGGCCAGGCGGTGGAGGACCTGGAGACCACCATCGGGCGGACCGGCCAGGTGATCGGCCAGGCTCGCACCCGCCTGGCCGGCCAGGTCCCCGACGGCGCCACCCGGTTGGTCAGCCTGCACGACCCCGACGCCCGCCCGATCGTCAAGGGCCGGCTGGGCAAGCCGGTGGAGTTCGGCTACAAGGCCCAGGTGGTCGACAACCCCGACGGGGTCGTGCTGGACTACCTGGTCGAGGTCGGCAACCCCGCGGATGCGCCACTGCTGGTCCCCGCTATCGAGCGGATCAGCCAGCAGACCGGCCGGGTGCCCGGGCCGGCGACCGCCGACCGGGGCTACGGCGAGGCCGCCGTCGACGACCAGCTGCACGCCCTGGGCGTGGAGCGGGTCGCGATCCCCCGCAAGGGCACCCCCAGCGCCGCCCGCCAGGCCCACGAGCACACCCGCAGCTTCCGGCGGCTGGTCAAGTGGCGCACCGGCTCCGAAGGCCGCATCAGCCACCTCAAGCAGCGCTATGGCTGGGACCGGACCCTGATGGACGGCATCGACGGCGCCAGGATCTGTGGACAGGGGGTGTTCGCCCACAACCTGGTCAAGATCAGCGGGCTGCTGCAGGCCAAGCAGCAGCGGCTGGCCGCCTGCAGGTGACCAGGCCAGGCCGGGCGTCTGGCCCTGCAGGGCCAACCAGCCGGCGACCACCTCGGCCGGGAGCCGGGTCGAACCGGGCGGGCACCTACACGATCGCGAGCCCCTGAGAGGCGTCACGCTCACCAGGCGTTCTTCAGGGGGAAGTAATTAGCCGAGCGAGGCCCAGAACCGCTCCAGCATGGCGGCACCCTGGGCTGGGTCCTGCAGCATCCACCAATGGCCGAGCCCGGCCAGCTCGGCCACGCTCGCCCCGGCCTGGTGGGCGGCATGCCGAGCGACCTCGGCCGACAAGAATGGATCCTCGGAGGGCACCACCACCAGCCCGGGCGCTGGCACGTCGCGGAACTCCGGCGCCCACTCCCGGCCGACATCAACCGCCGAGCGGTACAGCGCCAGGATGCAGCCGACCATGGTGCGGTCCTCACCGGCCATGGCGAGGGCGTGATCGCGGGGGACGCCGAACTGCTCCAACACGCCGGCCCGCTCCTGGACCGGCCGGGCGAGCTCCTGCTCAAAGAAGGCCTCGCCCGCCCCAGGCGTCTGCCAGATCTTGGCGAACTGGTGCCAATGGAAGTCGGCGTGACCGAGGCCAGCGGCATCCGTCACCCAGCAGCGGACCAGCTCGGAGTGGGTGCTGACCAGCCGCACCACCAAGCCCCCACCCCAGTCGTGGCCCACCAGGTCCACCGGACCGTCGGCGTTGCGCCGTTCCAGCTCCCCGACCAGCCAGGCCACATACTCCTCTTTGGTGGCACCAAATCCCTCGGGCCGGGGGCAGCCGAAGCCGGGAAGCTGCAGGGCGACGACATCGGCGCGGTGCAGGTGGGTTTGCAATGGCCCCCACACCGTCGGGGTTTCGGGGACACCGTGCACCAAGACCACGCTCATCAGCCTGCACCTCCCAGGGCGTGCGTCAGCCGACCTGGCCGCCTTCATCCTGTGCAGCAGAAGTCGCTGAACCATTGCAGGGTTGGTCACGGAAGTCTGCTCATCCCACGATGTCGCGCCTGATCGCCTCGGCGGCCAACTGGGACCGTGAGTCGATGTCGAGCTTGGCGAAGATGTGGACCAGGTGGGTCTTGACGGTGGCGCGCGACACAAACAGCCGGCTGGCGATCTGGGGGTTGGTGAGGTGCTGGCCGACCAGGCGGACGACCTCCAGCTCGGTCGGCGTCAGGCTGGCCCAGCCGGTGGCCGGGCGTCGGCGCTGGCCGCGTCCGCGGGCGGCGTAGGCCACTGCTCCCTCCGGGGAGAGCTGGGCGCCGTCAGCCCAGGCAGCCGCGAACGCCTCTGCGCCAAGGGCCTGCTTGGCCTGGGCGAGGGCAGCCTCGTGCGACGCCTGGTCGACCGGGAAGCGGGCATAGCCCAGCTCGGCTCGGAGCGACTGGGCCGCCGCCCACAGCCGCACCGCTTCTCTGGCGCTATCCTGGGCAGCCGTCAGCCGGGCTAGCAGTTCCAGCCCGTCGACCAGCCCGAGCCGGTCGCCGGCCTCGCGCGCCAGGCCGAGGGCGTCGTGCGCCAACTGCTCCGCCTCGGGCAGGTCGCCTTGGCGGGCACACAGCTTGGCCTTGACCTGGCTGGCGCGGCCGAGGGCCAAGGTCAACGCCCCCCAGCGGGCGAGGGAGGTGGCCTCCTCGAGGCTGGCCGCGGCGTCGTCCAGCGCCCCCAGGATCAGCTGCGCCTGGGCGAGGTGCACCAGGGGCATAGCTGCCCAGCGCGGAAACACCGAGGAGCGAACGGCGCCGACCGCCGCGACCAGGGCGTCTCTGGCCTGTGCTGGGTCGCCATCGGCCAGCTCGATCGAGCCGAGGATCCACCTGGCGATCGGTTCGACCGTCCGTACTGTCAGCGCCTCGGCCCACGACGTCTGCGCGGCCGCCCGGCTCTCGGCGACGGCGGCGCGGGCGGCGGCGAAGTCGCCGCGAGCCATGTGTATCCAGGCCAGGCCGAGGAGGCTGGTCATGAAGTTGCTGTCGTTGGTCTGGCGGCCGTCAGCCACGACAGCCTCGAAGCGTTCGGCGGCGTCGGCCAGCCGTCCCTGAACGACCGCGGTCATTGCCGCGAGCGTCACGGCCAGGAGCTGGTTTTGGCGATCTGCACCCGCGTTGGCAAGGGCGACCGCCTCCTCGGCCAGGCGTCGGGGCTCTTCCGGGTCGGACTGGAACCAGCGGTGCATGACGAACACGCCAAGGCAAAATGCGAGGAATGGCCGCGCCAGGATGGAGTCCGCCGAGCGGAGCAGGGGCAGTGCCTGCTCGAGGTACGGGCGCATCGCCTCGGCGCCGCCGACGAATCCTGCCACCAAGCCGAGGATGCCCAGGGCCAACCCCTCATCAGGCCTGTCGCCGCCGGCGCGGGCCAGAGCAAGGGCCTCGTTGGCCAGGGCTGGGATCTCCCCAAGCGACCCTGTCGCAAGGAAGGCCAGGCACTGGAAGTTGCGGAGCTGGGCCGCCATGCGCGGCGGAAGCCCCTCAGCTCGATCGGCGGCCGCCTGCAACCACAGCTGCCATTCGATCAACCGCCCTGGTGTCGCCCAGAACTGGTACAGGGCGATCACCATCTTGGCCAGCGCTTCGGCATCGCCGTGGTCGCGGCTCCAGGCCAGCGCCGCCCGCAGGTTATCCTGCTCGTCGGCCAGCCGGGCCAGCCAGCGACCCTGCTCGGGGCCGAACAGTTGTGGGCCGACAGCCTCCGCCAGGCCGAGGTAGTGGTCACGGTGGCGGGCCCGCAGGAACTCGACCTCGCCGGCTTCGGCCAGGCATTCGGCGGCGAACTGGCGGATGGTCTTTAGCAGCCGGTAGCGGGGCTCGGCTCCCTCACCCCAGTCCTCGACCACCAGCAGGGAGCGGTCGACCAACCCGGCGAGCAGCCCGATGCTGGCCGCCGGGCAGACGGCCAGGGCTGCCTCGGCGTCGAAGCTGCCGGCAAACACTGACAGCTGGCGTAGCAGCGCTCGCTCGGCCTCCGATAGCAGCCCGTAACTCCACTCGAATGAGGCCCGCAGGGTGGCCTGGCGGGCGGGTGCGGTGCGCGGCCCGCTTGGCAGCACCCGCAGGTGGTCGTGGAGGTGGGCGGCGATGCGAGCCGGCGCAAGGGCTCGGGTTCGGGCGGCGGCCAGCTCGATGGCCAGCGGCAGCCCGTCCAGGCGCCGACAGATCACCCGCACAGCCTGGGCGTCCTCCTCGCCCAGGCGCAGCTGGGGGCGGGCGGCGCGGGCCCGAGCGACGAACAGCTCCACCCCGTCGGGCTCACGCAGCGGCGGCACCGCCCAGGTCACCTCGCCGTCCACCTCGAGCGGTTCGCGGCTGGTGGCCAGCACCTTCAGTGCTGGCGCGGCAACCAGCAGCCTACCGGTCACCTTGGCCGCTGCTTCCACCACGTGCTCGCAGTTGTCGAGCACGACCAGCGCCCGCCGGTTCGCCAGCTGGCGGCCCACAGCCTCGGCGAGGGTGCCGCCTAGTCCCGGCTCCTTGACGCCAAGGGCCATCGCCACCTGATCCCAGACGAAGTGGCCGCCGGACAGGGGCGAGAAGTCGACGAACCACGCCCCGTCGGGGAACTCCTCGGCGACCGTCGCGGCCAGCCGCAGCGCCAGGCGAGTCTTGCCGGCACCGCCCGGCCCGGTCAGGGTCACTAGCCGGTTCTCGGCCAGCAGGGCGGCGGCTTGGGCCAGCTCGGCCTGGCGGCCCACAAAGCGGGTCAACGGGGTCGGCAGGTGAACAGACACGGTGGCCCCCTGAACCCCTGGCGGTCGCGCCTTGAGTCTCCCACCTTCCCGGCGGCCATGCAGCCAACAAGATCAACCTGCCAGCCCGCCGGCCGAGGGCGCGATGAGCCCGAACGCCACCGTCGCGGCGCCGCGGCAGGGCCAGGAGCTCATCGCGCGGTATTCAGCACGAGGCGGGTTCGTGTCTACTTGACACCCGAGGGACCGGGCGGGTCGACGCTTGGGCCGACCGCCCCACCTGCAGAGTCGGAGGGCAGCAGGAACGGACGATGACCTTGCCGGTCGCCAGCACGAGCTGGGCGTGCTGGAGGCGTCGTTGACCGCCGTCCTGGAAGGCGGCGGCCGTCTGCTGCTGTGCTCCGGTGAGCCGGGGATCGGCAAGACCCGCCTGGCGCAGGAGCTGGTCTCGCTGGCTGGGCGGCGCGGGGTCCCCGCGGCCTGGGGGCGGGGTGTCGACATGGCGGCGACGCCGCCGTACTGGCCGTGGCGGCAGGTGCTCGTCCGGGTGGCTGAGCTGGTCGACGCCGGCGACATCGCTGCCGTCGATTTGGCTCCCCTGCTGCCGGATCCGGGACGCGGTGTCGAGGACGCGGTGGGCGGCGGGTCGCGGGAGGAGCGCTGGCGCCTGTTCGACGACGCCAGCCGGTTCCTGCGTGCCTGTGCCGCTGGTGACGGGCTGGTGGTGGTGCTGGACGACCTGCACTGGGCCGACCGGCCGTCGGTACTGCTCCTGGAGCATCTGGTCCACCAGCTCGAGGCCGGCGGCACCCGGCTGCTGGTGCTGGCCACCTACCGCGACACCGACACCGGCCCGGGCAGCGTGCTCGGCGACCTTCTGCCCGGCCTGGCTGCAGGACGCGCGAGTGAGCATCTCCACCTGCGCGGCTTGGACGAGGACGCGGTCCGCTCCTGCCTCGGCGCGGTCTGCGGGCGGGAGGTCCCGAGCGGCACCGTACGGGCGGTCCACCAGCTGACCGGGGGCAACCCGTTCTTCGTGGCCGAGCTGGGGCGGGAGATGCGGGAGGACACCGGGCTGCTCGCGCACGACCTACAGCAGCCGTGGCGCCTGGCGGTACCGCAGAGCGTGCGCGCCGCCATCCACCGCCGCCTGGACCATCTGTCGCCGCCCTGCCGGGAGCTGCTGCGAGCGGCGTCCGTCATCGGCCAGCAGTTCCCGGTCGGGGTGCTTGCCGCCATGGTGGATGCTCCGGCCATCGCCTGCCTGGACCTGCTGGATGAGGCATCCGCGGCCGGGCTGGTCGAGTCGGCCTTCCCGCCGGGCCGCTACCGCTTCGTTCACGACCTGGTGTGCGATGCGGTGGAGGCCGACCTCGGCTCGGCCGAGCAGGTCCGGCTGCATCGCAAGGCGGCCGAGGCCATCGAAACGTTCTACGCCGGCCGCGTCGAGTCCTACCTGTCCGACCTCGCCCGCCATTGGGCGGTCGCCGCGGTCGCCGGGGACAAGGGTGTCGCGGCGGCGTGGGCGGCCAGGGCCGGCG
>WNGB01015692.1_pt1 | contig 10002 bp, 7 predicted proteins | sample 5400681 | NCBI WGS metagenome assembly WNGB01 (sample SAMN13153367, study PRJNA577476) | soil metagenome | isolation source: 115 cm soil or saprolite under grassland replicate 2 | place: USA:California | collected 2016-06-15
CGCCCGACGTCGTACTGGCTCGTCTGCGCGAAGCCGGGCTGGCGCCGCTGGCCGAGTCCGGGGACGGCGCGCTGCACGTGACCGCGCAGGCGCGGCGCGGCAAGCCACCGCGGCGGCGGACCGGTCGCGACCTGGGCGACGTACGGACCGACCTGACCGACGCCGAGGTATCGGCGGTCGTGACGCGGATCCGGTCCGGCGACCGCGTCGCGGCCGAGCGCCCGGAGGACACCTGGGGACCGGCGCCCGCCGAGACGATCGGCGTGCTCGGCACCGCCGCGGAGGGCAACCTGCGCACCTGGATCTCGTACGTCGACCACAACGGGCTCGCGTCGGAGCGGATCGTCGTACCCTCGCGAGTGGCCGACGGCTGGCTCACGGCGTACGACGACGATGACGACCAGCCACGCACCTACGCACTGCACCGGATCGCGGCCGCGAAGGTCGTGGAGGAGAACGAGTGACCGACGGACCGCTGATCGTCCAGTCCGACAAGACCCTGCTGCTGGAGACCGCCCACTCGGAAGCGGACGACTGCCGCAAGGCGATCGCGCCGTTCGCGGAGCTGGAGCGGGCACCGGAGCACGTGCACACGTACCGGCTGACGCCGCTCGGGCTGTGGAACGCACGGGCCGCCGGGCACGACGCCGAGCAGGTCATCGACGTACTGCTGCGGTACAGCCGGTACCCGGTGCCGCACTCGCTGCTGGTCGACATCGCCGAGACGCTGGACCGCTACGGCCGGCTGCGGCTGGAGAAGCACCCGCAGCACGGCCTGGTGCTGATCTCCACCGACCGCCCGGTGCTGGAGGAGGTGCTGCGCAGCGCCAAGGTGAAACCGTTGCTCGGGGCAAGGATCGACGACGACACGGTGATCGTGCACCCGTCCGAGCGCGGCCACCTCAAGCAGACGCTGCTGAAGCTCGGCTGGCCGGCCGAGGACCTGGCCGGGTACGTCAACGGCGAGGCGCACCCGATCTGTCTGGTCACCGACGGCTGGTCCCTGCGTCCGTACCAGCAGCAGGCCGCGGACGCCTTCTGGCACGGCGGTTCCGGGGTCGTCGTACTCCCCTGTGGCGCCGGCAAGACCATCGTCGGCGCGGCCTCGATGGCGCAGGCCTCGGCGACCACGCTGATCCTGGTCACCAACACCGTGGCGGCGCGGCAGTGGAAGGAGGAGCTGGTCAAGCGCACCTCGCTGACCGAGGACGAGATCGGCGAGTACTCCGGCGCCCGTAAGGAGGTCCGCCCGGTCACCATCGCGACGTACCAGGTGATGACGACGCGCCGCAAAGGCGTCTACCCGCACCTCGAGCTGCTCGACGCGCGCGACTGGGGCCTGATCGTGTACGACGAGGTGCACCTGCTGCCGGCGCCGATCTTCCGGATGACGGCCGACCTCCAGGCCCGGCGGCGGCTCGGTCTGACCGCCACGCTGGTGCGCGAGGACGGGCGCGAGGGCGACGTGTTTTCGCTGATCGGGCCGAAGCGGTATGACGCGCCGTGGAAGGACATCGAGTCGCAGGGCTGGATCGCGCCCGCGGACTGCGTCGAGGTCCGGGTGGATCTGGCGCAGGAGGAGCGGTTCGTCTACGCGACCTCCGAGCCTGAGGACCGGTACCGGCTGGCGGCGTGCACGCCGGCCAAGGCCCGGCTGGTGCGGCAGATCGCCGAGCACCACGCCGGCGAGCCGATGCTGGTGATCGGGCAGTACATCGACCAGCTCGACGAGCTCGGCGAGCAGCTCGGCTGCCCGGTGATCAAGGGCGAGACGACCGTGCGCGAACGCCAGCGGCTGTTCAACGCGTTCCGGGCCGGGGACGTCGACCGGCTGGTCGTCAGCAAGGTCGCGAACTTCTCCATCGACCTGCCCGAGGCCTCGGTCGCGATCCAGGTCTCCGGCACCTTCGGCTCCCGCCAGGAGGAGGCCCAGCGCCTCGGCCGGGTGCTGCGGCCCAAGTCCGACGGCCGCACGGCCCGCTTCTACTCGATCGTCGCCCGCGACACGATCGACGCCGAGTTCGCCGCCCACCGCCAGCGCTTCCTCGCCGAACAGGGCTACGCCTACACCATCATCGACGCCGACAACCTCTTCGCATGAGTGACCGGCCCGCGGCTGCTGGGCGCAGCGCAGCCGAAATCGGCGCCTCGAACGGAGGGCTTCACCAGCGGACAAGCTCTATGCTGCTGACTCATGAGCGCCGACGCACGGTCGATCATGCGTAGTCCGGTCGGGCTGGCCCGGACCGTCCTGCTGGCGGCGGTCTCCGTACCGTTGTCGACCTTCGAACTCGCGCGCACGCTGCCGAAGGTCGCCGACGCGCTGGTGCGGCTCGCCGAACAGGACGGGCCGCTGGAGCGGCTGAGCTCGATCGCTGCCGTAGCGCCGACGCTGAACCGGATCGACGCGCACCTGGAGAAGCTGTCCGGGGTCGGGCAGCTGGCCGAGGCGGTGCCGAGCTTGCAGGCCCTGGCCGACGCGACCGACGACATCAACGACCTCGCACGGTCGGCGGCGCTGCTGCCGCTGCTGTCCGGCCAGGCGCAGATCATCGCCGACCAGGCCGGCGCGATCACCGACTGGCTGGAGCGTTTCGCACCCGTGCTGGAACAGTTGGCCGGCACCGTCGGCACACTCGAGTCCACCGTGGGCGTGCTGCACGACACGCTCGGCCCCATCCACGCGACGACGGAGCGGCTGAACCGGATGCTGCCCGGCGTCCGCCGTCGCGAGCCCGTCGTATCACCCTGAGGTCGTAGTCCTCCCGGAGGACTCCGTAAGGGGTTGTCCAGGGCATCCTCAGGGTCCGGCCCTGGCGCGCGGACAACGTTGTCTCAGTAGCGTCGAAGCGGTGGGGACACAGGTCGTAGAAAGAGTCGAGGTCGTCGCGCCGGACGTCGTCCGGCCCGCCCCGCCGGCCCGTGAGACGTCGTACGGCGTCGTGCTGCGGGTCGCGCGGGAGCTGCTGCTGCTGGCGGGGATGTACGCCGTGTACAGCGCCGGGCGGATCTACGCCGCGGCGCACAGCGGGTCGGCGTACGACAACGCGCACCAGCTGGTCCGCGCCGAGGACGCCGTCGGGCTGCCGAGCGAGGCCGGCCTGCAGCACGCGGTGCTGCAGGTTCCGCACCTGGCGCAGGCCGCGAACCTGTACTACGCCGGAGTGCACTTCCCGCTCACCGCGGCGGTGCTGATCTGGCTGTCGGTACGCCGCCCCGCGTCGTACCCGAGGGTGCGCTGGACGCTGATCGCGCTCACCGCGCTGGGCCTGGTCGGGCACACGATCTTCCCGCTGGCGCCGCCGCGGATGCTGCCCGGCCTCGGCTGGGTGGACACCGGGATCAGGTTCGGCCAGTCGGTGTACGGGCCGACCAGCCACAGCGGGATGGCCAACCAGTTCGCGGCGATGCCGAGCCTGCACGTCGGGTGGGCGGCACTGGTCGCGATCGCGATGATCCTGGTGACCCGGTCGCGCTGGCGCTGGCTGTGGCTGGCGCATCCCGTGCTGACGTTCGCGGTGGTCGTGGTGACGGCCAACCACTACTGGCTCGACGGCCTGGTCGCGCTCACCATGCTCGGCTGCCTTCTGCCGATCCTGCTGGGCGCGCGCCAGAAGCGCACGACCGGAAATCCGGTGTCGGCGGACGTCGTACTCGGGTAGCGTGGCGGGGCCCTTCCGGCAAACACATCGTTGCGACCGCGGATGCGGAGGTTTCGCGTGCCCGACAGCCGACCCGACCCCGACCCCGACCAACACTCCGACCCGGTGCTCGCCGGCGAGCGCGCGCACCTGTCCACCTCCCGGGCCGCGCTGGCGGCGATGCGGGAGAAGACCGGCTCGCTGGAGATCCACAGCGCGGACCGGGTCAACACCGAGTTCCTCAAGGCCGCGCTGTGGCGCCGGATGAAGGAGCTCGAGGACGACCCCGAGGTGCCGCTGTTCTTCGGCCGCCTGGACTACGACACCCGGGAGACCTTCCACGTCGGCCGCCGGCACGTGAACGACACCGCCGGGGACCCGCTCGTCGTTGACTGGCGGGCGGACATCTCGACGCCGTTCTACCGCGCCAGCCGGACCGAGCCGATGGGGGTGCGACGCCGGCGCAGGTTCGGCTTCACGCACGGCGAGATGACGGCCTATGAGGACGAGGACCTGACCTCCGCCGCCGCCCCCGCCGACGAGCACAGCGACATCCTCGACGCTGAGATCGAACGACCCCGTTCCGGCCCGATGCGCGACATCGTGGCCACCATCCAGCCCGAGCAGGACGTGATCGTCCGCTCCGGCGTCGACGACACCATCTGCGTCCAGGGCGCGCCCGGCACCGGCAAGACCGCGGTCGGCCTGCACCGCGCCGCCTACCTGCTCTACGCGTACCGCGACCAGCTCAGCCGCCAGGGCGTGCTCGTGGTCGGGCCGAACGCGAGCTTCCTGCGCTACATCGGCGACGTGCTCCCCGCGCTCGGCGAGATCGAGGCCCGCCAGACCACTGTCGAGGAGCTCGTCGCCCGGGTCCGGATCGCCGGTCCCGGCCCGGCCGCCGCCGACCTGCTCAAGGGCGACGCCCGGATGGCGAAGGTGCTGCACAACGCCGTCTGGTCCGCGGTCGGTACACCGAAGGCGGCCCTCGTCGTACCGCGCGGGTCGCACCGCTGGCGGGTCCCGGCGTACGAGGCGGAGGAACTGGTCGCCGAGCTGCGCACCCGCGGCGTGCGGTACGGCGCCGGCCGCGCGATGCTGCCGCAGCGCCTGGCGCACGCCGTACTGCTGCGGATGGAGGCCGCCGGCGACTCCCCCGACGACCGGGTGCAGAACGCGGTCGCCCGCAGCCGGCCGGTCAAGACGTACGCCGACGAGCTGTGGCCCGCCGTCGACCCGGTCAAGCTGGTCTTCCGCATCCTCACCGACGCGGACTACCTCGCCGAGCACGCCGCCGGCATCCTCACCGAGGACGAGCAGGCGCTGCTGCTGTGGGACAAGGCCCCGCGCTCGGCCGGGGCCGCGAAGTGGTCGGTCGCCGACGCCACCCTGGTCGACGAGGTCACCGACCTGGTCGAGCGCACGCCGTCGCTGGGCCACGTCGTCCTGGACGAGGCGCAGGACCTGTCCGCGATGCAGCTGCGCGCGGTCGGCCGGCGCTGCTCGACCGGCTCGATGACGATCCTCGGCGACATCGCCCAGGGCACCACCCCGTGGGCCACGCCGTCATGGACCGACGCGCTGCGGCACCTCGGCAAGGACGGCGCGCACCTGGAGGAGCTGACCGCCGGCTTCCGGGTGCCCGGCGACGTGATCGAGTACGCCGCCCGGTTGCTGCCGGCGATCGCCCCCGGCCTCACTCCCCCGACCGCCGTACGACGTGCCCGCGGTGAGCTGCGCATCGACCGGGTCGCCGACAGCCTGGAGGCCGCCGCGGACACGGTCGTCGCGGTGATCGAACGACCCGGCTCGATCGGGCTCATCGTGCCGGACGCGCTGGTCGGCGCCGCGCGGAAGGCCTTGCAGGCAAGGGAGGTGAGCTACTCCGTGCTCGGTGACGAGGACGACGTGGACGCGCATGTCGACGTCGTACCGGCGGGTCTGGCGAAGGGTCTGGAGTTCGACCACGTGGTGCTGGTCGAGCCGGCCGCGCTCGTCGCCGGCGAGGCCGACGAGCGGACCGGCCTGCGCCGCCTGTACGTCTGCCTCACCCGCGCCGTCACCTCCCTCGCCGTGTTCCACCACGACGACCTGCCGGACGTCCTGCGCTGAGTGCACATCGCTGTCGATGTACGACACCGCTGGCGCTGTGCGACCGCGAGACTGATCGCCGGGTGCGACACTGAGAACAGCGATGCAGGAGCAGGTCACGATCCCGCTGCCCGGCGGTGTGCGGCTCGCCGGTGACCTGGCCGTGCCCGCCGGCGCGACCGGGCTGGTGGCGTTCGCGCACGGCAGCGACAGCAGCCGGCACAGCCCGCGCAACCAGTACGTCGCGTCGGTGCTGAACGGCGCCGGCCTGGCGACTTTGCTGTTCGACCTGCTGACCAGCGAGGAGGCCGGCGACCGGCGCAACGTCTTCGACATCGGCCTGCTGGCCGCCCGGCTCGGCGCCGCGCACGCTTGGACCGCCGGCCGGGACGACCTCGCCGGGCTGCCGGTCGGGTACTTCGGCGCCAGCACCGGCGCGGCCGCGGCGCTGTGGGCGGCGGGCGACGGCTCGTACGACGTGTACGCGGTCGTGTCCCGCGGCGGCCGGGCCGACCTGGCCGCGGACCGGCTCCCGCGTGTGACGGCGCCGACACTGCTGATCGTGGGTGAGCGGGACCCCGAGGTGCTCGAGCTGAATCGCCGGGCCCAGCGCGAGCTGCGCGGCCCGAACGCGCTCGAGATCGTGCCGGGCGCGAGTCATCTGTTCGAGGAGAAGGGCACCCTCGAGCGTGTCGCGGAGCTCGCCCGGGACTGGTTCGCCACCCGGCTGCCGGAGCGGTAGTGCCCTCCGGCGCGGACGGCTGTTCGTGGCCCTCGGCGACCGACGAGCTGATCGCGGCGCAACGCGACCTGGCCGCTCGGACACCCGAGCCGTGGACCTTCCGGGACGGCTGCCTCCTCGCCGGCTGCTGGGCGTGTTTCCCGCTGGGCGCGACCGGTCCCGGCGCGGCCGGCGACCCGGCCTGGGCCGCGGCGGTCGCCACCCGCTCCGGTCGCGTCGTCGCCCGCCGCGTGGTGACCGGCCGGACCGGCGCCGCCTACCACCCGGGCCTGCTGGCGCTGCGGATCGGGCCGCTGCTGGACGACGCCGTACGACGGCTCGACCCGCCGCCGGCCGTACTCCTCGTGGACGCGACCGGCCGCGACCACCCGCGGCGCGCCGGCCTGGCCCTGCACCTCGGCGCGGCGCTGGACCTCCCGACCGTGGGCGTGACCCACCGCCCGCTGCTCGCGACCGGCGACCAGCCCGCGGATACCGCTCTCGCGACGGCACCGCTGTTCCTCGACGGCGAGGAGGTCGCGTGCTGGTTGCGGACCCGGCCGGGCACCCGCCCGATCGTCGTACACCCGGCCTGGCGAACAGACGTCCAGGCCGCGCTGCAGGTCGTCGAGGCCTCGCTCGCCGGCCGCCGTACCCCGGAACCCCTGAGGCTGGCCCGCCAGGCCGCCCGCAGGACCCGGACGTCAGCCCGTTAGGCCACCGCGCACCGGCCGGGGTCAGGTCGACAGTTGCGCCTCCGCGTCGGCCAGGAGCTCGGTGATGCGGGTGGCGAAGGCCACGTCGACCGGGTGGGGGTCGCCGGACTCGGCGGCAGTGACGAGCTCGGTGGCGGCGGTCGCCAGGGCCTGCTCGGCGGTCGTGTACCGGTCGGGGCTGAGCGTCGTACCGGAGTCGCCCCACAGGCCGAGCTCGAACGTCGTGCCGGCCGGGGGTGCGAACAGCGACAGGCTCGCGGTGCTCGACGCGCCGGACTCGTGCGTCACCACCAGGTGGACCAGGTCGCCCGCACCGCCGACGGCACGCAACGAGGCGATCGGCCCGAGGGTCGCGGTCAGGTTGGACAGCGCGTGCGGGCCGATGTCCCACAGCGCGCCGCGCTCGCGCCGCCAGGGCGAGTCGCCGAACGGGTTCCCCGGCGTGTCGAGGGACGCGATCATCCGCACCCAGGCACCCCGCCAGCCGCCCGCGCCGGCGACCGACGAGAACCACTCCCGCGCCTCGGGCGTGAAGCGGTCGGTGAAGAACACCACCGACGCGACACCCTCCGCCTCGACCTCGGCGGCCAGCTCGCGGGCGTCCTCGACCGTGATCGCGACCGGCTTGTCCAGCAGCAGGTGCTTCCCGATCGCCGCGGCCTGCAGCGCCATCGGCGCCTGGACGTCGGGCGGCACCGCGAAGGCGACGGCGTCCACCGCGTCCAGCAGCGCGCCGTAGTCGTCGTACCCCTCGACCCCCAGCCGATCGGCCAGCGCGTGCGCCCGCGCGCCGTGCCGGCCCCACACGCCGACCAGCTCGACACCGTCCGCCGCGAGCAGTCCGGGGCCGTGCGCCATCGAGGCCCAGGGACCGGTTCCGACCAGGCCGAACCGCATGTGTGACCTCCGGGTGACAGGGCGATATCGCTTTGGCCACGACCATAGCCCGCACCGGAAACGGCTTGGTTGAAGCCCCTTCGCGGGTGCCAGACTCGCGGCCATGGAGCTGCGTGACCGGTGGAATCACCTGCTGCCGGACGCGAAGCCGCTCGGCCAGGATCTGCTGGCGCGTTATGCCGAACCGCACCGGGCGTACCACGACCAGCGGCATCTCACCGAGGTGCTGGAGACCATCGACGCCCTCGAGGACGAGGCGGAGAACGCCGACACCGTCCGGTTCGCGGCCTGGTTCCACGACGCCGTCTACGACCCCGAGGCGGGGCCGGGTGAGAACGAGGAGGCGTCGGCGCAGCTGGCCGAGGCCGAGCTCGCGGCGTACGGGCTGGCCGCCGGGCAGGTCGCCGAGGTGGGCCGGCTGGTCCGGCTGACCGCGGCGCACCACTGCGACGGCGACGACCGCAACGGCGCGGTGATGTGTGACGCCGACCTGCGGGTGCTGGCGGCCGGCGAGCAGCGGTACGACGAGTACGCGCGCGACGTGCGGCGCGAGTACGCGCATGTCGGGGACCGGGACTTCGCCCGCGGCCGGGCCGCGATCCTGGAGCGCATCGCCGGGGGCCGGATCTACGCCACGGACCCCGCGCACGAGGCCTGGGACCTGCCGGCCCGCAAGAACCTGGGACGCGAGCTCGCCGAACTGCGGCCGCAGACCGTCAACCGCTGGGCCGGCCTGGTCCCACTGGTCTACCTGGGCACCGCGCTCGGGCTGGTGGCCGGCGCCGCGCTGCTGCTCGGCCGCGGCCTCGCGGCGGCTCCCAGCTGGCCGGCACCACCCGGCAGCGAGCACGAGGTCGCCTGGTGGATCCCGGTCGCCGGCGCGGCCGCAGCCGGCATCGCGCTGGCCGCCTGGGCACGACGGACCAGCTCGCGGGTGATGCTCTCGCTGTGCGCGCCGATCGCGCTCGCGGGTGCCGCCGGCATCGCCGTCAGCTGGGCGCGCTGGCCCGAGCCACCGGCCGGTACCGCGATGAGCGAGCGCTGGCCGTACCTGCTGCTGGCCTCGATCGCCGGACTCGCCGGCGGTCTGCTGCTCGCGATCGGCTGCCGGCTGCGCACCACGACGCCGTACTCCGGCCGGCCGCCGCTGCCGGCCGGCATCGCGGTCGTCACCGTGTCCGGCCTGCTGCTCGGCTGGGTGGCGCTCGCCGCCGGGGTGCCGTTCGTCGAGGCGCGGCTGTCGGAGGCCAACACCAGCAGCGCGGTGGCGACCGCGCCGCCGGCCACCGCGGCACCGGTCCGGCTCGACGGCGAGCTGGCCTGGACCCGCGACGTCACCGGGAAGGGCGCCGCGGTCGGCACCGCCGGCGGGGTCGCGGAGCTGCGACCGGACGGGGTCGTCACGCTCGACGCGGGTACGGGTGAGCCGCGCTGGACCTACCGCCGGGCCGACGTCACCGGAGCCGTCGGGCCGGGCGGGCACGGGCTGGTGGTCTCGGCCGACGGCACGGTGCTCGCCGTGCACCTGCCGGCCGATCGCCGGGTGCGGCTCCCGACGTACGCCGTGCTGGACGCGGTCACCGGCCAGGTGCTCGCCGAGCTGCACGCCGACGGCACAGCGCTCGCGGTCGACCGCGAGACCCTGGTGGTCGCCGACGGCGACGAGGTCACCGGCTACTCCGTCACCGGCTCCGACCCGTGGCAGGCTCCGCAGGACTGCCCCGCCCAGCAGGCCGCGATCGCCGGCGATACCGTCGTCCTCGTCAGCGCGTGCGGATCGCCGTCCTCGGACAGCGTGCGCGGGCTCGCCGTCGCGGACGGCCGGTCGCGCTGGCACACCGAGCTCAGCGGCCACGCGATCCCGGCGTACGACGCGAGCAGCCCGTCGGACTACCGGGTCGGCGCACTGGCCGCGATACCCGGCACCCGGCAGGTC
>WNGB01035987.1_pt1 | contig 10001 bp, 6 predicted proteins | sample 5400681 | NCBI WGS metagenome assembly WNGB01 (sample SAMN13153367, study PRJNA577476) | soil metagenome | isolation source: 115 cm soil or saprolite under grassland replicate 2 | place: USA:California | collected 2016-06-15
GCTCACTTCGGCACCGGGAAGAAGGGCTACCGATCGAGAATCATTGCGATCAAGCCCGCGATCGCCGGGATCAAGGCGAAGGTCCTCTACGGCGATGATCAGATCTGGCTCGACAACCACAGCGGCGAAACGGTGGTCATCCGGGGCTACAGCGGCGAGCCGTATCTGCGCTTCGGCCCCGGAGGGATCTACGTGAACGGGAACTCGCCTGCCGTCTACCTCAACCTCGACCGCTACGCGCGGTCGAAGCTGCCGAAGTTCGCGAGCGCGACTGCGAAGCCAAACTGGCAGAAGCTTGCCGGCACCGAGATCTGGGCCTGGCACGACCACCGCATCCACTGGATGAGCCCGATACCGCCCAAGCAGATCCTGGACGCGCCGCGCAAGCGGCATCACCTCTGGAACTGGAAGGTGCCCGCGACGGCCAACGGCAACCGGTTCGCGATCACCGGCAGCCTCGACTACGTCCCACCGAAGAAGGACGGCTTCCCTGTCGGTCTCGCGATCGTCCTGGGAGCGCTGATCGCCGTCGTGTCGATCGGCCTGCTCGCGTTGCGCGGCGTGCTCAAGCGCTCGCTCGAGACCTAGACCAGCGTGACCTCGACCTTGCCCTCCCCTTTTCGAATGTCCTCGACGCGGACCTCGAGCGGGTCGCCGAGCCGGTAGGGCCGCCCGCTGCGGCGCCCCACGAGGGCCGTCCCGAGGTCGTTCAGCTGGAAGTAGTCGCCCGGCAGGCGGCGGACAGGGAGGTAGCCCTCGAAGACCTCGCCGAAGCGGATGAAGAGGCCGGACGGGATAACGCCGATCACCTCGCCGGCGAACGGCTCCTCCCAGCCGCGCTCGAAGAGCTCGCGCTCGAGCAACCAGGCGAGGCAGATCTCGTCGGCGTGGTACTCGACCTGCGCCGCCTCGCGCTCCTGGAGCGAGGTGTGTTCCGCCAGCTCGGAGAGGTCCTCCGGGGGCGGGTCGTCTCCCTGCCCGAGCTCGCGCAGGAGCGCGCGGTGGCAGACGAGGTCCGGGTAACGGCGGATCGGGGAGGTGAAGTGGCAGTAGGCCGTGCTCGCCAGGCCTGAGTGCCCGAGGTTGCGCGGGTCGTAGCGCGCCTGCTTGAGCGAGCGGAGGACGAGCGCCGGAAACGCTTCTCGCCCCCGCCCGGACCGCTCGACGTAGTCGGTGACTCGTTCGCTCGCCTCGGCCGCCGCGCGGGCCGCGTCGGACGGGCTCATCGAGTCGGCCGACGGGGCGGGCGGCGTCGGCACGCCGAGGTCGGCGAGCTTCGAGAGCAGCAGCTGAACCGCCTGCGGCTCGGGCGGTTCGTGCACGCGGTAGAGCGCCTCGCGCCGCCGCCCAGCGAGCAGGCCCGCGACCGCCTCGTTCGCCAGGATCATCAGCTCCTCGACGAGCGAGTGCGCGTGCGGCTCGGCCTCCCACCAGGCGCGCTCGACGCCGCCGGCCCCATCGAAGGCGAACGTGATCTCGCGCGCTTCGATTCGCAGCGCGCCTCGTGCGAAGCGCCGCCGGCGCAGCTCCGTGGCGAGCCGCTCGGCAAGACGCAGGCCTTCCGCGATCTCCGGCTCCGCGCGCTCGCGGCCGCCGAGGATCGCCTCGGCGCGGCCGTAGGTGAGCCTCTCACGGCTGTTGATGACCGACCGGTAGAAGGTGGGGTCGCCGGGCTGAAGGGCCGCGTCGAACGGCACCTCGACGGTGACACAAAGCCGGTCCTCGTGCGGCCGCAGCGAGCAGGCGTCGTCCGCGAGCTCCGGCGGCAGCATCGGCGCGACGAGGCCGGGGACGTAGACCGAGTTCGCACGCTCGGCGGCGCCGCGGTCGAGCGGCGAGTCGGCGGGGACGAAGTACGAGACGTCCGCGATGTGCACCCAGGCACGCAAGCCGTCGCCCTCGGCGCGCACCGAGATAGCGTCGTCGAAGTCCTTCGCGGTGTCGGGGTCGATCGTGAACGTCGTCAACTCACGCAGGTCGACCCGGCCCTCGAGGCTCGGCGCGGGCGCCTCGTGCGGCTCGAAGCCCTCGCCCAAGGCGCCGCTTGCGGTGCCGCCTTCAGGGCGCGCGGGCTTGCCCGTGCGTCCGTCTGAAATGACCGGTCGACCCGCTTGTGGCCAAACTGCGGTCTCTAAGCCCTCTTCGACGAGCAGGGCCTCGAGCACGGTCTCGATCGAGCGCGCCGGGCCGATGACGCGCTCGACGCGGGCCCGGCCGCGGCCCTTCGCGGCGAGGACGAGGTCGCCCACCCCGGCCTCTCCGAGCCCCTTGCGGTCGAGAACGAGCCTGGGGCCCGGTGTGAAGTACGGCTCGCCTACGACGAGCTTGCCGCGCTTCGAGAGCTCGACGACGGTCCGGTCTATACCTGAAGGAAACGCCGCAGGGTCAAGCCGGAGCCTGCCGCACCGAGGCCGAGGCCGAGAAGGAGCAGAATTCCCGAGACGAGCGGAAACGGCCAGGCGTGCACGCCCGCGCCGGCATCGAAGCTCGGGAGGATCTGCGGAAGGGCGAGCTCCTTCCCGAGCACGAGCAGAAGTACGGCTGCAAGAGAGCCGCCGAGGCCGGTGAGAATTCCCTCGAGGACGAAGGGCCCTCGCACGAACCAGTTCGAGGCGCCGACGAGCTTCATCACCTCGATCTCGCGGCGCCGCGCGAAGATCGAGAGTCGGATCGTGTTCGCGATGAGGAGCGCAGCGGCGATAATCAGGATCACGCCCGCCAGCAGGAACGAGGCTTTGATGACGCGAGCAGCTTTCAGCACGCGGCTCGCGGTCTTCTCTCCGTAGTTCACCTTCTCCACGCCGAGCGGCGGCGGGGTCAGGCTCTCGGCGATCGCCTTCGTGTACTCGCCCTTGACCGGCTGGACCGTGAAGGAGTCGGGGAACGGGTTGATTGGAACGCTTCGCACCATCGACGGCTCCCGCTTCGCCATGATCTCGAGCGCCTCTTCCTTCGAGATGAAGGTGTGGCTCTTCACCCGGGGGTCGCTCTCGAGTCGCGCGCCGACCGCATTGATCTGCCCTGACCCAGCTTCCCGTTCGCAGGTGGTGTCGGTGCAGAAGAAGACCTTCACCACGAGCTTTTCCTTCTGATGCTCGCTCCACGAGTCGGCAAAGCTCCAGAAGGCGATCAGCAGGCCGACGAGGAACATCCCGATCAGCACCGTCATCCCCGCGGCGACGGTCGTCGAGAAGCTCGCCGTCAGCGAGCGCCAAGCCTCTGCCGCGACGACCCGGAACCTCACTCCGACGCGTACCCCCCACGCCGCTCGTCGCGCGCGAGCCGACCGTCCTCCAGCGCAATCACACGCTTGCGCATCTTGTCGACCATCTCGCGGTCGTGGGTGACCATGAGCACCGTCGTCCCCGAGCGGTTGATCCGGTAGAGGAGCTGCATGATCCCGACCGAGGTGTCGGGGTCGAGGTTCCCCGTCGGCTCGTCGCAGACCAGGAGGGGAGGATGGTTGACGAATGCGCGCGCGATCGAGACACGCTGCTGCTCGCCGCCAGAGAGCTCGTCGGGGAGCGAGCTCATCTTGTGCGCGAGCCCGACCAGGTTCAGCACCTCGGGCACCTTGCGCCGGATCGAGCTCGTCCCCTCACCCTGTACCTTCAGCGCGTAGGCGACGTTCTCAGCCGCCGTCCGGTTCGGCAGCAGCTTGAAGTCCTGGAAGACACAGCCGACGTTTCGCCGGAGCTGAGGCACCTTCGAGCGGCGCAGGCGGACGAGGTCCCGTCCGGCCACGATGATGCGGCCGGAGGTCGGCTCGAGCTCCTTCAGCAGCAGGCGGACGATCGTCGACTTGCCCGATCCCGAGGCGCCCACTACGAAGACGAACTCGCCCTTCTCGATCACGAACGAGACGTCCGAGAGAGCGGCGACATTCGGCTCGTAGATCTTGGTCACGCCGTCGAAGACGATCATCGCGTGAGCGCTCACGACGACGCCCTGAGCGTGCCCATCCTGCTCCGCGAGCGCGGCGGGCGCTTCTGGCTCTATCTGGGCGATGTCTTCCGGCACGGGGGTCTTCGGGCGGCCCACACGACCGCTCCCGGCTTTGGAACAGCCTCGGAGTCTAGCGAAAGCCCCTGCTATCCCCCTAAGAGGCTCCAACATAATGACGCTTCGTCGCCGGGGCGCGATGGTCGTTCCGAGGCAAGGACGCAGGGAGCGCCCAGGCTGGTTAGCCTGGGCGCGAGAGAGGACACAGCCTCGGGGCGAGCAGCGCGACCCGGCGGCACAAGGCTCATTGTGTTGGAGCCTCTAAGCCTAGAGGACCCTCCCGGCCGCCTTCGCCAGCAGATAAGCGCGAACGAACCCGTCGAGGTCCCCGTCCAGGACACCCTGGGCGTTGCCCGCCTCGTGCTCGGTGCGGTGGTCCTTGACGAGCTGGTACGGGTGGAGGACGCGCGCCGCGTTCCTTCGCCAGCTCCGCCTCGCGCTCCTCGACCGCGCGCTCGACGAGGCGCGACTTGAGCAGCCGCAATGCGGTCTGCTTGTTGGACGACTGCGAGCGCTCGTTCTGACACTGGACGACGATCCCGGTCGGCAGATGCGTGATCCGGACTGCGGAATCGGTCTTGTTGACGTGCTGGCCGCCGGCGCCGCTGGCGCGATATGTGTCGATGCGAAGGTCCTCCTCGGAGAGCTCGACGTCGACGTCCTCCGCGATCAGCGGGCTGACGATCACCTGCGCGAACGACGTGTGGCGGCGGTGAGCCTGGTCGAAGGGCGAGAGCCGGACGAGCCGGTGGACGCCGCGCTCCGCTTTGAGGACGCCGTACGCGTTCTCGCCGGAGACGGTGAACGTCGCCGATTTGAGCCCTGCCTCCTCTCCCGGGCTCGCCTCGAGCAACTCCGTCTGGAAGCCGCGGTCGGCCGCCCAGCGCAGGTACATGCGGAGCAGCATCTCGGCCCAGTCCTGCGCGTCGGTGCCGCCGGTGCCGGCGTGAATCGTCACCACCGCGTCGCCCGCGTCGTACTCGCCGGTGAAGAGCGCGTCCTCCTGGAGGCGCTCGAGCTCGCGCTGGATCGGCTCGAGTGAGCTCTGGATCTCGGCGGCCATGTCGCCGTCCATGGCGAGCAGCTCCTTGGCGTCGTCGTACTCGCGGCGCAGCCGCTCGTAGCGTTCGAGCCGCCGCGAGACGCGGGCGTGCTCGGTCGAGATCGCGGCCGCCTCCTGCTGGTCGTCCCAGAACCCCGGCTCGCCCATGCGGGCCTCGAGCTCGGCGGCGCGCTTCGTTAGTGCGTCCGGGTCAAAGGTAATCACGGACCCAGTCGAGCTGGGTCCCGATCTGCTCCAGGCGATCGGCAAGGGAGGAAGCGTCTGCCATGCCACAATGGTACTTCCTAAAGGAACGCTTACAGACTTCTGACATGGGACTCGTACCATCGGATGCATGAGGTGGCTGGGAATGGCTGTGGGCGCCTTCGCCGCTCTGTCCCTCGCGGGCGCGTCGTATTCGGCAGCCCCGCGCGTCCTTCTCACCTACGGGATCAGTTACGGTCCGCTCGGGTCGTCGGTCGGAGGCCTCTGTCTCTCCAATCCTGACGGCTCGCACGCTGTCCGGATCACCGGCAGGCGCGACGACCGGGAGCCCGCCTGGTCGCTTGGCGGGCGCTACCTGGCGTTCAGCCGACAGACGAACGCACGGGAGCGACGGCGAGGGGCCTCAGTCTTCGAGATCTACATCTCCACCGCTCGGGGTCGAATCGTCCGCAACATCAGCAAGGGTTGGGGGGTCTTCAACAACGAACCGGCTTGGTCGCCGGACGGCCGATGGCTCGCCTTCACGGGAGGCTGGCGCGGATCAGCGGTCAGCGTCGTCGGACGGAAGGGCGGAAGGCTCTCAGCTCCTCGTGAGCGACGCAGCCGCCCCTGACTGGTCGCCGGACGGGACACGGCTCGCTTTCTCTTCCGAGCAGGGGATCTCCACGATTCGGCCGGACGGAACGGACCGAAAACTGATCGTGAGCAAGGCCTTCGACTCGGACTTTTCGCCCGATGGGACGAAGCTGGCGTTCGTCCGGCGGACGGACGAGTGGGGCACTGAGATCTTTGTCGCGAACGCAGACGGCACCGGCCAGCGGCGCCTCACCTCCTCGTACGAGGCCGAAAGCGGTCCGGCGTGGTCTCCGGACGGGAGCCTGGTCGCATTCACCCGGTGGGACCGGAGCGCGTACACGAATCTGTATTGGATCGTCGTCGTCAGAGGCGACAGTGGCGAGGAGTACGCCGTCATCCGCGGGCCCCACAGCGCGTTCGATCCCGCTTGGCGCCCCGCCGTCAATCTCCCCCGCGCGAAGCGGGGTCCCTGCCGCTAGGCCCTTCTTCCGCGCGAAGCGGAGGCCCGACCAAGTGTTGTCGATCGAGGCCACTTTGAAGTCGACGAGGCCCCGCTCCTCGCCGAGCTTCGGCTCGAGCTCGGTCTGCGAGTAAGCATCCATCGTGCTCGGGACGATAGGCTTCTCCGGCGCGTTTGCGCGCCCGACCCGCGCCGCGAACGGAGCCCCACTCCACGTACGTCGCATCCGGCAGCAGGTTGCGAACGCGAGCCACCTGGTCTTCCTCGCCTCCGGCGAAGATCAATGGCACAGGCCGCGTCGAGGCGTAACGCCGCAGCATGACTCCGAATGAGCGGCCCTCTGACGGCCTGCCGTCGAGGTCGATCACGAACGCATCAGGCGGCTCGCTCCCGAAGAGCCTTGAGGTCGGCCGGACCGCGCGGGACGAGGCCCTCGACCTGCTGGCCTTCGAGCCTCTTCATCCGCTTGTCGAGGTTCGGCGGGTTGAAGTGGATGACGACGACCCGGCCCAAAGCGCCTCTAGATGTTCAGCGCGAGGCAGCCGGCGGGCGGAGCCGGGCTTTGCCCGGCGGGAGCCCAACGCATGTTGGCTCGCACTCGGCTGTGAAGGAGGGGGCCAACGGGGGAACCATGGGTTCTCCCGTTACTGGCCGTCACGCGCCATGACATTTCTTGAACTTCTTGCCGCTCCCGCACCAGCAGGGATCGTTGCGGCCGATCTTCTCTTTGTCGGAGACGACACGCTGCTGCTGCGTGGCGACGGCGGTCGCGCCGCCGCCCACCGAGCCGGCTAGCACGCTGCCGCCTCCATCCGAGGCCATCACGCCCGCCCCCGCGCCGGCCGCGGCGATCGCTTCCGCTCCCGCCAGCGACTCGTGCTCGTAGGCGAGGGCGCCGCCGTTGACGTCCTCCATGCGCTGGAGCTCCTCGGCATCGGTCGGAGTCACCTCGGCGTGGAAGAGCACCAGCAGGACCTCCTCGTGGATCAGCCGGCCGAGCTCCTCGAACATCACGTGGCCCTCGCCCCGGTACTCGACGAGCGGATCCTTCTGCGCGAACGCGCGAAGATGGACGCCCTCGCGCAGGTAGTCCATGTTCTCGAGGTGCTCGCGCCAGCGGGTGTCGACCACCTCGAGGATGATGTAGCGCTCGACCTCGCGCGCGACCTCCGGGCCCCAGAGCTTCTCCTTCTCGGTGTAAGTCTCGTGCGCCTCCTCGCGGAAGTCGTCGACGAGCGCCTCGCGGGTGATCTCGCCGAGGTCCTCCTGGAGCTCCTCGACGGTGAAGTCCGCGCCCGACAACGCGTTGAAGGCCTGCACAAGCCCGTCGAGATCCCAGTCGTCGGAGTAGTCGCTCTCCGTGTACTGGGCGACAAGCCGTTCGATCACGTCGTCGATCCAGCCGCGCACCTCCTCGGAGAGGTCCTGGCCCTCGAGCACCTGGCGCCGCTGGGCATAGATCACCTCACGCTGCACGTTCAAGACGTCGTCGTACTTGAGGACGTTCTTCCGCGCGACAAAGTTCTGCTCCTCGACCTTCTTCTGCGCGTTCTCGACCTGCTTCGAGAGAAGCCCGGCCTCCATGGGCTGGTCGTCGGGCACCTTGAAGCGCTCCATGATCCCGAAGATCCGGTCGCCGGCGAAGAGGCGGACGAGGTCGTCCTGACCCGAGAGGTAGAACCGCGACTCGCCGGGATCGCCCTGGCGCCCCGAGCGGCCCCGGAGCTGGTTGTCGATGCGCCGCGCTTCGTGGCGCTCGGTGCCGAGCACGTAGAGGCCGCCGAGGTCGACGATGCCCTCGTCGAGCTTGATGTCGACGCCGCGGCCGGCCATGTTCGTCGCGATCGTGACCGCTCCCCGCTCGCCTGCGTCCTTGATGATCTCCGCCTCGCGCTCGTGCTGCTTCGCGTTCAGGACGTTGTGCGGGATCCCCTGTCGCGTGAGGAGCTGCGAGAGGTGCTCGGAGACCTCGACCGAGATCGACCCGACGAGGACCGGCTGCCCCTTCTCGTGGCGCTCCTTGATGTCCTCGATGACGGCGTTGTATTTCGCGTCTTTCGTCTTGAAGATGAAGTCGTTCCTGTCGTCGCGGACGACGGGCACGTTGGTCGGAATCTCGACCACGTGCAGGTCGTAGATCTCGACGAACTCCTTCTCCTCGGTCTTCGCCGTGCCCGTCATGCCGGCGAGCTTCTCGTACATTCGGAAGTAGTTCTGGAGCGTGATCGTCGCCAGCGTGACGTGCTCCTCCTGGATCGGCACGCCCTCCTTTGCCTCGACCGCCTGGTGCAATCCCTCCGACCAGCGACGGCCTTCCATGATCCGGCCGGTGAACTCGTCGACGATCTTGACCTCGCCGTCCTGGATGACGTAGTCGCGGTCGCGGTGGTAGAGCGACTCCGCCTTGAGCGCCTGGTTGAGGTGGTTGACGAGCTGGACGTTGCTAGGGGCGTAGAGGTTGTCGACGCCGAGCGCGCGCTCGACCTTCCCGATCGCGTTCTGGCTCGGTGAGACGGTCTTGAACTTCTCGTCGTAGAGGTAGTCGGCGCCCGACATCTCGGTCTCGTCGACGCCCTTACCCTCGCTCTTGGTCTTGCTCGCCTGCCCCTCGAGCCCCCGCACGACGCGGGCGAAGTCGTAGTACACCCTTGCCGCGGTCTCGGGCTCACCGGAGATGATCAGCGGAGTCCGCGCCTCGTCGACGAGGATCGAGTCGACCTCGTCGACGATCGCATAGGGGTAGCCGCGCTGGACCGTGCCTTGAAGCGTGACCGCCATGTTGTCGCGGAGGTAGTCGAAGCCGAACTCGGAGTTCGTTCCGTAGGTGACCTCGGCCGCGTAGGCCTCCTTGCGCTCGGCGAACGGCATCATGTTCTGGATGAACCCGGCGCGCACCCCGAGCGCGTCGTAGACGGGCTTGACCCACGCTGGATCGCGCTTGGCGAGGTAGTCGTTGACCGTGACGAGGTGGACGTTCGCGCCGGTCAGCGAGTTCAGGTAGAGCGGCATCGTGGCGACGAACGTCTTTCCTTCGCCCGTCTTCATCTCGGCGATGTCGCCTTCGTGGAGGACGATGCCGCCCATCATCTGGACGTCGAACAGGCGTACGCCCATCGTGCGCTTGAAGGCCTCGCGCACGGTCGCGTAGACCTCGAAGAGGATGTCCTCGAGCGCCTCGCCGTTGTCGATGCGCTGCCTGAACTCGGCGGTCTTGCCGCGGAGCTCCTCGTCGGAGAGCTTCTCGAAGTCCGGCTCCAGGCTCGTGATGTAGTTGGCCTGGGAGGCGAGCCTCTTCAGGCGGCGCCCTTCGCCCAAGCGGAGGAAGCGTTCGAAACCGTCGTTCGACATGAGACCTAGGGTATCGGCTTCGAAGCGGTACGGGTTTGAGCCCGATTGGGTCGACCGGTCAGTTCAGACGGCCCGCGTGCAGAGCCCGCGGGCGAGGTCGGCACCGCAAGCGGCGCCTTCGAAGCGGTACGGGTTTGAGCCCAATTGGGTCGACCGGTCAGTTCAGACGGCCCGCGTGCAGAGCCCGCGGGCCTGAGGTCGGCACCGCAAGCGGCGCCTTTCTATGAAGGAGGGCCGGCTGTCAAATGATCGCGTTGCTGATCCTCACCTCCGCGGCGGTCGGGGGATGGGAGCTCGACTCATCTTTCTATGGCACCGTCGGGCAGTGATCAGTTCGGTGGGAGTCGC
>WNGB01053069.1_pt1 | contig 10001 bp, 6 predicted proteins | sample 5400681 | NCBI WGS metagenome assembly WNGB01 (sample SAMN13153367, study PRJNA577476) | soil metagenome | isolation source: 115 cm soil or saprolite under grassland replicate 2 | place: USA:California | collected 2016-06-15
CGCTGGTGGCGCGGACGGGTCCGTCCCGGTGCCTTCGACGCGGCCGACCCGGTGGCGTCGCTCGACTGCTCCCTCGTGCAGGACCAGATCCTCGCGCCGATCTTCGGCGTCGACGATCCGCGCACCTCGAAGGACGTCGACTTCGTCGGCGGGATCCGCGGCCCGGAGGAGCTCGAGCGCCGCGTCCGGGAGGAGGGCTGGTCGCTCGCGCTCCACCTCCACCCCACGCGGATCGAGCAGCTCATCGCCGTGTCCGACGCGGGCAAGCTCATGCCGCCGAAGAGCACCTGGTTCGAGCCGAAGCTGCGCTCGGGGCTGTTCGTGCACCCGTTCTGATTCGTCCTAACGTCCCCGGGTGACCACACGGTGTCGGTGTTCGCGGTCCACGCGGCACCATCCCCCGGACCGCGGCGCTCCGTGCAGGCCTCGCGGCACCGCGAGGCGGCGAGCCGGCGTGCGCTCGGCGTCGCGTCCGGGCGCCGGAGCGCGACGCGCGGTCGTATACTGGCATCACACGAGGCGACGCCATGCGACGACCGCTCGTCGTGCAGCCCCGCACCATCCGCGGCACGCTCTTCGCGCTCATCGCGATCGTGCTCGTGCCGCTCGTCGCGTTCGGAGTCTACGAGGTCGTCGACGAGTACCGGCGCGAGCGGGACGCGGAGGTGGATGCCAGCGCGGACGTCGCCCGCGCCCTCGCGAGCGCGTTCGACGCTTTCATTCAGCACATCGTCCGGACGGAGCAGGCCGCAGCGATCTTGTTCGCGGACCACGCCCACTCGGCGCGGCAGATCCACGACGAGCTGGCGGGCATGATCACGCAGTTCCCCGCCGTGCGCGACGCGAGCTGGATCGACGCGCGCGGGACGGTGGTCGCCTCGACCGAGCCGCTCCTCATCGGGAAGTCGCTCTACGCGCGCGAGTACTTCCGCGAGATCTCGGCCGGCGCGGAGTGGCGCGTGAGCCCGCTCCTGCGCTCGCTCCTCGACGCGAAGCCGCTCTTCATCGTCGCGCGCGGCCACCGCCGCCCCACGGGAGAGCTGGCCGCCGTCGTGGCCGTCGCCGTGGAGGCCGAGAAGCTCGGATCGTTCCTCGGGCAGCGCTCGAGCGGCACGACCTCGATCTACGACTCCGAGGGGGCGCTCGTCGCGGTGCAGCCGCCACGGCCGCTCGACTGGGACGACCGCCGCCGCACGAGCGATCACCCGTGGGTCCGGCGGGCGCTCGCGGGCGGGGAGGCCCTCGGGATCTTCCGATCCCCATCGACCGGCGACCTCCGCGTGGGCGCGTTCGTCCCCATCCGGTCCATCGGCTGGGTCGCGCGCGCGAGCCGGCCGCTCGACGAGGCGATGGCCCCGGTGCGGAGGGGCGCCTTGCGCAACGCCGTCGCGCTCGTCGCCGTCGCGCTCGCGGCGCTCGGGGCGGCGCTGGTCCTGGCCCGCCGGATCGCGGACCCCCTCCGCGCGCTCGAGCGGCACGCCGTGCGGCTCGCCCGCGGGGGGGCGACCGACGTCCGGGTGCGCGGCCCCACGGAGGTGAGGCGGGTCGCGCGCGCGCTCGGGTGGATGGCCTCGAGCCTCGCCGCGCGCCGGGCAGACCTCGAGGCGATGAACCGGCAGCTCGCCGCGAGCGAGGAGCGGTTCCGGCTCCTCGCCGGGAGCGCGCAGGACCGCAGCGCCGAGCTCGAGGCGATCCTGGCGGCGCTCCCGGGCGGGCTCGTCATCCTGGACCGCGGCGGGAACACCGTGCGGATCAACGGCACCGCCCGCGAGACCCTGGGCCTGGGCGCGGAGGAGATCCGCTCGGGCGAGGAGTATCGTCGCGGGCTCGTCTTGCGGGGCGCGGACGAGCGCATCCTCGCACCCGAGGAGCAGCCGAGCGCCCGCGCACTGCGCGGAGAGCTGGTCCGCGGCGTGATCCTGCGCGTCGAGCGCCCCGGCGCCGATCCGCCGCCGTCCGCCTGGATCGCCTCGAGCGCCGCGCCCATCCGCGACTCCGGCGGCGCCATCCGCGGTGCGGTCGCGACGTTCATGGACATCACCGAGCTCCGCGTCCTGCAGGAGGAGCGCGAGACGCTGATCGAGACGGTCTCGCACGACCTTCGCACGCCCCTCCACGTCATCGTGGGACACGCCCAGCTCCTGCATCGCCTCAGCGACGAGGAGACCCGGCGCCGCAGCGACGCGATCCTCGCGAGCGCCGGGCGCATGACGCGGCTCATCGGCGATCTCGTCGACGCGGCGCGCCTCGAGACCGGGCACGTGGCACTGCGGCTCGAGCCGCTCGACCTGTGCGCCTTCCTCTCCGGCTGGAGGGAGCGGATGGCGGGTGCGCTCGACGTCGGGCGGGTGAGGCTCGTCCTTCCGGGCGCGGTTCCCACGGTGCTCGCGGACGCCGGCCGGTTCGAGCAGATCCTAGTGAACCTCGTCTCGAACGCCCTCAAGTACTCGATCCCGGGGAGCGAGGTGCGCGTCGAGCTGACCGCCGCCGGGTCCGCGCTGCGCGTCTCCGTCGCCGATCGCGGGCCCGGCATCCCGTCCGACGAGCTGCCGCGCCTCTTCGAGCGCTACTACCGGGCGAAGAGCGCCTCGCGCGCGGAGGGGCTCGGGCTCGGCCTCTTCATCGCCCGCAAGCTCGTCGAGGCGCACGGCTGGCGCATCGAGGTGGCGAGCGAGCTCGGGGAGGGGAGCGTCTTCACGGTCGTCGCCCCGGTCGCGGGGGGCCGGGCGGCCAGGTCGACGGCAGCCGCCTGATCGGCGCAAGTACTACTCGGTCACTTCTGCGCCGTCGCGAGAGCGCCGAGGCCGAAGCGAGGCGGGCGCGCGACGAACGAGCAGCGGAGGCGCGACTGTCGCGCACTTATTTTAGGTGCGTCGAGCAGCGCAGTGAGGAGCCCGCCCGCCGCAGCGAGAGCATCGGCGCTCGCAGCAGGCGTACGAAGTGACCGAGTAGTACTAAACGACCGGTCGCGATTCGGAAACACCGGAAAGATTCCGTTCGCCCTGAGCGTAGGGGCGCGGAGCGCCCCGAAGTCGAAGGGCGCCATGCGTCCCAAGGCGCGTGCTTCGACTTCGCGCCCGCTACGCGGGCGCGAAGGCCGGCGCGCGCCGCCGGCCCCGAGTAGCCGGTCGTCATCACCACGCGGAGCTGCGCGTGACGGCCGTCCTGCCGGATGCGCGCGAGCACCTCGCGCCCGTCCATGCCCGGCATCATGAGGTCGAGCAGCACGCCCTCGAACGGCTCGCGCTCGAGCCGCCGCAGCGCGGCCGCGCCGTCAGGCTCGGATGCGACGTCGTAGCCCTCGAGGACGAGCGCTTCCACGAGGTTCTCGCGGAGAGCCTCGTTATCGTCCACGACGAGGATCCGGACCGGTGAGTGGGTCATCGCTTCGCCTGGTAAATAGACGCGCCAGCTCCCCGAGGCAACAGGAAGGCACCCACCCTGGAGGGGCCCCAGCGAGGGCCTGCTCGCCCGGCCGCAGCTGCCGCGCTACCGGCGGGCGCCCGGCGGCCGCACGTTGGGGGAGGGGGAAGGAGGCCGGCGATGAGCCCGACCGAGCGCGCGATCGCGGCGTTGCCTCCCCACCTCCGCCGCTTCGTGGTGGCGCAGGACTACGCCGCCTACACGCCGCGCGACCACGCGGTGTGGCGCCACGTCCTCCGCCGGCTGACCGCGCACCTCGCGGACAGGGCCCACGCCCGCTACCTCGCCGGCCTCACCGCGACGGGCATCGACGTCGAGCGGATCCCGAGCATCGACGAGATGAACCTGAAGCTCGCGCGCGCGGGCTGGACGGCGGTGGCGGTGCGCGGGTTCATCCCGCCCGCCGTCTTCACCGAGCTGCAGAGCCGCCGCGTCCTCGCCATCGCGGCGGACGTGCGCACCCACGAGCACGTCGAGTACACGCCGGCGCCGGACATCGTCCACGAGAGCGCCGGCCACGCGCCATTCGTCGCGGACCCGACCTATGCCGAGTACCTGCGTCGCTGCGGCGAGGCGGGCTTCCGCGCCATCGCCTCGCTCGAGGATCAGGCGGTGTTCGAGGCGATCCGCAACCTGTCGATCGTGAAGGAGGACCCCGTCTCCGGCGCGGAGGAGATCGCGCTCGCGGAGGAGCGGCTCCGGGCGGCCGCCGCGAGCGTCCGGTACGCGTCGGAGGCGACGCGGGCGAGCCGGCTCTACTGGTGGACGGCGGAGTACGGCCTCGTCGGCGCGCTCGACGCGCCGAGGATCTACGGCGCGGGGCTTCTCTCGTCGATCGCCGAGGCGGTCCACTGCCTCGGCCCGGACGTCGAGCGCGTCCCGCTCGACGTCTCCTGCGCCGAGCAGCCCTACGACATCACGCGCATGCAGCCGCGCCTCTTCGTCGCACGCGACTTCGAGCAGCTCTTCGAGGTCCTCTCCGCCCTCGTCGCGACGCTCTCGTTCGCGCGTGGCGGCGACGCCGGGCTCGACGCCGCCATCCAGGCACGCACGGTGAACCACCTCGTCCTCGACGGGCAGCGCGAGGTGACGGGCCGGCTCGTGGAGCGGCTCCCGGAAGCCTCCGGCTCGGGCGCGCTCTCCGCCGCGCTCGCGCGGCTCGATGGCCCGGTGCTCGCGTCCCGCGGCGGCAGGGCCGAGGGTCGCCCGTTCGCGGGCGAAGCGGTGGTGGCGTTCGGCGACGGTGCGCTCCCCGAGCGAGGTCCGTTCGATCTCACGCTCGCCTCGGGGCTGCGTCTCTCGGGCTTCGCCGTCGGCGGGGGCGAGGTGCTCCGGCTCGAGGGCGAGCTGGAGGGGCGCCGCCTCGAGCTGCCGCCCTGGGCGCTGCTCTTCGTCTCGCGCACGCTCCCCTCGGTGGCGGGAGGCCCCGCCGATCCGGGCGCCTGGGACCGCTGGTTCGGCGAGCTCTCCTCCTTCGCGGCGGGGGACGGCGAGGCTCGCGCGCGGGCCCGCAAGGCGGCCGCGCTGCCCCCGGCCCTCGCCGCGCTCTATGCAGAGGTGCGCCGCCTGCGCGAGACGGGCGGGGCGACCCGCGAGCGGCTGCTCGCGATCCGCGCCGCCGCGGAGCGGTTCACGGACGACTGGCTCCTGCGCACGGAGGTGGACGAGCTGCTCGCCCCGGCCGCGGCGGGCGCCGAGCCGGCGCCGGCGTGACGGCTACGAGAGCCGCCGCGCGCGATCCCTCGCCGGCCGGCCGTCCTCGGAGCGCGCGCGGCGCCGCGCGAGGTACGCGCCGAGCGGGAGGTCGTTCACGCGGATGTGGAACCGGAGCCACTCGGGGATGTGGTTGCGGATCCACTCGACCACCGCGGGCGTCGGCCCCTGGGATCGCAGCTCCTCCCGCATGCGGACGAAGCCGGCCATGAAGAGCTCGTGCGCGGACCGATGGCGGCCGCGCTCGGGGTAGAGCGCCTCGTCCATCAGCCGCTCCTCCGCCGCGAGGTGCGCGACGAGCGCGTCGGCGAGCTCCGCGACCGCCGCCTCGGCACCCGCGGCCGGACCGTCGATCGCCGCCGCCGCCGCGGAGAGGGTGCGGAACAGCTCGATATGCTGGGAGTCGAGCAGCTCGTGATTGAGCGTCAGGTCGGGTGTCCACTCGGCCATGCGCCACCTCGCAGTCGGACCTTCCCGCACGGCGGGGGCGACGGCAAGTCCGCGGGTGGGGGGGACACGGGTGGGGGGCACTCGGCGACGCGAGGTCCCCGCGCGGCGCGCCCTCCCCCGTGTAGAGGCGGTACGCGAGCGTCCTCGCGATCCCGGTGACGAGCTTCACCCCCTCGTCGCGCACCGCCGGCTCGTGCGCGGCGGCGAGCGGTCGCGCGATCGCGATGGCGCGCTCGAGATCGCCCTGCTGCACGGCGAGGAGAGCGCGGTAGTAGTCGAGCCGCTCGGAGGCGTGGCCCCGCGCGGCGGCGACGGCGACGAGCCGCCGCGCCTCGGGGACGTCCTCGGCGCGCAGCGCGGCGTGGAGCCGCCGCTCGAGCTCGAGCGCCTCGAAGCGCGTCATGCCCGCCCGCGGCTCCAGCGCCGCGAGGACGAGCAGCCCGAGCGCCGCCGCGAGCGCGGCCCACGGCCAGCGGCTCCGGGGCGCGGGGCGCGTCAGGAGCCAGGTCGCGGAGGCCCCCACCGCGAGGCCCCCCGCGTGGGCGAGGTGGTCGAGCGGGACGAGCAGCGGGCCCGCGGCGGAGGTGGAGAGCACGCCCGCGGCGAGCCAGCGGGTCGCGGGGCTGCGGAGGAACGGCCGCCAGCCCCCGAGCGCCTTCAGGTGCAGCGCGAGCACGGCGCCGACCATGCCGAAGAGCGCGCCGGACGCGCCCGCCGAGATGCCGTCCTGGCCGAGGAGCGACAGGGCGGATCCGCCGGCGGCGCTCGCGAGGTAGAGGCCGAGAAGCCGGCTCTTCCCGAGCGCCCGCTCGACGAGACCGCACATGACGACGCCGACCGCGACGTTGCTGGCGAGGTGAAGCCAGCCGAAGTGGAGGAACGCCGCGGTGACGAGCCGCCAGGGCTCGCCCGCCCAGACCCGGCTCCGCTCGAGCGCGCCGAGCCGCACGAGCACCGCCGGATCGGCGGCCGCGCCGTGCGCCCGGGCCCACGCGAACGCGGCGACGTTCACTGCCATGAGGGCGAGCGAGACGGGCGCCGCGCCCGCCCGGACGAGGAGCCGGGCGCGGGCTCCCGGGGCGGTCCGCGCTTCCATCCGGCGGGAGGATACCGTCACGCTCCGTTCGTGTCGCCGCGCCGTTTCGGCTAAACGGGCGAGCACGATTCGCGATCACCAGAAACCGTTCGTGCTGAGCGTAGCGCCCGCGTAGCGGGCGCGAAGTCGAAGCACGCGCCTTGGGACGAATGGCGCCCTTCGACTTCGGGGCGCTCCGCGCCCCTACGCTCAGGGCGAACGGAATCTTTCCGGTGTTTCCGAATCGCGACCGGTCGTTTAGGATGGGCGGCGATGGGGGAGTTCATCGTCAATCCTCGGCGCGCCCCCCGCGCGCCGACCCGGTGCCGTGCCTCGGTCGTGTGTCCGCATGGGCCGTTCGAGGCCGACACCGAGGACATCGGGTCGATGGGCTGCCAGGTCGTCTCGCCGCACGTCGTGCACAAGGGCGACGTCCTTCGGCTCCTCGTCACGAACGAGAAGGTCGCCGAGCCGCTCGAGGTCACGGGATGCGTCGCGTGGGTGAGCCCCCATGCGCCCTGGCGCGTGGGGATCGCTTTCGAGGAGCGCTCGCTCGCCCAGAGCACGCGCTGGTTCGACAGCCTCATCTCCGCGTACCCCGGGATGCGCGGCTACCGGCGCGTGCCGGACCGGATCCGCACCGACGCCACGGTGTACCTGGGCGCGCCGCCGCGCTTCCTCGTCGACTTCACCACGGAAGAGGCGATCGTCCTGCGCGCCATCGGGAGCGGCGCCCAGGTCGACGACCTGATGGCGCGTCTCCGCGACCGCTGGTCCGGCGCGCAGCGCGGGCTCTTCTCTCTCATCGCGCGCCAGGCGGTGACCTTGCAGCGCGGACAGTCGGTCCATCCGGAGAGCTGGAAGCAGATCTTGACCGACATCTAGGCGTCGCTCGCGGTCGAGTTGCTCGGGCAGGCGGGCTCCGGGATCGCGGCGCCGATCGCGACGCGCACCCCGCCGCCGCCGCCACCCCGCGCACCGCCGCCCCCGCGCCGCGCCGCGCCCGCTCCTCCCGTGCCGCCCCGCTCCGGCCGTGCGCCTCCGTCCCCGGGGGCGAGGTGGCAGGCAGGGCAGGCGTACGATCCAACCCCGGTCGTCGAGCTGCAGCACGACGACGGCCCGCCGCTCGAGATCGCGGCGCCGGCTCATCCGCGCGGTCCGCCCCGCAGCGTGATGCGCGGCCTCGACCGGGGCTCGGACTGGGGCGAGTCGTCCGGCCGATCGAGGAGCGAGGCCCGCGCCGAGCGCGCCGCGTCGCGGGAGATGCCGCGGGATACGCCGACGCCGCGGGACACGGCGACGCCGCGGGACACGGCGACGCCGCGGGACACGGCGACGCCGCGGGACACGCCGCGCCCGCGCCGCAGCGGCGAGGTGCAGGCCGCGTATGACCGGGCGCTCGAGCGGGTCCGGGCCGGGAACAAGAAGGGCGCGGTCGCGCTGCTGCGCCTCGCCCTGTCCCTCGCGCCGGGGGATCGCGAGATCGCCGACTGGCTCGCGAACCTCGAGAAGGCGTGAAACCACCGGCAGCGCATCCGTCGGCCCGCGAAAGTGGACCGGATGCATCGGTGATTTCCCGAAAAAAATCGCGGCCATCCCTTGACGGGGCGCCTCGCGGGCTGATACCACGCGGCCCTTCCACGCACCCCATCCCGGAGGGTTCGGACCCCGATGCCGTACACCATCGTCCGCCGCGAAGCCTTTTCCGACACGACGTTCCTCTGGGACGTCGAGGCCCCCGACGTCGCCGCCGCGGCTCAGCCCGGCCACTTCGTGATGCTCCGCCTCCGCGAGGGTGGCGAGCGCATCCCGCTCACGGTCGCCGACTTCGACCGCAAGAGGGGCACCATCACGATGGTCGTCCAGACGCTCGGGAAGACGACCCGCGAGATGATGACGGACTACAGGGTGGGCGACACGTTCGCCGACTTCGTCGGTCCGCTGGGCATGCCCCAGCACATCAACAAGATCGGGCACGTCGTCCTCGTCGGCGGCGGCCTCGGCGTCGCGCCGGTCTACCCGCAGCTGCGCGCCTTCAAGGAGGCGGGGAACCGCACGACGGGGGTCATCGGCTTCCGGAACAAGGACCTCGTGTTCTGGGAGGACAAGTTCGGGAAGTACTGCGACGACCTCGTGGTCTGCACCGACGACGGCTCCTACGGCAAGCCCGGGTTCGTGACCCAGGCGCTCAAGGAGATCTGCGAGAAGGACAAGCCGGACCTCGTCGTCGCCATCGGCCCGCTCCCGATGATGAACGCGTGCGTCGAGACCACGCGCCCCTTCGGCGTGAAGACGATGGTGTCCCTGAACGCCATCATGGTCGACGGGACCGGCATGTGCGGCTCGTGCCGCGTGACGGTCGAGGGCAAGGTCGCCTTCGCGTGCGTCGACGGTCCGGACTTCGACGGCCACAAGGTCGACTTCAAGGAGCTGCTCTCCCGCCAGAAGCGGTTCAAGAGCCTCGAGGCGCGCGCGTCCGAGGACTACGCGCACGTCTGCAACCTCGAGAAGCAGCTCTTCGTCGAGAACAAGAAGAACTACCGGAAGATCAAGGACCTCCCGCCGAAGCAGACGCACATGCCGGAGCGCGATGCGCTCGAGCGGTCGCGGAACTTCAAGGAGGTGAACCTCGGGTACACCCTCGAGCAGGCCATCGGCGAGGCGGAGCGCTGCATCCAGTGCGCGAAGCCGACCTGCATGGCCGGCTGCCCGGTGGCGATCGACATCCCGACGTTCATCAAGCACGTCGCGGTCCGCGACTTCGACGGCGCGCTCGAGGTGATCAAGCAGGCGAACGCCTTCCCCTCGATCTGCGGCCGCGTCTGCCCGCAGGAGTCGCAGTGCGAGGCGCAGTGCGTGATCGGCAAGAAGGTCGAGTCGGTCGGCATCGGCCGGCTCGAGCGCTTCGTCGGCGACAACGCGAAGCCGAAGCCGGCGTCTCCCCCGCGCTTCGCCAAGAAGCTCGGCAAGGTCGCCATCTGCGGCTCCGGCCCCGCCGGTCTCGCCGCCGCCGCCGACCTCGTGAAGTTCGGCGCGGACGTGACGATCTTCGAGGCGCTCCACGTGGTGGGCGGCGTGCTCCAGTACGGCATCCCGCCCTTCCGCCTCCCGCGCGACATCATCGACCGCGAGGTGAAGCAGCTCGTCGACCAGGGCGTGAAGATCGAGACCAACAAGGTCATCGGCAAGACCTTCACGGTCCCGCAGCTCCTCGAGGACAAGGGCTTCGACGCGGTGTTCCTCGGGGTCGGCGCGGGCGCGCCGGCGTTCATCGGGATCCCCGGCGAGTACGCGAGCCAGGTCTACTCGGCGAACGAGTTCCTCACCCGCGTGAACCTCA
>WNGB01015697.1_pt1 | contig 9999 bp, 7 predicted proteins | sample 5400681 | NCBI WGS metagenome assembly WNGB01 (sample SAMN13153367, study PRJNA577476) | soil metagenome | isolation source: 115 cm soil or saprolite under grassland replicate 2 | place: USA:California | collected 2016-06-15
CGCTTGCCGGCGCCAGACGGACGGCTTCCTCTGCGGCCTCGCGCAGGACACCCGCGGCGCCGACGTCGCCCTCGCGCGCCGAGCGCTCGACGTGGTGGGCGCGGCCCGAAGCCGTAGCCCCCTGCGCTGCGAGCGCCTCGGCGCAGCGCTCGTGGGCCCCGAGCCGCCAGCCGCCGCCGGTCGCCTCGTAGACCACGCGGCGCACGAGCGGATGCCGGAAGCGGAAGCGTCGGGGCACGTCGGTGGTGCGAAGGAGATCGAGTTGCAGGAGCTCGTCGATTGCCTCCATGACCGAGGTCTCGGGCATCAGGGCCGCGGCCGCGGCCAGCTCGGGCTCGAACGGATCGCCTGCCACCGCCGCTCCTTCCAGGACGAGACGTGCGGAATGGGACAGCAGCGCGAGCTCCTCGGTGAGTGCCGCGGCGACGCTCGACGGAACCCCGATCGCCGCCAGCGATGTCTCGTCGTTGACGGCCGCCGCCCCACCCGCGCGGTCGAGCGAGCGGGCGAGCTGTTCGAGATAGAAGGGGTTGCCGCCGCTCTCCTCGTAGAGGACGGTTGCGTCGGCGCGGTCGACCGCGTCGCCCAGTAGCTGTCGCGCCTCCTCGGGGCTGAGCGCGCCGAGCTCGATGCGGGTGAGCGTTTCCGTGCGGTGGGCGCGCTCGAGCGCGGCGGACAGACGCTCCGGCACCTGGCGCGGACGTATGGCCAGCGCGAGGAGCACCCGCGCGGCCGGCGGCCTGCGCAGGAGCGTTCCGAGCAACTCGACGGACGCCGGGTCGGCCCAGTGGAGGTCGTCGAGCACGAGCATAAGCGGCTGCGCCGACGCGAGTTGCTCGAGCAGCTCGCGCACCGCACGGTGGCTGCGGTAGCGCTCGTGCTGGAGCGCCACCTCGCGCTCGGTCGCGAGCGCCGTCAGCGAAGGGAAGACGTGCGCGAGTTCCGTCCGCACGTCGTCGTCGAGATCGGCGAGGCGGCTCCGCTCGAGCCCGCGCACGTACTCGTCGAGCGCGTCCACGAAGACGGAGAACGGCAAGTCGCGCTCGAGCTCCGACGCGGAGCCCGAGAGGACGAGCTGCCCTCGCGCGTCCGCGCGAGCGGCGAGCTCGGCCAGCAGACGCGTCTTTCCGATGCCCGGCTCGCCGACCAAAACGATTGCGGCCGAGCGGCCCTGATCGAGCTCGGCCAGGACCTGATCGAGCGAGCTCATCTCCTCGGCGCGCCCAACAAGGCGCTCGGTATGCAGGGCCACGTTCTTCCTCCGGCGCAGGAAATCAGGGTAGGCGGACCACAAAGATAAGGGTGCGGGATCAGGGTGGCGCCCTGATGTCGGCGCGGCCGGGCGGCGGCAAGCTCGGCTCATGGCCAGTTACCTGCTTCACCACAGTCACGAGCCGCACGAGTGCGGCGTCGTCTTCGCCTCCTTCAGGGGGCACCGAAGCCCGCTTCGCCACCAGCCAACGCTCGCCTCGTGTCGCTCCGGCGGACATGCCATCTGGTGGACGGTCGAAGCGGCAACCGAACAAGACGCGCTCGAACTGCTGCCCGCCTACGTCGCCGACCGCACCACCGCTACGAGCGTGAGCGAGGTCGAGATCCCGTGATCGGGCGCCCACTCGCCACGTCCGAACGAGAAGGAGGAGCCATGAGCCCCGCAACACCGCAGACCCGCGAACTCGCCGCCCGCGACAGCGACGGAATCTCCGTCCGGCTGCTCTGGCACTCAGACGAGACCGCGCTCACCGTCTCGGTCGAGGACGCCCGCGGCGGAGATTGCTTCCACCTCGCAATCGCGCCCGACCGCGCCCTCGACGCCTTCTACCACCCGTTCGCCTATGCCGCCTAACGACGGCCGGAGTCGCCCCGCTGAAAGGAGAACCCTCATGTTCCGCACCAAGCACAGCAGTCGCCGCAACCTGGCAGCCCGCATGGGCCGCTGGAGCGCCGGTCACTGGAAGACCGCTACGTTCGGTTGGCTCGGGCTCGTAGTGGTCGCGTTCGCCGTTGGCGGCCAGGTCGGCACCAAGCAGATCGATCCGAATACGGCAGGCCCCGGCGAGTCGGGCCGCATGGACAGGGTCTTGGATGCCGGGTTCAAGCTGCCCGCGGATGAGAGCGTCCTGATCCAGAGCCACTCCGTTCGGGCGGGCGCGCCGGCCTTCGACTCCGCCGTCGAGGACGTCGTCGCGCGCGTTTCGAAGGTGGCGGCCGTTCAGAACGTTCGGTCGCCGCTCGATTCGGGCAACGCAAGCAAGATCGCGAAGGACAGGCATGCCGCGCTCGTCGAGTTCGAGATCCGAGGCGACAAGAAGGACGCAGGCGACAAGCTCGGCCCGGTCCTCAAGAACGTCGCCGACGCGCAACGCGCCCATCCGGGCTTCTTCATCGGAGAGTTCGGCTATGCGAGCGCTGCGAAGGCGACCGACACCGCCTTCGCGGACGACCTCAAGAGCGCGGGCGCGTTGTCGATCCCGCTGACCCTGATCATCCTCGTGGTCGCGTTCGGAGCGCTCGTGGCCGCGGGCATCCCGCTGCTGCTCGCGCTCACGGCCGTCTTCGCGACGTTCGGGCTGGCCGCCCTACCTAGTCACCTGCTCCCGCTCGCACAGGAAGCGCCCGCGGTCGTGCTGCTGATCGGGCTCGCGGTGGGCGTGGACTACTCGCTGTTCTACCTGCGTCGCGAGCGTGAGGAGCGTGCCGCGGGACGGAGCGAGCGAGCCGCTCTCGAGGCCGCCGCCGCCACGTCAGGACGGTCGGTCCTCATCTCCGGCCTGACGGTGATGGTGGCGATGGCCGGGATGTTCCTGACCGGCGACGCCACGTTCGCGTCCTTCGGGTACTCGACGATGATCGTCGTCGCCGTCGCGATGCTCGGATCGCTGACCGTTCTCCCGGCGCTGCTCTCGAAGCTCGGCGACCGGGTCGACCGGCTGCACGTCCCGCTCGTCGGCCGGCTCCGCCGCGACAAGGGCGAAGGCCGCGTCTGGGGAGCGATCGTCGACCGCGTCCTGCGCCGGCCGCTGCTGTCCGCTGTGATCTCCGGCGGGCTGTTGCTGGCGCTCGCCGCCCCGGCGCTTCAGCTGCGAATCGCGACTCCGGGGCCGGACACCTTCCCCCGCTCGCTCGATGTGGTGAAGACCTACAACCGCATGCAGCAGGCGTTCCCGGGCAAGGCGCTACCGGCGAACGTCGTCGTCAAGGCGGCCGACGTCAACTCGCCGGCTGTCACGCAGGCGATCAAACAACTCGAGCGGGCAGCGCTCGCCACCGGGCGAGCACGCGCGCCGATCACGGTCGAAAAGAACCACGACGGCACGATCGCGAACATCACGGTCCCGATCGCGGGGACGGGAACCGACGCGCAGTCGAACGCCGCTCTCGCAGTGCTGCGCGAGCAGGTCGTCCCTCAGACCGTCGGCGCGCTGCCGGACGTGGAATCGGGTGTGACCGGACTCACGGCCGAATGGAAGGACCAGCAGCACCAGATGACGTCCAAGCTCCCGCTCGTAGTCGCCTTCGTCCTGCTGTTCGCGTTCGGCCTCATGCTGGTCGCATTCCGCTCGATCGTGGTCGCGATCAAGGCGATCGTGCTCAATCTCCTCTCGGTCGCCGCCGCGTTCGGCGTCCTGGTGCTCGTCTTCCAGCATGGCGTCGGCAGCGGGCTGCTCGGCTTCAGCTCGACCGCGGGTATCGCGCCCGTCGTGCCGCTGCTGCTGTTCGTGATCCTCTTCGGGCTCTCGATGGACTACCACGTCTTCATCGTGAGCCGGATCCGGGAGACGTTCGACCGCGGCACGAGCATGGACGACGCGATCGCGCACGGAATCAAGTCCACAGCCGGAGTGGTCACGAGTGCAGCGATCGTCATGGTCGCCGTCTTCTCGATCTTCGCGACCCTCTCGATGCTGTTCTTCAAGCAGTTCGGCGTCGGGCTCGCGGTGGCGATCCTGATCGATGCCACGCTCGTCCGGGGCGTGCTGCTGCCGGCGACGATGAAGCTGCTCGGCGAGCGGAACTGGTACCTCCCCGGCTGGCTCCAGTGGCTCCCACGCGTCGAGCCCGAGGAGCCGTCGACGACCCCGGCAAAGCCGGCGCCCGCCTCCTCATAGATCACGTGGTCGGACCTCCGGACCTCAACGGGCCGGAGGTCTGACCACCAAGAGAGAACAGAGAAAGGGATCTTGCTCATGACCGTTTCAGCAAACAATCTGAAGAAGACTCGCGTCTTCACTCCCGCGCGAATCGTCGCTCTCGCGCTCATCTCACTCGCCGCGCTCGGCCTCGCCTATCTCCATTTGGGCACCGGCAACGGCTCGGTCTCGGTTCCGTCCGGGGCACACGCCGGCCAGCTGAAGCTCCACCCGTGCCACTCCGCGACCGAAAACGGCAGCTACCGCGCCGACTGCGGAACGCTGGTCGTGCCCGAGAACCGCGCCGACCCGCACTCACGGCTGATCGCGCTGCCGGTGACTCGCATCCGCGCTCGCTCCGAGCACCCGGGAGCGCCCGTCTTCCGCCTCGAGGGCGGCCCGGGCATCACGAACCTGAAGTTCGCCAAGGGAAGCCGGGTCGCCGGCAACCACGACGTCGTGCTCGTCGGCTATCGCGGCATCGACGGCTCCGTCCAACTCGACTGCCCGGAGGTCGAGTCGGCGCTGAAACACTCCGCCGATTTCCTCGGCGAGAAGTCCTTCCGTGCCTACTCGCGCGGCTTCCGCTCGTGCGCGGCGCGGCTGCAGGGAGACGGCGTCGATCTCGCCGGCTACGGGCTCCCCCAGCGCGTCGACGATCTCGAGGCGGCGCGGAAAGCCTTCGGCTACGGCCGGATCGACCTGCTGAGCGAGAGCGTGGGCACCCGCACCGCGATGATCTACTCCTGGCGCTACCCAGCGGCGATCCACCGCTCGGTGATGATCGGCGTCAACCCGCCCGGTCACTTCCTCTGGTACCCAAAGACGACGGACGAACAGATCCGCCGCTACGCCCGCCTTTGTGCCCAGGACGAGACGTGCAACAAGGGCACAGGCGATCTCGCCGCGTCGCTGAAGCGGACCGTCGCTGACATGCCGGACCACTGGTGGTTCCTGCCGATCAGGAAGGGCAATGCGCGCATCGCCAGCTTCTACGGACTCATGGAGTCGACGTCGGAGGCCGCGCCACTCTCGGGTCCGATGACGCTGAACGCCTGGGTCTCGGCCGCGCACGGAGACGCGAGCGGGCTCTGGTTCGAGTCGCTGCTCGCCCAGCTCGCCTTCCCCGAATCGTTTGTCTGGGGCGATGTCGCAGCCGTGGCGCGGGCCGATACACGAGCCGCAGAGCGCTACTTCTCGTCGAACGAGAACGGCGGCGACTCAATCATCGGCAACCCGGCGACAGACTTCACCTTTGCCGGCGGAAGCCTGGTGCACGCCTGGCCGGCCAACCCGACCGAGAACCAGTACACCCGTGTCCGGACGTCGAAGGTGGAGACGCTCCTGGTCGGTGGCACGCTCGACTTCGCGACGCCGCCCCAGGTCGCGACGAAGGAGCTCCTCCCCTACCTGTCCAACGGCCGCCAGGTCGTGCTGACCGAGCTCGGTCACACAACCTCGTTCTGGAACGAGCAGCCGAAGGCGAGCACGCGGCTGTTGAACGCCTTCCTCGACAGTGGCAAGGTCGACGACTCGCTGTACACCCATGAAGCGGTCGGGTTCACGCCCGAAGTGACGCAGACCGCACTCGGCAAGGGCATCGGCGGCGCCATGATGGGCCTCGCACTGATCGTTGTCCTCTCACTGCTGCTGATGTGGCGCCGCGTGCACAAGCGCGGCGGCTTCGGACGCAAGGCGAGCGCCACCCTGCGCTCCGTCTACCTGCTGGTGCTCGGCCTCGGCGGCTGGCTCACCGGCCTGATGATCGAGCTCGTCGCGTTCCCGACGATGCCCCTCGACGATCCACTCCTGGCCGTTTTCTCCATCGGCACACCGATCGCCCTGGGAACCTACTTGGCCTGGATCAACCCGAACCGGGCGGCCAGGGCCACGACCATCGGTATCGCGGCGGCAGCAGCGGGCGCCCTCATCGGCGCCTGGCTCGGACTCCACGCGGCGGCCGACCTGTTGGCTCTCATGACCGCCATCCTGGGAGCGGCCGTCGGTGCGAACCTGACTCTCCTCGCCCTCGACATCGCATGGGACCAGCAAGTCCGTGATCGCTCCGCCGCAGGCAACGCCAAAGAAACCCTGGCGGCGCGCCCCTCGACCGGTTGATTGAACGCCTGCGCCAGAATCGCCTCGTCAAGTCCTGCGGGCTTCGGTTCGCGGGACTTGACCTTATTGGCGGGGCGTCGGTCGCGCCTCGCGGCGACGTCAGCCCATGGCGTCGACTGCTTCGGCCTCCTCCACCGTCGGATCGCCGACGTATTCGAGCGCCTGCGCGGCCGGAAGCCGGCTCCGGATCGCAAAGGCATACACGGCGAGACTAAGGAGCGCGACGGCGAGAACGTCCCAGCCGAAGGTGAGCTCGTTGCGGGGACCGTGCAGGCCAAGCAGCGGGATCGAGCTCGGCGTTCTCGTGTCGAACGAGCTGAGGTACGAGATCGCACCCATGCCGAGCAGGTACGGCCAAAGCCACGCGGCGCTTCGCCAGTCGAGCGACACCGTCCGCCTGCTCGTATCAGTGGCATTCGACAGGCTGAGCAGCGCGAAGCCGATCAGGATCGCAGTGATCAACTTCCAGACCACGGCCCAGCCGGTGAAGAGCAGGATCTCATTCGCGACCACGAACGCTCCGGGTGCCAGGAGTGATGCGAACGGAAGCGTGAAGGGACGTGGCCGCGCAGGGTCCTGTCGCCTGAGAGCTCCGAGCGCGAGCGGCGCCATCGCATACGTGAGAACGGCCGCCGCCGAGATGAAACCGACGAGCTGCTGCCAGCTGGGGAAGGGGAGGAAGATAACCAGGCCACAGAGGAAGGAGAACGCGATCGCGAAGAGGGGGGTTCCGCGCGGCGTAAGGCGAGCGAACGCCGCCGGGATATAGCCGCCTCGAGCGAGCGCGAAGGTGAGACGGGCGCTCGCGCCGGTGTAGAGGAGGCCGGTGCCGCCAGGCGAAACGATTGCGTCGGAGTAGAGCAGGATTGCGAGCCATCCCAAGCCGAGGCCCGTCGCGAGTGCAGCGAATGGTCCGAAGTGTGCCCCCTTCCCGGCGAACGAGACTGCGCTCCAACCATGCGAGAGACTCGACGGGTCGAGCGCCAGGATGAACGCGAGCTGGAGCGCGACGTAGAGGACGATCGCGCCGATCATCGCGCCGATGATCGCGAGCGGGATGTTTCGCCTCGGGTTGCGGGTCTCGCCGCCGAGCTGGACAGCTTGCTCGAAACCGAGGCATGCGAAGATGACCCCGCCGGAGGACAACGCGAGGAACACGCCTTTCCACCCGAAGGGCATGAACCCGCCTTCTGCGCTGAAGTTGCCGCGGTGCGACGAACTCGCGACGAGCGCGACGACCGTCACAGCTGGGATCAGGAGCTTCCACCAAACGGCAAGCTTGTTGGTTTCGGCGAGCCACCGCACGCCCATGACGTTGATCGTGCAGAAGAGCAGCAGCAGGGTTACCGCGACGAGATAGCCCTGGGCGGTCAGCACCGGCCGGCCGCCCGAGACGGTGATGAGCGACGAGACGTAGTTCGACGCGTACAGGAGGGTCGCCTCGACCATGATCGGGCCGACCGTTACGGTGCCGAGGAACGCGACCCACCCGCTCGTGAAGCCAATCAGACTGCCGAAGGCGTACCGCGGGAACCGCGCGCTGCCCCCCGCCACCGGGTACATGCCACCAAGCTCGGCATGAGTCAAGGCGAGAAGCATCACCGCGCCGCCGCCGAGCAACCAGGAGATGACCGCGGCGGGCCCGGCGAGCGAGGAGGCGTACAGGGCGCCGAACAGCCAGCCCGCGCCGATGATCGACCCCAAGGAGACGAATAGGAGTCCGAGGAAGCCGACATCGCGTCGCAGCTTGCGCGCCGCGCGCTCGGGCGCGGCAACCAACGGTTGAGCCAGATCGGCCGTCGCTTCACCCCTTTTTGGCGAGAATCGCCGCCCGAGGCCTAGTCAGGCGTGCTCCGATCTTCACCGATCTCCGCCCGGGCCACAAACTGCAGGAGGCGGCCCTCACGTCTTGCGGGTCCACGATGGAAGTTGGTTAATGGCCGCCTCATCCGATCCCTCAACGGGCGCAGTGTCACCTCATCGTGCGGGGGTCGCTTTCCCGAGCCGCTGCTCGGAGCACCAGTCCCGAACCCAGGCGAACGAATCGGAAGTCGCTGCGCCTGGCGTAAGCCAGGCGCAAAGAGACGCGCCGCCAAAATCGCGACGTGATCCGCGAGGCATGCACCGGCTGCGGCTGCGACCAGTGTCCTTGGTCGACCGCGTTCCGACGGCGCCCAAGGCGCCGGCAACCCTCGCGAACTGGATCGAGAAGACCGCGAAGCGGACCTAGCTCCGGTGACATCACGGAATCTCGGGGAACGCGACGGCCAGTGCGTGCCATGCGATGAGGTGACGCGACGGTCCGACCTGGGGACGTCGGAGTTGTCCTCCCAGTGATGGCGCTGGCTGCGCGTGGCGCTTGTCTGGCTGCGCGTGGCGCTTGTCTGGCTGCGCGTGGCGCTTGTCTCCTGCTTCGCGCTCCTCTGTTCGACGCTGTCTTCCCGCGCAAACGGCGTCGTCGGCGAGCGCGATGAGGACTCGCCGCCCGGACCTGCCGCCGTTGGTCGGGCGCTACGTCGAGCGCAGCCTCCCGCCAGGCGAACTGCCCTTGCGCGTGCGCTTTACGCAGAAGGGGGAGATGCAACTGAAGCCGGGCCGGTGGGGTGCGCTTCGAGGCTGGGCAGGAGGCGGCGACCGAGGAGGTCGAGTCCTCCTGGCGAGCGCGCTTCCCCGTGGCGCCGCTGGTCACGCTGCCCGTCGATGACTCGTTCCGCGCCGGCGACGGTGCGCTCGAGGTGCGGCTCTTCGGCGTGCTACTCAAGCGCATACGAGGTCGCGAGGTCGCAAAGGGCGAGGCGATGCGCTACCTGGCCGAGCTGCCTTGGGTCCCGCACGCGCTCGTCGGCAACCGCGAGCTCGAGTTGCGTTAGCTTGACGAGGCGACCGCCGAGGTCGCGACACGGCTCGCAACCGGCCGCGCGGCGATGCGCTTGCACTTCAACGACGCCGGCGACAACGACGCCGGCGACATCGTCGCCGCCTTGGCGAGCGACCGCCCGCGCGCCGTCGGCAACGCCGTGACGCCGACTGCGTTCGCCGGCGAGTTCAGTGATTACGAGGTGCTCGATGCCGTGCGCATTCCCACTACGGCCGAGGTCCGTTGGGAGCTCGAAGACGGGCCGTTCACGTACTTCCGCGGGCGCATTACGTCGTTCGACACTGCGTGAGCGCTTCTGCAGTCAAATGGTGCGAGCCCGATAGGCAGACGTATCTGCCCGATGAGCCCCTCTCTAGCGAAGGAGGGCGTCACCGTCGCGCCAGCGCGGGCAACGACGATGGGCTGTTTGCAGGAACTTTTCGCGCGGGTAGTCGCGATCGAGTGCCTCGAGCGCGTTCCACGCCGTGTCGCGCGACGTCGCGCGTGCCCTCGAGTGCCCGCCAGTCCCAAAATGTACCCGTCTCGTACCCGCGAAGAATCCAAATCTCGCCATGGCAGGCAACACAATATGCCCATTCGCAGGGCTTTTAGACAAGCCCTCTGACGGACTCGAACCGTCGACCCCCTCCTTACCATCCAGGCCCGGTCGCAACTGGTCGCAACCCACGGCAACGGTTTTGGCTTGTTTCGGCCGTCTTCAGGGCCGTCCCATTTGCTACCGATTGCCACTGGTTGCGACCGCTCTGCGACGTTCGCGAGCACGTAGTTCCCGACCGGAACGTTGGTGAAATCGACGATCACGTCGGCCCGCTCGGCCAGCGCCATCAGCAGCCGGTTGCCGTGATCGGCGGTCAAGTTCACCGGGGCGGCGAG
>WNGB01025975.1_pt1 | contig 9999 bp, 7 predicted proteins | sample 5400681 | NCBI WGS metagenome assembly WNGB01 (sample SAMN13153367, study PRJNA577476) | soil metagenome | isolation source: 115 cm soil or saprolite under grassland replicate 2 | place: USA:California | collected 2016-06-15
GTGGTCGCGGTGAGCCCGGCCAGGTTGCGGCCGGACGGTGCGGCGCCGGTGCCGAGGGCGTGGACGACCAGGCTGCCGGCGGCGGCCGCGGCCATCCACTGGGCGACGTTGAAGCACGCCTTCAACGGGTGGATCCGCATGATCCCTTCGGAGACGGCCACGGCCACGCCGACCGCGACCACCACCTCCATCCCGGACAGGACCAGGACGGCCGGGACGAGGATCGCCTCGAACAGGTCGAGGGCGTTGACCTCCTCGCCGTAGTAGAACTCCAGGTGCAGCAGCCCGGTGACGGTCAGGACGCCGAGGAACAGCAGGAAGGTGAGCAGCGAGGTCCGCTCGGGGCCGCCCCATGCGGTGGCGGCGGCCCCGCCGACGATCCCGGCCGCCGCCAGCAGCACCGTGAGCAGCGGCACGACGAAGGGGTAGCGGTCGGCCGCCGCCGCCCGCCTTCCCGCCCCGTTGGAGTCTGGCACCCTTGGCTACTCCCAGGCGCCGTACCAGGCGGACCCGGGCAGGCTCGACCCGTACGACTCGTCCTGACCCTGCCCGTACCAGCTGGAGCCGTGCCAGCGGTACCCCGGCCAGTCGGAGCCGTACCAGTTGACCCGGTAGAAGCGGAACACGCTCCAGGTCGACAGGTACCAGTCGGACTCGCGCCAGCCGCCGCCGGTGTAGCCGAGCGGGTTCCACAGCAGGAGCTGGACGGTGAGGACGCCGCCGAGGACCGGGCCGAGCACGCTGCCGAGCGGGTCGTCGGCCACCGTCTGGACCGTCCCGCGGCTGAGCCCAAGGCTGCCCTGGCCGTTGGAGCGGCCGAGGCCAAGGTTCACCACGCCCGACGGGGTGTCCAGGGCGGCCGCATAGGCATCCAGCACCCCGGAGCCGACCGCCAGCGGGTCGTCGGAGGCGGCCCGCCGTGCCGTGGCCAGCAGGGCGAACTTCGCCCGGTCCGGCGTGATGGACGGGTTGGCCTGGACCATCAGCGCGGCCGCGCCGGAGACCACCCCCGTCGCCATCGAGGTGCCGCTCCCCCGCCGGTAGGACCCGTCGACGTACCAGGGGAACCGGGTGTCGATGGTGCTGCCGGGCGCCCGCAGCGAGACCATGTGGGCGCCCGGGGCGACCAGGTCCGGCTTGGCGAGGCCGTCGGCCGCGGTCGGGCCCCTGCCGGAGAAGTCCGGCAGCAGGTCGTCGGAGAGGCTGGTCGTGCCGCGGTCGTCGGTGGCGCCGGCGGTGATCACCCAGGGGTCGTCGGCCGGCTTGGAGATCGTCTGCGGGTCGGGGCCGCGGTTGCTGGCGGCCACCACCACCACGATCCCGGCCGCCCAGGCCCGCTCGACCGCGTAGTTGAGCGGGTCGAGCAGGTAGCTCTGGGTCGAGTCGGTGCCGAGGCTCAGGTTGAGCACGCGGATGCCGTAGCGGTCCTTGAACGACACCACCCACTGGAGGGCGGCCAGGACGTTGCTGACGTCGGCGGCGCCGTCGGCGCCGGCGATCTTCACCGACAGGACCCTTGCGCCCGGCGCGACCCCCTTCCACTTGCCTCCGGAGCTGGCGCCGTTGCCGGCGATCAGGCCGGCGATGAAGGTGCCGTGACCGTACGAGTCGTCGCAGTTCAGCTCGCCGGAGAGGTTCTTGCAGGGCTTGGCCTGGCCGAGGCCCTCAGAGACCGGGACCAGGCGGCCGGCCAGGTCGGGCACGCTGGCCACGCCGGTGTCCACCACGGCGACGGTGACCCCGCTGCCCGTCACCCCCTGCTGCCAGGCCTTGTCCGCCCGCACCACCTTCGGGTAGACCGAGCGCACCTCGCTCCCGCTGGCCGTGCCCTGCACGTGCACCGGGCGGTCGGGGGTGACGGCCAGCACGCCGGGCGAGCGCGTCAGCTTGGCGACGGCCCAGCCGGGCAGGGTCGCGGCGAAGCCCGCCACGATCGGCAGGGCGTCGGTCACCCGCCCGCCCAGCCGCGCCACCGCGCGCTCCGGCCCCTGGTCGGCCGCCGACCACTTCTGCACGATCACGCCGACCGTCGCCGTGCCGGGCGCGGCCGTGCCGCTCGCCGGGCCGGCCGTCCCAAGGACGGCCGCCACCAGCAGCCCGACCACCACGACCGTCAGCACCCTCCCACGCCGGAGGTTGATGGAACCGACGAACACCGCTGTCCTCCCTGCCGCTCGCCAACCGGTGGGGCGATCGCGACCGGACGCGGGCGCCCCGATGACATCCCTGTCGCCGGAATGGGCCAACGGACATCGGGCACGAGCGCAGCAGCGGACAAACGCGCTAGGTCGTTCCGCCCCCCACGGGTCTCGTGGCAATGCCAAGGCCCGAGACCGGTCACAACCTCATCGAATCGCCCCTCCTCGCCTGCTTCGGACATAGTGCCCGTAGAGCGCGCTGCACGTGAAGATATTCAAGCAAATCTACAGCTAAATAGGCACATTAATGACAAGCGTTCTCGCCGAAGCCCCCGAGCGGGCAGAATGGGGAATCCCGGGAGCAACCGCCCTGCGCCCCTCGTGCCGTACGCTCGCACCGACGGCCTCGGACGAGGAGCCAAGCGACCGGATGACCGCAGCCGACCCGATGGACGGCGCCATGCGCCGGCGGGAGGACCCGCCCCTGCTCACCGGGACGGCCCGCTACACCGACGACCTGGCGGTGCCGGGGGCGCTGCAGGCCGTGTTCGTGCGGGCGCCGCTGGCCCACGGGCGCATCGAGGCCGTGCGGGTGACCGCCGCCGTCGCCATGCCCGGGGTGGTCGGGGTGTTCACCGCCGCCGACCTCGCTCTGCCGCCGATGCCGGCAGGGACCGCGCCGGCCGCCTTCGCCAGACCGGTGCTGGCCGACACCACCGTCCGCTTCCTCGGCGAGCCGGTGGCGCTGGTGGTCGCGGGGACCAGGGCGCAGGCGCTGGACGCCGCCGAGGCGGTGGAGGTCGACTACCAGCCGCTGGAGGCGGTGGTCGACCCGCTCGCCGCGCTCGAGGCGGACGCCCCGCTGCTGTTCCCCGGCCACGGCAGCAACCTCGCCAAGCAGCGCGCCTGGCCGCGGCCGTCCACCGCGCTGGAGGGCGCCGAGGTGGTGGTGCGGGCTCGCTTCGTGAACCAGCGCGTGGCCGCCGCCCCGATGGAGCCGAACGCGGCCGTGGCCGTCCCTGACCCGGAACGGGACGCCTTGACGCTCTACGTCCCCTGCCAGGCGCCGTTCTCGGTGCGGGAGGTGGTGGCCGACGCGCTCGGGCTGGCCGCCGACCGGGTCAGGGTGGTGGCACCGGCGGTCGGCGGCGGCTTCGGCGCCAGGATCGCCACCTACCCGGAGCAGGTGGCGGTGGCGGCGGTGGCCCGGCGGCTGGGCCGGCCGGTGCGGTACGTGGAGAGCCGCTCCGAGAGCATGCTGGCGATGAGCCACGGCCGTGCCCAGGTGCAGGACGTGGAGCTCGGCGCGACCAGGGACGGCCGGCTGGTCGGGCTGCGGGCGCGGCTGGTCGGTGACGGTGGCGCCTATCCCGGCGAGGCCGCCTACCTGCCCGGGTCCACCAGGCTGATGGCCTCGGGGGTCTACCGCATCCCACGCATCGAGGTCGCCACCGCCTGCGTGGCCACCAACACCACCCCGGTGGCCGCCTACCGTGGCGCCGGCCGGCCGGAGGCCACCGCGCTGCTGGAGCGGGCGGTCGACCTGCTGGCCGCCGAGCTGGCCATCGACCCGGCGGAGCTGCGCCGCCGCAACCTGATCCCGCCCGACGCGTTCCCCTACCAGACGCCCACCAAGGCCCGCTACGACACCGGCGACTACCGGGCCGCCCTCGACCGGGTGCTGGAGGGGGCCGGCTACCGGGAGCTGCGGGCCGAGCAGGCCGAGCGGCGCCGTCGCGGCGACCGCCGCCAGCTCGGCGTCGGCCTCGCCGTGTACGTGGAGGTGACCGGGTTCGGCTCCGAGTACGGCGCGGTCGCGGTCCAGCCCGACGGGCTGGTCACTGTCAGCACCGGCACCTCCCCCCAGGGCCAGGGCCACGAGACCTCCTTCGCGCAGCTGGTGGCCGCCACCCTCGGCGTGGCGCCCGAGGCGGTCAGGGTGGTCCACTCCGACACCGCCCTGCTGCCACGCGGCGACGGCACCATGGCGTCGCGCTCGCTGCAGGTCGGCGGCAGCGCGGTGTTGCAGGCGGCCGAGCTGGTCATGGACAAGGCCAGGGCGCTCGCCGCCCACCTGCTGGAGGCGCCCGCCGAGGACGTGGCGGTGTTCCCTGGCGAGGGTCTCGGGGTCGCCGGCGCCCCGAGCACCGCCCTTGCCTGGTCGGAGCTGGCCGCGGCCGCGGCCGATCCCCGGCGGCGCCCGGGCGGCATGCCGCCCGGCCTCGACGCCGCCACCGACTTCACGCTGCAAGGAAGCACCTACCCCTTCGGCGCCCACCTGGCCGTCTGCGAGGTCGACCTGGAGACCGGCCTGGCGCGGGCGCTGCGGCACGTGGCCGTCGACGACGCCGGCCGCATCCTGAACCCGTTGCTCGCCGAGGGGCAGGTGCACGGCGGGATCGCCCAGGGGATCGCCCAGGCGCTGTTCGAGGAGGTCCGCTACGACCAGGCCGGCAACTGCCTGACCGGCACGCTGGCCAGCTATGCGATGCCCAGCGCCGCCGACCTGCCCGCCTTCGAGACGCTGCGGACCCAGACCCCGACCCCGCTGAACCCGCTGGGCGCCAAGGGGATCGGCGAGTCCGGCGCGATCGGCGCCACCCCGGCGGTGCAGAACGCGGTGGTGGACGCGCTCGCCCACCTGGGGGTGACCCACATCGACCTGCCGCTGACCCCGGAGCGGGTCTGGCGCGCCATCCAGGCGGCCGCCTCCGGCGCCGCTCCGTGACCGGTCAGGAGCCGCCCGGTGCGGGTCCCCCGTCCGCCGACGGGTCCTGGGGGAGCGGGCGCGTGCGGGCGGCCCGGTACTCGGCGACCACCAGGTCGGTCAGCTCCTGGACGGAGGTCTCGGAGGTCGGCTTGTCAAAGGTGATGGTGCCGTGCTGCAGCAGGTTGATCCGGTCGCAGACCTCCAGGATCTGGCCGTAGTTGTGGGCGATGACGACGATCGAGACCTCGCCCCGGCGCTTGAGGTCGCGCACCAGGTCCAGGATCAGCGCGCCCTCCTTGGCGCCCATGGCCGCCAGCGGCTCGTCCAGCAGCAGGATCCTGGCGTCGGTGTAGACCGAGCGCGCCACCGCGATCGCCTGGCGCTGGCCACCCGACAGCTTGGCCACCTCGACGTCGACCGAGGCGACGTTGACCCCCATGTCCTGCAGGTGCTGCCTGGCGAGCCGCTGCATGCGGCGGTTGCTCAGCAGCGGCCAGCGCACCAGCTCCCGGTTGAGGAACATGTTGTGGTAGACGCTCAGCTCGTTGACCAGCGCCAGGTCCTGGTAGACGGTGTCGATCCCCAGCGTCCGGGCGTGGTCCACCGACCTGAGCACGACCTCCTCGCCGTTCACGGAGATCGTCCCGGCGTCGGGCTGGTGGAAGCCGCAGAGAATCTTGATCAGCGTCGACTTCCCGGCGCCGTTGTCGCCGATCAGCCCGAGCACCTCGCCCCTGGCCAGGTGGAGGTTGACGTCGGACAGGGCGGTGATGCCGCCGAAGCGCTTGGCGATGTGCTCGACCCGCAGGGCCTCGCCGTTGGCGGCCGCGGCCATCAGGACCGACCCGCCCGTCGCAGCCTCGAGAGGTAGACGTTGGCGATCATCGAGAGAAGGATCGCGGTGCCCAGGATCAGGAAGTAGGGGTTGGCGCTGATGCCGATCAGGTTCATCCCGTTCTGCAGCTCCGCCAGCACCAGCGCGCCGAGGAACGCCCCGATGACGGTCCCGGAGCCGCCCGCCAGCGCGGTGCCGCCGATCACCGCCGCCGAGATCGCGGCGAACGTGATCCCGGTGGCGCCACCGAGGTTGGGGTCGATGGTGTTGATGCGGAAGGCGTCCAGGATCCCGGCGAACCCTCCGAGCGTCGCCACCACCATGAAGTTGCCGATCTTGATGCGTCCGGCCCGGATCCCCGCCTCGGTGGCGCCGAGCAGGTTGCCGCCGACCGCCACGGTGTGCAGGCCCCAGCGGGTGCTGGTCAGCACCAGGTGGAAGAACCCCACGATCAGCAGGCACCAGATGAGCTGCGACCAGTCCGCGTCGCCCAGCCAGCTCTGGATCGTGCCTTTGGCCGGCTCGGGAATCGGGGCCGGGTAGGCGTGCGAGGTGACAAAGACGATGCCGATCACCACGTTCAGCGTGCCGAGCGTGGTCACGAACGACGGCACCTTGAACACCCAGGTGATGAACCCGTTGGCGAAGCCGATCACGGCCGAGATCAGCAGGGCGATGAGGATGGCCGGGATCACCGGCACGGAGTAGTAGTCGACCAGGTAGTGCATGTTGAACGGCGCCAGTGCGTAGACGGCGCCGACCGACAGGTCGATCTCGCCGCTGACCATCACCAGCACCATGCCCGCCGCGACGATCGCCGTGGGCGCGGTGGCCTGCGAGATGTTGACCAGGTTGGGTTGGGTGAGGAAGGCGGGCTCCGCGTAGGCGAAGTAGGTCCCGAGCGCGACGGCGACCACCAGCACGCTGGCCTCGCGCCGGCGCAGGAACTCATCCGCGACTCGCCGCAGGATGCGGAGGGCCGGGCGGCCCGGCGGGGCCGCCTCGACCCGTTCCGTTACCTCGATCGTGTCGCTCACGAGTGCGCGATCGCTCCAGAGCGCTGGACGACTTGCTGCTCGGTGCTGGAACCCTCGAAGCGGGTCTTGGTCTGCAGGTAGGGGTCGACGTTGTCCTTGGTCACGAACAGCAGGCCGGTGTTGGTCTCGGAGGGGAACAGCAGGCCCCCGGAGAGCTTGTAGAAGTAGAGGTACAGCACCGGCAGGAATCCCTGCAAGTACGGCTGCTGGTCGATGGTGTAGTCGAGGCTGCCGCCCTTGATGGCGTTCAGCGTCTCCGGCACCAGGTCGAAGCCGCCGGCGACCTTCAGGCTCTTGTCGCGCATGTTGTACTTCTCGACGATCTGGCCGACCGACTGGGTGGAGCCGGCGTCGACCGCGAGCATGCCCGCCAGGTTCGGGTGGCCCTGGGCGTAGGCGTCGATGATGTTCGTCCCCTTGACCACGTCGGCGTTGGTGGGGGCCGCCTTGAACTGGATCGGCTTGCCGGAGTTGAGCGCGCCCGGCGTGGCGATGAACCCCACCACGTCGCCGGACTCGAGGCCCGCCGCCAGCGCGCGCTGGCCGAGCTGGAACCCGGAGTCGTACAGGCCCTGCCCGATGTAGGCCAGGCGGTTGGTGCCGGGGTCGTCCTTGGCGCCGTCGGCGTTGTAGGAGACGACCGGGATGCCGGCGTCCAGCGCCTGGTTGACCGGCGCGTTGAAGGCGTTCTTGTCGACCACCGCGAGCGCGATCCCGTCGGCCTTGGCGGAGATCGCGGCGTTGGTGGCGTTCACCATCTCGGCGACGACCGCGTCCTTCGAGCCGGTCCATTGGAAATCGCAGTTGAGCAGCGCGCAGGCGTCCTGGGCGCCGTACTGGGTGGGGGTGAAGAACGGGTTGGTGGTGACGTGGTTGACGAACACGAACTTCCACTTGGGCGTGGACGGGAAGTCGCCGGCGCCCGCCGCCGCCGCACTGCTGCTGTCGTTGTCGTTGCTGGAGCAGGCGGCCAGCAGCGCCGATGCGGCCAGCCCGGCGCTGGCCAGCCCGGCGCCGGTCAGCAGCCGCCGCCGGGTGACGGGCGGGAGGCCGAGCGTCTCGACGGCCTCCTCGACCCTGGGGTCGACTCCCACCATGACAACCTCCTGGGGCTGGGCCGCAGCGCGACCGGTGGGGCCTGGTCGCGCCGCGGCGGGGATCGTGCCTAGCTGGTCGAGAACTTGTAGATGGTAGTGGTCTTGTAGAGCTGGCCGGGCGCCAGCACGGTCGACGGGAAGTTGGGGTGGTTGGGCGAGTCCGGGTAGTGCTGGGTCTCGAGGGCGAAGCCGTCGCCCTGGCGGTACATGCGGCCGCTGGTGCCGACCAGCGTCCCATCGAGGAAGTTGCCCGAGTAGAACTGGATGCCCGGCTGGTCGGTGATCACCTCCAGGACACGGCCGCTCTTCGGCTCGACCACCCTGGCGGCCAGCTCCAGGCCGCTGCCGTGACGGTCGAGCACCCAGTTGTGGTCATAGCCGCGACCGATGACCAGCTGCGGCTCGGAGCCGTCGCGGATGCGCGCACCGATCGCGGTCGAGCGCCGGAAGTCCAGCGAAGAGCCGTCGAGCGAGGCGATCTCACCGGTCGGGATCAGGGTGGGGTCGACCGGCGTGTAGTGGCTGGCGTTGATCTTCAGCTTGTGGCCGTAGATGTCGCTGGAGCCCTCGCCGGCGAGGTTCCAGTAGGCGTGGTTGGTCAGGTTGATGATCGTCTTCAGGTCGCTGTCGCCCACCAGCCTCGCACGGTAGTCCATGCGGATCTCGTTCTTGTTGGTCAGCGTGTAGGTGACCTTGTTCGCCAGCCTCCCCGGGTAGCCCTGGTCGCCGTCGGGGCTGGTGAAGCGGAGCTCCAGGCCGACGCTGTGCCGGTCCTGCACCGGGGTGGCGGCCCACACGTGCTTGTCGAACCCGACGGTGCCGCCGTGGAGGCTGTTCGGCGGGTTGTTGATCGGCAGCTGGTAGGTCTGGCCGTTGAGCTGGAACTGGCCTAGGGCGATGCGGTTGGCATAGCGGCCGGTGATGCAGCCGAAGTAGGGGCTCTTGGCGACGTAGTCGGCCAGGTTGTCGAAGCCGAGGGTGACGTTGGCGAGGCGGCCGCGGCGGTCGGGCACCTTGATCGACTGCAGGATGCCGCCGTAGGTGAGGATCGTCACCTCCATGCCGCGGGAGTTGGTCAGGGTGTAGATGTCGACGGGGGTGCCGTCGGCCAGGCTGCCGAACGACGCCTTGGTGATGGTGGGACGGTGCCGCGTCGACGACGCCGACGCGGTCGCGACGAGGGCCATGGTCGAGAACGCCAGGAGCGCGACCACGCCGATGCGCACGGCTCGGCGGATGGTCCCCCCTGCTGTGAGGACGCCGTGCATGCTTCCTCTCCTCCTTTCCGCCGCCGCCGTCGTGGCGGCGTCCGGTCATCGGGCTCCGAGCAGATGCTCGACCGCCAGTTGGTCGAGGCGTTCGTAGCCGCGGCCTTGCCGGGCGGCCGCGTCCGGGTCGAAGGAGTCGTCGGCGAGCAGCTCGTCCAGTGTCTCGCCCGGCCCGAGGGAGGGGATCGCCAGGTCGGGCACGCCGGCGGCTGCCATTGCCGCGGTGACCTCCGGGTCGGCCCGGAACGCGGCCGCCCGATCCTTGAGGATCAGGTAGGTGCGCATGCAGCCCCGCGCGAACTCCCAGACGCCGTCGGCGTCCTCGGTGCGGTAGGCGCGTGCGTCGAAGTGGCGCGGGCCCTGGTAGCCGCCCCGCTCCAGCAGGTCCACCAGGAAGAAGGCGTTCTTCTGGTCCTCGGAGCCGAAGCGGTAGTCCTGGTCGTAGCGGGGCCCGCGCTGGGCGTTCAGGTCGATGTGGAACAGCTTGCCGGCCCACAGCGCCTGGGCGACGCCGTGGTGGAAGTTCAGGCCGGCCATCGTCTCGTGGCCGACCTCCGGGTTGAGGCCCACCAGCTCCGGGTGCTCCAGGCGGTCGATGAACGCCAGCGCATGCCCGATGGTCGGCAGGAAGATGTCGCCGCGGGGTTCGTTGGGCTTGGGTTCGATGGCGAAGCGCAGGTCGTAGCCGCGCCGTCGCACGTGGTCGCAGAGGAGGTCGATGGCCTCCTTGTAGCGGTCGAGGGCGGCGCGCACGTCCTTGGTGTCGGACTCGCAGCCCTCGCGGCCACCCCAGCAGACGTAGACCTTGGCGCCGACCTCGGCGGCGACGTCGATGTTGGCGACCGTCTTGCGGATCGCGTGGCGCCGCACGGCCGGGTCGTTGGCGGTGAAGGCGCCTTCGCGGAAAACCGGGT
>WNGB01015700.1_pt1 | contig 9998 bp, 9 predicted proteins | sample 5400681 | NCBI WGS metagenome assembly WNGB01 (sample SAMN13153367, study PRJNA577476) | soil metagenome | isolation source: 115 cm soil or saprolite under grassland replicate 2 | place: USA:California | collected 2016-06-15
AACGTACGGTGGCGTATTTCAAAACATTGCTCCATACAGACAATCGGACCTAGTCGCCATGTAGAAGGAGCCTCGCATGAGCACCCTGGAAGCCCCTGAGACTCTCGAGGGTTGGTACGTGCAACACGATGTCTATACGGTGCATTGGCCGCAGTGGCGCACCGTTGCGCCGTCACAGCGCGCGGCCATTATTGAGGCGAGTATTGCCTGGTGTACAGCGCAGGCGGCGCCAGAGCAAGGGAGTAGTGCGTTCTTCAGTGTCGTAGGACAGAAGGGCGATCTCCTCGCCATCCACTTCCGGCCAAACCTCGAAGCCCTGAATGGCATCGAACTCAGTCTGCGGCAGACGGAACTCTTTGCCTATTTGCAGCCTGTGTACAGTTACCTATCGGTGATCGAACTCGGTCTCTACGAAGTCATTGGGGCCGTGCAGCGGCAACTTGCTAGCACCGGGCTGGAAGCTGGCTCCGCGGCCTATGAAGCGGCGTATCAACAGGAACTCGCGCACCAGAAAGCTGCCATGCAGCCTCGCCTCTATCCCGTCATGCCGGCGGGCCAATACCTGTGCTTTTACCCGATGGATAAGAAACGCGGTGACATGCACAATTGGTATACGCTCTCCATGGATGAGCGCCGGCAGCTGATGCGTGGGCACGGCATGATCGGGCGCAAGTACGCTGGCAAGGTCATGCAAATCATCAGCGGTTCCGTGGGCCTGGATGACTGGGAATGGGGCGTGAGCCTGTTTGCCAATGATCCACTGGTCTTTAAAAAACTCATCTACGAGATGCGTTTTGATCCCGCCAGTGCGCTGTATGCCCTGTTTGGGGCGTTCTATGTGGGGATTCGCTTCCAGCCGTCCGACCTGGGAGCATGGCTCTCGGGCACCCTACCGGCGTGATGCCAGTAGGGGGATGCTAGAGTTTCTCGCCTGTTAGATGCTCTACCACTCTTCCAAAAAGGCTTTGGCTGGGCGCTTGCATTGAGCGCCTGTTGAGCGAGGCTAACATTGTGTCGAGCCATGCCTCGCTCACGTCAGAGAGTCGTCATCTCATCGGCGCCGTCGAGTGCCGCCGCCTGCGTCCTCATGCTCTGCCCGTCAATACAGCACGGACTGCTATGGTCCATGAGCAAGCTCTGCGCTACTGAGTGCTTAAGTTTTTCTCGGCAGTGGCCGAAAAGATCCTGGGTGGTACCGTTTGTTCTGTTAGCATAAAGGCACTCAGGATCGATAGAACAGATTACAGAGGTCTCCTTCATGGGGAGATGGACGCACCCACGGCAGTTGGTTATGGCGATGGATTGCCACGTAGAGCAGGATAACGGTGCTACGGGTGGCAGGCCATAGTTGGTGCACAGGGTGACGAGAGGCACATGGAGAATGCAATATCCTGCATGTAATACCTGGGAGATCGTCACCTCCGGGAAGGAAATGTCACTATGAACGTCAAGAAAATATATGCTAAAGACAGTGACAGAGGCACCCTGGTATGTGAAAAGTGTGGAAAAACAAGAACCATCAATCTCTCTGAGTTTAAAAATATTGGCAAACTACTGAAGGTCAAATGTAGATGTGGACATGTTTTTTCTGTGAGCATAGAGTTTAGAAAATTCTATAGGAAGAGCGCAAATCTTACAGGAGAGTATATCAGAATTAGCCGTGATATGTCAAAAGGCCTGGAAATAGGTGTCATGACAGTGGAGAATTTGTCGAGAACTGGGTTAGGATTTCGCACCAAGATAAATCACAACATCTGTGTGCAAGATGTGATCGCAGTGAGATTTATATTAGATGATGATAAGTGTTCAGAAATTAATAAAAGTGCAGTCGTTAGACAAGTAAGTAACAACTTTGTGGGTGCAGAATTTTTGGACTTTGATGGGTTCAATGAAATAAACCGTACCTTAGGCTGTTATTTGATGCCACGCTGAGCCTGCATGCTGTATGTGCTCCTCCATTGAGATGTACTCCCCAAAGGCTTGCAGCCAACCCAGGCGATAGAGCGCCACGGCACCCGGGTGGCTGAAGCCCGCCACATAGACCTTCTGACTCCCTCAGTGTACGACCCGTGCCAGGGCGACTGACGCCAGCAAATTCCCCAGGAGCCGCAAACCGTGGTTGTCCTCCATGGTGAGAATCGATTCAGGGTGAAACTGCACCCCTTCGACAGGGAGGGTGCGATGGCGTAGCCCCATGACCACGTCACCCCAGGTCGCTGTAACCTCTAACACCTCGGGGATACGGTCGCCTATCAGCGAGTGATAGCGGCCGACGGGCAACGGCGAGGGGAGACCTTCGTAGATGCCAGTGCCACAGTGGTCAATCAGGCTCTGTTTGCCGTGATAGGGACGCGGCAGGACACGCAACGAGCCCCCAAAATACTCGATCATCGCCTGATGTCCCAGGCAGACACCAAAGAGGGGTACGGTGCGGTGGAAGTGGTCGATGTAGGCCAAGAGGTTCCCGGCATTCGCTGGCGTTGAGGGGCCTGGGGAAAAGACCAGGAGTTCGGGATCCGAGACAGCGACCATCTCGATGGGCACGTCATTCCGGTAGACGCGCACGTGACACTCGAGACGCTTGAAGTAATCGACGAGGTTGAAGGTAAACGAATCAAAATTGTCAATCACGGTGACGCGCATATGTGACACTCCTTGCTGCACCCGGGCAGCCGTTGATTACTCGATGCTATCTAAGGCCTCAAGCAAGGCACGCGCTTTGGCTTCGGTCTCAGCATATTCCGAGGCGGGATCGGAATCGTAGAGGAGCGTGGAGCCGGCCCGTACCGCCACATCATAGCTCTCCTCGGGGTCTTGCGTGCGGCGCACCAAGTGGGCCGTGCGAATGATAATGCCCGTATCCAGTTGGCCAGAGAACGTGAGATAGCCGACGTTCCCGCCGTAATAGCCCCGTCGGCTGTTTTCGTGTAGGGCAATGTAGGTCATCGCGGCCGCTTTCGGTGCCCCGGTGAGCGTGCCCGCATTGAGGCTGGCAATGAAGGCGTCAAAGGCGGTCCAGCCTGGGGCCAGGCGTCCTTCCACCTGGGCCACGGTATGCATCACGCGCGAATACTTTTCGACGTAGCGATAGTCGCTTACCGAGACGCCAGGCTCACACACGCGACTGACGTCATTACGCGCCAGGTCGATCAGCATATCGAGTTCCGATTTTTCCTTTTCCGAATTTAGCAAGTGCATCATGTTGTGGTAGTCCGTCAGGCTATCCGTGCCACGTGGCATGGTGCCCGAGATGGGCCGCTGTTGCACGATGCCATTTTCAACTCGCACAAACATCTCTGGGGAGGCGCCGACGAGCGCTTCATCGCCGTAATCGACGTAGAACTGGTACGGCGAGGGGTTGATCTCACGGAAGCGCCGGTAGAGCTCGAGCGGGCTCCGGTCGTACCGCCCTTTATAGCTGTGCGAGAGCACCACCTCAAAAAATTCCCCCAGGCGCATTTGTTCACGCGCGTCGTCCACGGCGCTCATGAACGCTTCACGCCCCATGTCTGATGCCAGTTTGTGGGGAATGCGGAGCCGCGCACTGCGGGGCACCGGGGGCTCAGTGGGGGACAGCTCTGCGAAGCGTTCACGTAACACCTCAGCAGCCGACATGGCGCTATTGAGGAAATCGTACACATAGAGCACAGCCCGCTCACGCATGTGATCGTAGAAAAGCAACGTGTCGGGCATAAACAGACGAAAGTCCTGCGTGGGGATCGCTGGCAAGCGATCGGGCAGCGGTTCAAACAGGCGCACAAAGTCATAGGCAAAGGCCCCCCAGAGACCCAGAAAGCGGTCGTCACAGCGGAAGGCGTGGAGGAGGTTACGGATAACCTGTGAAATGTTGTTAAGGTGCAAACGCTCGTCCTCAGCCACCAGCCGTCGCTCGCAGGGCACGGTACCAGCGAGTGCCTGGGCGCTGCGTTGGACATGCGAACAGCACGGTATGTCGGTAGCCGAGAGCGTCTGCGCCAGCATAGCCTGGCCACGCCGGTTGAGAGCCCGAATGCGAAAGGTCTCATCTTTGCCTTCGACAATGACCGGCGGATCGATGACGGCCAGGGAGTAGCGGCCGTAGGTCGGTGCAATATCCACCGATTCGTAGAGCACGCCAGGGCGCCTGGCATTGAGGCACTGATACAGGGACAAGGGAGCCAGCCACGCTTGCGTATAATCCAGCGGCAAGGTCAGGCGGCGCACCTGTCCGCGGCCACTCCCATACACCAGGGTCTCTTCTGTAGGAGTGAGCGTCAGTAAGTAATCGAGGACATCGGCCGGCGTCACAGACGTTGAAGTGGCAATAGCCATAGGAAAGTCTCCATAGACTCACGTGTCGTGTTGAGCTGTGTCGACACCAATGCACGCGCGCAGGACGCGTCCACAAGGCACACAGCTTTGTAATGATTACTCAGCGTTAGGAAAATGGGAGAACGGGAAACACAGTTTAGAAGCAGCGCAGCTCTACCATCGCCGCCAGGAGGAGAGGCACCATCGCTGGGAAGGGGCATAGAGGCAAATACGACTATCTACTTGCTGCAAATAGGAGGCCCTAACATCAATGATTTCTATACGTTCAACAGGTCGCGACGGCGATCGAGGACGCATGTGTCATCTCCTCTCCACACGATGCCGGCATGACAAGAAGTGTATACTATGCGGCGCACTATACAGCGAGTTAGGAAGCTTTGTCAACCCCTTTATTTGGGTGACTGTTTGATTGCTTGACAGTGCGACCAAAGCCCCCTAGGATGGCACCGCAATCAACACATAGTGGAGTGGGGCACCCTAGGTCAGATCGCGACATGCAGGAGAAGCGACATGCAGCACCTTGTACGCACGATCGTCAGCGCTCTTGTGGATTACCCAGAAGTGGTTGAGGTTCAGCAGATAGATGGAGAAACCACCTGCATTCTGGAGGTGCGCGTTGCCTCAGAGGACATTGGGAAGGTCATTGGGCGCCAGGGACGCAATATTGCTGCACTCCGTACCTTGCTGCATGCCGTTGGTGCCAAGGAACGTAAGCACATCTTACTCGAAGTGTTAGAAGATCGCCCTACGACAACGCGTCCCTAACCCACATCGGAGTGCCTCTGAGCGCTGCTGAGGCACTCCGTATGGGTTGCCCTCCTTGGGGGGGAGAGACAGGCCTGCGACTCATAGCCAGGTGATTAGCTCGTGTAGGATGGCCTGTTGTTGAGCGTCAACGTAAAATCTCACTCCAAAGCCCCCTTGCATTACGCGTACGACTTCTGCCTGTAACTTAAAAGGCCGTCCGAGCAATTCGAAGGTGATCGTCATCAGCTCACCTGGGAGCAGGTGGAGATCCATTTCAATAAAGGCACCTCCAGCCGAGACGTTTCTGGCCACTCCCATGGATGCCTCACCCCGGCTATTCACCCCATCAACCCGAAAGGTCACGTCTACCCGCCCGTGGACCCGTCCGTCTGCGCCAGGTTTCAGTCGCTTTTCAAGGACTTGGATATGGTCCTTGAGCTGGACGTTTTCCTCGATCACACGCGCATGCGTTACCTTCAAACTGCGGAGTTCCATCTCGATCTCACGCATGCGTCGCCGCAGATTGTGGTTTTCGGTCTCAAGAATCGTCATGACTTTGCCTCCCTCCCTAGCACAACAGGAGCAAGGGATAGCATCGTGGGGACTGCCTCGCGATCTGGACCACACATGTGGGCCATAGGACAGACAACGCGTCAGCCCTTCAGAAAGCCTGTAACAGCATGTACGAAGCCTGTCGGATCTTCGTACATGGGCATGTGGCCGCACCGCGGCATAATGGTCACCCGCGAGCCGGAAATGCGCTTCTGAAATTCCTGGGCATAGCATACCGGGGCGAGTCCGTCAGACTGCCCCCACAGCACCAGGGTAGGCGCTTGGATGCGATGCAGGCGTTTCTTCAACCCCTTGTCAGGAATTGGCCAGAGGAATTTGCCCGCCGTGGAGAGATGCTGCATGCGTATGAGGTACGCTTCCATCTGGGCTTTTTCGTCCTGTGGTACCGCCATCATCGCCCGCGCCACATCCGAGTTGGGATCGTGCCATAATGCCATCCCCAGTTGCTCCGGTGTCATCGCGAAGAAATCGGCAATAGGATGGTCATCGAGCCACAGCCCCACCGCGTTCGCCAGCACGAGCTTGCGTACCCGGTGCGGGCTCAGCGCGGCCAGCTCAGCCCCGAGCATGCCGCCCATGGAATGGCCCACGACGTGCACCGACTCCAGGTGCAAGGTATCGAGCAAGTCGTTGTAGTAGACCACCATGTCCAGCATGTCATCGATCTGGTCGATCCCCGTACTCGTCTCAAAGCCAGGATGAGCCGGGGCATAGACCGTAAAATGTTTGGCGAGTTCGACCAAAAATGGGTCCCAGCCACGCAGGCCACCAGCCCCATGGAGAAAGAGCAGTGGCGCACCGTTGCCGTCGGTGCGGAGCTTAGTCTCGAACATGCCGTTGCGCACGGTAACCGTTTTTTCTTCCATCTTTACGTTTCTTTTCAATCCCTTCCAGGGTGGTACGTGGTTTGCAGCGCCTCGGGTAACCTCGAGTGCGCTTAGAACGTACACATAGTATACCGCCCAACAGCACATTTTCCCCTGCGGCTGGAGCATACTGGGCGCCCTGGGTCTTGTCAACTTTTCTCCGTGTGCTGAACTGTGCTATGGTAGCACCTTGCCATGATGACGTAGCAATCTACCCAGATGCATGTTCGACATGTCCTCTGCCAAGGACCACACACACCATGCAAGACGTACATTGCCAGGTTTTAGTTATCGGTGGGGGCGCTGCGGCTATGCGCGCTGCTATTGCTGCCCACGACACGGGGGCCGCCACACTCATGGTGTCCAAACAAACACCGGGCTATAGCGGGAACTCGGTCATTGCCCGCTCAGGCCACTCGGCACCCTTTGGCACCCTAGAACTCGACGACAGCCCGGAGCTCTTTGTCGCTGACACGCTCCATGCCGGGTCATACGTGAATCATCAACCCATGGTGTGGGCCCTGGCCACCGAAGCCTGTGCCCGCCTGGAGGAACTCGTGGCCTGGGGAGCGCCGTTTCTCACCCGTGATGGCCGTATCGAGACTCAGCCTTCCGCTGGCCATCAGCGTCCGCGTGGGTGCTACTCCGTCAAGAACATCTCCACCGAAGTCGCCCGCCCAGTGCGCCAGCAGGTCGATCAACGCGGTATTCGTATACTCGATCACGTCATGCTGCAAGAACTGCTCGTTGAGGACGGGCGCTGCTATGGGGCGGTGGGGATACACCGCAGCCACGGTGAGCCGTACATCATCCACGCTGGCGCCACGATTCTTGCTACCGGAGGGTGTGGCGAGGTGTATGCCCAGACGACCAACGTTACTGGCATCACGGGCGATGGTATGGCCATGGCGTTGCGCGCTGGGGTCGACCTGGTAGATATGGAATTCGTGCAGTACTACCCGGTGGTGCTGCGCTGGCCAGTGACGCGTTTGCTCGCCTCGCCGACCCTCTTTCCCCTCGGCGCGCGGCTCTACAACGCCGAAGGAGAGCGCTTCATGGCCAACCTGCCGCAGGGCACAGAAAATGTCACGCGCGACATCCGCTCGCGTGCTATCTTCCAGGAAATTGTTGCTGGCCGTGGCCTATACAACGACGCCGTGATCATGTCCTTAGCCGACATTGACGCAGCCGCCTTTCGGCGCTATGCCCCGGACATGGCCCACATTGTTGACGCGCAGCAGCTCGACTATCGCACCGCCCAGTTCCTGGTACGGCCGGAAGCGCACTTTTTCTGTGGTGGCGTGCGTACGGATGCCCAGGGGGCCACCGCGCTCCCCGGTCTGTACGCGGTGGGCGAGGTGGCTGGCGGGTGTCACGGTGCCAATCGCCTGGCGAATAATGCTTTTCCAGAGTGCTATGTGTTCGGCAAGCGCGCCGGGGAACATGCTGCCGCCGTGGTGACCTCCCACTCTGCCTCTGCCCCGGCGACCTTGACGACACGCGCCCATGCGTACCTCCGCGCAGTCGAGCAGCGCGCTGCGCAGCCTGGCGATGCTCCAGACCAGTATAAAGCGGTGCGCAGCGCCGTGCGGCAGCAGATGTGGGACGACGTCGGGATTGTGCGGCGCACGGCCACGTTGCGCACCGCCCTCGAAGCCATACACAGGCTGGCAGACCAGGCACACGCCTGTCATGGTGACCGCCCAGCGACCGTGGTGCGCTGCCTGGAACTCGATAATCTGGTCCTGGTCGCAGAAGCTATTGCCCTGGCAGCACTGACACGGCAAGAGAGTCGTGGCACGCACTACCTCGAAGAGTTCCCTGACAAAGACGATACGCATTGGCTCTGTAACCTGGTGGTACGCCAGGGGGATGACCGTGCCCTGCAGGTGTGCCAGGCACCAGTCGTCACCGTGTGAGCGTGAGATAAAACACTCGCAAGGGGGAGAGACGATGAAAGCAGTCTCTATCAGGCAGCCAGGCGGACCCGAGCATCTCATCTATGGTGACAGGCCTGATCCCGGGTCGGACCAGGCGAGATTGTGGTGCGGGTGCGGGCGACCGCCCTCCATCATACCGATCTTGGTGTCCGCTCCCGCAAGAGTGGCAACAAGCAAGCTACCTCACCATCCTTAGCCATTGATTTTCACCTTGCATGCATTCCGACCAAGCAACGGCGTGACTCGGGGTGTCATGCCTGCTTTGGACGGCGTGCAGTGTGTAATAAAGGTTACAGATGCTCTGTGACCTTGCTCACACCACAGGGCTACCCTCGGCGGGTATCTTCACACCCAACACGTCACGCGCAGCCATGCTGCTATAACGGGCAGCGCTCCAGAGCACCGGAGGCAAGAGGTACTCGAGGATTCTGGCGTCGTTCTGCATCGCCCAAGTGGCCGACACGGTGATCGACGCCGAGCCGAGCCCTATGCGCCGGGCACATCGCTCCCCCAGAGAGCGGTCTCCCATAGGGGGGAACATTTTGTGTTGTCCCAGGATGGTCGGCAGTGTAGGATGTCACCTATGAGATTGTTCATCAGCGGCACTGGAGAATTGCACGCACCCCACCCGAAGCGATTCTAACGCACCGCATTGTCGAGCCGCACGTTGTAGGCCCCCGAGGACAAGCTTTCACAGGACGTTGACTATACTGCAGTCATACCCTGCTTAAAGGGGACCTATGGAGACAAGGCAACCGCACGCACGGTTAGCACTAGAGTCAGCCATCCCGCATGTAGCGGAACCGGCCCCGCCATATACGACAGAGCCTCCCTGGACCGTCCTCTTGAGGGACCCTCGACCTTCTCGTCTCCAATACGTCAGCAGTATCATCGCGGCATGTGGCACCCACCTGCGATACAACGAAGAGATCTCAGCGCTCCCGCAGGTCGAAGGCTCTTATGCCTGGGCTCTCGCTGTGGTCGCTCTGGGGACGTGCCCCTCGCCGGGCGACCTCGATTTGGCAGCGACCCGTAGCTTGAAGCGGAAAGGCTTCAGGGTCATCTGTTACGAGGATGGTGCGCCGTTCTGGCCCCTCAGCTTGCGCTGCCAGCTCTTATTGGCTGGTTCTGCATGGTTACTTGACAGCGCGAAAGCGGAGTTTGCCCAAGAACTAGGAGGTCTACTCACCCAACTCCTCCAGGCACACACCCGCAGACGGGACGAAGAGGAACGCGTCAAAGGCGTGATCAAGCAGTTGGGAGGTGTCGGAGAGAGCCAGGCCATCATCGCTGTCTTCCAGACCGTGTGCCGCGTCAGCCTGCTGAGCGACCTGCCGATCTTAATCACGGGCGAGACGGGAACGGGGAAGGAGCTCCTGGCCCGTGGCATCCACCGCTTAGATCTCAAGCGGCGTCAGGGCCCTTTCGTGGCCCTCAACTGCGGTGCGATCAGTCACGGCCTGGCAGAGAGCGAACTGTTTGGCCACCGGCGCGGCGCCTTTACTGGTGCGGACCGCGATCGGAAAGGTTTGATACGTTCGGCCGAGGGCGGTGTCCTCTT
>WNGB01015702.1_pt1 | contig 9998 bp, 9 predicted proteins | sample 5400681 | NCBI WGS metagenome assembly WNGB01 (sample SAMN13153367, study PRJNA577476) | soil metagenome | isolation source: 115 cm soil or saprolite under grassland replicate 2 | place: USA:California | collected 2016-06-15
AGGAGGTGCCTTTCTTCGTACTCTCGCTCAAGGTGGGCGGCACGGGCCTGAACCTGACCGCGGCGTCCCACGTGATCCACTTCGACCGCTGGTGGAACCCGGCAGTGGAGGACCAGGCCACCGACCGGGCGTTCCGCATCGGCCAGACGAAGAACGTCCTCGTGCACAAGTTCGTCTGCCGGGGGACGGTGGAGGAGAAGATCGACGCGCTGATCGAGGCCAAGCAGAGCATGGCGCGCGGGGTGCTGGAGACGGGCGGCGAGGCGATCCTGACCGAGATGAGCGACACCGAGCTGCTGCGGGTGGTCTCGCTCGACCTCCGGACTGCCCTCGAGGCCGCCTGAGGGGACAGCGTCAACCGGGACCACCGGACGATGGAGGAGGAGGCCTCATGGCCTATTACGGATGATGGACGGGGTGGGCCCGGTACATGCCCGTCGCCGATCGGATCCGGAACGGGGCGCGGCATGCGGCCAAGCTCGCGAAGCAGGGGCGGGCGCCCAGCCCCGTGGTCCCGCGCGGGCGCGGCCGGGTCCTCGCCACCACCTTCTGGGGCGTGGCGTGGTGCGACAACCTAGCGGCGTACGCCGTCTTGGCGAACCGTCTCGAGCGCGGGCGGAGCTACCTGCGGAACGGGCTCGTCATCGACCTCCGGATCGCGCCCGGCACGGTGACGGCGCTCGTGAGCGGGTCCGAGATCTACGAGATCCGCGTCCGGATCAAGCCGATGCCCCGCCAGCGGTGGAAGGCGGTGGTGAAGGTCTGCGCGGGCAAGATCGACTCCGTGGTCGAGCTGCTGGCCGGGCGGTTCGACGAGAGCGTCATGGCCAACGTCTGCCGCCAGAGGACCGGGCTATTCCCGTCGCCGGCCGAGATCGCCTACGAGTGCACGTGCCCGGACGGCTTCGGGGGCGGGTGGCTGTGCAAGCACGTCGCGGCGACGCTCTACGGCGTCGGCGTGCGCCTCGACGAGGATCCGGAGCTGTTGTTCCGCTTGCGACGGGTGGCCCACGCCGACCTGCTGGCGCGCGCCACCGCTGGCCTCGCCGCCGCGACCTCGCCGAAGCGCAGCGCTCGGCGTGCGCTCGCGGCCGACCGGCTCTCGGCAGTTTTCGGGATCAACCTCGAGGCCGGCTCGCCCGCCGCGGTCGCACCGAGATCGCCGCGAGGACGGCGTCGGTGAGGGGAGTCGGGATCCCTTGGACAGCAGTCAGCGAGAGATCGGCGTCGTCGGCGGTCACGAGTTGAAGCTGGACCGCCTCGCCGAGCAGAGGAAGGGGAAGACCATCAAGGCCCTTCCTACGCTCCAGCGTTTGAAGGGTAGACATGCGCGCCAGCCCGCCCATGCATGACGGCCGTCCGCACTGAGTGCAGATCTGGGTGGACGCCGATGCATGTCCGCAGGTCATCAAGGAGATTCTGTACCGGGCCGCCGAGCGCGCCCAGGTCCTGACGACCCTGGTCGCCAACGCGGCGCTCCGCACCCCGCTGTCACCCTTCATCCGGAGCGTCCGGGTGGCGAAGGGCTTCGACGTGGCCGACCACCGGATCGTGCAGGAGGTGCAGCCTGGGGACCTGGTGATCACGGCGGACATACCCCTGGCCGCCGAGGTGATCGCGCGCGGAGCGCAGGCGCTCGATCCGCGAGGCGAGCTGTACTCCGAGGACAATGTCCGCGAGCGCCTCGCCATGCGCAACCTCATGCAGGAGCTGCGCTCGGCCGGTGCTCTCATCGGCGGCCCGGCGCCGTTCGGCCAGGGCGACCGGCACCTTTTCGCCAATCACCTCGACCGCTTCCTCGCCCGGCATCGACCCACCTAGATTGGCGGCAGCTCCGGCTCACTCGGCGCGGGCGCGCGGATCTCCGCGGTGGCGGTCCTGCCTAGGACGCGTTACTCTTCCAGCCGGTCGCGAGCGGGGTCACGGCCGACAGCATTTACGCGCTCGTCGCGCTCGCGTTCGACGCGGCGCCGCCGCTCAGGAAGGTCATCGCGCTGTGGCCGTCGGGCTCATCCTGTGCGAAGGCGTGGGTGGTGATGCGGCGGTTCTTCGACTCAAAGGACTGACAATCCGCTCGCCTCAGCGAGGGCCCCCGGCGGGATCGCACCTCGTGGAGTACCGGGGAGGAGGGGCAGGATGGACCGACAGAGAATCGTGATCGTGGGCGCCGCGCTGGCGGGCGCCAGGGCGGCAGCCGTGCTGCGGGAGGAAAGCTTCGACGGTGACGTCGTGCTCATCGGTGCGGAGCGCCGGTTGCCCTATAACCGCCCGCCGCTCTCGAAGGGGTATCTGCGCGGCGAGGAGCGCTTCGAGGACCAGCTCGTGAACCCCGCCGGCTACTATGCCGAACACGGCATCGAGCTGAGGCTGGGCGCCCAGGCCACTGCCATCGATGCCACGCGTAAGGTCGTGGAGCTGGAGGGCGGCGAGCGTGTCGCCTACGATCGGCTGCTGGTCGCCACCGGCGGGCGGAACCGAGCGCTCGCAGTGGCCGGCGCGGATCTCGAAGGCATCTTCCAGCTCCGGACGGTGGAGGACTGCGACCGCATCCGTGCCGCCGCCGTCGCCGGGCGCCGCGCCGTCGTGATCGGGCTGGGCTTCATCGGCTCCGAGGTGGCGGCCTCGCTTCGACAGCTCGGGCTCGAGGTCACCGCCGTCGAGGGCCACCCGGTACCGCTGGCCCGGGTCCTGGGCGAAGAGGTGGGCGGGGTGCTCGCTGGCATCCATCGCGAGAAGGGCGTGGAGCTGGTGCTGGAGGACTCGGTCGCCGCGTTCGAAGGCGCTCGGCGGGTCGAGCGGGTCCGGACCAAGAAAGGGCGACTCCTCGAGTGCGACCTGGTGATAGCCGGGATCGGGATCCTGCCCAACAGCGAGCTCCTGGCAGCGGCGGGGGCGGCCGTTGAGAACGGTGTCCTCGTGGACGAGTGGTGCCGGACCTCGCTGCCTGACGTCTACGCGGCCGGAGACGTGGCCAATCACCAGCACCCGATCTTCGGCCGCCTGCGCGTGGAGCACTGGAACAACGCCGACCGGCAAGGGCGCTTCGCGGCCCGATCGATGCTGGGCAGCGACGCGCCGTACGACTACCTGCACTCCTTTTGGTCGGATCAGTATGAGCATCTGATCGAGTACGTCGGTTTCGCGGCCGCCTGGGACCGTGTCGTCTTTCGGGGCCGTCCCGAGAGCCGGAAGTTCCTCGGGTTCTACCTGAAAGACGGCATCGTGCGCGCGGCGGTCGGTCTCGACCGCGGCGGAGATCCCGAGGACCCGAAGGCGGACGGCGAGCTCAAGGTCGTCGCGAGCCTGATCCGCAGCCACGTTCCCGTCGATCCCGTGAAGCTGGCCGACGAGGATGTGGACCTACGCCGGTTGACGCCCGAGACCTCTCGGTGACCGGGGCGGTTGCTGGCGCGCGAACGCCGCGAGCCAAGCCTCGGTGCGCTCCGGGTGTGGGGAGGAGGACCGCATGGCTTCCGTTTCTTCTCTGATGGTCGCGCGCTTCATGCGCCTTGCGCGGCGCTCCGGCGAAGCCTGGCAGGGCGGGCTCGTTCGCATGCCCATGTGGGTCGACGATGCCGCCGGTAATCCGCGCAGGCCCTGGGGCGGGGTGTGGGTGAGCCTCGAGAGCGGCATGGTCAACGTCAAGCTCGAAGTCGAGGCGGATAGTCCGCTGGCCCTCGAGAGCCTGATGGAGCTGGGGCTCAAGTTCACCCACTCCCGGCCCGCGCGGCTCGAGGTGGCTGACGAGGCGATGGGCCGGGAGCTGGTCGAGGCGCTCGGCGATCCCGAGTTGGCCGTCACGGTGTTGCCGAGCCTCCCCGCCGTCAGCGCGATGCTTGAGCGGATGGCCGCCGACCTGCCCGATGGCCCGCTGCCGCCCGACGCGCTCACGGTCCGGGGAGTGACGGTCGAGCGGGTGCGGGCGTTCGCCGATGCTGCGCGCGAGTTCTACGCGGCTGCGCCATGGCGGCACCTGAGTGACGAGGACCTCGTGCACGTCGAGTCACCGATCGTGCCTCGGGGGCTCCAGCACCTCACGGTGCTGGGCGGGGCGGGCCAGACGTTCGGGCTCGGCTTTTTCCCGACCGCGAAAGACTTCGAGAGGCTCCTGGCGGATCCCGATCCCGCCACCCTTCTGCGGCGCGACGGCCGGTGGTCCGTCCTCTACGGTCCGGCTTGGGAGACGCCGTTCGGCGACCTCGATCTCTGGGAGGCCTGTGGGCTCCCCTTGGCTGGCGAGTCAGCCTATCCCACGGCGATCTGGTTCGGCCCGGACGGTCGGCTGCGGCGCCCGGATGCCACCATGCTGGCCCAGCTCGAGGGGATCCTCCGGGCACTGGCCCGGACCTCCGAGGACGAGATGGACGGGGGCCGCTGGAGCCACGAGGTGCCGACCGCCGACGGTCCGCGGGTGGTGACCCTTGCCCTTCCCGACCTGCTGCTGCCGCTCGATGCGCCGCCGGCGCGGCGGGGGCCGGGCTTGCCCGATCGACGGGTGCTCGAGCGCGTGCTCCTCGAGGCGCAGCGTTTCGTCGCCGGCGCGGACTTCGCTGGCGAGGCCGAGCTTGCGGCCGCCTTCCAGCGGCGGTTCTCGGGATCCGCCGACCAGATTCCGTCGACGGCCGCGACACCACTCGAGCAGGCCCAGGACCTCGCCTACCAGGCCGTCGAGGCCCGCGGGAGGCGGCGCATCGTGATGGCACGTAAGGCCCTTGAGCTGTCCCCCGACTGCGCGGACGCCTACGGAATTCTGGCCGAGGCGGCCACGGACGCCGAGCGCGCCTGCGAGATCTATGCCCAGGCGGTGGCGGCCGCCGAGCGCGCGCTCGGCCCTGAGGTCTTCGCCGAGAGGGCCGGCGAATTCTGGGGCGATATCACGACTCGGCCTTACATGCGAGCGCGCTTTGGCCTAGCCCAGACGCTGTCGGACCTCGGCCGGCGCGCGGAGGCGATTGAGCACTACCGCGAGCTGCTGCGGCTGAATCCTGGCGACAACCAGGGCGTGCGGGACCCCTGTCTCATCCTCCTGCTCCAGGAGGGGCGCGACGGCGAGGCCGGCGAGCTCCTTGAGCGGTACGGTGATGACTCCACGGCCCTCTGGCAGTACGGCCGCGCGCTCTGGACCTATCGCCGCGACGGCGACAGCCGCATCGCGCGCGAGCGGCTGCGCGCGGCGCTCCGGTCGAACCGCCGCGTGCCGCCATACCTTACGGCGGACCGCGAGTGGGACGGCCCCTTGCCGGACTCGTACGCCATGGGCAGCGAGGAAGAAGCCGCGATCTGCGCGGCTGAGCTCGAGGACGTGTGGCGCATGACCGAGGGGGCGGAGCGATGGCTTCGCGCGAACGCTCCGCGACCGAAGTCCAAGAAGCGTCGCCGGACCTGAGCCTGGGCAGATGCGGGTCGAGGGCCGGGTCGCGGCGGATCTGTGCCGGTTGACGCCCGAGGCGTCTCACTGACCGGGGCGGTCGCTGACGCGCGAACGCCGCGAGCCAAGCTATATTGGTGACCCAGAGCGCGGCATCGTTCCTCCAGAACGCCCCGTGGATCTCCGGGTTGTCCGGTGCCGCGATCATGGTCACGGTCCTCGGCCTGAACCTCCTCGGTGACGGGCTGCGCGATCTGCTCGATCCGACGCTGCGCGGGGAAGGCGTCGAGGTCCGAAAGGAGCAATCATGACACCACGTGTGTACTACCGGCCCGGTTGAAGCTCGTGCGCCAAAACGAAAGGGTTGCTTTCGTCATGGGGAGTGACGTTCGAAGGGATCGACGTCGAGGCCCGTCCGGACGGCCTGAAGGATCTCGAGCGACTAGGCGTTCCGCTCGTGCCGGCGACCGTGCTCGGCGATCGCTGGGTGCACGGCTGGAACCCGAAGGCGCTGGCCGAGCTGGTCGATGTCGCATACGCCGAGGGTCCGCGGCTCTCCCCGGAGGCCCTCGCCCAGCGGCTCGACCTGATCCTCGCCGCGGCTCAGCGCACTCTCCGCGAGGTGCCGCCCGAGCATCTCGAGACACGCGCCCCCGACCGCGACCGATCGGTTCGCCAGCTCGGCTTCCATCTCTTCCGGCTCAGCGCCGCATTCTGCGACACCCGCGAGCAGGGGCACTTCCCCGAGGAGTGGCTGCTCGAAGACCCGCCGGCCGCGATGAACGACGGCGCTGCCCTCGCGGCCTACGGGGAGACCGTCCGCGACCGTCTCGCGCAGTGGTTCCGGCGCCCCGGCTGGTGCGACGGCACCGTGAGCACGTACTACGGCGAGCAGGCGGCGCACGAGCTGATGGAGCGCACGACGTGGCATGCCGCCCAGCACCTGCCCCAGCTCTACTGGTTCATCGGGAAGATGGGGGTGACGCCGGGGCGGGGCCTCGAACTTGACGGAAGATGCCTTCTCAGACGCGCGCCCCCGCGGGGGACCCGGGATCCCGGCGCCCGCCCGATGGCCCGGGGGGCACGAGCTCCCCCATGGAACCAAGGACCAGGAGCCCAAGGACCAGGAGCCGATGGCACAGCTCACACAAACCCCTTCCCGAGCGGAGCGAGCCCGCCCGACTGATCGCGATGCTAGCCGGGGACAACGATGCCGTCAAGAACTAGGCCGGCCAGAACTAGGCCGGCCAGACTGGCCTGCACCTGACGGCGCTCCGGCCGCAGTCACAGACGGCTCAGCTCGACGGCTTCGACCTCCACGCCGACGTCTGGGTGCCTGCCAACGATAGCGCGCGCCGGGAGCAGCTCTTCCGCTATCTCCTCCGCCCCCCGCTCGCCCAGCACCGTGTCCAGTTCCGCGCCAACGGGCGCGTCCTCGCCGCACTCAAGAGCGCGTGGCGCGATGGAAGCTTGGATCGCGCCCGACAGTTCCGTATAGCAAGGACGTCCTCGGTCCCAGGGGGCGACGCAACCTGCCGACACTCTGCACTGATCTCTCTCATCCAATACGAGGCCTACCCGGCTGCTATACTGCGGCGCGCTGTGTCACTGTCTCTGAATGGTTCCGTCCAATTCACGTTAGCCAGAAGCTATAGCCGGGGCAATGCCTACATGGAGGTACGCTATGTACGCTACGATGCGGAGTTGGTTCTTCGATACGAGCAACGTTGCACGCGAGGATTGGTGGACAGGTCGAACTGGGTACACCGACGGTTTGGCGTCGACGCTATATCTATTGGCCAGCTTCCTCCCGCTGATCTTGTTCGCTTTCTGCGGACTGCCCTCACGGAAATGGCTCGAGACGCCGGGAGCCACACGACTTGCAGTTCTAGCCTACGGCGCACTAGTATCTGTGCTCCCTCATGTATGGCTGTGGGTTGAGGCTTCAGCATTTTTCGACTGGAGTGCGGCGAGATACCGGGATCCCGTGGATCGCACACGCGAGCGTGAGCGCTTCAAGCTGCATGCCGATGCCGCCAAGACTCTATGGACATCGGTGATCGCGCTGTACGCTGCGGCACTGCTCAAGTTCTAACGCTCGTGCATCTGGCTAACTCAGCGCATGCAGCGGTCGGCGCTGCGCGCCGCCGCTGATACGCGCCGTTCGACGGACAAGACGAGGCGATCGACGAAATGAACGGAAAGCCGGGCGATGATCCAGCCCTCGACATCGTGAAGTACGGGCTGTCGGTCTATTCTCCCGAGGTTGACAGTCCCGTACGCGAGCTGGCAAAGCTGATGGAGTTCCGCCGCCTCCAAGACCTTCTCTACGAGCTCTTCGGCCTGCCACATGCGCGCCGTCCCTCCCAGCGGCGCACTTCGGGTTCGCGCTCGCTGAGGTGTCAGGCGAGTGTTCACCGCGGCGGGAGACGAAGGGAGCCGACGGGGGGCCTTTGTCCGGCCTATGCGCTTCGACCGACTGATCACCTTCTCTCCCGTCTAGGGTGCATTAGCCTACGAGTGTGTTTGCATTACTTCTCTATCGCCACGCCTTCGGCGAATCTGTCATCTGTATTTCTTCAGAATCCCGCGTGACCAATCAATGCATTTATTCACGCCACCGAACAGTGTCGATAGTCGCCGTGCGCCATGTCGCTGAGAACTACCGAGCTCCAGCCACATAACATAGTCTTCAGGGTCCAAGTTGACTCTCCAGTCCGAAGGAGTTCTCGAGCCAGACCAAGGCGGCCAGCCCGGGCTCGACCGCTACCCTTGACAGTTCTCGTCGTTTGACGCTCGTGCCGCTCCTCCCAATGTGAGCATTCGTTCTAGAGTGAGTCAGAGGCCATCGCCTCTGGTGCAGCATGGGGCGCGCTGAACTTGGTCACTAGGACGCAGACAGAATGCCTAGTGCAGTGTCCCGGAGATTCGAGACCCAGCTGTGCTGTCGGCTCCTGGGGTGGCCGGCGTCCGAGTCTGGGAGGTTATGTCACGGGCACGGGGGCCACGAGGGGGGTGACCGCCGCCGGAGGGCGTTGATGTTGACTATCCTCCGACGCTCGCGCGCAACCTTGGCGCGGATCACTTCTCATGTGAGCGGCGTCCGGGAATCGCGTCCGTAGGCCGGCGTCGCGGCCCACATGGCGCTGGTGGGCTGATCGAGGGCCCCGCGGGAAGCCTGCTACGGGCTGCTAAGGCCCACGGCCGAAGCGCACGAAGAGCCCCGAGGCCGATCTGATGCCGCCGAAGATCCGGTAGTAAACTAGGGGCACATGGGGTGCTTCCGGCGTGCGCCCGCCCCGCGTCCGCGACGACCTCGAGGCGCTCTGCCAGCACCTTCACCAGCGGCAGCTTCGGCGCGATCTCACTCCCGCGGCACCGTGTCAATCTTCAACTACACACGCTCCGTAGAAATCTGAGCATAAGGTACAGATCAATAAACTTGAACCAGTACATGCCAAGCGTGTAGTGTCCGCACGGCAAGACGCATGCACGGTACGAAAGTCCTTCACGCCGATACTCGTCAAACTGAAGCTGAGTCAAATCAAAACGGAACGTCAGATCGTAACGGCCGGATACGATCACCTGTCTTAAGCCAGCGTTCCGTTCGAGCAATCTTGGAATGAACGCGATCGGGCTGTTAAGTATCCATGCTTGGCGTGGCTGCTCTCTAGTCAAGTGGCTCTCAATCGAGCGCCTAATGTGTTCGGTGGAGAGACCTGTCCATACTACGTCCCCAAAGTAACTTGACATATGGTTAGCGAAAAATCCTTGTATTCTGGAGTCGTGGGCTGCTGCCAAGAATCCGATGCATGACCCGAGGCTGGCACCCACTACAGCGATTCGGCGGTAGCCTTGGCTTTCCGCCCAATGGACAAGGGTCAACACCTCCTGCACAGCTTGGCGACACGCCAGTAGCGTACGCCCTATGTTGGGTGACACCATTGCCGTAGAATCTGGCCATCCAGCACCCGGAGCAAATCCACGCGTCCCATGGTATGGGAGCGTCACGCGAATGACAGAGATACCCGTACGACGAATGATACGTCCAAGCTGATCATACGAAGCTCCGTCGCTGTTCCAATGGGGGATGACGATCGCGAGTCCACGTCGACTCGCGTGCGGGAAGTAGGTGCACGTGGCCCGGTCATTTCGTTCGTCCTTGCTCGGTAGAGGAGTGGGGAAAGACAACTTCTCGCCATCCAAACTGAACGCTGATGGCTGTATCGGCAATGGAGAGAAATACACAGTTGCGTCGCGGAACCAACGGTCGCTATACGCAGCTATTTGAGCCTCGGGCTTGTCTGCTGTTTCGCCTAACCCAAGGTACTCAAGCCCCCACTCAAACTCACGCAATGTCTTGAATGGCTCATGGATGGCAGCCGCTTTGCGTTCTTCAGACTCAATCCACCGAGTGTATCGATTTGTCATGCGCACTCAGGGCTACTTTATTTTCACTGTGTCCACGATCCCTTTCACAGTGCTCACAATACCCAGCAACTGAACACCGAATGCTATTACTACGGTTGCATACCCGCTCGACGATAAAGGCCAGATCTCCGACGTTCCAAGTCTTTCGCGGATTTTCAACCGTGCTTCCCAGTATGCCTTTACGTCCGCAGCGCTCGAG
>WNGB01015703.1_pt1 | contig 9998 bp, 10 predicted proteins | sample 5400681 | NCBI WGS metagenome assembly WNGB01 (sample SAMN13153367, study PRJNA577476) | soil metagenome | isolation source: 115 cm soil or saprolite under grassland replicate 2 | place: USA:California | collected 2016-06-15
TGGCCTCGTGTCCCCGAATCGCGTCCCACCCGTCAGCATGAAAGCACCGCTGCCCGCATCTAGCCGCCTCCGCCCCACGGAGTGATTGTCAGTCGCTACGGTCAGCCGTCAAGGGGCGCTGCGCTCGCCTTCGGCGCCCTTGACCGTCGCCCTCCGCTACCGTCCCTTGAGTCGACCGGTGCGCCTGATGGAGGCCCAGTCGGTTGGATCTTCGGCATGCCAGCCTAAGCGGGCCGACGCTGCTGTTGCTCGTGTGCAGCGCGGCGGTGCACTCGGCGACGGCACTGGTGTACGCGACCAAGCGTCCGAATCCCGCCGCACGGGCTGTCTTCGAGTACCACGAGGTCTTCCACGCGCTCACGATTGCGGCTGCCGGCATGCACGTCGCCGCCGTTGCGAGCGTGGTGCTACCCGCTGCTTGAATCGCGGCGGGTCGGGACAGTCAGCGTTTCGATCAGACGTGACCCCTCGGACATCAGCGTTTACCGTTGAATGGCTTGCTGATGCCATCGCTCGTCTCCTTGACGGCCAACTCGGCCCGATCGGCTGCCGCTGTTGCGGCTGTCTGGCCGACGATTAGGTCCACGACCCCATATTCCATCGCCTCGGCGGCGCTCATCCAGTAGTCGCGGTTGATGTCGTGCGCCACCCGTTCCACCGACTGGCCCGTGTCCGCGGCCATCATCTCCTGCAGGCGCGCATTCATGCGGATGATCTCGCGAGCCTGTACCTCGATATCCGACGCGGTACCTTGGAAGCCGGCCGAAGCTTGGTGGATTAAGATGCGCGAGTTGGGCAGGGCCGACCGCTTGCCCTTGGCACCACCCCCCAGCAGCACCGCCCCCATGCTGGCGGCCATGCCGATGCACGTCGTGGCGACCTGTGGCTGGATCAGGTGCATGGTGTCGTAGATGGCGAGACCCGCGTCGATCTGGCCGCCCGGACTGTTGATGTACATCTGGATCTCGCGGTCCGGATCGTCCTGGGCAAGATACAGGAGCTGGGCAACGATGAGGTTGGCGACCACGTCGTCGATCGGCGTGCCCAGGAACACGATACGGTTCTTCAAGAGCAACGAGAAGATGTCGTAGCCGCGCTCACCCCGGCTGGTCTGCTCGACCACCATCGGCACGGAGTAGGCGAGAGGTTCGCGCACGTCGGTTTCACGGGGACTGGATACCGAAGACATTGGGTTGTCTCTCCTTGTATCGGGGTTCTCCGGGGGGCGATGACTCACCATAGACCGTCGCGATCAGAGTGCCCATTGTGTTCGCCCCGCGTTGTCAGCGGGCGGTCAAGGGGCATGAAGCTCCGCCACCCAGGAGCACCCTTCGGCGTTCAGCGCACTGACGGACACATTGGCCGCGTCAGCAGTTACGCTGCACGCGGCGCTGCGACAGCTGGTCTGGGCGCGAAGATCCACGCCTTCTGAACGTAGAACACAATTGCCGCCGCGACAACGGCTGCGATTACTCCGCTCACCAGGATTCCCACCCAGTCCAGCGGGAAGTGCGTCGCGCCGGCCATGAAGCCAAGCATCGGGAACGACAGGATGAAGTTGGTCCGCGACGCGTACAAAGCGTTCCGTGCCCAGATCGGATCGGGCGATTGCTTAGCCGCCGTCGCCTCGATAATTCGCTTTTGATTCGGCCAAATGATGCCCCAGACATTGGCCAGCATAATCACGCCTAGAACGCTGCCGGTCAGGATAGTCTTGGCGTTGTTGGACGACACAATATCGCCGTTGGCCCAGTATTTGAGGTAAATCATGACCAGGCCGGCGAGTACTGTTACCCAGGCGCCGTGTCTGAACCATGCTAACGCGCGCGGAAGAAGCGTGGTCGTCACGAACGGACGCGCCGTCGCATCCATGACCTTCATCGCTGGCGTATTGACGAAGTTGAAGAAGTAGAGCAGGCCGATCCACGTAATTCCGGCCACGAAATGGATCCAACGTAAGAGGTACATGACAAGATCTTGTGCCTCAGGCATGGCCACAAACCCCCTCGTGCAGCCACCGCGCATGACGTTCGCAAGCATCGGCGACCGCTCCGCTGTTGAGCCCGCGACTCGGTGCTGTAGGAAGCCAGGGTACACCTGGCCTTCAGGCCCAGCAAGAACTTGCGCACGTGTTTTCACGCGTATGACCTCGCCGGCCATTCCTCAGGCGGCGTGGTCGCGGTGCGACGTTCAGCTTCGTGACACCGCCGACGGCGCGTCAGCACCGCTCCACGACTCGAGTGGTTCGATTTCTAAACGGCCAGCGCGGCGAGTCCCTTGCGTTCGGCGACTTCGTCGGAGTAGCGTTCTCCAGCTCGCTGAGGAGCGCCCAGATACGCGGGACCGCCTGGTTCCACCGTTCGCTGCGCTCCAGCGCGCGAGTCGCCGCATTGGTCGACAGCCAGCGCGGTTGTGGGGCGGCAAAACTTCGCGAGAGGGAGATCGGCGATGCTTTACGCTCTCTGGCTCTTGCTCACAGCCGTGGTGCGTTCACGCCAGGAGTTGGTCCTCGAAAAGTGCGGGGGCCGCCTAGCCAGACCAACGACTTTTGCAGTGCTCCGAGGCGCGCGATATGCAGCCACTCGGCAGACGCGTGATAATTGCCGGCGGAGTTCAACCCTATGGCCATCAACGATGACCTTTACCACCCGGTCGACGAGCTCGACGAGGACGCCGTCGGCGAGCTGCTCGAGTACGCGCATTGGCGTGCCGCGGACGAAGACGAACCAATAAGCGAGGACGAGTTGGTCCGTGTGCGAGGCGGCAAGGCGGCGATCGCCGCCAGGGGCTGCGTCACAGTTGAGGAACTCGATCGAGCATCGCGCTCATGACCACGTTAGACGTGGAACCTGTACGTATCAGGACCGATGAGTACGACCGAATGACGGAGGTCGGCCTGTTCGATGGCCGCCACATCGACCTGCTGGAAGGACTGCTGTACGAAATGCCGCCCATGCGCACGTCGCATCTGATCGTGCTCGTACGGCTCCAGCAGATGCTCGGCCCGCTCAACGCCGAGAGGCGTCTGCTGGTCCAGGTCTCCCTTCGGGTACCGGACTTGGGGGGCCGACATTTTTTGCGGGAAAACCCCCGCTAAGCAGCTTCGTCACTTTCATCGGAGCCGCTGCGTAGTGGGCGTCGATCGTCCAGGGACCGAGCCAGGGCCAGCGACGCTCGCTAGTGGGCGCAGCACTGAGCGTTCGTGTCACCAGACTGAAGGTGCGCACGTCCCGCTACGGGGAAATCGGCAAGCCAGCGCGGCTCATCCCCAGCTGTTCCGGCGTGCCCTCATTCGCGAGCTCGTCCGCGCACACGAACGAAACCGTCCCCTGGCTGGACGGCCCTAATGCGGGTATGACAAAAGGTTCATGCCGTGGTATGTTCCCCCGCTAGCATGGCCGTCGCAGTCGAAACCGATAGGCGCTGCTCAGCTTGATAAAGGGGAGACTATGCCCACGATAATCGGCCACCACGATGTGAAGGACGTGAAGCATTGGCTTGCCTCGTCCACGCGCCAGGAGTTCTTCGGCCCCCTCGGTGTCACGAACATCCGCACTTTCGTTGACCCACAGAACCCGACTCGAGTGGCGGTGCTCATGGACGTTCCCGACATGGACGCCCTGACAGCAGCGATGCAGACCAAGGCGGCCGCCGAGGCGATGGAACATGACGGTGTGCTCGCCGACACGCTGGTGATCCTCGTCGAGTCCTAGTCCGGCCCGGTCCCTTCTCGCGGCGGGTCGCAGCCCCGCAAGCCGGCAAACTGGCCGACTAGAACGGTCGGCGCCGTTGCGGCCTCTGGGCGCAGCTCAGCGTGACGCCGGCTCCGGCGGAGGCGGCCGCCATCGGCTAGGCCGTATCTCTCCTGTAGGACACCTCGAGTCCGTCGCTGGGCGCCTCAGAGTGGGGTAGCGGCCGGCAAGTACCGGGACCGCGTCGAGAACGAGGTCCGCGCTGCCGGACCGCGGTAGCGCGTCTTCTCAGTCAGCCACACAACCTTCCTCGCTGACCTGCGCGCCGCCTGCTGCTGTCTCCGCGGAATGGGGGGGCCGACATTTTTGCGGGAAAACCCCCGCTAAGCAACTTCGTCGGCATCATCCGCACCGTTTCGTAGCGGACGGCGATCGTCCAGCGGCCGAGCATTGCCCGGATCGAAGGTGAACTGACCGAGGAAGTTGACCGGCTCCCACGCAATCGGCGAGAGGTGAGCGATCAGCTCATCTGGGATGTCTTCGCCCTCGGCACGTAGAGCCGCAATGGCATCAGCCAGGTACGGTGTGGTCCACGCTCCGATGGCCGCGACCAGCAGATGTAGGCAGCTCGCCCGATGCACCTGGTCCTGGTAGGCGCGGTCGCGGAATTCGCCGCGCTGGCCGACGAAGAGAGCGCGGCTGGCGCTGTTGACCGCTTCACCATCGTTGAGTCCGCGCTCCTGCCGATGTCGAAGCTGTGGATCCAGCAGGAGTTCGAGGATGAAGATGGTCTTCTCCAGTTGTCCGATCTCATTCAGTGCGCGGGCGATCTGATTCTGACGTGGGTAGGCAGCCAGCTTGCGCATGATCAGCGCAGCCGAGACTGTGCCGTGGCGAATCGACGCGGCCACGCGCAGGACCTCGTCCCAGTTGTCTTCAATCAGGCGGGTGTTGATGCGGTCGGTCAGCAGTTGGTTGAACGGACCGTAGTCCTGGCTCGGGCGGCCGATGGTGAACAGCCGCTGGTCGAGGACGTCGCGAATGCGAGGGGCAAAACGGAAGCCCAGCGCCGCACACAACCCGAATACGTGGGTCGTATAGCCATGGGTATCGGTGAAGTGCTCCTGGATGTGCAGGTCGGTTTCGTGGTTGCACAGGCCGTCGATGACGTACAGCGCCTCACGGTCGTTTGTGCTGATGACTTGGGTGTGAAACGGCAACCGAAAGTCGGCGGTATGGCCGTAAATCGTCGCTCCGCGTCCCGGACCGAAGTAGGCCGCATTACGATCGGCATTGGCGGCATTAACGGCGACTCTCACACGCATGCCGTCGGACGACGAGCGCGTTCCGTCTCCCCAGTAGCGCGCTAACGGGTGGTGGAGCACGAATTGGTCGAGCCCGATCAACGCGGCGCGGATACTCTCCTCTCGGATGTGCCAGTCCGCGGCCCAGGCGAGTTGTCGGTAGCTGAACGGCGTCGAGCGCGCCAGCCGGCCGAGCCCGTGGTTCATGCCGAGGCCCATGACAGCAGCAACGAGCATCTGCCGACGTTCGCCTTCGGGCACCTCGGCGCTCACCAGGTGGGTGAAGTGGCGCAGGAAGCCGGTCCACCGATCGACTTCGTTCAGGAGATCGGCGAGCGAGATGAGCGGGATACGCCGTTCGAGGCGGCGTTGAAGGCGTTTGGCAGCTTCGGGGACAACCGTGTCCAGCGCCGTCAGATGCAGTGCGCCCTTCTCGTCGACGGTCACGTTCTCGACGCTGTCAACGTCTCGTGCGAGCTTTGCGAGCAACCCGTTGAGATGTTGACGTCGCCCTTCGAGGTACTCAGTCGCCGTGCCTCCGAGAGCCAGGCGCGTTTGGCCCGTTTCCTTGAGCTGGGTCCAGTGCTCTTTCGTCAGCAGATAGCTCTCGAACGTCTGGTAGCGACGGCTGCCGAGCACGTACAGGTCGCCGGAGCGGAGGCCATTGTTCAGCGCCTCGAACGCCGCGACCTCGTACATGCTGGCGTTGATGTCTTTGCGTCCCTCAAATACCAGGCGGCGCCAACGGTCAGTGACGTGGCCGAGCGGGGCTTCCACCCGATCGCCTCCGAGCCGGGACCGCCGTGCAGTTACCCGCCGACCGCGCGCATTGAGCTTCTGGATGTAGTCGAGGGCTTCGATCGCTGGATCGGTCCCGCGCACGGCGCGGACGTCGAGCGCCTCATACAGTGTCATCAGCGCGCCGCGAACGAAGGCGTACTGGGTCTGGATCAGATCACGGGAGTCCAGGTCGAGTGGACGGATGAGCTTCTTGGCCGACTCGACGGTCGCCGCCAGCTGACCCTCGCCGCCAACCGCATCGAAGACGGCAGTGAACGGCTCGAGGCCGTCACGGCGCGCGACGAGCAGAGCGTCACTCGCGGTGGTCAGCACAGCCAGGTTGGCGTTCAGGGCCCGCACGTTCGATTGGAAGTGACGTTCCTGCTTGTTGTTGCCTTTGCGGACCAGCTCGTCGAGCATCTTGTCGAGCATGTCCAGCGTCTGGTCGATCAGGCTGGCCGACAGGTCGGGCAGGTACGCGGCCAGCAAGGTATGACGTTGGTCGGCGGCGAACCGAGTCAGCGGCTGTGCGGCGTACTGGCCGCAGCGACTGGCGAGTTGGCGCAGCCGGTTGGGGTGCAAGCGCCCATCGGGAGCAGGCAGCTTAAGCGCGCGCACGTAGGCGAGGCGGTCGAGCACCTTGCGCAAGCTCTTGGCCGAAGGGACCTCCGGTGCCTCGCGCAGCCAGCTCAACCGTGTCCGCGTCCGCAGCTCGGGGTCGACCTGGACCAACTCATCCAGCCGCGTGCGCTCGTCAACCGTCAGTGGGTTCAGAAGCCAGTGTTCCACGCGGCGCTGAGCCAGACGCTGCACACTCCAGACGAGACGCTCCAGCGAGGTCATGCCGGGCGCGATGATCTGCTGGGTCCTCAGGCGCTCGACGCCCATCTCGATCAGTGGCAGCGACCGATCGCTTTCGAGCGCCAGCGGCAACATCTCCTGGCCGAGGGCGTGTAGCTGTGGCCAGCCGCAGTTGCGGAAACCAAACTCGCGCCGCAACTCGTCGAGGTGTTCGAAGATGGTGTTGTCGCGCTCACCGTACTGCTCGAAGACGGCTGGATCGACGTCAACTTGCTGGGCGATGTACTCGACGACACGCTCAGGGATCTCGGGCACGTCAGCAAAGGTGCGGCCAGGGAATCTGAGCAGGCCGAGATGGACAGCGAAGCCGAGACGGTTGGACGGTCGACGATGCCGACCGATGATCTCGAGATCACGGGCGGACAGCGTGTAGAAGCGGCCGAGGTCACGTTCGGACAGATCGGGGGGAATGCGCACAAAGGCGTCGCGTTGCTCGGCAGTCAACAGGCGGGGCGTTTTGGCTACCATGCGGCTCGCTCGGTGCAGCCGGCGGCGGGGAGGATGGCAGGCAGTGGCATGGGGTTGGCGAATCTATCACAACGTACGATCTGATAGGTTCCCGCCGGCATGGAGGTCCGACTGACCCGTGGCTACATCTCAGCGCTCCACTGCGATCGTGCCGACCGACAGACGCGTTCGGTTAGATTCGCGACAACCGGCGCGATCTGTTAGATCCGCTCAGAAGCATTGGCAACCGCCTGAGGGCCTCTCCCCGGATGACGTGAAGGCAGTCATCGACGCTGCCACCTGCGAGCGTGACCGGTTGCTTCTGCGCGTGCTGTGGGCGACCGGCGCGCGCGTCTCTGAGGCGTTGGCGCTTCGTCCCATGGACGTCCAACGCGATCACCTGGTCCTGCCCAATCGGAAGAACCCCAGCCTGACCGTCAAGCGTGTCTATTTGCCCGCGGGGCAGGCAGACTTGCCTGGCGCCCTCCTGGTCTGGGCCAACGAGCACGGGCTCGCGCCTCACACGCCGCTGTTCTTCTCGAGGAAGCATGGCGCCGATGGTGGCCTGAAGGCGATCAGTCGCGTGCAAGCATGGGCGATTCTCAAGGCAGCCTCCGAATTGGCTGACGTCCGTGTGCTCGCGCTGCGGGCCTCCCATCACGGAGCGGTCGGGGAGCCGGCACCTGCCCATCCGCATCTCTTCCGCCACGCTCGCGTGCGCCAGATCGTCCGCACCACGCGCAACCTTCCGCTGGCCCAGCGTCAGGCTGGCTGGAGTCGGTTACAGATGGCCTATTTGACGGTCGGCGACGAGGAAGCCCGCCGCTTGATGCAGGAAGTTCCCGAATGACCAATGCGACGCTCGGTCGAGCACGTGAACGCTGAATTCATCTGGGCCAGCGTGGGAGTCGGGGTGCTGCTCGCAGGCGTCGGAGCCGCGCTACTCCTCTCGAGACTACCCGTCGCACTGGCAACGACTGTGCCGTCCCGAACCCGTTCAACTCTGCCCATGCTCCTGACCCGGTCAGCGGGGGGTCCTCGACATCAAGAGTTCACGCTGCGAGTTTTCGGCGCCATCTTCCTTGTTGGCGGATTCCTTCTTCTTGCACTGACTGGGCTGCAGGTCTGGTTGTATTCACAAGCTTCAGCAGGAACTACAAATCGTGAATTCCAGGACATCGCTCTGCGCCCGACAGCCGGCACACAATTCGACGAGGCAGCATTCGCATTCGTCCACAGTGTGCGCGCTCCTTTCGGCTACGACATCGACACCGTCACCTTCACGGCCGTGCGGGAACAGCCCACGTGCGACGTGCGCCTGACAAGTTGTGCTCCCGATCCAGCGTCGGCACCCGCGCAAGAGTGGGATGGCACCTTGAACTGGAAGGAACGTCGAGACGCTGGCTCGTGGCGGGATCGGTCATGCGAGGCACTGGCCATTCTTACGGTCGCTCGTGGGTGGCGGATCGAGGGATCCCGTTGGTGCACCCTGCTCCCGAAATCAACATGACATTCGCCCACCCGAATTCTTAGCGGGGGTTTTCCCTCAAAAAATGTCGGGACCCCGTGTTGTAGGGCTCGACGCCGGCGCCAGCGTCGGGGATGCCGAGCTCGGGCGCACGTGTCATGACGTTGTCGATGGCACCCGGGCTGGACAGTAGTGGCACCTGGCGGGCGACCGAATTGACCCGCGGTGCCTGCATGCCGAGGGCGGCGCCGACCGCGCGCACGGCCTGTCGCGCACCCATGCTGACGTGCACACCCACGCGCAGCGTGCGCAGCGTCGGAAATTCGCCGGCGTCATGCGCTGGATGATCCGTGTTGAGAAAACCGCCGCTCTGGACGAAGGCGGAGACCGCCGCCTCGTGTAAGGAGGACACCTCCAGGTCTAGATCAGGCAGGTCTTGGCGGCCCTCATGGGCAAACATGCGGCCATCGAGCCCGTGGTCGAGCGGGCACAGGTCCGAGAGGCCGAGGGCCCACACAACCAGACTCGAGGTGGCCGATCCACGTGCGGCGATTGGAATTGCGCGCTCGGCGCAGAAACGACCGACGTCGTGTGAGAACAGCAGCAGATCGGCGAGGCCGCCGGCGCAGATCGTCCGCACCTCCTGCCTGGTTCGTTCCAGCACCTCAGCCGGTGGCTCGCCGCGGCCGGTCTCGGCGAAGCGCGCCGGCAGCGCCTGCTCGAGCAGCTCGGCGAGCTGCTGCTCGCCCACCTCTCGGGCGGGCTGCAGTCCGAACAGCAGCTCCGGGCCCAATCGCTGGGTTCGCTCAGCGGAAAGCTTGCCGCGCGCGAGGGGCATGCGGAACTTGCAGCGCTCGGCGATTTCGACGCTTGCCTGGAGCGCGGCTGGCAGCTGGCCGAAGGCACGCCACATCTGCTGTGGCGATTTCAGATACGCCTGGGCACGTGCCGCTTCGACCGTGAGCGTCGGCAGGTCATAACCGTCGCGACCGGCCGAGCCGAGCACGCCGTCGTATTCAGGCAGGTCTTTGACCACACGCCGAAGATGCGCCGTGCCAGGTCCTCGGGCAGCTCGTGCATGTCGACGGCGGCCAGGCGCGCGACGGCCGCTTCAGGATCGTCGCGATACGGCCTGCGAAGTGCGGCGCTCAGCGCCTGCTCCGCAGGAGCTGTGCGCAGGTGCAGCGCCTGCCAGCCGACGGCATCCAGGACGGACTGGATCTCCTGATTGGTGGGAAGTCGCGTGCCAGCGGCGCCAGCAGGGCGCGGGCGTCGTCCAGCCGACCTTCGTGATGCGCCTGTCTGGCGGCGGCATCACCGTTGGCCAGCCGCGCGGCGCGCTCCTCCTCGGCACGCTGGGCCGCTTCCGCCTGCTCCCGTTCCCGTCGGCGTCGTTCGGCCAGCACACGCGCCAGGTGCGGGCGGCTGGCCAGTTCGTCGGCGGCA
>WNGB01016630.1_pt1 | contig 9998 bp, 8 predicted proteins | sample 5400681 | NCBI WGS metagenome assembly WNGB01 (sample SAMN13153367, study PRJNA577476) | soil metagenome | isolation source: 115 cm soil or saprolite under grassland replicate 2 | place: USA:California | collected 2016-06-15
AAACAAGCGCGACGAACCGCCCAAGGCGGAACCCGCCGAGATCATCGTCCAGATCCCCGCTGCGGCCCGACTCACCATCGATGACTACGAAACCACCCAGCGCGGCGAAGAACGCACCTTCATCACGCCCCCCCTCGCGCCCGGCCGGCCCTTCAAGTACACCCTCAAGGCCAGCTGGAAGGATGGCAACTACACCGTCGTCCGCATGGCGGTCGCGGTTGTCCAGGCCGGCAAAAAGACCTCCATCGACCTCCGCCAGGGCAGCAAGGATGCCTCGTCCAGCCAGATCGTCTACGTCCCGACGCCGCAAAAGGTCGTGGACAAAATGCTCCAGATGGCCGCCGTCACCAAGGACGACATCGTCTTCGACCTCGGCTGCGGCGATGGGCGTGTCGTCGTTACCGCTGGAAGCACGGGACAATGTCCGTCAGGCGAAGGTCGAGAAACTCGTCGAGATCCGCCAGGGCGACGCGCTCAAGGTGGCGGACCTCGCGCGGGCCACCGTCGTTGTCACCTACATGCTGCCGGAGTTCATGGAGAAACTGCGGCCGGTCCTGCGCAAGCACCTCAAACCCGGCACGCGCATCGTCGCTCACGATTACCCCGTGCCCGGCTGGGAACCGCAAGACACCTTCACCATCCCGCGCGCCGGGGGCTTCGCCAAGCACACCCTCTTCCTGTGGCGCATGCCGGAACGCAAGTGACAAGGTGACAAGGTGACAAGGTGACAAGGTGACAAGGTGACGGGGTGAATGGAACTAACGACCCTTTCCTCGATCACCTTGTCACCTTGTCACCTTGTCACCTTGTCACCTTGTCACCTTGTCACCTTGTCACCTGGTCACCCTGTCACCTTGTCACCGGGCCGGCGGCGCGGGATGATAGGACGTTGCCGACTCCACCACCTGTTGCGAGGAACTTCCCATGCTGAGGCGATCTCTCTTCCTGTCCGCTCTCCTGTTGGGAACTCTCGCTGCCCTCGCGGCACCTCGCGCAGGCGCGACGGATCGCGAGGAGCCGGCGCCGACCCCCGACACGATCCGGAAGGCGGTCGCGAAAGCGCTGCCGCTGATCCAGAAAGGCGGCTCCGGCCACATGGCCCAGCGCACCTGCTTCGCCTGTCACAACCAGGCCATCCCGCTCCTCGCGATGACCACCGCCCGCACGCGCGGCTTCCCGATCGACGAGGCCGAGATTCAGAAGCACGTGCAGTTCATCGCGACCTTTCTGGACAAAAACCGGGCCAATTATCTCAAGGGGCGCGGCACGGGCGGCCAGGTGGACACGGCGGGGTACGCCCTCTTCACCCTCGAAATCGGCGGCCGCAAGCCGGACGCCACCACCGCGGCGGTGAGCGAATACCTCCTGCTGTTCAACAAGAACCTCGACCACTGGCGCACGACCTCCAACCGCCCACCCTCCGAGGCCAGCTCGTTTACGACCACGTATCTCGCCCTCCGCGGCCTGCAGGTGTACGGCACCGCCGAGCAGAAGGATCGCATCGAGGATCGACTCCGCGAGATTCGCGGCTGGCTTGCGAAGACGCCCGGCCAAGACACGGAGGATCGCGTCTTTCGCCTCTGGGCTCTGAAGCGCGTCGGCGCCGAGGCGGCCGACGTCAAGACGGCGGCGCAGGCGCTCGTCAAGACCCAGCGCTCCGACGGTGGTTGGGCACAGCTCGACAAGCTCTCGTCGGACGCCTACGCCACCGGGAGCGCCCTCACGGCGCTGCACGAGGCGACTGGCCTGGCGACCAATGACCCCGTCTACCAGCGTGGCCTGAAGTATCTGCTCTCGACCCAGCGCGAAGACGGCACCTGGCTCGTGCGCTCGCGCAGCAAGCCGTTCCAGATCTACTATGAGAGCGGTTTTCCCCACGGTAAGGACCAGTTTATCTCGCTCGCCGCCAGCAGCTGGGCGACCACGGCCCTCGCCCTGGCGCTCCCGCCAACGAAGAACGCGGACCGCGCACCACCAATCGTTCCCTGACCAAGAGGGCTTCCATGTTGCTGCGCGAGAAGGCCGATCAGGTCCAACCGCTGCTCCGCGAGACGGGCGCTTCGGGGTCAGACCGGTCGTTCTTGGCTTTGGTCTGGATTCGCCGTACAATGAAGTGTCGGCACTCTCAGTTTCAATCTCGTATCATATCACGCCGACACACCCCCTTGGGCTTGCCCTTGCGTTCGTGGTGCGCGCCACGTGCGGGTGCGGCAACACGGGCGTCCTGGTGGGGCTTGTCGAACTCCGAACCAAGGAAAGAGGCTTTCGGAAGCCGTGCTTCCCAGACAAGGTTGGGCAGCGCGAATGCCGGAGGTTTCGGCCGGGCAGCTCTGGGGTGTTCTGCAGCTGCACCGGTTGGATAAGCACCGGCCTGGCCAGCAGGGAGTAGCTCTGTCATGTCTCCAGAAAATGGAAGTTAGGGGATTGCCGGTCGGATAACGGCAGCGGTATTACTCCGGCACGAAAGATCCTCACTAGCCCGAAGCGTAAGCGAGGGAATGAGTTATCGCAGTCCCTCGCTTACGCTTCGGGTTAGTGTGACGATCTTCCATGCCGGAGTAATAATATCCAACTGGCGCGGTTGCCTTTCGTGCCGAGCATTATTCGGTGATTCTGCAATCGGCGTGCAAGACAAGTACCTGATTCGGCGGCTTGGCGAAAGGTGGTGTGGCATGGTGGCTAGACTAACAAGCTCCGTCACCAAACTCGGCTTGGGCGAGCACCGCGAGTACCTGTTGGGCATCGCGCGTCCAGCGGTCGAGATTATCACCGCGGACGCTCCCGTTACCAAAGGTTGTAGCAAGTTCGGCGGTTCTCCGGACGTGCCGACTGAGTTCAAGTGGCCCCACCATAAGCATGGCTTGTATCGATTCATCGGCCAGGTCAACCTCGCCGACATCCCGGCAGGGGGGCACGGGTTGCCGGGGGATGGCTTGCTGTCCTTCTTCTATGCTCACGATGAGAACGGCAAGTCATTTTGGAGGGATCCCGACTATGTGCGCGTCTACCGATTTGAGAAGCTTGACGCGCTACAGCCAGTCGAGCCGCCGGCGGCTGTTCGCCTCGGCTCGACTGCCACGCTCAAATTGCCACGCGGCGCAGACGTCCCTCCCTGGCCCTGGAGGGATGCCGACGCGAAGAAATGGCCGATCAGCGAGTCCCAACAGGACGCTTACTGGAAGTTGCGTCTTCGGCTCCATCCCAGCCGGCGATACCTGCTGGGCTACCCCTTCAACACCACGTTGGCATACGACCCAACGCCTGGCCCGGATTGGCGCTCACTGCTGACCCTGAGTTCGGACGATGAACTGGAATGGTACTGGCACGATGGCGACTGGCTGGTGACCTTCATCGAGGAGCAACGGTTGCGCGCGGGTGACTTCTCGCAGATCAAGGCCGACGCTGGTTGAGGTCGCCGCCGAACCAGGGCAAGAAAAGGTGCCTGAGCGCAACTTCAGAAAGCGCCAGCGAGGGATTGGCCCTCGCTGGCGCTGCGGGCTCCCCAAGCAGTTCTGCGTAGTCCTCTGCTCGCCCCGAAGGAGGGCCGTCATGTCCGCACCGATCCGCTGCCTGGCGCCATCGCTCTTGCTGGCCCTCGCGCTGGCTGGGACCGCGCACGCTCAGCAAGCCGCGCCGACGGCCGGTCAGGTCCGCACCGACCTCTACGGCGATCCGCTGCCGCCCGGCGCCGTCGCACGCCTCGGCACGCAGCGCTTGCAAGACTGCCTCGCTTTCGCCCTGTCCCCGGACGGCAAGACGGTCGCCCTGGTCGGCGCGGATGCGTCCATTCGTCTGTGTGACCTGGCCACCGGCAGGGAGTTGCGGCGCTTCCCCGGGCCGGCAGAAGAAGCCTGGCACATCGCGTACTCTCCCGACGGCCGCACGCTCGCTACGGGCGACACTGCCAGCGCCGTGTGCTTCTGGGATGTCGCGAGCGGCCGCCTGACGCGTCGGCTGCTCGGGCACAAGGAGTACCTCGCGGCTCTGACCTTCGCTGCTGACGGCAAGATGCTGGCCACGGCCGACTGGGCTGGCGAGGTCATCCTCTGGGACGTCGCCTCTGGGAACAAACTCCGTCACCTGGGCGACAAGGCCACTCGCGTGCGCTTCTCGCCGGACGGGCGCCTGCTCGCGACGGGCGGCCAGGGGAGCGTCGCGCTCTGGGAACCATCCACCGGCAAACGGCTGCGGCAGTTCGCCACCGAGAAGGACCGCCATACGAACGTGGCCTTCTCTCCCGACGGCAAAACGCTGGTGGCGAGCGGGTCGGAGTCCAAGGTGCTGTGGCGCTGGGACACGAAGACGGGGCGCGAGCTACCGCCCTTCGCCCCGGAAAAAGCATCGACAGTGTGGGCTGCGGCGTTCGCCCCGGACGGCAAAACAATCGCCCTGGCCGTCACCCGCGGCAACAGTAGCGATGCGCGGCTGCTGTTGTGTGCCGCCGACAGCGGCAAGACGTTGCGGATCATCGAGGATCCCGACGCCCGTTACGAGCCGGCCTTCACAGCGGACAGTCGCACCCTGGTCTGGCACACTGGGCATGCTTTCCGGTCGTGCCTTCGCGTCCTGGATGTTGCTACCGGGGCGGAGCGGCTGACCTTCCCTCGACACCAGCGCAGCATCTCCTCGCTGGCCTTTTCGCCCGATGGCCGCACCATCGCCTCGGCCAGCCACGAGCGCAGCTGCCGGGTCTGGGACGCGACGACGGGCAAGCCACTCCACGCTTGCACGGATCCGGAGCACGATATCTCGGTCGTTGCCTTCGCTCCCGACGGCCGCTCCCTCGCTGGCGCGGGCTGGTGGAAGAACACAATTCACCTCTGGGAACTTCCAAATGGGCGGCCGTTGCGCTCTCTCCTGTGGGGAACGTCGCCGCACGACATCGCGTTTTCCCCAGATGGCAAGACGCTGGCTGCCACTTGCGAGAGCATGATCGTGCTGTGGGATCCGGCGACCGGCAAACGGCGCCTTCTCCTCGAAGGCCCGGAAGCCAGCGCGCGGCTCCTCGCCTTCGCCCCCGAGGGTAAGACCCTGGCCGCGCGCAGCTGGGACGGTACACTCCGCGCCTACACTCTTCGCACCTGGGAACTGACCGCAGCCAGCGAGACCGCACCCTCGCGGATCGTTCAGCGCTGGCCCGCCGAGTTGAGGTGCGGCACCGGGCGCCCGCAGCAGCACGACAGCCTCACCTTCTCCCCGGACGGCAAGGCCGTGGTCTATGGGGTTGGCGAGCGGTTCCAGGTGGACGTGGTGGACGTCGCGAGCGGCAAGGCCCTGGAGCCAGTGAAGGAGACCAAGGTGGCCATCACCTCGTTCGCCCTCTCGCCCGACGGCCGCATGCTGGCGCTCGGCTGCAGGGATGGGCACATTCGACTGCGGGAGATGATGACGGGCAAGCTCCGCCAGCAATTGAGCGGACATCGGGGAGAGGTTTTGCCGCTGGTATTCGCTCCCGACGGAGGCCGCCTGGCTTCGGGTGGCATGGATGGCGGCATCCTCGTCTGGAATTTGCTGGCCGCAGCGAAGCCGGACACGGCGAGGGTTCCCGCACTCTGGGATGACCTGGCGAGCGCCGACGCGATGAAGGGCTTCGCGGCGGTGCAGTCGCTCACGGCGGTGCCCGGGCAGGCGGTGGCCTTGCTGCGCGAGCGGTTGCCGCCCGTTCCGAGGAGCGAGTCGGAACGGCTCCAACGCCTCATCGCCGACCTCGACGCTAAACGGTTCCAGGAGCGCGAGCGAGCGACGGCGGAACTGGAGCGGTTGGGGGAGCAGGCCGAGTTTGCCCTGCGGCAAGCGCTCGGGAATAGCCCCTCGGAGGAAGTTCGCCACCGACTGGAGCGCATCCTGGCGAAGCGTGCCGGCAGCCCGCCATCGGCCGAGTTGGTGCGCGTCGTACGTGCCGTCGAGGTGCTGGAGTTGATCGGCAACCCGACCGCACGCGACCTGTTGACGGCGCTGGCTCAAGGGGCGCCGGAGGCCAGGGTGACCCGCGAGGCGCGCGCGTCGCTGGAGCGGCTGGCCCGTCGCCTCCGCAGCGCGCCCTGAGTGACTGATCGCCGTTCACGCTGGCATACGATCGGCCTGTGCCCTATCCTATCTGAGCGAGGAACAGTGCCCGGCGTCGCCAGTCTGCGCCTACCGCGACGCCTCGCCAACTTGACCTTGCAGGATTGGCCGAAGCCGTTACTCTTTGCCGCTAGTGCAGGAGCACGGTGTCCCTTGTTCGTAGTCCCGCCTTTAGGCGGAATTACGTCAAGCCGCCTAAAGGCGGTACTACGAACAAAGGACGCCCGCGCGTCGCCTCGGACCCGGTTGGCAACCTTCTCGTTGTACAGGAAGCACACATGAGCATCTCCCAGAGGCCCCAGCGGCCCCGGTTCCGAAGGCTGGCGGTTTACGGCTTGCTCCTCTGGTTGGCCTTCGGAGCGCTGGCGCCGACCCTGGAGACGCTCCGCGCCCAGCCGCCTGCGCCTCAGGGCAGTAACCCCGAGGTGAGCGCCCGGGAGGAGGCGGAACCAACGAACTTCATCCTGGAACTAGTGGAGCACCTGAACCCGTTCAACTTCGACGGCGCGAAACTGATGAACCTTCTCAAGCGGCCGGGGTACACCGTCGCCGCGTTCGTCGCCTTGACCATCATTGTGTTCGTCGAGACGGGCCTGCTGATCGGCTTTTTCCTCCCTGGCGACTCGCTGTTAGTGGTCGCGGGCCTGACCTGCGCAGGGGCTCAGTGGAACCTGCCCCTGCTCCTCGTGCTGCTCTGTCTCGCGGCGGTCGTCGGGGACAGCGTCGGCTACACCATTGGCTTCAAGACCGGACCGCGGCTGTTCAACCGCGAGAAGTCATGGCTTTTCAAGAAGGACCATCTCCTCAAGGCGCAGGAGTTCTACGAGCGGCACGGTGGCAAGACAATCATTCTGGCCCGCTTCATGCCGATCATTCGCACCTTCGCGCCGGTCGTCGCGGGAGCGGGCAAGATGAACTACCGCCGTTTTCTGGCATTCAACGTGATCGGTGGTGTCGGCTGGGTGGTGAGTATGGTGCTGATCGGCTACTGCCTGGGCGATGCGCTCAAGTATATCTTCGGCGAGAGCTTTGACGTGGTGAAGCACATCGAGAAGGTCGTGATTCTCGTGGTGCTGGTGTCGATCTCCCCGGGAATCTACGTCTGGCTGCGGAGCAAGTTTCGAGGGAAAACAGCTGCGCCGGCCGAGATACCAGAGAAAGAGCCGGTCCGCGCCGCGGAGTGAGCGAAGGCGGCTCCAAAACCCCTCCCCCCGACCCCCTCCCCGAAGCGGAGAGGGGGAGAAGAAAAGACTTTTTTGGCTGGCTCCCCCTCTCCGCTTCGGGGAGGGGGTCGGGGGGAGGGGTTTGGCCCCTGGTTCAGGTCACGGCAATGACAATCACCGTGACGTTGTCCTTGCCGCCTGCCTGGTTCGCTGCGTCCACGAGCCGCTTGCAGTTCTGCTCGGGCGTCAAGGCGGGGTCGAGCAGCGGCAAGATTTCCTCGTCGGTCAGCATTTCTGTCAGGCCGTCGCTGCACAGCAACAGACGGTCGCCCGACTGCAACTCCAGACAGCGCAGGTCCGCCTCTGCCGCGGCTTTCATGCCGGCGTAGCGCGTCGGCCCGCCGTTGCCGCGCCAGCTCGCTTCCTCCGGCTTGATCCAGCCGAGATCGATCATTCGCTGCACCTGCGAATGGTCGCGCGTCAGCCGCTCAAGCCGCCCCGCACGCCGCAGGTACGCGCGACTGTCGCCCAGGTGAGCTACCAGCGCCCGCCCGTTGTGTACCAGCGCCAGCACCACCGTCGCGCCGAGCATGCCGCGGCGGCGTGTGCTCTCCTTGTAGACCGCCTGGCTGACCTCGGCGATGGCCTCACCAACGCCCTCCAACGCCGTCGGATCGGTCAGTTCCGCGACCCCGGCCAGGCGCTGGCGCAGCAGGTCCGGCAGGGTGTCCACCACAATTTGCGGAGAAATCGACTCCGCCATGCCATCGCTGATCAGGTAGAGGCCCTGGGCGGTATCCACAAAATAGCGATCTTCGTTGTCTTTGTGGGTGCGGCCCGGGTCGGTGAGGGCCGCATGCGCGATCGTCGTCATCAGCTGCCGCCTTTTCTCTGGCACTGTCGCTGAAGCAGGCAAGCCAGGCAAGAAGAATCCCTTCCCCAACTCAGGCACAACTGTAATTCTTACACACCGCCGCCTGGATTGTTACAACGCGCAGCGGCGCGGCCCAGCGCGCTCCAGAGCAACCCATATCTGCAACGCCTTGTCCTGCTTGAGTCTATGGCTGGAAGAGGACAATTTGTTGTTTTCGGCACGCTCCTTGCTTTTGATAGGAACCGACCTGACCGACAATGCGGAAGCGCTGGTCAGTGGCGTCGGTTCGCTGTGAACCGTTTCCCCCAACGGTTCCCACAGTTCCCCCGACTGTGGCGCGGCTGGGATGTCGTCGAAGGTGCCCCCGACCTTCCGACCCTCGACGTCCCGTCAATCCAGCGGACGGCCCAACCAGGCTTCCTCCCACCAACATCCTACCCCTTAGCCTATCCCGTATCCCCCTGGCCACCCGCTTCCCCCGGCGGGTGGCCTTCCTTTTTTTCCGGCCCGTCGAATTCCGTGGTTGCTTCGGGGTTGCTCGCGCTTCTCCCACAGTCCTAAGATAACCCGATGCCCGACGACGAGCTGCAGCGGTTTCCACGCCCCGCTCAAGGAACCACGCCATGCCCGACAACGCCCTCCCTGCCAGCGAGTCCACACCGCCCGTTGGCAACGGCACCCCGCCGACCGCCGCCGATCGGACGCCCGGGAACGAACCGGCCACGGTCACCGGCAACCCCGCGCCGCAGCCGCCTCCGGAAAGTCTGCCCAGCATTCCCGGCTACGCTCTCCTCGAACAACTCGACGATGGCGGTATGGGCATCGTCTACAAGGCGCTTCAGCTCAGTCTCAGCCGGCTCGTCGCCCTCAAGATGATCAAGGCGGCCAAAGCCCACGGAGCGCGGCAGCTGACCCGCTTTCGCACCGAGGCCGAAGCCGTTGCCAGCCTGGAGCATCCGCACTGATCGAGAGCGTGGCGGGTGCCGTGCAGTATGCTCACGAACATGGCACCATCCATCGCAACCTGAAACCGCAGGTCGTCCTGCTGACCGCCGAGGGTCAGCCAAAGATCAGCAGTTTCGAGTTGGCCCGCGTGCTGGGGCAGGAATCCGCGGAGACGGAGGAGGGCACCCTGGTCGGCACGCCGATGTACATGTCGCCGGAACAGCTCGATGGGGTTGTCGAGCGGATCGGCCCCGCCACGGATATTTACGCCCTCGGGGTCATTCTCTACCATCTGCTGGCTGGACAGCTACCCTTCGGCAGCCAGCCTTCGGAGCCACCCGGCGGCGTGGACATCCTGGGCACGAGCATCGCCACGGCCGCCGCCGCCCTTCGGCAGCAGGTGCGCTCCGAACAGGCGCCGCCGCTGCGCCTTTCCTGCGCGAACGCCCCCGATCTGGAGGCAATTTGTCTGAAATGTCTCGACAAGGAGCCAGCGAAGCGCTACGCCAGTGCCGGCGAACTGGCCGACGATCTGCAGCGCTTCCAGCGAGGGGTGCCCGTCAAAGCGCGGCCGGTCGGCCTGTGGGAGCGGTGGCGGCGATGGCTGCGAAGGCGCTGGTCGCGACCGAGTTAACTGGCGACATGTCGCGGACGGTCCATCTCCTACATCCCTTGCCGCCCATGCAACCGGCCAGGGAAGTTAGGTAAACCGCGGTTTCTGTACCTGCGATCCCGGCTCCGTAGGGTATAATGCTCAATCGAAGGAGGATGACTGAACGTCTGAATAAATGGCTCCGCCTCACACCTCAACGGGTAAGTGCCAATACATCCCGAACACAAAAGAGCGCGCATGCTGACAAGTGCCAATACATCCCGAACAGAGCGATCAGTCCTGGAAGCCGCGGTTGGGCAGCCGATAGTCCACTTCGAGGATCTGCGGCTGACAGGTC
>WNGB01015705.1_pt1 | contig 9997 bp, 10 predicted proteins | sample 5400681 | NCBI WGS metagenome assembly WNGB01 (sample SAMN13153367, study PRJNA577476) | soil metagenome | isolation source: 115 cm soil or saprolite under grassland replicate 2 | place: USA:California | collected 2016-06-15
CTTCCATCAAACCAATCTTCGGATAAAGTCCCGACCAGGAGTTATAGATAAAGACCAGCCGGTCAGCTTCGGGATAAGGCAGCGGTCTGAGCAGCACGGCGTTAACGACGCTGAAAATGGCGGTGTTCGCGCCGATGCCGAGAGCCAGCGTGATGACTGCGGTCAGCGCAAAACCCGGATGCTTCAGCAGCATTCGCGCGCCGTACCGCAGGTCCTGCCAAATATCCTCAAGCCAGCGCATGCCCCGCGCGTCGCGGCTCCGCTCCTTCGCCTGCTCCACGCCGCCGAAAGCCTTGCGAGCCGCGCGGCACGCTTCCTCCGGATTCATACCCAGGCGCATGTTCTGCTCGGTCTGTTGATCGATGTGGCAGCGCAGTTCATCGTCCAATTCACGCTCCATCTCCGACTTGCGCAACAGGGCGCGTAGCTTTGTCTTCAGTGTAGTTAGCATTTCGATCTCCCCGGAAAAAATGCGCCGTTAAGCGAAGCCATTGGCCATTGGGTATTGGCCAATGGGCATTGTTTGCAGGAGAGAAAACAAGGTTCTCTGCAAAACAATGACCAATGGCCAATGGCCAACTGTCCAAACTTAATGTCTTAGTCGCATCGGAGCGCGACAAGCGGATCGACCTTCATCGCTCGACGCGCAGGCAGATAACAGGCCAGCATCGCTGCGAACGAGAGCAAGAAGACGACAACGGCGATGGTCGCCGGATCGCTGGCCGTCACGCCATACAACAAACTCGATAGCGCGCGGCTGAGAGCCAGCGACGCGATCAGCCCTATGACGGCGCCGATGATCACGGGTTTCAATCCTTGGGCCAGTATCAATCGCAGCACGTCACGGCCTTGCGCTCCGAGCGCGATCCGAACGCCGATCTCCGGCGTTCGATGCGCGACCATATAAGAGACCACGCCGTAAACTCCCATCATTGCGAGAATCAGTGCCAGCGCGCTGAATCCAGCAAGCAGCGACATAGTGAAACGCCGCGTGGAAACGGAGTCAGCGAGCAATTCATCCATTGGGATGATGAGCTGGATCGCTTGATTTTTATCTACCGCCGCGACCGCCTGACGAATGCTGCGGGCGATTTCCGCCTTCGTCAGGGACGAGCGCACGAAAAGTATGGTCTGCGGAAACGGCTCCTGTTCGACTGGAATATAAACTTCAGGCTCAGGCGCTCGATCAAGTCCCAGATGACGCGTGCTTTTGACGACACCGACGACTTGCCGCCACACGCCCAGGCCATAACTCAGGCCGAGGCGTTTGTCGATGGGGTCGGCGCCGTTCCAGAATCGTTGCGCTGCCGTTTCGTTGATTACCGCCACAGGGATTGAGGCGCCTGTGTCATTTGCGCTGAGAAGCCGGCCCCGCAACAGGGGCACGCCGAAAGCGCGCAGATAATCCGCGCTGACTACATGCACTCTGGTGAACGTCGACAGATCATCGGGCGCAGTTTGTGGCCGGCCTTCAATCCTGAGGTGGAAATCGACGTTGCCATGCTCCGTCAGCGGCAGTCCGTTGCTCGATCCGGCGGCTTCGACGCCCGGCGTCGCCTCTAGGCGTTCAATTACCTGGCGAAGGAATGCTGCGCCGGCTGGAATGACCGCCGCCGTCACGCCGTTTGTGCGCAGCCCCTGATCGACCCTCATCAGGCGCGCAAAGCTATTGAACAGCAGGCCGGCTCCGAGAGTCAGCATGAGAGCGAGCGCGATTTCAAAAGTCACGAGCAGATTGCCGGGCGCGCTGAAACTTCTGCGCCACGATCCGGCGCGGCCTGCCGTCTGTTTCAAGGTCTCATTCAAATCGACGCGCGCCGAGCGCCACGCCGGCAGAGCGCCGAAGAGCAGTCCGGAAATCACAGTCACCGTCAGCGTAAACAGGAGCGTTCCAGCGTCTATCCGCGATTCGCCCAGCCGTGGAATGTAGTGCGGGCCTAGCTTCAAAAAGAGCCTGAGCGACCAGACCGCGAGCAAAGCTCCAGCAGCCCCTCCGGCCAAAGCGAGCAGCAAGCTTTCAGTCAGCGCCTGCCGCACGAGCCTGAAGCGACTAGCGCCGAGCGATTGCCGAATCGCCATCTCTTTGCGCCTGCCATCCGCGCGCGCCAGCAGCAGGTTGGCAATGTTGGCGCAGACTATCAACACGACCAGGCCCACGGCGCCGAGCAGGATCGGCAGCGCTGTGGCCGCCCCGCCGACGGTTTGATCTTTCAGTGAAATCAGTCTGACGCCGATCATGGTTTTGCCGCGCCCTTGCGGATTATCTTGCGCGCTTTGCGCAAAAAGCGTTTTCAGTTCCGCCTGCGCCTGCTCCGCGCTGACGCCGGGCTTGAGTCGCAGAATCGCGTTATATTGTCTGTCGCGGCCCTCTTTGCTCAGATCGTCGTCCGACAGCGTCCAGAAGCCCATCTGCAACGGGAACCGCACAACTTCTCTTTGCTGTCTGAGCGGAAAATTGAAGCCCGGCGGCATCACTCCAACAACAACGCAAACACCGTTGATCGCTCGAATCGTTTGTCCAATGATCCGGGGATCGGCTCCGAAGCGGCGCCGCCACAGTTCATCGCTCAAAATGATCAATCGCTCGCCGCCCGGCTTGTCTTCCTCCGGCAGGAAATATCGCCCGAGCGCGGGTTGTACGCCGAGCATAGGTAACAGATCTTGTGTGACGCTGGCCCCACGAATGAACTCCGGCGTTCCCTCCTCGGGCAGGACGAGGCTGTCATACCAGTAGCCTCCGATGCGCTCGAAACTGCGGCTGCGCGCCCGCCAATCAACCAGATCACGGCGGGCGATCCAACTGAGATGATCACCTTCCGGGATGCCCGGCTGTTCCAGATAACGCGCCTGCATCAAGCGATCAGGATCCGCAAAAGGCAAAGGCCGGATCAGAACTGACTTGACGATACTGAAGATAGCCGTGTTCGCGCCGATGCCGAGCGCCAGTGTGATGACTGCGATCAACGTGAAGCCGAGATTCTTCACTAGCACCCGTGCGCCATAGCGCAGGTTTTGCCAAAGCTCTCCAATCCACCGCACGCCGCGAGCGTCGCGGCTTCGCTCCTTTGCCTGCTCTACTCCGCCGAAAGCCTTGCGAGCAGCAGCGCGCGCCTCTTCCGGATTCATCCCGAGCCGGATGTTCTGCTCGGTCTGTCGCTCAATGTGGTAGCGCAACTCCTCGTCCAACTCCCGCTCCACCTCTGATCTTCGCAACAGCGCTCGCAACCGCCTCTTAAACTCGCTCAGCATCTCGGACTCCTTTCTCTGGTAACTTCGGACTCATTCAAATCGAAGCGCGATCATCGGGTCTACCTTCATGGCCTGCCGCGCCGGGAGGTAACAGGCCAGCAACGCGACGAACAAGAACAGCCCGGCGACCAGGATGAATGTGAGTGGATCGGTGGCGCTTACGCCGAACAGCAAATTCTGTATCAACCGCGTCAACGCGAACGCCGCGATCAAACCAATCACAACGCCCATCAACGCCAGCTTCATCCCTTGACCGACGACCAGTTTCAACACTGCGCCTGCCTGCGCGCCCAGGGCCATTCGAATGCCGATCTCATGCATGCGTTGCGCCACTGCATAAGCCAGCACGCCGTAAAGACCGATCGCGGCCAGCGCCAGCGCCACTGCCGCGAAGGCGCTGAGTAGTGTCAGGTTCAGCCGTTGGGAGGCGATTGACTCTGCCCGAAGTTCCGACAATGTGCTGACTTGATGGATGGGCTGTTCAGGATCGAGCGCGAGCATCTCCCTGCGCGCGAGCGCGATCAGCGCATCAGGCGCGAGTGACGTTTTCAGGACCACTGTCATGCCTCTCCTGGGCGTTTGCAGGAACGGCAGGTAAGCCTGCACGTTTCCCCCTTGCTCGCTTAGTTGCTCCAACTTTACGCGCCCGACGACGCCGATGACGGTCAACACCGGGTTTTCTTCCCTCGGCCCCCACGGCAAGCGGACGCGCTGGCCGACAGGGTCTTCGTTCGGCCAATAACGACGCGCAAACTCTTCGTCCACAACGATGGCGTTCAACCCGGCGCGCGTCGCGTAGGATAGGTCCTGCGGGTCGCGTCCCGCGACGCGTCCGCGCAGATGCGCACGATTGTCTTGCTCCGTGAAGCCTCGGCCGCGCAGGACCGGAATACCCAACGCGCGGAAATAGTCCGGCGCTACGACCTGCACCTCCATGTTGAGACTCTCACCCGGCGCCGGCTCTGGCCGGCCCTCGATCAGAAACGACGTCTCGTTGTCGCTGCCATCGAGCGGGATCCGGTTGGCAACGGTCGCGGCCTGGACGCCTGGCAACGCCCGCATTTTCTCCAATAACTCCTGGAAGAAGCCGATTTGACGCTCCACCGTGGGATATTTCCGCGCGAGCAAATCCACGCGAAAGCTCAGTACTCGCTCCGAAACGAATCCGGTGTGGACATGTTGCAATTGATAAAAGCTCCGCAACAGAAGTCCCGCGCCCACAAGCAGGATCAGCGTAAGCGCGACTTCTGCCACGACCAATCCGTGGCGCAATCGCCCGCGCCCGCTCGTCACGCCTCGCGCAGCATCTTTCAGCGTCTCCTGCAAATCTACTCGGCTCGCCTGCCACGCAGGTGCCAGTCCGAATAGCAGACCGGTGAGCAGAGCCATCCCGGCGGAGAAGAACAATACTGTACCGTCCAGACTGATGCCGCTGACGCGCGGGACGGTGCTTTGAGCCATCGTCGCAATGACATGGAACGTCCCTTGAGCCAGAAGCAAACCCGCCGCAGAGCCAAGAACCGACAACAACACACTCTCAGCGAGCAATTGCCGAACGATCCGCAGCCGGCTTGCGCCGAGCGCGGCCCGGACAGCCATTTCTCTCTGTCGGGCCGCCGCCCGCGCCAGCAGCAGGTTGGCCACGTTCGCGCAGGCGATCAGCAACACCAAGCCCACCGCGCCAAATAGCGTCCACAAGTTACGGCGGACGCCACCCACCACGATATCGAGCAGGCGATCCACTTGGACGCGTCGGTTTTTGTTCGAGCCGGGGTATTGTTGTTCGAGCCGGGCGGCGATCGTGTCCAGGTCGGCCCGAGCTTGGTCCAAAGTGACGCCTGGTTTGAGCCGGGCGACGCCGAACAGGTCAAGATGGTTGTTCCGGTTTTGCCAATTTGGATTTGCCGCACGCGGCCCAACCGGCGCCCAAAGACTCACCTCGCTCGGAAATGAAAAGTCGGCAGGCATTACGCCAAGGACGGTGTAAGCGCGTCCATCCAGCGTGATCGCTTGATTCACGATGTCCGGATCGCCGCCATACCTGCTCTGCCACAGCCCATAGCTGATCACGACCACCGGCGCTGCGCCGGCCTTGTCCTCATCTGCGCTGAAGACGCGCCCCAGCGCCGGTTGCGCTCGCAGTGTGAGAAACATGTCGGCGGACATCACCACGCCTTCCAGTTGAGCAGGATCGCCATGGCCGGTGATGATGAAATCATTCAGCTTGTAGACCCCAAAGCTCTCGAAGACAGTTTGCTGCGACCGCCAGTCGGCGAAGTTCGGATAAGCGACCGAAAGCCCGGTATGATTAGGCAGGCGCTCCGACAGCCACACGAGCCGCTCAGATTCGGGATAGGGCAACGGCCGCAACAATACCGCGTTAATCACGCTGAAGATGGCTGTATTTGCTCCGATGCCTAGCGCCAGCGTGATCACGGCAATTAAAGTGAAGCCAGGGTTCTTCGCTAACATTCGCGCGCCGAAGCGCAGGTCTTGCCACAGATCTTCAAGCCACCTCACACCGTGAGAGTCACGGCTCCGCTCCTTCGCCTGTTCCACGCCGCCAAAAGCCTTGCGAGCGGCAGTGCGCGCCTCTTCCGGATTCATCCCGAGACGAATGTTCTGTTCGGTCTGTTGCTCAATGTGATAGCGCAGTTCTTCATCCAGTTCGCGTTCGGCTTGCGCCCTGCGCAGCAGCGCCCGGAGCGCGGTCTTCATTCTGCTCAGCATTTCAGGTTCCTTTCGTTGGCTCGTAAGTGATCAGGCGTCTCGCAGAATCATCTCAACCGCGCCGGAGAAGCGCCTCCAGGTCTCCCACTCCTCGTCAAGCTGTTTCTTCCCGGCAGCGGTCAGTTTGTAGAACTTCGCGCGCCGGTTGTTATCCGAAGCCCCCCATTCGGCTTTGACCAGCCCGCCGGCCTCCAGCCGGTGGAGCGCCGGATAAAGTGAACCGGGAATGACGCGAAACACCTCGCCCGAGACGATCTGGATGCGATTCATAATGTCAGGAGCCGTTCAATGAGCCACCTCGCAGCGATCGCAGGATCAGCAGGTCGAGCATGCCCTGCAACATGTCCGTCTTCTTCTTTTTCATGATTGCCCTCTCGTTTTTCGATAGGGCGAAAGGTAAGGGCTTACCAATCGGATGTCAATAGGTAGAGGCGCCGCCAAGGGAGAATCCTTATGGGACTTCCTCTAATGCGCCTGACGCCTTCTCGCCGTCTCCTTCTTTCGGTAACTGAAAACAAGGCGGGCGGCATCGGCGCGTACAAACTGATCATTCGTCAGTTGCGACGGCCGCCAAGCGCATCAGCGGCTCAGGCGGCTTTCTTCAACTGGCGCCAAGGAGGCGGCTATGTCGGATATGGACGAGAAACTGATCGTCAAGCTCGGACAAAGAATCAGCGAGCAAAATGAGATACTCCGGATGATTGCGGCGAGCCTTGAAGGCGTCGAATCGCATCTACGCCAGATTGCTGTCTCATCAAACACTGCTCCCAATTACCAGCGACCTTTGAGCGACTATCCCACGTTTGACTGGTCCTCAATTGGCGCAACGGTTCTCAGTAGGGATGATGACGGCGCTACGGCTGTCGAATGGAACGACCAAGTCTTCACGCGCCGCTCGCCTTCGAATCGATTTCAGAGCGCGATCTGGTACTCCCGTCATCTCGGGCAGGATGCTGATGGCAATAAGCGGTATGCGCGGCTAATTTCATTCAGGGACTTGAACGACGCGGAGCCAATCGCCGCCAAGGCAAAGAAGGCGATCCGGACGTAAGGAAATGCGGCCTTTGATGAATCGCCACAAACTGCCCGTGAACGTGATATATTGAAACTTACGGTCAGCTTCAATTAAAATTAGGGCATGAGTAATCTTACTTTAAAAGCCGGACAGGTGGCTGCGGCCTTGAACATTTCCACCAAGCGATTGCAGAACACGGTGGATGCCGGATACCTGCGTCCAGCGAAGGCCGGACGTGGACGTGGCAGTGAGCGGCGGTACAGTTTTGAAGACGTTGTGCGAATGCAGGCGCTGGAAATCCTGGTCAATTCTTACGGATTATCCGCGCCCCGCGCCGCCCAGATGCTCTCGGATGTTTGGCCGAGGCGCTTTAGCCGCAGGACTCGCGTGCTTGTGATTAAACCCGAACCTGCTGTGGGCGGGGTCAAACTGGAGCCGATCAAGTTGCCGCTCAGCAAAATTGCGGCGGCTACCGAGGCGCGCATTCAGCAGGTTTTGGCGGACTATGTGGAGAAGAAGCGTGGGCGGCCCGCCGGATGGTCGGCGAAATTCACCAAGGCTCTATCGCGGGTCTCCGATGCATTGCAGGGCGTAAGCGACGAACAAATTGAGCAAGAGATTGCTGAATATCGCCGGAAGCGCCGCGCGAGGAAAAAGTAGACGATCCTTTTTATCATTGCGCCATCGGCGGCGACGCCGACTATATCATCACGGACAACATCCGAGACTTCCCTCCGGTCCGAAACAGAAAACGCCCCCGTATAATCACACTTGCCGATGCGGTTGCGAAACTCTGGCCTTGAAAACCGTCGGAATATAAAGGAGATGTGATAATATGCGTTCGGAAGGGAGGCCAACCAATCATGTCCAACTACGATCAAGATCAAGTCCTGTTTGATGACGACGACGAACACTTTTATGAGGAAACCGTCTACAACGAACAGTACTACATAGAGCAGGAACGGGAGTTGATCAGGCAGTCGAACCTCGATCTGGAGCTTGAGGAGGTAGAGGAAAAGCATCTCCAGGAGATGCGCGAGGAAGGTCTGCTGCGGCCCGTTCTCATCAAGCCTGGAGAGAGCCGGCCTGTAGCCGAAAAGGAATCGCCGATCGATCAGCCGGAGGTCGAACTTCCTTTCTAACCGCGACCTGAAATCTTCGAGCGCATGAAAATCTTACGCCGACGCGCGAGATGCTCGCATTACTTCGTCACAATCAGCCACACCAATAAATTTTCCCTGCCTTTGTTGTAAGAGCCGCGTCCCGCGCCGAATCCATCTCAAATACAAAACGCCGATTCTTCAATCCTTCCATCACGACGCAAGCCCCCCCTAAAGAACGAAGCGGACGGCAATCCCTGCATCTTGACTATGCAGTGAGATCAAAGGGGGTTCCAAATGCTTCTCAATCTATTGCACACGATTACCGACCTCGTAGTGTTCGTAATGCGCCTCAGGATTGAGGGTCTCGCCGATGAACAACGAATGGCTTTGATTGATCAATCCATTCTCCTTCAGGGATTTGGGGCGGCGTTTGAATTTGACCTTCACGACCTTCTGATAATTCTGATAACGCTACTGGTCGTAATTTTTTGGAGAGCTTGGGATAGGTCCAACCGCTGGCCATATCGTTGATTTGAATATGGTATGCTGAGGCTAGTACTGCATCAAGTTGATTGAGATGGATAAAGCCGTTTGAGCTTTTCCCGTGCATCAGAGACCGAGAAACGCCAGTCAATCGTAGCTTTATCTTCATTACGTTGAAGTTCCCAAGCTGCAATCTCTTGTTTGAGAGTTTGCTGATCAGCAATCCGCCGGTCGAGGCATTGACGCTGTAAGATGCTCAATTCAATTTCGGCCATATTCAACCAACTACCGTGCTTGGGCGTGTAGTGAAACTCCAGTTTTTTGACAATGCGCCGCGCCTCTTCCGGCGTGAAAGCTTCATAGAGAGATGCAGGTTTATGCGTGTTGAGATTATCGAGCGTCACACGCACGATGTCTGCTTCCGGGTAACGCTCGTCCACCAACCATTTCATCTGGTTGGCAAAATCAAGCTTGGTATGTTGATCGGTGACCGCGACCTGACGCCAACCAGCTTGAGGTTCGACGAACATAAACAGGTTGGCGACGCCGTTGCGTTGATACTCATAGTCGTAGCGCTCGACATGGCCAGGACTGGCCGGCACAACGGCGCGCGTTTCGGCGATCAGTTGTTTGCTCGCCTCATCGAAATTGACCTTCGGGCGTTTGGGATTGTAAGGCTCAGCATATAAATCGAGCACATCTTCCATTGCCGCGACAAAATCGGCCCCGACGGTCGGGATACACCATTGCTTCTTCAACCACGGCTTGAGTTGGTTTTTTTAAGCACTTTGCGTACTGATTCGGCCGTGTAAGACTCGGTCAAACCGAGCGCCACAACACGGTCCGAGAGCAACTGCAAGGTCCAGCGCTCCCGACCTTCAGGAGCCTTGCTGCATGCTTCGGCAATTAAGCGTGCTTCGCCTTTGGCATCAAGCTTCGGTTTTTTCCCCGGGCGCGGGCCATCGTTGAGTGCGTCCAAACCGCGTTCGACAAAACGTTGGCGAACGCGTTCAACCGTTACACGCCCGACGTCGAACGCCTCGACGATCTCTTCATCGCGGCAACCGGCGGCGGCTTTGAGCAGAATCCGGGCGCGCGTTATTTTGCGGCTGGCGTGTTTGCCGCTGCGCAGTAATTGTTCCAATTGTTCGCGCTCGGCATCGGTCAGCACGACGATGTACTTTTTCTTGGGCATCGTTGGTTTTCCTCCAGGAGGGATTCTTAGCCAAGCGACGCCTTTTTCAAAGATCATCCATCAGTTTTAGCTTGATGGAGTACGTAGCCGCTCGACTAAAGCGGGATAGTTCCCGATAGAAATCACATTAGAGAGAGCGCGATTGGTCTTTGAAGAGAAATCAACGAGAGGATGCACGCCGCGAGCGAGAGCAAAGAAGAAGAGATGTAAAAAAGGCAGACC
>WNGB01015707.1_pt1 | contig 9997 bp, 7 predicted proteins | sample 5400681 | NCBI WGS metagenome assembly WNGB01 (sample SAMN13153367, study PRJNA577476) | soil metagenome | isolation source: 115 cm soil or saprolite under grassland replicate 2 | place: USA:California | collected 2016-06-15
GGTCCGGCGGCGGCGCCCCCCATGCCGTCTGGTCCTCCGTCGTGTGGGCGTCGCTGACAAGGGTCGCGTCGTACCCCCTGACGAACGCGCCGTGGAGCGTCGAGCGGATGCACGCATCGGTCTGTGCGCCGACGACGACCAGTCGCCCGACTCCGAGGCCCGACAGCACGGTCGCGAGGGTGGTGTCCTCGAAGGAGTCGCCGTAGTTCTTCTCGACGAGCGGCTCGGCGTCGCCCGGAGTCAGCTCGGGGACGATCCGCCAGTCGTCGCTCCCCCTCGCAAGCCGCTCGTCGGAGTGCTGGACCCAGACGACGGGGACCCGTTCCCGCCGCGCCTGCTCGACAAGGCTTCCGACGTTCGCGATGACCGCGTCGCGCCGCAGAGCCCCCTCGACGACGCCGTTCTGCACGTCGACGACGAGGAGTGCGGTGTTCGGCCGGTTCTCGAGTGTGGTCATGGTCTCCTCTTGCTCATTACTCACGCTGGGCTCCTGTGTCCACCCACGGTAGACCGACCCACCGACAGCGGGCCGGAACGAACCTCGGACCGCCCCGTCCAATGACGCGGGGAACGGATCTCCTCCCCTACTGCGGTGGCGACGCCTTTGGTACGAGGCGGATCAAGCTCACACCGCTGGTGAAGACGTGGTGTTGGGCCCACTCCGCCTGAAGGGTTCGGTCGAACCGCTCGACTCTGCCGTTGTGCCAGGGGCAGTGCGGCTTGATGAACTTGTGCTTGGCGCCGAGCGTGGCGATCACGCTGCTCAGGTCGGGTCATCGCCGCACCCTGTCGTGCGGCGTCGGCGAACGGCGTTTGCTGCGGTGGCCACCCCGAGCGCACCAAGCATGCCAGTGGCCCACAGTCGCGGGTCCTTCGTGGTTGCGTGCTTGCGGAGCGACAGCAGGATCCCGTCGAGGTAGAACGAGGTCGTCCCCGTCGCAGGTTCGCGGCCGAACACCACACGGCCTGCGCCGATCCCATACTTGGACAGGTCGATCCGGAAGACGTACGGGTCCTTGTCGTCGTCGGGGTGGAGGAGGAAGCCTCTGTACAGCGCGGGTATCGGGCTCAGGGCTCGCAGCATGAGCTGACCCCGCCGAACGAGGACCTCCGCTCCGGCGCCGGCCATGGACCACGCCTGCATGTCGGTCCGCTGGGCGGAGGGTCGGTACCAACCGCAGAGTTCGCCCCAAATCTCCGGGTGGTGAGGAACGTCGGCGCGGATCACCTCGTCCGGGGCCCCGATCAGATGGGCGAGGGATGCAGCATCTGAGGGACCCCGGCCGTGTGGGTCAGCAGATGTCTGACCGTCGCATGCCCGCGTAGCTCGCCCCTTTCGCGCGGATGCTCCTGTCGCTATCGTAGTCGCCGCTCGCATGGACGAGGTCAACAGCTCACGGAATGTTGTACTGGGCAGGCTACCGGGGAGGCAGGTTCGCCGGTCGTTGCGACTGGAGGTCTATCCTCCCCCGTTCCTGGTCTATGGCGCCGCCTCTGCCTGATCAGCGGCGATGGCTCGATTACCGGGCTGAGCGAGGAGCACTTCATCGGCCAACTCGAGGAATTGGGGATCCCCCGCCACCAGATCGGGCTAGCGCACCTGCTGCAGAGCTGGCAACGTGCTCGGATCCCACCTGATGCAGCGTTCGCGCTGTGGCAGCTGCGCGAACGGGAGGACGGATGTGGCTGCCTGTACCGGCGCGCCGACATTCCCGTTGAGGAAAGCAGCCCGGCGATCCGATACATTCAGCTTGCTGCGGAGGTCGGAGAGACCAGAAATACCGATCCGACCCTGTGCCGGGTGGTGTCGTGGCTGCTCGATCGCCAGCTCCCTGATGGGAGCATCCCGCTGATCATCTCATCGGGGCAAGGCGAGACCGGCCAGACCTCCCGCACGCTCAAGGCGCTGGGGCGGCTGGATGACGCTACGCTCGCCGAGCCGCTCGAGGCGATGTGCGACTACCTGTTGAGCACCACGATCGAGCAGCCGATCGGCGCGGCGTGGGCCTACTCCAACCTCGACCGGACCGTCGTCACCGGCTCCACGAGTCTCGCTGTCACCGCCCTCATTCAGCAGGGGATCACGGACGAAGTCATCCGCCAGGCGCTTCGGTTCCTTCTGGTAGCGCAGGAGCGCAACGGCGGGTGGGCGGAGGTGCCGGGGTACAGGCCGACTATCCACAACACCTTCAACGCCGTGCGAGCGATCCGCACCGGCGAGCGGGCAGGGATCCTGACGGCGCGACCATTCTTTCGCCGTTCGTACTGCGGTCCAATTGGACCTGCTCCGAGCGGAGCGCTTCGAGCGTCTGGCGAAGCAGCTGATGCGCCGGCGCCGCCAGTTCCTCGACTCGGCCGCGGACATGTATGCGGACACCGAGATCGCAGCGATCGCCCTGACGGAATCCTCGCGACGCATCGACGCCATGCCCGACGAACGCCGCGTCTGGCAGTGGCGTTGGCAACTTCCCGCCCTGCCACCGCCGTTCCTTGCTCGAGGCACCTATTTCTACGAGTTGCTTTACAGTGCTTTCAAGTGGCGCTGGTGGGTGCGTATCGTCGACGGGCTGATGCACACCGCAGTCATCGATCGCATCGCCGGGTTGCTACTCGGCACCATCACCGCGCTGGGTATCGTCGACGACTCCGTTTCCCGCGCCCTGCTCTCTGGCGGGAGCCTGCGCGGCCCGTTGACCGTTGTTGCCATCGGCGCTCTGCTCCTGCTCTGGCTCGGGGTGAAGGCAGCAGCTCGAACATCATTGTCGAGTTCGCTTTCCACCAGCGTCGGCTCGCTGTTGCCGGCGCTCGCGCTCACCTGGATTCTCTATACCCCCGGACGGGTTTTTGCGGCGCTCGTGTCGCTTATCGGGCTGCGCTGGTTGGTCATTGACATCGTCGCCTTCACCGCGGATTCCACAGGGCTCCTCGATCGGCTTCTGCCAAAGAAGTAGCTGCACGCCAAGCTGTGGCGCCTCGTCACCGACGACTTCTCGGGGTTGTCCAGGTTCGGCTGGGATCGTCGCGGACGCCCAGCGCTCGGCGATGCGTCCGTGGTGAAGGCGGTACATGAAGGCGACCTTGACAGAAGGCGACCTTCCGCTGGTCCAGCCTGGCAGCGATCTGCCTCCGACCAGGTCAGGCACGGAGAAAGGCGAGCACGGCGAGCACGCGGCGATGCTGGTCGGGTGACTCGGGGAGGCGGAGCTTCTGGAAGATCTGGGTCACGTGGGCCTCGACGGTGCGCTCGGTGACGAACAGCCGGGCGGCGATGGCCCGGTTGGACATGCCCTCGGCGATCAGTCCGAGCACCTGTCGCTCCCGCGCGCTGAGGTCGGCGAGCGGGTCGGCCCGGCGGCGGCGGCCCAGAAGGCGCGAGACGATCGTGGGGTCGATCACCGTCTCCCCCTCCACGATCCGTCGCAGGGCGTCCACGACGGTGGCGATGTCGAAGACGCGCTCCTTGAGCAGGTAGCCGACCCGTTCGGGATGCTCCTGAATGAGCCGTGTGGCATAGCCCGGTTCGACGTAGTGGGACAGGAGGAGGACGCCGACCTGTGGATGCTCAGCCCGGATGGCCTGGGCGGCGACCAGGCCCTCGTCGGTGTGGGTTGGCGGCATGCGGATGTCGACCAGCGCCACGTCCGGACGGGCGACGCGCACGTGGTGGAGCAGGCTCTGGGCGTCTTGGGCCTCGGCGACCACCTCGATGCCGGCGTCGCGGAGCAGGCGGACGATCCCCTGGCGGGTGAGCATGACGTCATCGGCGACGACTACCCGCATAAGAGCTCCGCCCGGAGCCGCCTCGGTTCCACGGCCAGCCTGCCGTCGAGTGCGCCGACCCGGTCGGCCAGCTGCACCATCGCGGCGGTCCGATCGGTGCCGTCGTCCTCCACCGTGACCACCAGCCGCCCCTCGTGCCGGACGACGCTGACGGTCGTGTGGCTGGCGCCCCGGGCGCCGGCATCGTCAATGGCCTCGGCGACCACGAGGTAGGCGGTGGTCTCGACCGCGGCCGGGTAGCGCTTTTCGGCCACGTCGTGGATCTCGACCGGGAGGGGCGCCGTGTCGGCGAGGGTCGCCAGGGCCGGCCCAAGGCCCGCCTCGGCCAGGACCGCCGGATAGATCCCGTGGGCGAGGTCCCTGAGCTCGCCGAGGGTCGCCTGCGCGTGGACCGTCGCCTCGGTGAGCAGGGACCCGGTCTGTGCGTCGCCGTCCGCCTCGGCGTTGGCGCGGGCGAGCCGGAGGTCGTAGGAGAGGGCCAACAGTCGCTGCTGGGCGCCATCGTGCAGGTCGCGCTCGAGCCGGCGCCGCTCGGCGTCGCCGGTCTCGACGATCCGGACCCGGGAGGCTCGCAGCTGGTCGAGCTGGGCGAGCACCTCAGCCTGCAACCGTTCGTTCTCCAGGGCGAGCCGGACCGCGGCGCCGATCTCGCGCTCCAGATCCGGCAGCGCCGCGGTGTGGGAGACGACCGCGACCCGACGGCCGTCGCGGACCAGCGCGGTGAACGCCCGTCCGGGTCCGGCGACGGGCTCGGCGACGGGCCGGCCGTTGGCGTCCACGTGGCGCAGCGCGTCGGGCAGCCAGTAGGCGATCCGGAGCTCGGGATCGCCGACGGCCTTGGCGAGCGCCGCCTGCAGGGACCCGGGCGGGGGCGCCTGGCCCAGGCTCGTCACGATCCGGGCCACGGCGCGGCGCTGGACCCGGGTGCGGACCGCGGCCCACCCGAGCCCCGTGGCGAGCAGGAGCACCGCAACGCAACCGGTCACGAAGATCACGCGGAACGCCGGGTCGGATGGATCCTCCTGTGGCATCCCCTGCAGCGCGACGGTGTGCGCCATCACGGCACCCGCGAGCAGGAGGGCTGGCAGGGCGACCGGCAGCAGCGCGCGGCGAGCAGGCCCGGGGCCCCGCAGCAGCCGCCAGGTGCAGACCGCCGCCAGGGCGGCCGCGGCAGCCGCGGTGAACCACCGGTCCGTGGTCTCGATCCCCCGGGCGAGGCGCGGGAGCGAGCGCAGCATGAACAGGTTGTCGCTGCAGTTGGCCCAGCAGTTGGGGTCGAAGAAGGGGTCCCGAAACAGCCCTCGGCCGAGGGCGGCGAGCGCGGCTTCGAGGTAGACAGCCGCCACCAGGGCACGGGCGACCGCCCCGCGTAGCCGGCCGCTCGGGTAGGCGAGGACCAGGTGCAGCAGCAGCGGGAAGGTGAGGCCGGCGGCGAGCATGGCGAGGCTGCGGACCAGCGGGGGTCCCTTGTCCCAGCCGACCCAGACGGGCGCGAACCAGACCAGACCCGCGAGTACGGCCAGATCGCCGGTCCGCCGTGCCGGCCGGCTGAAAGCGGTGACCAGGCCGGCCAGGACCAGCGCGAAACCGGCCGCGACGGTGAGCGTGGCCGTCAGGCCGGAACCTCCGGCGTAGGTGGTGAACCGGCCGGAGCCCTGCGCGATGGCGACAGCGCCCAGGCCCAACGCGAGCGAGACCGGCCCGGCGGCGAGCCGCGCCAGGTTCACCCGCTGGATCAGGACAGCCGTCATCGCGCGATTGTGGCATGCCTCAGGTGGCACGGAGTCCGTGCTGGCCACACTCCAGGACTGGGGCAGGCCACGATGTGCCCGCGCGCCGCCGCCTCCTAGCGTGACCCTCGACCCTCGACAGAAGGAGTGGGACCATGCGCTGGATGAACGGCCGAACCCGGCTCGCAGTCGTCCTCGCCGTGACCTCGGCCCTGGCGGCGGGGGGCTGCGGTGGCGGTGGAGGACGCGCTGACAAGGCCGGCGGCTCGGCTGAGCCGGTGGTGCTGCGGATGGCCAACGCCTACGGCGACCTGAACAGCGTTCCCGCGGTCGAGGACTTCGTGTCGCGGGTCAACCAGCGTTCTGGTGGCAACCTCCGCATCCAGGTCGCCAATCGCTGGGGTGACTACGCCACCGACGCCGAGCAGCAGGTCGTGCGGGCCGTGGCCGCCGGCAGGGCCGATCTGGGCTGGGCGGGAGCACGGGTCTTCGACACGATGGGCGTCACCAGCTTCCAGGCGCTCCAGGCCCCGATGCTGATCGACAGCTACGCCCTGGAGCAGGCCGTGATCGCGACTGATATCCCCGGCCGGATGCTGCCAGGTTTGAACGAGGTCGGCGTGCGGGGCCTCGCGGTCCTCGCCGACGGCCTGCGCAAGCCGATCGCCGTCAAGCATCCCTTGCTCGGAGTGGGGGACTGGCGTGGGATCACGTTTGGCACCCTGAAGTCGGGGGGCCAGGTCGAGGCGATCCGGTCGCTCGGTGCGACCCCGATGGAGGTCTTCCGACGCTCGCGTAACGAGGCGCTCGAGGCCGGCAGGCTCCAGGGGTTGGAGATGGACCTGTTCGTCTACGAGCACGGCGGCCTGGTGCAACCCGCCCCGTACGTGACCGCGAACGTCAATCTGTGGCCGCAGATGGACGCACTCTTCGCCAATCCGGGACGTCTTGCGGCACTGACCGGGCAGGAGCGTGGGTGGCTCCGGCAGGCGGCCCAGGACGCCGCGGGCCGCTCGGCCGGCCGCGCCGACCACGACGCCCGGAGCCTGGACAACACCTGCCAGTCGGGCGCCCGCTTCGCCAACGCCTCCCGGGCCGACCTGGCATCGTTGCGCAGGGCCTTCGCCCCGGTCTACGCCAGCCTCGAGCGGGATCCCCAGACGAAGGCGTTCATCCAGGAGATCCAGGCGCTGAAGCGGTCCACGCCGGTCCCGGCGCCGCTGGCCATCCCAGCGGGCTGCTCCGGCAAGGCGCCCCAGCAACCCGCCGGGGTCAGCGGGACGGCGCCCGCCGAGCTGAACGGTACCTACCGCTACCTGCTCACCAAGGAGGAGGCCCGCAGGAACGGGGACCCGGAGGTCGACCAGTTCCCAAGTGTCGTCACGGTGAAACTGGAAGACGGTCAGGTGGAAGGCGGTTGCTTCGGCCAGGGCGCCACCTACTCCGTCAACCATGACCGGATCACCTTCGCCGCCCCCGAATACGGCTACAGCATGACCTTCACCTTCTCCGCCGACGGCAAGGGCAACCTCCGCCTCACGCCGGTTCCGCCCATGGACAGAGGCGACGCGTTCCAGTGCTCGTACAAGGTCTGGAACAAGATCGGCTGACCCGCGCCGCGTGAGCTCACCGTGCCTGGCCGCCGAGGGGGATCTCGGCGGCCAGGCGCGTCCCGCGCCCGGGAACGCTTTCCACCTGGAGCGTCCCACCGAGGGTCTCGACCCGGTCGAGGAGCCCTCGCAAGCCCGATCCGCGCGCGGGATCGGCTCCGCCGACGCCGTCGTCGGCGATCTCGACCCTGAGCCGGCCGTCGCCGGCCGCGACGGCAACGGTGACGTGGGCGGCGGCGGCGTGCTTGGCGATGTTGGCGAGGGCCTCGGCGCAGACGAAGTAGGCGGCCACAGCGACCCGCTGGGGCAGCTCGGCGCTTGCGACGTTGAGGTCGACCGGGAGCGGGAGGTCCTTGGCCAGGGCCGCCAGCGCGCCCTCCAGCCCATGCTCGGACAGCTCGCGCGGGTGCAGCCCGTGCGCCAGCCCGCGCAGCTCCTCCAGCGTTCGGGTGAGCTGATCCTGGGCGTGGGCGATCTGGTCCCTGGTCCGCTCCCCGGAGGCCGATCGCTGGCCGCGGCGCAGGGTCACCGCCAGCTTCCCGAGCCGAGCCTCGGCCCCATCGTGCAGGCGACGCTCCAGCCGCCGGCGTTCCTCATCCCGTGCCGCCAGGATCCGTCGGCGCGACGCTGCAAGCTCCTCGACGCGGGCCTGCACCTCGGCCTGGAGCCGAGCGTTGGAGGCCGCGAGCCGGGTGGCGGAGGCGACCGCCTCCAGCAGCCCCGGGTCCTCCAGCACGGCGGGGTGGTGGACCAGGACGGCAACCGGTTGACCCTCGCGCTCCACGATGGTCACCGAGCGCCGCGAACCGGGACCGGGCAGGGAGAGCGTGCGGCCCTCGGCGTCGACGAACACCGCCCGGTCGGGGAGCCAGTAGCCGATCTCGAGGGACCGGTCGCCGAGCGCCCTGGACAGCTCCCCGCGAAGCGTGCCCGAGCGGGCCTCGCCGAGCTCGACGACCAGGTCGGTGACCACCGCCCGCTCCCACGGGGCGGCCAGCAGGCCCGCAAGCAGACCGCCGGCAAGGACGAGCAGCGCCAGCTCGTAGACGAGCAGCGACGCGCCGCCGACCTCCTCCCGCGGCAGCAGCAGGCGAGCCGCCGCGATTCCCGCGAGCACCAGGCTGAGCCCGGCACCGGCCTGCAGCACGATCAGGCGGGCCCGTCGGGGTGGGCCGACCGCCCGGACATACTCGCGGGCGCAGACGCCGAGCAGGAGCGTGGCCAGCAGGATGGTGGCGCCCGCATTCCGCCAGATCGGCGTGATGACCGCCGCGGCGTAGCCGACCGCGACGGCGCCTCGGACCAGCCGCGACCCTGGCCGCCCGGACGGGTAGGCGAGCACCAGCTGCACCAGCGGCCCGCGGTGCAGGTACACCAGGTGCCCCGCCGCCCAGGCCACCGCCCCCACGCCGACCTGCGCGAAGTTCCCAAGGAACCAGGCGAGGCCAATCGCCGCCATCAGCGGGCCGGTGCGGCTCTCCGGCCGCCGCACCCAAGCGACGAGCCCGCAGCCGATGAAGGTCCAGCCGACGGCCAGATCAGGGATCCAGTGGCGCGGATCGCCCCATCCGAACCCAACCCACTCGGCGCTGAGACCGACCGCGACGCCGACCGGCCAGACCAGGCCAAGCCGCCGCATGGTCTCAGCCGATCAGGGCGGCGAGGGCCTCCCCGGACAGCCCGCTCTTGGGGATGAACCCGCGCGCGGGCGTCCTCTGGAGTCGGGGCCCGTAGGCCGCCGCGTCGCGGCTGGAGATGAGCACGACCGCCGGTGCATCCGGGAACGTGGCGAGCTGCTCGGCGACGGCGAGGCCGTCGAGATCGGGCAGCTGGATGTCGAGCAGGACGATCTCGGGCCGCAGAATCGCGACCGCCTCCACGGCCTCCACCCCGTCGGCCGCCTCACCGACTACGTCGAAGCCCTCGGCCTGCAGCAACGCCCGAGCCGAGGCACGGAACGCCGCATGGTCGTCGACGATCAGCACGGTAGGACGCATACCGCTGATCGTCCCACAGGCGGGTCCTGGCTCACATTGTGGTCAGCACCAATCGTCGCGCGATCAAGAGCCGCCCTGCACTGGGCGCCCGACGGCCAGCGACTTGCCTGCGAGAGCTTCGGCCTGACCGACCATCTACACCGTGGACGCGGACGGGAGCGGTCCTTCCAGGTCATCCGCGGCCTCGCCGACAGCCAGCCCGACCGGGTAGAGGGCGGCCGGCCGCCACGCACCTCGAGCCAGTGGGGGATGGTAACCTTCCCGACTGCCAGGCAACTGAGGAGCTCTAGGCGAGGTGAGTGCGCAGGCTGGATTGGCGAATTCGGTTGATGAGGCTGGCCCCGGTACTGGTAGAGTGACGGAGGCCTGTGGCCTGCAACATCGCAGGTCAGCGAGGCGGTAAGGTTCCGATTCGGCTTTCCGTGGCGGCGTAGCTCAGGGGCAGAGCAAGCGGCTCATAATCGCTGTGTCGGTGGTTCGAATCCACCCGCCGCTACCAGCAACGAGGTTCGCCGCGCACACCACGATCAGTTCAGCGTCTCCTGATCGTGGTGTCGCCCGTTCCACGTTGGCGGGGACGGTGCAGTTGGCGTCGTCTCCGCGGCCCGGCCGGTGACCGCGGGGATTCCCCCAGACACGAGCCCTCGCGACAGGGTCCCAGGCGTGACCCCTCGGCAATGATCCAGGAAGCGCTTCCAGCAACGGAAGTCGCCAACGCGGCGAAGGGAGAAGCAGGAAACCATGGCGAAGAAGAGGTTTGAGCGGACCAAGCCGCACTTGAATATTGGGACGATGGGTCATATTGATCATGGGAAGACGACGTTGACGGCGGCGATCACCAAGGTGTTGCACGAGGCGAACCCGGATGTGCCGTTTACGC
>WNGB01018431.1_pt1 | contig 9997 bp, 7 predicted proteins | sample 5400681 | NCBI WGS metagenome assembly WNGB01 (sample SAMN13153367, study PRJNA577476) | soil metagenome | isolation source: 115 cm soil or saprolite under grassland replicate 2 | place: USA:California | collected 2016-06-15
TCCCGCCGTTGTTGCCGAGCAGGTCCTGCCGCGCCCGATGGGTGACCACGAAGCTGGGAATACCCGGCCATGGCGTGCCGCCCCACGGGCCCACGCCGAGATCGAACGTGCGCCGTCCGATGACCGTGGCGCCAACGGTTGCGTCCACTTCTCGGCGCACGCCGATGTCGATCTGGCCGTCGGGCCCGTTCCCGGCCATCCATGCGTGCAGGCGTTCGCCGCCGTCCCCCATCGGCTCTGCCTCCCGGACGTTCGGACCGGCCGTGAACCCGTCCAGCGACATCGACACGTCCAGCACGACGTTGCTCATCGCCAACCTCCTCCGCACCCTCGGCGCCGCCATCCGTCGCCGTCAAGAGGTAGTCGGAGCCGGCCCGGCCGTCTCGACATCCACGAAAGCGCCTCTCGAACAAGGGCGGCGTTCATGGTCTGACCACCACAGGCCGGCCAAGCCCTTATGAACGGGCCCTAGGCGTCGTCCCGCTCGGGGACCTCGATGTTCGAGTAGTACGCCATGGTGAACGGGAACGCGTCCGCCACCCAATGCCGCAGCGCGGCGTACAGCTTTGCGTAGTAGCCCTGTTCGTACGCCTCCGGCGTGACCCACCAGCTCACGTCGACGTCGTACTTCAGCAGGTCCTCGGTCAGCTCGGTACGACTCCCCACGGGGTACAGGTAGCAGCACCCGAGATACCTGCCGCCAACGTCGTACACCGCATAGGTGAATGAGGATCCTTCGCGGAATTCGCACTCGTGCCAGACGAGATCGACGTAGTTGAACTCCTCGCTGACGGCTTCTGTCGGCCAGCGGCCGCCCCGGGTCCTCCGGATGAGCTCGATGCTGGAATTTATCCCCCGCACGTCGTCGTGCAGGTCCGCCCGGCTGATTGCCCTGGCACGGATGTCCTCATATGCCAGTTCGGTGGGCGCTACGTAGCCTGAGGGCGGATCAAGGCGCTTTACCAGGCCCCGATACTCCACTGTCTCCTCCTCACACCTGCTTGAAGCAAGCCTACTCGGCTGATCTCCCTGCCCGTGATGCCTACTCCGACGACGCCTCGACCGGTGGGGTCTGGGGGCACTGTTGCATCTGGTGATCCCCTGTCTAAGGACGCGGTAAGTGGCGCTCCTTCCCGGTGAAGCCGACCCAACGCGGGCGTTCGCGAGACGATCTGCTGCCAAGGCAGTGTGGGTGTGCCGGCTCGCCACGCACGCGGCACCGGGGTGGTTCCAACCCTGGACCAGGGTGCCGGCCAGGGGCTTTCACGGGCGCGACCGGCCACGCGCGGCGCGACCCTGGACGCCCAGGGCCAGCCCCGGTGCAGGGACCGAGGCTACCGACGCTGCTCGGGATGGTCAGGCGCACACATCCGGCGTCGCCGCCGGGCTCGGCCAGGGAGGTCACGGCGCTGGTCGTGCCTGGCCTGGGTGAGCGCGGCGGAGTACAGCGCCCGTTTGAGCCGGCGGACGCCAAGGCAGGTCGTGAGGCCGCTTCAGCTCGCGGCGATCCGTAGCACGGTGCCTGGATCTGCGACCGACACCCAGACGGCGCCTTTGGTTGCCGCGACGTCGATGGGGTGGCCGCCGACGGCGATCGTCTCGACCGCCCGGTTGGTCTGCGGGTCGATACGGACGACCACCACGTCCTCGGGCGCGGCGTCCACGCGGTAGTCACTGGTAACCCACACGCCGCCGGTGCCGACTGCGAGGTTGCCGGCACGGAACCCGATCGGGATCGGCGACCCGACGACCCGGTTGGTCTCCGGGTCGATCCGGGACACGGAGTTGTCGTGCCAGTTGCCCACCCACACCGCGCCGGCGCCGTAGGCGACCCGGTGCGGCTCGGACGGGACCGGGATGTCCGCCAGGACCTTCCTGCTCGCCTGGTCGATGCGGGTCACCGTGCGGGCGTCATGGTTGGCGGCCCAGAGGGATCCGCCACCGACGGCGAGGCTCTGCGGGCTGGCGCCGGTGGTGACCGGCCGGCCCGCGAGCCGGTTGGTCTCCGGGTTGATCCGCGCGACGCTGTCACCGCCGCCGCCGGAGTTGGTCACCCAGACCGCCCCCGGCGTGGCCGCGACGTCCAGGGGAGCCCGGCGGACCGTGATGGTGGCCACCGTGCGGCCGGTCGCCGGGTCGATGCGGGCCACCGCGTCCTTGCCTGCCGCGCCGAGGTCCCCGGGGGCGACGCGGGTGGCCCACAGCGCCCCCCTGCCGACGGCGATGGCCTCGGTGTCCGCAGGGACCCGCAGCGGCTCGCCGACGACCGTGTTGGTCGCGGGGTCGATCCGGGCCACCGTGCCGGCGGCGTGCACCCAGACGAGCCCGTCGGCCACGGCCATGCTCCCGGCGTCGGCAAGGGGGATGACCGCGGCGAACCGGCCGCGGTCGAAGGCGGGCACGGTGGCACCGGTACCGGTGCCGCGGGGGGTGGGCGGCGGGCGGGTCGATTGCGGGGTGCTTCGGGTGTCGGCGGCATCGCACGCGGCCGCGCCAAGCAACACCGCGACGATCAGTACCTGGTGCCAGCGTGGAGCGCGAGGCGGCGACGGCCAGAGGCTGACGGGGGTCGGCATGGCACCTCCATGACCATGGCTCCACGACGGGGGCATCCTCCCTACACCGGACGCGCCCGGCCGGTTCCCCGAACCGAACCAGGCCGGCGCGCCCAAGTGGAGGGCATCAGACCGTCGATGGCTCAATGCAGCAGCGCGCCCCCGCGGCTGACCACGACCCTAGCCCTTCGGCAAGGCTAGGGCGCCTTGAAGGCGAGCACGCGCACCCCCGCCGCGGCGAGGTCGCCTGCCAGCGCGGCCGCGAACGGGTGGTCGTCGCCGGTGAGGCCGCCCGGGTTGGCGACCAGGAACGTCGTCTTGGAGCCGGTCTGCCGCACCGTGTACGTGGCGCCGTAGCGGCCAAGCAGCGCCTTGACCTCCTCGGCGCTGGTTGCCCGGACGCTGATGTGCAGTGGCGACTCGAGCGCGGCGATCGACGCCGCAGCAGAGCGGGCCGCCTTTTCCTTGCCGGCGCGGGCGGCCGACCCGGCGCGGGCGGCGGTGCCGGGGAACCCGTCCGGGCCGAGCACGGCGTTCCAGAGCACCTGCTGCATCCCGACCGTCCAGGCGCGGAAGTTCGGGTCGGTCGAGGAAAGGATGACGCTGCCGGCGCCGACCGGCTCGTCGATGACGGCCGCGGTCCCCCCCAGTTCCTCCTCGCCCCGGGCGAAGCCGGAGACGAAGAAGTCGGCGCTCCCCGCCGCCGGGTAGCGCAGCGCGACGTGGCTCGGGTCCGAAGCCCGCATGACGAGGTCGTAGTCGTAGAAGGCCCAGTTGGACGGGCCGACCTCGGCGGCGAGCGGGCTCGACGGGTTCGCCAGGACTCGGATGAGCGTGCCGGCGATGTCCGACTTCGGCTCGCTCAGCAGCGCCGTGGTGATGCCCAGGCGAGCGGCGAGGTCGGCGCCGCCACGCCAGCCGACGTAGCGCCCGCCGTCGTTCACCCAGCTGGCGAGCGCGCGTCGCCCGGTGGGCCCGAGCGCGTTCGACGCGACGGTCGACACGCCGTTTGGTACCAGCAGCACGTCCACGCCGGCCAGCGCTCCGCCGGCGATCTGGGAGGCGGTCACGCGCTGGTAGGGCAGGTGCCAGACCTGCTCGAGCAGGTAGCGCAGCCAACCCGCCGACTCGCGCGCCGAGGTCCCCGACGACATCTGGTAGAGAGCGACCGACGGCACCGGCGACGGCAGCGCCGGAGCGGGCGGCTCGGGTAGCAGCGGCACGGGCTCGGCCACCGGGTCGAGCGCGGCGCCGGAGCGGCCGCCGCTGACGTTGAACAGCAGCGGGTTGCTCCAGCCGCTGACGTCGTAGAAGTAGGGGAAGGGGACATAGGTGTCCTCGTTGAGCATGGATTGGATCCAGTGCTTCTGCCTCTGGGCCATGGGGATCCAGTACGTGCCGACTGGAAGGACGGTGGCCGCGGCCGGTCGGCCGTAGGCGCGGAAGTCGGGCACCGCCAGCGGCGCTGTCAGGCGGTGGACCTCGACGTCCATGCGCTGCAGCCGCCGCACCAGCGCATTGACCTTGTTCGCCTTGCTCGGGTCGTCGGCGCGGAGGAAGTAGTGGCGGACGGGCTCGGTGGGCACGCGGAGCTGGACGGTGTTGCCCCTGTCGTTGACCTCGTTGGGCTCGAGCTGGCCGTCCACCCCCTGCCGGTAGGCCTCCGTCCACTCGTCGTGCCAGCGACGCAGGATGCCGGGCTTGTTCAGCGCGGCCTGCGAGATCGAGACCCAGTGGGTGACGTAGTGCTCGTAGGTCCGCTGGGCGATCGGGTCGAAGTTGGCCTTCTCGAACGTCATGCCGGCCCCGCCGAATCCGGTTGCCGGAACGATGTCGCCGTAGACCATCGCGAAGAAGTCGAACACCTTGTCCGTGAAGTACTGGATGTGCTGGCGGTCGAACTCGGCGGCCAGCGCGCCGCCGTAGAGGTTGTCCTGCCAGTCCATCGACGCGGCCGTCACCTCGTGGTAGGTCGGGTCGGCGGTGGGCGGGAAGAAGTAGTGGTTGCCACCCATCTCGTGCGCGTCGACGAACAGGACACCCGGGTACCGGCGCAGGAGCTCGAGCTTGGTGTCGGTCTCCGGCTGCGTGCGGGCGAACCAGTCGCGGTTCATGTCGAACCCGTAGGAGTTCTGGCGGGTGTCCGCCTCGCGGCCGTCCGGGTTCTGCACCGGGATGAACCCGACCAGCGCATTGTCGAGGATCTGCCGCGCGGCGCAGTCGTCGCGGTCGGCCAGCTCGTACAGGACGCGGAGCTCCGCGTCGGTCGGACTCTCCTCGCCGCCGTGCACGTTCCCCATGAGCCACAGGATGGCCGGTGCGCGGCGGGCGATGCCTGCCGCCTGCTGGTCGCTGGTTGCCGGGTCACGCAGCGTGCGTGCCGCCTGCTGGATTCCTGCCAGGCCCTCCGGTGTGAGGTTCTCCGGCGTCCCGACCAGCGCGTAGCGGATCGGCCGCCCCTGCCAGGTCGTGCCCAGCGTGCCGCTGACCACGCGCGCGCTCGCGGCGTCCACGGCATCGACATAGGCGTCCGACTCGGCTGCGGTGACCTCCCGGGAGCCGAGCGCGAAGCCGAGCACCTGCTCGGCGCTGGGTACCTCGCCCCGGAAGCTTGGCGGCGTCTGCATCGGGTCGCAGGGCGCGTCGGGGACGTCGACCGCCGAGCCGGCGGGCCCCGCCGTCGCCAGGGTCAGGATCAGGGCGGCGATGGCGGCGATCTGGGTTCGGCTCCTCATCGGGGCCTCCTTCCCACGCGCGGGTAGCGATCACCCAGGCCCGTCGGCGGACCTTCTGCCCAAAGAAGCGCAACCCGCCGAACGGTCGTTACACCGCCTGTAGTGGAATGAACCGGTCGGCCGACGGCGACCGCTTCTGGTCGCAGGCGGCGTCACTCTCGGGCATGGCCGGGCGGTGGCTCAGGTAACGCCGCAGGCCTCGCGGCCGCTCTGGTTAGTTAGAGATGTCCCGATTGCTGCGATATCGCGTCGACACCCGCTGGCGGGCGCTCGAGGAGGGCACGGCCCGGTGGCCACTGCCCGGCCGGGCAAGTCGGCCGGCGAGGCGGCAGCGGTCGCCCCCTCTTCCGTCGGCGTGTTCCAGACCATGGCCCGCCGTGCGCCTGGATCCTGGCGGCGTGGTCGGCGCTGGGTACCTCGCCCCGGAAGCTTGGCGGCGTCTGCATCGGGTCGCAGGGCGCGTCGGGGACGTCGACCGCCGAGCCGGCGGGCCCCGCCGTCGCCAGGGTCAGGATCAGGGCGGGGTGGGTGCCGCATGAGGAAGTCGCTCTGGACCATCGTCGTCGCTGGGTTGCTGGTGGCCGGGTTGCTGGCCGTGCCGGCCTCGGCCGGCCCGCAGAGTACCCCCAGCGGTCCGTGGCCGACCGACGAGCAGACCGAGTCGCTGTCCGCGCTGCGCAGCTACGAGCAGCTGTGGAAGACCCTGCGGGGGATCGAGGCCGCCAGTCAGGGGGCGGTGGCGCTGTCGACCGCGCCCAGGACCAGCAACACGGGCAGGCAGATCCCGGTGGCCACGATCGGGCACGGCCCGCGCGGGATCATGGTCATCGCCCAGCAGCACGGCAACGAGTACGTGGTCAGCAACGGCGCGGTCGAGCTGATCCGCGACCTGTCGTCCGGTTCGGCGTCGTCACGGGCGATCCGGGAGGCCCTGACGGTGACGGTGGTGCCGCGGGTCAACGTCGACGGGTTCGACGCCCCGGTCCAGGACGCCTCCGGTAACACGCCGCCGTGGCGGGAGAACTTCGACCCGTTCTGCCTGTCGAGCTGCCCCGCCTTCTACCAGGCGGGTCGCGGCTACGACATCAACCGCTACCACTCCTACCTGCTCGACCACCCCGAGGACGACCCCAACACCCCCGCCGTCGACCAGAACCCGGTGCCGGAGTCGGTCGCGATGCGGCTGCTGTTCGACCAGCGGCGGCCCGAGGTGGTCATGGACCTGCATCATCAGGGGTCCTACGTCGACGCGGACGGCGACCTGATCACCGGCTCGACCTTCTGGCCCAACGCCACCGGCACGGCGGCGGCGATCGGCAGGTCGGCGGAGTTCGCCCAGGCGGTGGAGCTGTCGAAGAAGGTGGTCGCCACCCTGGTGACCAGGCTCGACCAGTACGGCTTCGCCAACATCAGCCGCTACCCGGGCACGCTGCCTCCCGGGATCGCCCGCAACGCCTACGGCCTGCTGGGCGCCGGATCGGTGCTGTTCGAGCTTCGCGGCGACATCGGCACCAAGTCCAACGGCTACATCGCCAAGACCGCCTACCACGCCGCCAAGTCCGTGGTCGAGGCCCTGGCCGACGGGTCGCTGTTCGCCGCCGACACCGCCGTCGCGGACGCGCTGCCCGAGCGGGGGCCCGCGGTCGACCCGCCCAACGAATAGGCGGGTCGACCGAGTGAGCCCGGCCCGCGAAAGGCGGTCGCGGCGACAGCCCGGCGCCTGCCACGCAGCGAACGGGCAGAGCCGTCCAGGGAAGCCCGCAAGCAGATGCGATCGGAAGGATGCGCGCATGACTTGGAAGCGATGGTCGGCAGGATTGCTGGGGCTCGCGCTGGCGATCGGGCTGGCGAGCCCGGCGGTGGCGGACCCACCCGCCGGCGTGCCCGGCGGGCCCTGCATCGAGGACGAGCAGCAGGTCCAGCGCAGCAGCATTCCCAGCTACCAGGAGGTCGTCCGGCAGCTCGACTCGATCCAGCAGTCGAGCCAGGGAGCCGTGGAAGTGCGCAGCGCCGGGCAGTCCGGCGAGGGCCGAGAGCTGCTGTACGCGACGGTCGGCCACGGCCCGGACGTCTTCTGGCTGCAGGCCAGGATCCACGGCAACGAGCTGCACAGCACCGAGGCGGTCCTGCAGGTCCTCAAGTACCTGGCCAGCAGCGGCGACCAGGTGGCGGCGCGGATCCGCGAGCAGCTCACCGTGATCGTGGTCCCGCTGTACAACCCCGACGGCGCGGAGGCCAACATCCGCCAGAGCACCACGCCACTCAGCATCGACCTCAACCGGGACTGGGAGCTGTTCCGCCAGCCGGAGTCGCGGGCCTGGTACGCGCTGTGGGAGCAGACCCACCCCCGGCTCGCCCTGGACCTGCACCACATGGGGCAGAGCCCGGTCGTGGCGGGCACCAACGAGCTCAACACGTTCCAGATCGGTGCCCGGTCGATCGACCCCAGCCGGATGACCGAGCAGCAGTGGCTGACGAACCGGCAGATGGCGCTGATCTCGGTCGACGCGGTGCGGCGGCTCGGCACCGGCAACGTGGCCCGCTACCCGCTGATCGACATCACCAACGCGGTGATCAGCCGGATGCTGCTGGGCAGTCCCGGTCCCGACGGCACCGACCCCCAGTTCAGCACGCAGGGAGCGATCTTCTACGAGGTGCGGTCGGTCGGCCAGAAGAGCAACGGCATGCTGGAGCAGTTGTTCGTGCGCCCGACGATGGCCGTGCTGGCCGCCGCGGCGGACGGGAGCCTGTACGCGCACCCCGGCACGGGATGGGAGGACATCCCCTTCGGTGAGGGGGCGCCTTGCGGAGGCGGGCCTTCCTAGCAACGCCCGGCAGGGCGGGGAGGCCGCCGCGGCGGCGGCCTCCCGCCCAGCGGCGGCGAAGGGCCAGGGGCGGTGCCCGGGCGGCACCGCCCCTCGTCCTTGGTGTTGTGCCCGGGGGCGCGGCGCGTACGCCGCGCCCCTTCGGTTGCTACCAGGTGGTCGGCTTGGATGGCGTGTAGAGCCAGACCTGGAAGAAGTTGCCCAGGTCCTGACCCGAGATCTGCTCGGAGAGGGCGATGAACTGGGCCGTGGTCGCGATGCCCTGGAAGTGCTGGGCGGTCCAGGTCCGCAGCACACGGAAGAAGGCGTCGTCGCCGATCTTGTCGCGCAGCGCCTGCAGGGTCATCGCCCCGCGGCGGTAGACGGCGCGCTGGAACATCGTGTCGCGCTGCGGGTCGGCGATCTGGCTGGCCCAGAACGTGCTGGTCGCCGGGATGCTGTTGAACTCGGCCACGAACTGGTCGTGCGGCGAGGGGCCGCCGAGGTGCTCAGCCCACAGGTACTGCGCGTAGGAGGCGAAGCCCTCGTTGAGCCAGATGTGCTGCCAGTTCGCCACCGAGACGCTGTCGCCGAACCACATGTGCGCCAGCTCGTGGGCGATCGTGCTGGTGGAGCGGACGGCCGAGTACACCGGACGGGTCTGCGTCTCGAGCGAGAAGCCGAGGGGCTGGCCGTTGTAGGTGGCGTTGTCGGCGATCGCGCCGGTGGAGTCGAACGGGTAGGGGCCGAAGGTGTTCGACCACAGGTCGGTGGCCTCGGCGGTGGTGTTGTAGAAGAAGTCGACCGCGTCCGGGCGGCTGGCGATGATCGTCGGGTCGACCGCGACCGTCTCGGGGACCCCGCCCGGCGTCGTGCCGGTCTTGATCACCCAGTTGCCGATGCAGGCGGTGAGGAGGTAGGTGGCCATCTGCCATCTGCTCCGGCTCGACCCAGGTGAAGGTGCTCTTGCCGTTCGTGGTGACCTGCGAGGCCAGCCGGCCGTTGGCGACCACGCTCTTGCCCTCGGGGACCGTCGCGCGGATCGTCCAGGTCGCCTTGTCGCTCGGGTGGTCGTTGAGCGGCATCCAGGTCGAGGCCACGTTGGGCTCGTCGCCCATGAAGGCGCCGTCGTCGGTGTGCAGGAAGCCGTACGGCGAGCCGAACACGATCGGCGAGCCGACGATCGTCTGGGGCACGCCGCCGTAGTCAACCGCCGCGTTGAAGGTGGAGCCCTTCCGCAGCCGGTTGTGCGGCGTGATCTGCAGCTCCTGGCCGTCGCGGCTGAAGCTGGCGGGCTCGTCGTTCACGCGCACCGCGCTGACGTCGAGCTGCTGCAGGTCGAGGTCGAAGCGCGACAGGTCCTGGGTCGCGCGGGCCTTGATGACCATGGTGCCGTCCAGCCGGTCGGTGGCAGGGTCGTAGGAGAAGCTCAGGTCGTAGTTCCTGACGTCGTAGCCGCCGTTGCCCTCCAGCGGGAAGTACGGGTCGCCGACGCCGGCCGCGCCGGGCTCGCCGCCCCCGCCGCCAGGCCGCACCGCGTGCGCGGCCGCCTCGAGCGTCGCCACGTCGGGATCGGAGGCCACCTCCCCGGTGCCGACGTGCGCCTGCGCCGCCGGCACCGGGAACACGAGGGACGCCATCACGCCTACCAGGGCGAGCACACGGGCGACACGAGATCGCAACATCGCAGAGCTCCTTCCGCTGGTCGATGCGCGCGATGGAGGGAACGTACCCACAAACGATCCTGAGTCACGACGCCCGAGCTAATTCGTTGGTTAGGGTCTCGAAGCGACCTGAGACCGGCAATGACCGGATGGCGCGATCGGCGAAGCTCAGCCGGGAGAAGAAGCAGCACATCTTCCATGCCGCAAGCCGAGACCAGCGCCGGCCATCACAAGCTAAG
>WNGB01058495.1_pt1 | contig 9997 bp, 6 predicted proteins | sample 5400681 | NCBI WGS metagenome assembly WNGB01 (sample SAMN13153367, study PRJNA577476) | soil metagenome | isolation source: 115 cm soil or saprolite under grassland replicate 2 | place: USA:California | collected 2016-06-15
GGCGAGACCTGGCTGGCCCAGGGGTGGAGCGGCGACGCGTTCCAGGCCCAGGAGCAGAACCCCGACATCGCCTACGACATCCCCAGGGAGGGCTCGCTGCGGTTCGTCGACGTGATGTGCGTGCCCAAGGGCGCGCCGCACCCGGGCAACGCCGCCCGCTTCATGAACTACGTGCTCAGCCCGACGGTGCAGGCCCGCATCTCCAAGTACGTCAGCTACGGCACCCCGGTGTCGCTGGCCAAGCCGCTGCTGCCGGCCTCGCAGCTGAGCGACCCCGAGATCTACCCGCCGTCCTCGACCAAGCTGACCATCGTCACCGTCAGCGGCGACCGGCAGCAGAAGTGGCAGGCCGCCGCGGACGCGATCATCAGGGGCTGAGCGGCAGCGCGCTCAGCGCACCACCAGCGTGCCCGACATGCCGAGCTTGCGGTAGCGGCAGTAGAACTGGTAGGTGCCTGGCGTCGTCGGCGCCCTGAAGGTCGCCGACGACGTCGTGCCCTCCCAGGCGTCCAGGTTCACCTTCGCCTTCGCGAACGTGAAGCTGTGGATGAAACGGTCCTGGTTGTCCACGCGCATGCGGATCAGCTCACCGCGCCGCACCACGAACTGGGGATGCCTGCCCTGGCGGGCCTGCGTGACGTCCACCGCCCCTTGCTGCAGGTAGACCCGGTCCGGGTTCTGCTCGGTGCCGATGTTCCTGGTGATCAGGCTGAGCACGCGCGGCAGGGGCGCCGCGGTCGTGGCCGTCGCCTTCGGCGGCGCGCTCGTCGTCGGCGCCGGCTGCGCCGAGGCCGACCTTGCCGGGTCGAGCGCCTGCCCGACCTGGAACATCACTCCGCCGACGGCGGCGAGCAGCAGCACGCTGAGCGCCCACCTGGCGACCGGCCGGCGCCTGCCACGGAGCTGCCAGGGCCAGTCGTCGGCCGGGGGAAGGTGTCTGCCGTGGCTGTTCATACGAGTCCACCTCCGATCGGGGACTTGGCGGGGAGCGTGCGAAACTGCCCTCGTGACGCCCGTGGCCGCGGGCATGCCGCTCGGCGTGCCGGCCATGCTGAACGCCAGCGCGGGCACCCGTGCCGGCTGGCCGCGCCGGCCAGCTACGGCGCCTCGGCCGCGGGCGGGCCGCGGCCGCGGCGACGGCGCCGACCGGGTCCACCAGCGGGCGGTCACGGCCACGACCGTGGCCGTCAGCAGCACCGCGCTGGCGAGGCCACTGAAGCCGGCGATCGAGCGCGTGCCGACCAGCCCGGGAAGGGCGGCGACGGCGGCGGCGCTGCCGAGCGCGCGCACCGCCTCGCTGGCCGCCAGGCTTCCGGTCAGCTGCGCCCGGGCCTGCCTGGAGGCGACGTAGGCGTCCATGCTGCCTTCGAAGGCGGCGATGCAAAGGCCCGCGAGGACCTGGGCGAGGATCAGCCCGGCGAGGAACCTCGGGGCGAGGACCCAGCCGAGCAGCATGCCGCTGCCCCAGGCGGGCCAGGTGATGCTTGCCGGTAGCCGCCAGCGTTCCAGCAGGGCGACCGCCCACGGCGCCAGCAGCGCTCCGGCGGTGAACGCCAGCGCCGAGCCGGCGACCCAGCGCGACCCGTACAGCTCGGCGGCAAGGCCGACGGCGAGCAGGGCAGGGCCGGAGCCCAGCAGCATGACCAGCGCCCCTGCCAGCAACGGCAGCCAGGCTCGTCCACGGCGACGCCTGGCGGCGCGCCGCGGCGCCCTGCCCACCAGGGCGCCGCGCGCGACCAGCCAGACGGGCAGCGGGGAGAGGCCGTAGACCGCCACCACCACGACCAGCAGGCCCCCGGCCGTGCCCGGCGGGTCGCCGGGGAGCAGCGCGGCGCTGGCGACGCCGACGGCCTCGATGGCCAGGATGGCGGTCACGAACAGGGTCATGGTGGCGGCGCTCCGGCCGGCCGGGCTGGCCGCGCTGACCTCCGCCCGCATGCCGGCGTAGCACGCCAGGCCGGACGCGTACATCGCCACGATCACTCCGGCAAGCACCGGCACCGGCGCCCCGGCCAGCAGCAGGACGAAGCTCAGGATGCGCAGGACCGCCTCGACCGCCGAGGTGCAGCGCAGCAGCGCCCCGGCGCCGAGGCGGGGGGAGAGCCAGGCCGTGGCCGGCGCCGAGAGCGCCACGCCGACCAGCATGGCGGCGCTGTAGACGCCGACCCCGGCCAGCCCGTTCGCCTGCAGGGCGAGCAGGCTGAACACCGTCCACCCCAGGGTCATGCCGAAGGAGTCGGTCAGTCCGGTGGCCAGCAGCTGGTCGAGCCGTGCCGGCCTGGTCCCCTCCCAGGTCAGGGTCGCGCGGTCGACCCCTCGCCGGATCCACTGGTCGTCCCAGGTGGCGGGCGCGTAGTGGACGCCGACCTGCTGACCCTGTCCAGGGTCGGTGCCAGCGAGCACGGCAGGCCCCCGCTCACCTGGTCAGGAAGCTGGCGAACTGCCAGACGTCGTCGTCGCGGGGGCGGCCGCCGTTGACCTGCTCGAACGGGTAGCCGCGCTGCTTCAGCGGCGTCCAGTCGGTCGGGATCGACGGGCAGGGGCCGAGGTAGGGGTTCGCCACCTCGAGCACCTCGTCGTGGTCGAGGTCGTCGGGCACGCACAGCCCCTTGTTCGGGTTGCGCAGCATCCAGGCGACCGCCCCGAGCACCGACGCCGCCACCTGCAGGGTGGTGGCGTTCTGGTGCGGCACCAGCTCGCGGGCCTCCTTGATGTCCAGCTGCGAGCCGGTCCACCAGCCGTTGAGGTCGTGGCCGAGCAGCAGGACGCCGAGCTCGTCGGCGCCGCTGACGATGTCGTCGTCCATGATCCTCTGGCGGTCCTGCAGCTCGTAGCCGTTCATGCGGCACTCGTGCAGCGAGGCCATGGCCGCGTCGGTCGGCAGGTAGGCGTAGTGGACGGTGGGTCGGTAGACGGGCCGGTCGCCGTCCCAGACGGTGAGGTGGTCGCTGATGGTGAACGCCTCGCCGTGGCGGATGACCATGCCCTCGATCTGCCCACCGAGCGGCACCCAGGAGCGGACGAAGGTGTCCATGCCCGGGTGGGCGACGCAGATCTGGTTGCGCGGCCCGGTCGCGTGGGTGTGGGCGCCAGGCGGCAGCCGGCGCTCGTGCGTGCCCCAGCCGAGCTCGGCGGTGGCGGTCCCCTCCTCGTAGAACCCGGCGATCGACCAGGTGTTGACGAACTCGCCGACCTCCTCCCCGGCGCCCAGCGCGTCCGCGAGGCGTTCTCTACGTGCCTCGTCGAGCGGGGCGGGCAGGCGCTCGGGCTCGGACAGCATGGTGATGGCGATGTCGCGGAGCGCGACCTTGGTCCAGTGGCTCACCAGCCCGGGGTTGGCGCCGTGCTCCACCACGGCGCTGGGGCCGCGCCCTCGCCAGGCGGCCGCCAGGCGCCGCAGGGCCATGTGCCGCACGTACAGCGTGCGGTCGACCGGCCGGGTCGCCGCGTGGTCGGCGAAGGTGTTGTCCCACAGCTCCACCGAGGTGTCGACGTAGAGGACGCCGTGGTCGTGGCACCACCGCACCAGGTCGCTGGTGTCGATGTCCCAGGTGAGGTTGACCAGCAGGTCGCCGGGGCCGACCTGGCCGCGCAGGGTGGAGGCCAGGTTGTCGGGCTTGATCCGGTGCCTGACCAGGCGCGCGCCGGCCTGCAGCAGGTCGGTGTCCGGCAGGGCGCGGTCGTCGAAGTCCAGCACGGTCAGCTTGGTCAGGTCCATGTCGAGGTGGCGGACGAGCAGCGGCTGCAGGCAGCGCGAGACCGAGCCGCAGCCGAGCAGCAGGAGCCGCCCGCTGAAGGGGATTCGCGTTTGGCTGGAGGTCGCCTGGTCGTGGCTGGGCGCCGGCGCCCGGCCGTCGCTGGCGGCGCGGAGCTTGGCGAAGCGGGCCGCCGCGCGCTGGTCGGTGCTCAGGAGGTCCATGTCGACTCCGATCTGTCGCCTGCGACCACACGGATGGTCGCCAGGGATGGGTCGGCGGGCCCGCACACGTACATGCCGTGGGCGGCGCCGTTGGCCAGGTAGGCGAGCTTGTCGGCGGTGATCACCTCGCCGGGGGCGAGCACCGGGATGCCTGGCGGGTAGGGGGTGACCAGCTCGGCGGCCACCTCGCCGACGGCCCCTGCCAGCGGCACCGTGCGGGCGGGGGCGAAGAAGGCGTCCCTCGGCGTCATCGCCTGCACGCCGGGGGAGATCGCCGCCCCGGACGAGCGCGGGGGAGCGTGAACCGTCACCGCGGGTCGGGGGGGCTCGTGTAGCGAAGCGGTAGGCCCCCGGTGAATTCCTCCGCGCTCGGCGCACAGCGCCGCGAACGCACCGACGAGCTGCTCCACGCTGAACCTGGTGTCGCCGATGGTCAGGAACAAGATGACCGAGGAGAGGTCGCTGCCCTCCGGCGCGAGCGCGAAGCGGTCGCGCAGCGCCCGCTCCGCCTCGAGCCCGGTGATGCCGAGGCCGGCGACGTCGACCACCAGCTTGGTCGGGTCGAGCTGGTACGGCGGCAGGCCGAGCGCGGCCGCGTCGAGCACCTCGAGCCCTGGCAGCATCCCGAGGCGGCGCCGCGCCTGGGCCGCCAGCTCGAGCGTGCGGTCGAGCAGGGCCTCGCCGTCGAGCACCATCTGCCGCCGGCAGGCGTCGATCGAGGCGAGCAGCGGCACCAGCGGGCTGGTGGTCTGGGTCAGCTTGACCGCCGAGGCGACCCGGTCGGGCGCCACGCGCCCGCCGCGGACGTTGAGGATCGAGCTCTGGCTGAGGCTGCTCAGCATCTTGTGGGTGCTGGTGACCGCGCCGTCGGCGCCGGCGGCCATGGCCGCGAGCGGCAGCTCGGGGTGGAAGGAGAAGTGCGGCCCCCAGGCCTCGTCGACGTAGACGGTGACGCCGCGGTCGTGGGTGAGGCTGGTGATCCTGGCCAGGTCGGCGGCGACGCCGAAGTAGGACGGGCTGACCAGGGCGACCAGCTTGGCGGCGGGGTGGGTGTCGAGGGCGGCCGCCACGTCGTCGGGGTGGACGCCGACGCCGATGCCCAGCTCGGGGTGGAGCCGGGGGGCGACGTACACCGGCCGCGCCCCGGTGAGGATCAGCGCGGCCAGCATGGACTTGTGCAGGTCCCGGGCGACGATGACCTCGTCGCCCGGGCTCAGCGTGGCGAGCAGGAAGGCGTGGTTGCCGCTCGAGGAGCCGTTGCCGAGGAAGAACGTCCGGTCGGCCCCCCAGGCGGTGGCGGCGAGCGCCTCGGCCTCGCGCAGCGTCCGGTCGTAGCTGGCGGTGTCGAGCCAGACGTCGGCCGCGAACAGCTCGGCGCCGAGCATCGCGACCAGCTCGCGGTCCGCGCCGTTGCCGAGCTTGTGCCCGGCACAGGAGAACGGCACCGTCCCCGCGCGCCGGTACTGCTCGAGCGTCTCGACGAGCGGAACGCGCCGGTGCGCCGCCACCGGAGCCGTGGCGAACCGGGCCGCGCCGGCCTCGGGCGCGAGCCGGATCCCGTTGGCGTTCATGGGGCGGTGACCCTCCTCCGAGTTGGCACCGAGGACACGGGTGAGAGTGATCACTATCTCTCAGCAAGGGCGCAGAATTGGATGAAACTCCCTTTAGCCGGCGCCCACCGAGCCGGCCGGGCCGCGCCCTTCCTCAGGTCACGGGCACCGCGCGGGCGAGTGTGAAAGACGCTTCATCGGGCGGGGCTACGCTGGATCGGTTGGCGCGGGCAGGACCGGGGCGTCCACCGGGACCGTCTGCGGGTACTTCAGGCCCGCGCCGGTGTTCAGGACCACGACCTGGTCGTCGGCGCCGAGCCAGCCGGACGCGCGCAGCTTGCGGACGGCGGTGAAGGCGGCCGCCCCCTCCGGGCAGACGAAGGCGCCTTCGAGCGAGGCGACCTCCCGACCTCCCGCAGGTCGGCCAGCAGCTCGGCGTCGCTCACGCTGACGGCGGTCCCCGCGGTCGCGGCCAAGGCCTCCAGGATGAGGAAGTCGCCGAGGGGCTTGGGCACGTTGATGCCGAAGGCGACCGTGTGGGCGTCCGGCCAGGGGCTGCTCTCCCGCTCCCCGCGCTCGAAGGCACGCACGATCGGGGCGCAACCGTCGGCCTGCACGGCGACCAGCCGCGGCTCCTCGGCGATCCAGCCGAGAACGCGGAGCTCCTCCATTGCCTTGTGGATGCCGATCAGCCCGACGCCACCGCCGGTCGGGTAGACGATCGCGTCGGGCACCCGCCACCCGAGCTGCTCGATGATCTCGAACCCCATCGTCTTCTTGCCCTCGACGCGGTACGGCTCCTTCAGCGTCGAGGCGTCGAACACCCGCCCGTCCGCCCCTGCGACCAGCTCCCCGACGATCCGCCCGGCGTCGCCGATCAGGCCGTCGACCAGGCGGAGGTCGGCGCCGGCGGCGACGCACTCGCGGCGGGTGACCTCCGGCGCGTCGCGCGGCATCACCACCGTGGCGGCCAGGCCGGCGCGGGCGGCGTAGAGCGCCCAGGCTGCGCCGGCGTTGCCGTTGCTGGGCAGCGCCAGCCGGCGGAGTCCCAGCTCGGCCGCGCGGGAGACGCCGACGGCGGCGCCGCGCGCCTTGAACGACCCGGTCGGGATCAGCCCCTCGTCCTTCATCAGCAGCCGGGGCAGGCCGATCCGCTCGCCGTAGCGGGCCATCGGCAGCAGCGGCGTCATTCCCTCGCCCAGCGTGGTCACCGCCTCCGCGCGGCCGACGGGCAGCAGCTCGTGGTAGCGCCACAGGTCGGGCGCCCGCCCGGAGAGGTCCGCCGGGGACAGCGAGGAGCGGACCGCCGCCAGGTCGTAGCGGGCGAGCAGGGGTGCGCCGCACGCGCCGCAGAGGTTCTGCGGCACGGCGGCGTCATGGCCGCCGTGGCAGCGCCCGCACTCGAGCCGGGACAGGTGGCTGAAGCTCACTGGGCTCCCTTCAGTCGCGAACGCGAGGCATGGTGCCGCAGCCCCACGGGCGCCGCTCGTCCTCGCCAGGAGAGCGTGGCAGACTTATGCGCCGATCGGGACGAAGGAGGTAGGCCGGAGCATGGTGCAGCCGAGGGGTGGGCCGACCGTCCGCAGGATGCTGGTCGGCGCGCAGCTCCGGCGGTTCCGCACCGACGCGGGGATCGCGCGGGAGGAGGCCGGCGAGGCGATCCGGGCGTCGGAGTGGAAGATCCACCGGCTCGAGAACGGCCAGGTCGGCTTCAAGGAGCGCGACGTCGTCGACCTGCTCCGCCTCTACGGCGTGAGCGACCCCGCGGAGGTCGCCTCGTTCGTGGTGCTCGCCCACGAGGCCAACGCCCCTGGCTGGTGGCACGAGTACAGCGACCTGATGCCGCAGTGGCTCCGCGCCTACGTCGACCTCGAGTCGGTGGCGACGCTGATCCGCACCTACGAGGGCCAGTTCGTGCCCGGCCTGCTGCAGACCGAGGAGTACATGCGCGCGGTGATGCGCGGCGCGCAGATCGACAGCTCGTCGGAGGAGACCGAGCGGCGCATCGCGCTGCGGATGAAGCGGCAGGAGGTGCTCACCCGGAAGGGCGGTCCGCGGCTGTGGGCGGTGGTCGACGAGGCGGCGCTGCGGCGGCGGGTCGGCGGTCCCGAGGTGATGCGTGCCCAGGTCGAGCGGCTGCTCGAGGCGACCAAGCTGCCCAACGTCATCCTGCAGGTCCTGCCCTACGGCGCTGGCGCGCACCCGGCCATGACCGGCGCCTTCAGCATCCTTCGGTTCGGCGACAAGGACCTGCCCGACGTGGTCTACCTCGAGCACCTCACCGATGCCGCGTACCTCGACAAGAGCGACGAGGTGGACCAGTACCACTACGTCATGGAGGGCATCTGCGTCCTTGCCGCGCCTCGGGAGGAGACACCGGAGATCCTCGCGCGGATCGCCAAGGAGAGCGAAGGCGCGGGTCCGAACGGAGGATGAGTTGACGGATCAGCATCGCGGAATCCCTGGCATCAACCCGAGCGTGCCGCACCCGGCCCGGATCTACGACTACCTGCTTGGTGGTAAGGACAACTTCCCGGTCGACCGGGAGGCGGGGGAGCAGGTCATCGCCGCCATCCCCAACGTGCGCGAGATGGCGTTGGAGAACCGCCGCTTCCTGCAGCGGGCGGTGCGCTTCCTGGCGGCCGAGGCCGGCATCAGGCAGTTCATCGACATCGGCACCGGCATCCCCACCCAGGGCAACGTCCACGAGGTCGCCCAGGCGGTCACGCCGGACGCCCGGGTGGTCTACGTGGACAACGACCCGATCGTCCACGTCCACGCCGACGCCCTGCTGGCCGGGAACTCCACCACCATCGTCCTTGGCGACCTGCGCGACCCCAACGCCATCCTCAACCACCCCAAGGTGCTGAAGGTGATCGACTTCGACCGCCCGGTGGCGGTGCTGCTGATCGCCATCCTCCACTTCATCACCGACGAGGAGGACGCCGCCGGCATCGTGGCCCGCCTGCGCGACGCGATGGCGCCGGGAAGCTACCTGGCGCTCTCCCACTTCTCGCAGGACTTCGACCCCGAGGCGGCCAAGAAGACGCAGAAGGTCTACGAACGCGCCGCCGCTCCCTCGGTGCCGCGCACCCGCGCCGAGGTCGAGCGGCTCTTCGACGGCTTCGAGCTGCTGGAGCCGAAGGTGGTGCAGATCTCACGGTGGCGGCCCGACGGCGGGCGCGACCCGATCGACGTCTGGGGCTACGCGGGCGTCGGCCGCAAGCCCTGAGCCATCCGGGTGGGTCCTGGCGGGTAACCCGCTAGCGATACGCGGCCGCCTGGATGCCGTACAGCTCCGCGTAGCGGCCGCCCTTGGCCAGCAGCTCGCCGTGGCTGCCGACCTCCAGGACGCGGGCGCCGTCGAGCACGACGATGAGGTCGGCCATGCGCACGGTGGAGAACCGGTGCGACACCAGGATGGTGATGCGCCCGTCCGGGCTGGCCGAGCCGCCGTCCGCCGCGGCTGAGCCGGTGTTCGGCGCGGCCGCGCCGTCGGAGCGTCGGGGCTCGCCGCGGGCCGCGGCGGCGAAGCGCTCGAACAGGGCGTGCTCGGTCTCGGCGTCGAGCGCGGCGGTGGGCTCGTCGAGCACCAGCAGCAACGGGCGGTCGCGCATGAACCCGCGGGCCAGCGCGAGCTTCTGCCACTGGCCGAAGGAGACCTCGACGCCGTCCGGCCAGGTGGGACCGAGCTGCGTCTCGAGGCCGGCGGCGAGCCGCTCGATCACGTCGCCGGCGCCGGCGCGCCCGACGGCGGTGACCACCGCCGGTTCGTCGTCAAGGCGGGGCACGTCGCCGACCCCGACGCTGTGGCGCGCCCGCAGCTCGAAGCGGAAGAAGTCCTGGAACGCGCCTGCCAGCCGCGCCCGCCACTGGTCGGCGGGCACGCGGGCGAGCGGCACGCCGTCGACCAGGATCCGGCCGGAGGTCGGCTCGTAGAGCTTGCAGAGCAGCTTGACCAGCGTGGTCTTGCCCGCGCCGTTCTCGCCGACGACCGCGACCACCGTGCCGGCGGGCAGGTCGAGGCTGACGTCCTCGAGCACCAGCCGGTCGGTGCCCGGGTAGGCGAACGACAGGTGCTCGAGGCGGATGCCCTCGGCCAGCCTCGCCGGCGCCGCCAGGTCGGCCTGCGCGACCAGCGCGGCGGCGTAGTCCTCGAGCCAGGCGAGGCGGCGGGACCCGTCCATCCAGATGCCCCGCAGGAAGCCGATCTCGCCGACGGTCGCGCCGATGTAGGCCGACAGCCGCGAGCCGGCCGCCAGCACCAGGAGCACGTCGCCGGGGCTCGCGTGGATGCCGGTGGCGACGAAGACCACGGCGCCGACGTAGGCGCCGCCGAACACCGCCCACGCCAGCGCGTGCCAGACGGCCGAGCCCCAGCGGGCCGCCGCGACCGGCCCGTACCAGCGCTCCCAGGCCTCGCGGCGCTGGGTGACCAGGCGTGGGCCGATGCCGGTGACCCGCACCTCCTTGCCGGGCGGTGCGGAGGTGGCGGTGAAGAACAGGTGGCGCGCCAGCCGCCTGGACG
>WNGB01044934.1_pt1 | contig 9996 bp, 8 predicted proteins | sample 5400681 | NCBI WGS metagenome assembly WNGB01 (sample SAMN13153367, study PRJNA577476) | soil metagenome | isolation source: 115 cm soil or saprolite under grassland replicate 2 | place: USA:California | collected 2016-06-15
ACCCGCGGGTCAACGCCATGATCGACGAGGCGTACAGGACCGAGGACCCGGACCGTCGCAACGCCCTGTGGGGCGAGATCGACCGCAAGATCATGCAGGACGCCGCCTGGGTGCCGCTGGTCTACGAGCGCCAGCCCTTCTTCTGGTCCTCGCGCGTGAAGCAGTGGACCTTCTCGCCCTGGATCAGCAACCCCGACATCACCAACGTCTGGCTCGACCCCAACGTGCCGTAGCGAGGTCTCACGCCTTGGCGTCGTCCACCCAGCGGCGGCGATGGATGCCGAGGAAGATCCCGTAGGGCTCACCGTCGGCGTCGGGCTGCCTGGCGCGGAACTCCTCGACCACCTGGACCAGCCGGTTGCTCAGGTCCTTCAGCGAGGCGTCGTCGAGGACGAGCCCGAGCCGCATGTCGGAGACCATCGCGTTCGGACCCGCCTCCTCGAGCTCCGCCCGGAACGCCTCCAGCGCGGCCTGGGTGACCATCGGGCTCCACTCGCCCGCGTCGGTGTCCGACACGTCGAGGACCCAGGACTTGCCAGTGGCGCGGTAGGGCTTCTCGAAGGCGCCATGCTCGCCGTGGCGCACCTGCTCCGCGGCGAGGAACCCGGTCGCGACCAGCGTGCGGACGTGGTGCAGGATCGTGCCGGGGTCCTTGCCCAGATGGCCGGCGAGCTGCTTGTTGGTGAGCGCCTGATCAAGGCACAGGCGCAGGATCCGCAGGCGCAGCGGATTGGCGAGGGCCTTGGCCTCCTCCGGCGTCGCCGCCCGGCGGCTCTGACTGGTCATGGACCCCATTCTATCGATTGACCTTTCCAAATCAATGGTGAACACTCCATCACTATGACGTCCAGGAGAAGCCTGTGGCGGGACGCCGACTTCATGCGGCTGTGGACCGCCGAGAGTGCGAGCCGTCTCGGCAGCCAGGTCAGCCTGCTCGCCCTGCCGCTGGTGGCGATCACCGTGCTGCACGCGTCCACCCTCGAGGTCGGGCTGCTCTCTACGGCCGAGTTCGCCCCCTTCATCCTGGTCGGCCTGCCGGCCGGGGTCTGGGTGGACCGGCTGCGGCGCCGGCCGGTGCTGATCGCCGGCGACCTCGGGCGGGCGCTCGCCCTCGCCTCCATCCCGCTCGCCTACTGGCTCGACATGCTCAGCATCGGCCAGCTCTACGCGGTGGGCTTCGTCACCGGCGTGCTCACCGTGTTCTTCGACGTCGCCTACCAGTCCTACCTGCCCAGCCTGGTCGAGCCGGAGCAGCTGATCGAGGGCAACGCCAAGCTCGAGATCTCCAACTCCGGCGCGTCGATCGCCGGGCCGGGCCTGGCCGGCGGCCTGATCCAGCTCGTGACCGCGCCGCTGGCGGTGCTCGCCGACGCAGTCAGCTTCCTGGTCTCCGCCGTGTTCGTCAGCACGATCCGCCGGCACGAGCCGGCGCCGGCGGTGGCAGGCCGAGAGGATCCGGCGCGCGCACGCGGCCGCATGCGCCGCGAGATCGCCGAGGGCCTGCGATACGTGCTCGGCCACCGGCTGCTGCGCTGGATCGCCGTCACCACGGCCAGCTCCAACCTGTTCGGATCGATGATCACCGCGATCCTGGTCCTCTACCTGGTGCGCCAGCTCGGTATGAGTCCCGGGCTGATCGGCGTGGTGATGACCGTGGGCAACCTCGGCTGGCTGGTCGGCGCCGTGCTCGCGGGTCGTCTGGGCGCCCGGTTCGGCACCGGTCGCGTCATCGTCGGCGCGATCGGGCTGTGCGGCCTCGGGACGCTTCTGATCCCCTTGGCGCCCGAGGCCGCCCCCATCCCCCTGCTGGTCGGCGGCCAGTTCCTGCAGGCCTTCGGCGGCACCGCCTACAACATCAGCCAGCTCAGCCTGCGGCAGGCCATCACCCCGAGGCGGCTGCACGGCCGCATGAACGCCACCATGCGCTTCATGGTCTGGGGCACGCTGCCGCTCGGCGCGGCGCTGGGCGGCGCCGTCGGGGGCGCCATCGGACTGCGCCCGACCATGTGGATTGCCGCGGTCGCGAGCCTCCTGCCGTTGCTGCCGGCGCTGCTCTCCTCGGTGTGGTCGATCCGCAGCGTCGAGGAGGCCATCCTCCGGTTCGCAGATGCCCGTGTGTCCAGCTAAATTTCCTTTTTTCCGGCGGGTCCGGCTGGCAAGATGGGCCTCCATGCCCGAGCAGCACCTGGCCGGAAGGCTCCTGCGCCGTGGCGCCATGGTGATCTGGCGCCAGGTGAGGCTTCACCCTCTTCCATTCGTGATCGCCGTGGGCGGCGCGATGGTGTACGCGCTCGCGATCGTGGCCCAGTCATGGGTGCTCGGCCAGGTGGTCGACCGGGTGGTGGCGCCGCGGTTCGCCAGCGGCCATCTCGCCGCCGGGGCGATGATCGCGGCCGCCTGCGCGATCGTCGCCGTCGGCGTGATCAAGACCGCCGGCATCATCTGCCGTCGCGTGGCCGCCAACGTCGCCTCGGCCAACGTCGGGGCCACGCTGCGAAAGCAGCTGACCGACCAGTACCTGTGGCTGCCGCTCGAGTACCACCACCGCAAGCCCGCTGGCGAGCTGCTGTCGCACGCGGAGGGCGACATCCATGCCGCCAGCGAGCTGATCGGCCCCATGCCGTTCGCCACCGGGGTGATCGCCCTGCTGCTGGCCGCGGCCACCTGGCTGGTCCTCACCGACCCGTTCCTGGCGGCCGTCGGGCTGACCGTGCTGCCGATCACCTTTCTGGTCAACTTCATCTACCAGCGCAGGGTCGAGCGCTGGACCACGCTCGCCCAGCAGCGCCTCGGCACGGTCTCCTCGATCGCGCACGAAAGCTTCGACGGCGCGCTGGTGGTCAAGGCGCTCGGCGCCGAGCAGCGGGAGGGCGACCGTTTCGCCGCGGGCGCGGAGCAGCTGCGCGACGCCCGCGTGACGGTCGCCCGCACCAAGGCCACCTTCGACGCGATCCTGGACGCCATCCCAGCGCTGGTGACGATGGTGCTGCTGGTGCTCGGCACCTGGCGCATCCAGCAGGGCGGCCTCACCGCCGGGACGCTGGTCGCGCTGGTCAACCTGTTCGCCATGATGACCTGGCCGCTGCGCCTGATCACCTACGTGCTCGGCGACATGCCGCCCGCGGTGGCCGGCCACGATCGGGTCAGGGGCGTCCTGGCCACGCCGCGCGCGCCAGCGCCGGCCCGCGGCGGCCGCTCCCTGCCCCCCGGACCGCTCCCGCTCGAGGTGGACGGAGTGCGCTTCGCCTACCGCTCCGGAGGCGAGGTCATCCACGGCGTCACGTTCCGGGTCGAGGCGGGCGGCACCGTCGCGCTGGTCGGTCCCACAGGCTCGGGCAAGTCCACGCTGGCGCTGCTGCTCGCCGGGGTGCTCCCTCCCGACGGCGGCGCCATCCGCCTCGGCGGCGTCGACCTGCGCGAGCTCCCCGACGCCGAGCTGGGCCGTGCGGTCGCGCTCGCCTTCCAGGAGCCGTTCCTGTTCTCCACCTCGATCGCGGAGAACGTCAGCCTCGACGGCGACGAGGCCAACCCGCAGGCCGCACGCCAGGCCGGGCGGCTCGCGCAGGTCGACGAGTTCGCCCACCGCCTGCCGGAGGGCTACGAGACGGTCGTCGGCGAGCGCGGCGCGACCCTGTCCGGCGGCCAGCGCCAGCGGGTCGCCCTGGCGCGGGCGCTGGCCCGCCGGCCCCGCCTGCTGGTGCTGGACGAGGCCACATCGAGCGTGGACCCGGTCACCGAGGCGGCGATCCTGGCCGGGCTGGACCACGCGCTGCCGGCCACCACCACGGTGGTCGTGGCCTCGCGCCTGGCCACCATCGCGCTGGCCGGTCGCGTGCTGTACCTGGAAGCCGGCCACCTGGTGGCCGAGGGCACCCACCAGGAGCTGCTCGCCAGCGTTCCGGGCTATGCCCGGCTCGCTCGCGCCTACCAGCGCGCCGAGGCGGCCGGCGGCGAGGAGGCATCGGCATGACCTTGCACGCCGAGGCGCTCCCGCGCGGCCGCAGGACGCGCGGCGTCACGCTCGCCGTGCTGCGCCGCGGGCTGTCGGCCATGCCCGAGCTGATCGAGGGCATCGGCCTGACGCTCGCGCTGGCGTTTGTGGCCGGCGCCGGCCGCATGATCACGCCCGTGCTGATCCAGCAGGTCATCGACCACAATCTGACGCGGGGCCAGGTCCGCCTCGCCGGCGTGCTGCCGCTGGCGCTCATCGGCGCCGGCCTGGTGGTGCTGTGCGCGCTCGCGGCCAGGGCCACGCAGCGACGGCTCGCGCGGGGCGCCGAGCGGGGCCTCGCGGGCCTGCGCATCCGCGCCTTCCGCCATATCCACGCGCTCAGCATCGCCCACCACCACGAGGAGCGGCGCGGCACGCTGGTCAGCCGGGTCACCTCGGACGTCGAGACGCTGAGCGACTTCCTGCGCTGGGGCGGGCTCGGCTTCGTCGTGAACGGCGCGCTGATGCTGGTCGCGCTCACCACGATGGCCATCTACGACTGGCGGCTGACGCTGGTCGCGCTGGCGGTGATGCTCCCGGTCGTGCCGGTGCTGCGGTACATGCAACGGAAGCTGGTGGCGGCCTGGGACGCGGTGCGGGCGCGGGTCGGCGAGCTGCTGTCAGCCCTGTCCGAGTCGATCATGGGCGCCGCGGTGATCCGCGCCTACCGTTCACAGGACGGCGCGCAACGCCGCGTGGCCGCCGTGAACGAGCGGCGGCGCCGGGCCGAGATCCGCGCCGGCACCATCGGGGCGGTGCTGTTCCCGGTGAGCGAGCTGTTCTCGGCGCTCGCCATCGCCGCCGTCCTGACCGCGGGCATGCTGCTGGGGCCGGGCGGGGACATGTCCACCGGCAAGCTGGTGGCGTTCGCCTTCCTGGTGGCGATCTTCCTGCAGCCGGTGGCCGACCTCACCGAGCTGCTCGACTTCACCCAGCAGGCCATCGCCGGCTGGCGCCGGGTGCTCGACGTGCTCGGATCCGGGCTGTGACGTGCCCCCCGGCGCGCTCGAGGTGGAGATCGACCACCTCTGGTTCGCCTATCACGGCGGCCCGCCGGTGCTTCGTGACATCTCCTGCACCATCCCGGCGGGGACGCGTGTCGTCCTGGTCGGGCCCACCGGCTCGGGCAAGACCACCCTGGCCAAGCTGCTGATCCGCCTGGCCGACCCGACCGCGGGGAGCATCCGGGTCGGCGGGCTGGACCTGCGTGAGATCACCAGCCGCTCGCGGCGCTCGGCGGTGGTGCTGGTGCCCCAGGACGGCTTCCTGTTCGACACCACCGTGGCGGAGAACATCCGTCACGGTCGCCCGGGCGCGGGCGACGACGAGATCCGCGCCGCCTGCGACGATCTCGGCCTGCGCGCCTGGATCGACAGCCTGCCCGACGCCCTGCAGACCAGGGTCGGCCAGCGCGGCGAGCGCCTGTCGGTGGGCGAGCGGCAGCTCATCGCCCTGGCGAGGGGCTACCTCGCCGACCCTGGCTGCCTCATCCTCGACGAGGCGACCTCGGCGGTCGACCCGGCCACCGAGGTGCGCCTGCGGCAGGCCATGGAGCGGCTCCCGGCGGGCCGCACCGCCATCACCGTCGCCCACCGTCTCTCCGCGGCGGAGCACGCCGACCTCGTGCTGGTGATCGAGCGCGGCCGCCTTATGGAGCAGGGCCGCCACCAGGAACTGCTGGACGCCCGCGGCGCGTACGCCCGCCTCTACGCGAGCTGGCGCACAAGCCTCGAGAACACCGACGGAGAGGAGCCCCGACCCCATGCCGATCGCGACAGAATCTGCTAGGTTGCCGCATATGCGTGCGACTGATCTCGCCCTGCTGCGCAGCCCCAGCATGCCGACGCTGTCGCCGGACGGTCGTCTGGCCGCGGTCGCGCTCACCCGCATCGACGTGGACGCGGACGCCTATCGCAGCGAGGTCTGGGTGGTGCCGACCGATGGCTCCGCGCGGGCGAGCCGCTTCACCAACGGGCCCAGGGACCACTGGCCGCGCTTCTCGCCCGACGGCCGCTGGCTCGCGTTCCTCCGAGCCGGCGAGGAGATCGGCGCCAAACCGCAGATCCAGGTCATGCCGGTCGGTGGCGGCGAGCCGCGCCAGATCTGCGAGCATCCCCTCGGCGTCGAGGCACTCGCCTGGAGCCCGGACTCCACCCGCATCGCCTACGTCGCCCGCACCCCCGAGCCCGGTCGCTACGGCACCAGTGAGGACGTACCACCGGCGAAGGAGCCGCCGCGGCGCATCACCACCCTCAAGTTCCGCCTGGACAACACCGGCTTCATCCTGGACAGGCGCCCGCACGTGTTCGTGGTCGACGCCCTCGCCGACGAGCCAGAGCCCGTACGGCTCACCCATGGCGACTTCGACCATGGCGACCCCGCGTGGAGCCCGGACAGCCGCCTGGTCGCCTTCGTCTCCGCCCGCCACGACGACCGCGACTTCGACGAGCTGTCCGACGTGTTCGTGGTCCCGGCGGCGGGCGGCGACGCGGTGCAGGTCACGCGCACAACGGTGCCGGCGGGTCGCCCGGCGTTCTCCCCGGACGGCCGGACGATCTGGTTCTCCGCTGCTCAGACCGACGAGGCCGGTCGCAATGCCGGTCTGTGGTCGGTGCCGGCCGACGGCTCCGCCGCGCCGCGCCGGCTCACCGACGCCGAGCGCTGGGACGTGGACGACTTCCTGGCGGGCGGATCGCTCGACCTGCTGGTCGACGACGACGCCGTGACCACGATCACGCTGGACCGTGGCGCGGTCCACCTGTACAGATTCCCGAGCGACGGCGGCGAGCCGACCTGCCTGCTCGGCGGCAGGCGCCAGGTGCTCGACTACGCCCGTGCCGCCGGCGTGATCGCCGCGGTGGTCAGCGACGACTCCACCATGGGCGAGCTGGTGGTGCTGCGGGACGGTCGGGAAGCGGTCGTGACCGAATTCGGCTCGCTGCTCACGCGCTCCACCTCGCTGCGGCCGATGGTCGAGGTCAACACCAGCGCGCCGGACGCCTACCCGGTCCATGGCTGGGTGGTCAAGCCCGCCGGCCGGGGGCCGTTCCCGGTCCTGCTGATGATCCACGGCGGGCCCTTCACCCAGTTCGGCTACCGGCTGTTCGACGAGGCCCAGGTCTATGCCGGTGCGGGATACGCGGTGGTGATGGGCAACCCGCGCGGCTCCTCCGGCTACGGCGAGGCGCATGGCCGCGCGATCGTCTTCGACTACGGCAACCACGACTCCGCGGACCTGCTCGCGTTGCTCGACGCCGCCCTGACCGACCCCGACCTGGACGGCGACCGCGTCGGCGTCCTGGGTGGCTCCTACGGCGGCTTCATGACCTCCTGGCTGGTCGCTCACACCGGCCGTTTCCGGGCGGCGATCAGCGAGCGGGCCGTCAACGCCTTCGACAGCTTCGAGGGCTCCAGCGACATCGGCGCGAAGTTTCTGGAGCTGTATGTCGGCACCGACGCCGAGCAGGTCAGGGCCCAGAGCCCGCTGACCTACGCGGACAAGATCGACACACCGATGCTGCTGATCCACTCGGAGGATGACTGGCGCTGCCCGCTCGAGCAGGCCCAGCGCCTGTTCGTCAAGCTCAAACGCCGCCGGATCGAGGTGGAGATGCTGGTCTTCCCCGGAGAGGGCCACGAGCTGTCCCGCTCGGGCCTGCCCAGCCATCGCCTGGCCCGCTTCGAGGCCATCCTCGAGTGGTGGGACCGTCACCTGAACGGCGGCGCCGCCTGAGCAGCGGCCGGGTCATCGCACGTCACCTCACAGCAGGGTGAGCACCCGGGGGCCGTCGGCGGTGATGGCGACGGTGTGCTCGAAGTGGGCAGAGCGGGAGCCGTCGCGGGTGACCAGGGCCCAGCCGTCGGGCTTGATCCCATAGGCTCCGCCGCCCTGGTTGAACATGGGCTCGATCGCGAGCACCAGCCCTTCGCGGAGCCGCAGCCCGCGTCCCGGGCGGCCGTCGTTCTGCACGCTCGGGTCCTCGTGCATGACGCGGCCGATGCCGTGGCCGCCGAAGTCGGGGACGATCCCGTAGCCGGCCGCGTGCGCCACCTGGCCGACCGCATGGCTGATGTCCGAGAGCCGGTTGCCGGGGCGGGCCTGCTCGATGCCGGCCCACAGGCCGCGCTCGGTGGTCTCGAGCAGGCGCCTGCCCTCCTCGTCGACCTCGGCCACCGGCACGGTGAGCGCGGCGTCGCCGTGGTAGCCGTCGACGATCGCCCCGCAGTCGATCGAGAGGATGTCACCCTCGCGCAGGCGGTAGCGGTCGGGGATGCCGTGCACGATCACGTCGTTGGGTGACAGGCACAGCGTGCCCGGGAACGGCGAGGAGGCGAAGCGCGGGTGGTAGCCGAGGAACGAGGGAGTGGCCCCGGCTGCGCGGATCGTGTCCTCGGCCAGTGCGTCGAGCTCGCGCAATGACACACCGGGACGCACCGCGTCCCTGACGGCCGCCAGTGTGCGGGCGACGACCCGCCCAGCCTCCCGCATGGTCTCGATCTCGTTACGTGACTTGAGGATGACCACGACACGCTCCTGAGGACGGCTGACCTGGCGAAACTCTCGCGAGCCGAGCCTATCGTAGCCGGCCGGCCGGTTGCCTGAACGGCACGAATTGGATCAATCTTCCCACGCACCTAAGTACTTCTACGTAGATTTTGCTTGAGTGGTGAGAGAGCGATCTCTATCATACGGCAAGACGATCATCCTCCAGACCAGGAGGCGGACTGCATGGACAACACGGCACTCCCCAGGGCGAGGCGGCGGCGGCGGCGGATCCTCTCCGCGGCGCTGGCGCTCGGCCTCGCGGCCCTGCTCGTCCCCGTGTGGGCGGGTGCGGCCGCGGCCCACGAGGGCAAGAAGGTCGGCAACTACCGCCTCGCCGTCGGGTTCGGCGACGAGCCCGCATACGCAGGGCAGAAGAACAGCGTGCAGGTCATCATCACTGACGCGGCCGGCAAGCCGGTGACCGATCTCGGCGACACGCTGAAGGTCATGGTGATGATGGGCGCGCGCACCATGGACATGTCCCTCGAGCCCTTCTTCGAGGTCGGCGAGTTCGGGACACCCGGCGACTATCGGGCGTTCTTCATCCCGAGCACGCCAGGCAGGTTCACCTTCCACATCCACGGCACCATCAAGGACCAGAAGGTGAGCCAGCCCTTCACCTCCTCACCGTCCACCTTCTCGGACGTCCAGGACCCGGCACGGGCCGCCTTCCCCAAGCTGGACCAGCCGACCACCGGCCAGGTCGCGCAGCGGCTCGACCGCGAGACCGCCCGCCTCGGCACCTCCATGCAGACCCTCCTCTCCACCAGCAGCGCCGCCGACCGCCGCTCGCGCGACGCCGCCGATCAGATCCGGGTCCTGACCGTCATGGGCATCCTCGGGTTCTTCCTCGGCCTGATGAGCGCGATCCTCGGCGGGAGCGCCAGGCGCATCGCGCGGCGGTCGAGGCAACAGAGCGCGGCCGTCGAGGCGGAGAAGATCCGCACCACCGTCGAGGTCTGACGCCGATGTGGCGCCGGGTCGCCATCACCACGCTGCTCGCCGCGCGCTCCGTGGCTCGGACCCCGCCGGCGGCTCCTCCGTCGACCGGGCCCCGGGAGCACTGACGCTCCGGTTCAGCGAGGCCCCGGACCCGCGCCTGTCCACGATCCACGTGCTGGACACCTCGGGCCGGGACATCTCCGGCGAGGGGGTGGCTCCGGTCGCCGGACGTCCGCTCGAGCTGCAGGCACGGCTCGGCGCGCTCGGCTCCGGGACCTATACGGTCACCTGGCGTGCGCTGTCGCGCGTGGACGGGCACGTCTCGCAGGGATCGTTCGCCTTCGGCGTCGGCGTCCCGGCGACGGTCCCGCCGGCCGCGGCCAGGGCCGCGGCGGCCGCGGCGGAGGGCGCCCACACCCTGCCCTCAGCCCTGGCCGTGAGCGCGCGCTGGGCCTTCTACTGGGGCCTGGCGCTGCTGGTGGGAGCGGCCGCGACCGGGCTGCTGGTGTTCGACCGG